>Ga0182741_1006546_pt1 | contig 10108 bp, 12 predicted proteins | sample eDN5th37CBELigOP_FD_128874 | JGI IMG/M metagenome (GOLD analysis project Ga0182741, IMG submission 128874) | Enriched Organic Plus compost microbial communities from Emeryville, California, USA - eDNA 5th pass 37_C BE-Lig OP (version 2) (version 2) ...
ATAGCGCTGCACACATTCAGCCATGGCGACCGAATTTGCGGGGAAACCGATTGTCTGGCACCTGGACCGGTCCATCTGCAGACGCTGTTCAGGCGTCACCGTTGTACAGGCTGAAACAATACCTGCGATGAACAAGGTCATCAAAAGAGCGGAATTTCTAACGCTATAATTACGCATTCTTGTACTCTTATACTCTAACAAACTCAAAATATTAGACCTTAGTATTCAGGCAAAATATTGACGTGACCACGTCTGCAGAGGATACGCCCGCGGAAGAAGGACAACGCTCGTCTTTTATTAGTCGATCATGCGGCAGAGTTCTTGCGGGTGGCGATCCGCAGCCGCTCATAGAGACTGTTCAGAATCGCGATCGCCGTCCTCGCCTCATGTTCCGTCAATCCAACCAGGGCCATCTGGGCAAATTCCGCCGGCTTGTCGGTCTCGTTGTCCCAGATGCACCAGAGATCCTGGGGATCGCGGATTGCTTCAAATCGGAGAGAGGCGCCCATGTCAGCCCTGCCTGTCTGGGTGGAAATGGCAAGTCATAGTCCGCACAATCCAATTCCATTGTATTGTTATGCTCAAATACATATTTGGACTTAGAAACTGGCCAGTCGGAGTACATCCATGATTCCATTGTCGATCCTCGATCTTGCGCGGATACGTGAAGGCTCCAACGCAAAGGAGGCTCTCGACAATGCAAGGGACGTAGCAGCCCATGCGGAGAACTGGGGCTACAACCGCATCTGGCTGGCCGAGCACCACAACATGGCCGGCATCGCCAGCTCTGCCACTTCGATCGCCATCGCCCATGTTGCGGCGGGCACGAAGAGCATTCGCGTCGGGGCAGGGGGCATCATGCTTCCCAACCATGCGCCCTATGTGATTGCCGAGCAGTTCGGCACGCTAGCGCAACTCTATCCCGGCCGAATCGACCTCGGGCTTGGACGTGCGCCCGGTACGGACCAGCTTACCCTGCGCGCGCTGCGCCGCTCACCCCAGGCTAGCGACACGTTCCCGCAGGACGTGCTGGAACTGCAGGCCTATTTTGCCGAAGCTGAACCCGGGCAGCGGATCCTGGCGGTTCCGGCTGCTGGCACCAATGTTCCTCTGTGGATTCTCGGGTCGAGCAATTTCGGTGCGATGCTCGCAGCCGAACTGGGGCTGCCTTATGCCTTTGCATCGCATTTCGCGCCTGAAATGCTTCTTCCGGCTCTTTCGATCTACCGCAACCGGTTCAAGCCTTCCGGACAGCTGCCTGCGCCCCACGCGATGGTTGGCGTGAACATCATCGTGGCCGAGACGGACGAGGAGGCGCGGCGACTGTTCACCACCCAGCAGATGTCCTTCACCAGCATCTTCCGTGGGGCCCGCGGGCTCAGTCAGCCGCCGATCGACGACATAGAGACCTACTGGACGGAAATGGAGAAGGCTCAGGTGCAACGGATGCTGGCGCGAGCCATCGTCGGCTCACCTGCAACCGTGAAAGTGGGCATGCAGGCACTGGTCGAGGAAACGGGTGCCGACGAACTGATCATTGTCTCGGACGTGTTCGATCACCAGAAGCGCCTGCGCTCCTTCGAGATGATTGCCGATCTCTGGTTTGGATGAGAGTTGGGGAGGGCGATGCTCTCCCCAAATTGCATGACCTTCAGTCGAGTGGCTTCAGTCCAGCCTCGATGGAGGCGCGTCGTCCTTCGAGGAAAGGCGGCAACGCCAGCCGTTCACCGAGGGCTTCCAGCGGTTCGTCGGCGGTGAAGCCGGGCCCATCCGTGGCGATCTCGAACAGGTTGCCTCCGGGCTCCCGGAAATAGAGGGAGCGGAAGTAATAGCGCTCCACTTCGCCTGAACTTGCGACCCGGAACTGCGATACCCGGTCGGTCCAGGCGGTGAGGCTTGCCGGGTCAGGCGTGCGGAACGCCACATGATGCACGGCACCGGCCCCCTGACGGGCGATGGGGAGCCCGGGCTGAACCGCAACGTGCAGCTCCGCTGCCGGTCCGCCATCGCCCATCTGGTAGACATGGACGGTGCCTTCACCATCCGGGGATGGATATTCACGCACCTCGGTCATGTTCATCAGCTCGGTCAGAACCTTGTGGGTCGGACCCTTCTTGGGGACAGAGATGGTGATCGGTCCGAGGCCGCGGATCTGATGCTCGGTCGCAACCGGGCTCTTGTCCCAGGGATTGAAGGATCCGTCGCCGCCATCGTCCACCAGCCGGAAACGCTGCCCCTCCGGATCTTCGAAATCGAGACTTGCGCGACCGTCGATCGTGCGGACATCGCCCACTGCGTGTGCCTTCTCACGCAGGCGACCGGCCCAGAACTCAAGCGACTGTTCTCCGGCGACCCGGAGCCCGGTGCGGCTGATCGAGGGAATGCCCCGCCGTTCGGGCGGCACCGGCCAGTCGAAGAAGGTGAGATCCGTGCCGGGCGTCGCCTTGGCGTCGGCATAGAAGAGGTGATACGCGCTCGTATCGTCCTGGTTGACGGTCTTCTTCACCAGCCGCATTCCCATCGTTCCGGTATAGAAGCGCTTGTTGCCAGGGGCATCGGCGGTGATCGCCGTCAGATGATGGATACCCGTAAGTTGCATGGCATTGTCCCTTCCTTGAGCATGGCGGCCAGTATCGGAGTGGCAGTGCGGACGGTAAAGCGTGCAGGCAATGTACACCCTGTCGCCGATAAGCGAACAATGTTTCTTCGGTTGTCGTCCGGACGGGAGGCGCGGGCAAAAGCCGGGCAAGAAAAAGCCCGCCAGGGAGGAGGATGGCGGGCTTGATCTGAATGCGGCAATGGGAGGAGGAATTCGCCGCATCTGTCGCTGAGCTGTTTGGGAGGAGGAAAACAGTCAACACGTACTTATAACGAAATCAGACTTTGATTCACCATAGCAAAAAGTGCAATGCAGCATTGCAATTTGTGCAATGCACAACGCAACCTTGGACCCGAGAGGATTCGGGTGACGGGTAACAGAGATCGAACTGCTGATTGAATTTTTGGCAAAGAAAAAGCCCGCCAGGGAGGAGGATGGCGGGCTTGATCTGAATGCAGTGACTAGGAGGAGGAATTCACTGCATCTATCTGCCGACTGTTTGGGAGGAGGAAAAACAGTCAACGCAGTGTTCATACCGCCGCTCCGCCAGATCTACCATATTCAATTGTGCAAAACAGCAATGCGTTTTGTGCAACGCACAAAGTGTCGCATTTGCGCGAAGATATGCGAGTTGTGAAGCGGAAGAGCGATTGGAACGGGCAGGGAAAATCCAGGCAAAGAAAAAGCCCGCCAGGGAGGAGGTTGGCGGGCTTGATCTGGATGCAGTGCAGGAGGAGGGAAGCACTGCATCAGCGTTGGCTGTCGTTTGGGAGGAGGAGGAGAACAGCCAACACGCGCTAGGTAGCTCCGCCCGGCGGGAATTTCCATTTACAAAAATGCAATCCTGATTTGCGTCACGGCCCGTTGCTGAAATGTGCAGCTTCTATCGAGCAAACCGCCCGACCATGATTCAATCCAGATCGCGCGACCCGACTTCTGCCTTGTCCTCCGGCTCTGGCGGCAGGATTCTCTGATGCAGAATGTGGAGCAGACTGAGGACAATCAGTGCTGCTAGGGTCAGCACGACTGCGATCTGCCAGAAACCAAGACCGACAGCGAGACCCATGGTTCCGGCGAGCCACATGCCCGCCCCGGTCGTGAGCCCATGAACGTTACCCCTGGCGAAGAAGATGAGGCCAGCGGCCAGAAAGGCGACGCCAGCGGTCGTTGCCTCGATCAGGCGCAGCGGATCGATTCGGATCTCCTGGCCGCCGAAGGCATCTATATGCGTGATCTCGATGGCGAGGATCGCGATCGCGGTCGTCGAAAGGCAGATCAGGATGTGGGTGCGCAGGCCCGCTGGGCGCCTGCGCCATTCCCTCTCCAGCCCGACGAGTGCGCCAAGGACGGCGGCAAGCACGAGGCGGCCGACGATGACGGGTAAGGGAACCCAGGTTTCCTGCCAGAACTGTTGTGCAAAGCTCTCCATTCCCCGGCAACGTTGGTGTGGCAATCCGGTTCCGGAGAGCTTCCAAGGGATGTGCGGCTGTACGAGCTATGCCGAGTCGGCGTTACACCGACAGTGTCTTGCTCACCCGGTTCTCGTTGCCGAAGACATCGAGATAGTGCTGGATCGCTTCCGGCGTACCGGTCGACTTCTCCGGATTGTCCGAAAGCTTCACCGCAGGCCTGCCGTTGACCTCACTCACCTTGCAGACCATCGAGATCGCCTTCAGGCTCTTGATCTCCTTCGGAGCGCAATCCTCGAAGTCATTGGTGAGGTTGGTGCCCCAGCCGAAGGACATTCGGACTCGGCCCTTGAAGTGATTGTAGGTCTCTTCGATCGTTTCGACATCGAGGCCATCGGAGAAGATCAGCAGCTTTTCGCGCGGATCCTTCCCGTGTTCCTTCCAGAAGGAGATGATGCGCTCGCCGCCCGGAATCGGGGGAGCCGAGTCGGGACGGAAGCCGGTCCAGTCGGCAACCCAGGCCGGTGCATCGCGCAGGAAGGATTCCGTGCCGAAGGTATCCGGCAGAACGATCAGCAGGTTGCCGCCGTAGTAACGCTGCCAGTCCTGAAGCACGCGGTAGGGCGAAGCCTTCAGTTCTTCATCCGTGTTGGTGAGCGCTGCCAGAACCATGGGGAGTTCGTGAGCGTTGGTTCCGAGCGCCTCAAGGTCGGTGTCCATGGCGAGCAGAACGTTGGACGTGCCCGTGAATGACTGGCCGATTCCTTCCTTCAAAGCCTCGACACACCACCTCTGCCACAGGAATGAGTGGCGACGACGGGTTCCGAAGTCGGAAATGCGCAGGTCCGGATATTTGCGCAGACGCTCCACCTTCGACCAGACCTTGGCCTTGGCGCGTGCATAGAGAACGTCAAGGGCGAAAGGCCCGAGATGCTTCATGGCGGCACGGGAGCGCAGCTCGTTGATGATGGCGAGCGCCGGGATCTCCCACATCGTGGCTTCCATCCACGATCCATGGAAGTGCAGCTCCAGCTGCCCATCCTTCTGGCGCAGCTCGTATTCGGGCAGCCGGAATTGGGCCAACCACTCGAGGAAATCGGGGTGGAAAATCTGCTTGCGGCCGTAGAACGTGTTACCGGCCAGCCAGATCATTTCCTTCTTGGAAAAGCGCAGGGTGCGGGCGTGGTCTAGCTGTTCCTTAAGCTCGGTGACGTCGATTTCCTCGGCAAGGCGGACATCCCTGTTCCGGTTCACCAGCGAAAAGGTGACGTTCACATCAGGGTAGACGCCCCTGATCATCTGCAGCATCAGGAGCTTGTAGAAGTCCGTGTCCAGAAGGCTGCGAACGATCGGGTCCAGCTTCCAGGTGTGGTTGTAGACCCTTCTCGCTATATCTGTCCTCGCCATTATCAGGTCCTTCCACTCCCGCTGACGTTTGCGCGCAAACCACACCGCATCATGGGAAAAGTCAATCGCCGATGTTGGTCAAGGATGGTGTCTGGATCACGGCGGGGAAAGCAGCGCCGGCTATCCCTGACAGGCAAGGGGCCTGAGGGCCGAGCAACCGGCCCTCAGGGTGAGGCGTCTCACCAGGTGCCGGTGTTCGGCATCGAAGCCCATGGTTCGGCCTTCGGCTTTGCCTCGCCCTTCTGTAGCAGCTCGATCGAGATGCCGTCAGGCGAGCGAACGAAGGCCATGTGTCCGTCGCGTGGTGGACGGTTGATGGTTACACCGCCTTTCATCAGGCGGTCGCAGAGGTCGTAGATGTCATCCACCTGAAAGGCGAGATGGCCGAAATTCCGTCCGCCCGTATAGACCTCCGGATCCCAGTTGTAGGTGAGTTCGATCAGCGGTGCCTGATTCACTTTGGCGTGCTCGAGATCATCCGGTGCTGCGAGAAAAACTAGCGTAAAGCGTCCGCCCTCGTTTTCGATACGGCGTGTTTCGACCAGCCCGAGCTTATTGCAGTAGAAGTCTAGGGCCTGTTCCAGATCGCTGACGCGAACCATTGTGTGCAAATACCGCATTGGTCTTTTCCTCTCACATCCTGGTGTTCTACTTGATTTTCCAGAACTTTGCCTGCCGGTTCCGGATATACACTTAACAGCGCAACTTATACTGCGTTAAGTCATTGGAAATTCTTGATTTCACTGTTGTTGAAAAGGCTCCTCGGGGGTTGCTAACCGGGGAGTCGATGGTGCTATCTTTGTACTACAGAATCATTCCCATGGCAGTGAGGGAAGGCAAGCGGATGGAGGATATTTCCTCGAACAGCAGGGGGCTTGCAGTTGGTGTTGAAGCCCGCAATGCGGGCAGCGATGAGGAAACCGGTGATCTCGTTGAGATTTCCGGTGCCATCAAATGGTTCGATGTGGCCAAGGGTTTTGGCTTCATCGTACCGGATGATCCGGCGGCGGGAGATATCCTTCTGCATGTGTCATGTCTGCGGCGTGATGGCCACCAGACAGCGCTGACCGGTGCCCGTGTGGTCTGCCTGATCCGCCAGGGTGAAAAGGGAATGCAGGCGTTCAAGATCCTGTCCATGGACAATTCCACCGCCGTTCATCCGGCGGAGGATCAGACCCAGCGTACCCATGTCGTTGTGGTGCCGGAGAGTGGTCTCGAGCGTGCAATCGTTAAGTGGTTCAACCGGACGAAGGGTTTCGGCTTCCTGACGCGCGGGGAGGGCACCGAAGACATCTTCGTCCACATGGAAACCCTGCGCCGTTTTGGCGTTGCTGAGCTGCGTCCCGGTCAGGTGGTTCTTGTCCGTTTTGGCCGCGGTGAAAAAGGCCTTATGGCTGCCGAAGTTCATCCGGATATTGGGACCTTGCCAGTATCTCACTAACCTATCCGGAGATGTGAATGCGTAAGTACCTTGTTGGAGCATTCGCAGCTCTCATTTTCCCGTTCCTGGTCGTCATTGCATTGGCGCAGCAGCCCATGCTGCTTCCCGTGCATCCAGTGCCGCTGGTGATCGAGACGAAGACAGGCGAGCGCCAGATCTTCATTGAAGTGGCCACCAGGTCAGACGAGCATGCACGCGGTCTCATGTTCCGGACGGAAATGCCGGACAATCGCGGCATGCTCTTTGTCTTCCCAAGCAGCAGCCACCGCTCGTTCTGGATGAAGAACACGCCGATGCCGCTCGATCTGCTTTTTATTGGTGAGGACGGCAGGGTGCGGTCAATCCAGCCCGGAGAACCGTTCTCTGTGGCGCAGATCGCGCCTCCCGTCATCTCGCTCTTTGTTCTGGAGCTGAAGGCTGGTACATCGGCACGACTTGGAATTGAGGAGGGCGATCAGCTTCGCCATCCCCTGATCCAGCAGCAGTGATGGTATTGGCTTACGGGTTTCGCGATGCAGAGTTTCTCACACGACGGCTTCGACCTTGCGTTCATCGATGAAGGCGAGGGGGATCCGATCGTCCTGATCCACGGCTTTGCCTCCACCCATATCGTCAACTGGGTTGCTCCAGGCTGGGTCAAGACGCTGACTGAAGCGGGCTACCGCGTCATCGCGTTAGACAACCGGGGTCATGGCCAGTCCACCAAGAGCCACAACCCGGAAGACTATCGGCTGGACAAGTTGTCAGCGGACGTGATCGCGCTGCTCGATCATCTTGGGATCGAACGCGCCCACCTGATGGGCTTTTCCATGGGAGCAAGGATTACGGCCGTGATCGCGATCCGCTATCCGGAGAGAGTCGGCAGCGTCGTGCTGGGCGGCCTTGGATCCGGTATGGTCGAGGGCGTCGGAGAATGGGACATCATCGCCGAGGCACTGCTCGCTGAGGATCCTGCGAGCATTACCCATGCGCGAGGCAAGATGTTCCGCAACTTTGCCGACAAGACCGGCAGTGACCGGCAGGCTCTGGCAGCCTGTATATCAAGAACGCGTGAGCTGCTGACGCCTGAGCAGATTGCCAGCATCCAGAGCCCGGTTCTGGTTGCCGTGGGCGATCGTGACGACATTGGTGGCGACGCCCACAGTCTTGCCCGGCTTATTCCCAATGGCGAGGGTTTCACCATCGAGGGCCGAGATCACATGCTTTCCGTAGGGGACAAAACCTTCAAGGCGAAGGTGGTTGAATTCCTCTTGAAGCATCCTCTGCAAGCCACCATCTGAGCCGCACCGCAAGAGTGAAGGTCAAGGGAACCGTGCCCCTGAACGCAAGTTTCATAAAAATGAATTCCCAACATACCTCCTTCGCCCTAGAATGGAGGCCACTTGCATCTCGAGCCTGGAGTATCCGATGACAGCCCGACACGCGTTCCGTAGCGACGCTTCCGGTCAGCTCGACCCGATCTGGTCGGCTGTGAGGACGCAGGCAGAGGCTGCCGTTCAGAATGATCCGCTGCTTGCAGCCTTCATGTATTCCTCCATCCTGAACCACGACACACTGGAAGAAGCCGTTATCCATCGTGTGGCGCAGCGGCTGGAACACCACGACATTGGCGCCGACCTTCTGAGCCAGACCTTCATGGCGATGTGGGAACGTGAGCCCTCGTGGAGTGAGGCAGTGCGGGTCGACATCCAGGCCTACTTCGACCGCGATCCGGCGTGCGACCGGCACATCATGCCGGTCCTCTACTTCAAGGGCTTCCATGCCATCCAGACACATCGCCTGGCCCATTGGCTCTGGCGGCAGGGTCGGAGGGACTTTGCCCTCTACCTGCAGAGCCGTTCCTCATCAGTCTTCCAGACCGACATCAATCCGGCCGCAAGGATCGGCAAAGGCATCTTCGTCGACCATGCAACGGGTCTGGTCGTCGGTGAGACGGCCGTGATCGAGGACAATGTTTCGATTCTGCACAGCGTGACGCTTGGCGGTACCGGCAAGGAATCGGGCGACCGTCATCCGAAGATCCGTCACGGCGTTCTGATCGGCGCCGGTGCCAAGATCCTCGGCAACATCGAGATTGGCCACTGCACGAAGATCGCGGCTGGTTCCGTGGTGCTTCAGTCCATGCCGGCCAACAAGACGGTTGCCGGCGTTCCGGCCCGCATAGTTGGTGAAGCAGGATGCGCCGAGCCGTCAAGGTCAATGGACCAGCTGTTCAACGAAACGTAAGTTTACCCAGCGTTTCGGTTCATATCGCCTGGCAAGGCTTTACAGCGCGGACGGGCTCGTGCCAGAAGCAAGCCCGTTCACCAAGATTGGAGAAAGCTCTTGAAGCCGGAAGAAATCAGGAAGCTTGAAGCCTATTTCAAGCGTACGTTTCAAAATCCTACCCTGCAGGTTCGCGCGCGACCTCAGAAGAAGGATTCCTGTGAGCTCTATGTCGGTGAGGAATTTCTGGGAATCATCTTCCGCGATGAAGACGAGGGTGAGCTTTCCTACAACTTCTCCATGGCGATCCTGGACATCGATCTCGACTGATCAGCCGTCCTGAAGCAGCTCCCGGGCTCGCTCACGAATTCGCTCGTCCAACACCCGCCATTCGTCCAGCAGATGAGCCGGAAAACGATAGATTAGGACGAGATTTCTTTCAAATGGCAGACGCCGCTCGCATGGAGCAGACATGGCATCTGCCATTTCGTTTCTGAAGCAGCGCGCAAGAAACGGTCCTGCGGGCGGGCGTTCCCCGACCATGATGACCTCTCCTTCAAATCCCCCTCCACGGATGATTGGGCGCTGTTCCAGCCCTGATGGACCAGATTCTCCGCGCTCCGTGAAATGGCTGTAGTTCTCTGCCACCGGATGGCTGGTTTCCTGCCCAATCGACATCAGGATGATTTTGTCCAGCGCGTTGAATCGCGTGCTCTGTTCAAAACTGAACCCCGAAAGCTCTGGCCAGGTCATGTAGAGGTCAAGCTGCGGGAGATCTCCACTACGCCGCTGGTGTTTGTCCCGGATCAGGTTCTCTGGCACTAGCAGCCGGTGACCGCCGATCGAAATCCGATGTGGCGCGGAACTTGCGCTGTGAAGGTCAGCCATTACTTCGATCGCCACATTGCCCCACAGCCTGGCTGCCGTGGCGATGAGCGTTGCGACGATGAGCCAACGCGCGAGCCTGGGCCAGAAGATGACAGGCATCGATCCGATTCTCGCAAGGACAAGGTGGGTGAGATGTGGCTTCTGCATCGGGGATCGCGC
>Ga0182741_1006548_pt1 | contig 10104 bp, 8 predicted proteins | sample eDN5th37CBELigOP_FD_128874 | JGI IMG/M metagenome (GOLD analysis project Ga0182741, IMG submission 128874) | Enriched Organic Plus compost microbial communities from Emeryville, California, USA - eDNA 5th pass 37_C BE-Lig OP (version 2) (version 2) ...
CGGCAATGTCGTCTGGCTCGGTGAGCGCGACTGTTCGGTGCAGCGCCGCCACCAGAAGCTCATCGAAGAGACGCCCGCGCCGGGTCTCACCGATGAGGTGCGACGGGCCATGGGTGAAGCGGCGGTGAATGCGGCCCGGGCCTGCGGGTACGTGAACGCCGGCACCGTCGAGATGCTCTACCAAGACGGCGAGTTCTTCTTCCTCGAGATGAACACGCGTCTGCAGGTGGAGCACTGCGTCACCGAAGAAGTCACGCGTCTCGACCTCGTGGCCGAGCAGCTGCGCGTCGCCGCGGGTCAGCCGTTGTCGATCACCCAGGACGCCGTCACCGTCACCGGTCACTCCATCGAGTGCCGCGTGAACGCCGAGAACGCGGCAATGGGCTTCATGCCCTCGCCCGGCCCCATCACCAAGCTGCGCGTGTCGGCCGGACCGGGCGTGCGGTGGGACGGCGGCTACGAAGAGGGCGACGAAGTCAGCCAGTACTACGACAACCTCGTGGGCAAGCTCATCGTGTGGGCACCCGACCGCGCCGCTGCGATCGAGCGCATGCGCCGGGCGATCAGTGAGTTCCAGATCGAGGGCGTGCACACCACGCTCCCCGCGCAAGACAAGATCCTCGACCTCGAGGCGTTCCGCGCGGGTGACCACTCGACTCGTTGGCTCGAAGAAGAGGTCGACGCGTCGCTCTTCGCCGACACCGCGTCGAGCAGCGTCGGCGGCAGCGAATCGGTGGAGACGCCTGCCCCCGCCACCGTGCCGGTCGAGGTGAACGGCAAGAAGTTCGACGTGAAGGTGTGGCTGCCCGACGGCATCGCCGCCGCACCGGCAGCGGGTGGAAGCAAGGCCCGGCCGCGCCCCAAGCCCGCCGCGGGCGGCGCGAGCAGTGCCGGCGACGGAACGCTCAGCGCGCCGATGCAGGGCACCATCGTCAAGGTGATGGTGGAGGTGGGCGACACCGTCGAGGCGGGCCAGGGCCTCCTCGTCCTCGAAGCGATGAAGATGGAGAACCACCTCTCCACGGACGTCGCGGGCACGGTCGCCGAAGTGCGCGTCGAGCCAGGCCAGACGGTTGGCACCGGCGACGTGCTCGTGGTGGTCGCGCCCGCCGAGTAGCGGCGGACCGCGCGCGCCGCGTGCCGATGTCTCCACCCCCGGAGTGGCGGGGCGGTCGTCGGCGCGAACGCGTTTGTGAGCGCGCTCCCGACGCGTGCAAGCTCGCTCGATGACGCGCGTCCCCGTGCTCCAGATCGACTCGTTCACCGACCGGCCGTTTGCGGGGAATCCCGCCGCGGTGGTGTTGCTGCGCGCGGATGAAGATGTCGATGACGCGTGGATGCAACAGGTCGCGGCCGAGATGAATCTCTCGGAGACCGCGTTCGTTGCTCCCCGAACCGATGGCGAGTGGGATCTCCGCTGGTGGACGCCCGCCGTGGAGGTCGACCTCTGTGGTCATGCGACGCTCGCGGCGGCGCACGCGCTCTACGAGACGGGGCGCCTGGGCGACGGAGCGGTCGCAGTCTCGTTCCACACGCGTAGCGGCGTGCTCCGCGCGTCGGTTGATGGCCGAACCATCACTCTCGACCTTCCCGTCATCGCCAGCGAGGTGTTTCCCGTACCGGAGGCCGTGCGCAAGATCGTGGGCGTCGACGTACAGGAGTACCGCGAGAGTCGTGCGTTCGCGATCGTGGTTGTCAACGATCCTGAAGCCGTGCGGAGCCTCCAAGCCGACCTCGACGCCATCGCCGCGCTCGATCGCGAACTGTTCATCGTGACCGCGCCGAGCGACACCGACGTGTACGACACCGAGTCACGCGTGTTCTGCCCGACGATCGGTATCGACGAGGATCCCGTCACTGGTGCTGCCCACTGCGCCCTCGCGTCGTATTGGACGAAACGTCTTGGCCGTGACACGTTCGTCGCGCGTCAGGTGTCGACCCGTGGCGGGCACATGCGCGTGCGTCTCGATGGTGATCGTGTCCACCTGACCGGCGCGGCGGTCACCGTCATCCGAGGTGAACTCGACAGCTGACCCCGGCATGCTCCACCGCACAACGGGCGTCGTCAGAGGTACTGGCCGGTGTGCAGCGTCGACGTGTCGCCGGGGAGCGGTTGGAAGTCGTCGGGAACGAGTTCCCGTAGTTGTTCGATCGACGGCTCGTCGATCTGGAGCACGCGCCGCGCCTGGCGCGTTGCCGCCAGCTCGAAGAGTCTGCGGTCGTCGCGGGCGTTCCCGAACTCGTCGTCTCGCTCGATCGCGGCGAACAGTTCCTTGGCGCGGCCTCTCGCATCCGCGCCCATGCTGTAGCCGTGGGTCGTCGCCATCTGCTCGATGATCTCCACGAGCTGATCGTTGGAGTAGTCGTCGAACACGATCTCGCGGCGGAACCGGCTCTCGAGGCCAGGATTCGACTCGATGAACCGACGCATCAATCTCGGATACCCGGTCACGATCACCACGATCTCTTCTCGATGGTCTTCCATGAGCTCGACGAGCGTCGCGATCGCTTCGAGACCGAAGTCTCGATCGGAGGAACCCGCGAGCGTGTAGGCCTCGTCGATGAACAACACTCCACCCAACGCCGACTCGAACACGGCGTGCGTGAGCGGGGCGGTGTGCCCGATGAACTCACCGACGAGCTGCTCTCGCGAGACTTCGACCAGCGAGTTCGTGGGCAGCACACCGATCGCGTGATACAGCTCGGCCAGCAGACGAGCGACCGTCGTTTTTCCGGTACCTGGATTCCCAACGAACGCGAGGTGCCGAGAGAACGGCGCGACGGCCAGGCCCGCGCCGCGGCGTCGTTTCGAGATCTCGATCACATCCACGAGCTCACGCACGTCGCGCTTCACTGCGTCGAGGCCGACGAGCGCATCGAGTTCGGCGAGCAACTCCGCCGCCGTCTTGGGTGCCGGAGGCGCCTGGTCCGCATCTTCGGAGGCCGACGACGTCTGCGACTCCGAGATCCCTCGGCCTTCCGGCCCATCGGGATCCGCGCTGGATGCACGCGAGACATCCGGCAGTGGAACTCCCGACGTCGAGCGAATCGGCGGCACGCTCCGCGACAGTCTCCACAGGCTCTGCGCGTAGGGAACAGCGCGGGCCGGCCCGATGGCGCTCGCCGTTGCATCGGCGATCCGCAGCTGGAGCGTCATCCACTCCACCGCGTGGACGCCGCCCTGTCGCACCGCTTGACCGAAAGAGGAACGTTGGCGGATCGATCACTCGCTCATCACGCCACCGACGCAGAGGAGCCGACAACGCTTGACCGCGGAGGATTTCATCGACTCGATTCGACGCGGTGATCTGAGCATCCAAGAGTCGAAGTCCGGCGTCGACGTCGAGCGGAAGAAACGATGCGTGAATTCTCGTCGCTGAGGATGCAACAGATTGGGAACAGCAGTTCATCGATGATCTGCAGTTCCGCGCGCTCTGGTAACGCGTCCGCGCGTCCCCCCTCGGCGAAGGCTCGCATCCACATGAGTCCGTCGAGCACTTCGTACGCGAGGCGATCGGCGCGGGGTAACAACTCTCGAAACACGGTGAGGTCTTGAGTATCGAACGACGCTTCGAACGCGCTCTCGACTGCGGCAGTGGAGCCACCGACATCGACGTCACCCGCGACTCGCACGAATCGCTCCAATACTCGGCAGTACACCTCGACGCGCGGTTCGGCTCTCGGTTCGCACTGCGGAATCAATCGCATCACTTCACCCAAGGCGGCCGCCGCCTGCTCGAACACCTCCCGCGAGCCGAGTGCGGCGGTCGCATCGTCTGCGGGAGCACCGCAGCTGGAGCACGTGGATCGTTGGTGGCCGACATGAGTGCCTACTCGGCAGCTTCGGCGATGCTTTCAGCCAGACTCGGGTGAACCAACAGCGATTCCGCGATGTCGGTGGTCTTCAGACCACACGTGACGGCGATCGCGATGACCGAGATGAGTTCCGCGGCATTACGGCCCACGATCGAACCGCCGAGGACCACACCGGTGGCCGGATCGGAGATCAGTTTGACGAAGCCGCGTGGATCACCGTCGATGAGAGCCTTGGCGTTGGCACCGAACGGCACCTTGGTGACCCGGACCTTTCGGCCTTCCGCGAATGCGTCGGCTTCGGCCAGACCCACGTCGGCGATCTCGGGTTCGGTGAACACGGCCGATGCGGCCTTGTCGTAGTCGAGGTGACGATGCGTGCGCGCCGCGATGCCCATGAGGTGCTCGGCGATCTTGCGACCCTGCATCGATGCCACCGACGACAGCGGCAACTTCCCTGACACGTCGCCCGCCGCGTAGATGTGCGGCACGTTCGTACGGCAATGGTGATCGATGGGGATGTATCCCCACTCGTCGACTTCCACACCCGCGTCTTCGAGCCCGAGCCCTTCGCTGTTCGGTGCAGATCCGATGGCGAGCACTGCGTGCGACGCGTGCACGACGCGACCGTCATCGCAACGAACGATGACCTCGTCACCGACTCGGTCGATGGCCTCGGCCCGCGCCCCCTTCAAGAGCGCGACACCACGGCGCAAGAACTCGTCTTCGAGCACGGCCGCGACCTCGGGGTCTTTGCGCGGCAGTACCTGCTGACGAGAGACCACGAGCGTGACCTTCGAGCCCAGCGCACTGAACATGTGGGTGAACTCGACCCCGGTGACTCCCGACCCGACGACCACGATGTGATCGGGTTTCTCCTGCGGCGGATACGCCTGCTGGGTCGTGAGAATCCGCTCCCCGTCGATCTCGCACCAATCGGGAATGCGCGCCCGCGAGCCCGTCGCGACGACGATGGCGTCGGCTTCGAGTTCTTCGAGTCCATTGCTCGTCTCGACAACCACCTCGCGCGGCCCCTTGAGCCGTCCGACACCGCGGATGATGCGCACGCCCTGCGAATCGAGTAGGCCCGTGAGCTGGTCGCTCAGGCGGGTTTCGATGGATGGGATCCGCACTCGCACGGCGTGTTCGTCGACCTCACCGTTCGCGCGCAGACCCATCACTTCGGCCCGGCCCAACTCGGAGAGCGCACCGCCGGTGGCGATCATCGCCTTGGAAGGGATGCAGTCCCACAGATGCGCGACGCCACCGATCACGGTGCGTTCGATCAAGGTGACCTCGGCACCCATGGCCGCGGCGGCCGTGGCCACGGTGTTACCGGCAGGCCCGCCACCCAGGATCACGACTCGGTTGGTCTGTCCCGACTGCATGATTTCAGGCTATCGACCGCCCAAGCGCTCCCCTTGATCGGCCGTCACCGTTTTGCCCGTCTCGCCTACCCTTGTCCGCCCATGCCTGAACTTCGTCACGACCCCATCCTCGACCGCGACGTCGTCGTCGCGGCCGAACGCGCCGCTCGCCCGCACACGTTCCGGGCGATGGAGCCGATCTCGGCCATCGCACCGGACAACTGCCCGTTCTGTCCCGGACACGAGACCGAGACGCCACCTGAGGTGGCGCGCACCGGTGATGGCGCACCCGACACTCCGGGATGGCGCATTCGCGTGTTCCCCAACAAGTTCCCCATCGTGGCCCGCGACGTGGAGTCGCCCGCGCCCACCGATGACCCATGGCGTCGCGCCGCGGCCGCCACGGGCACACACGAAGTCGCCACGATGTCGCCCGAGCATCACCGCACACTCGCCGACCTCGATGCTGCGGAAGCGCCCGAACTCTTCGAGATGCTCGCCGAGCGCAACCGCGCCCACCGCAACCTCGGGCATCGCTACACCCAGGTGCTCATCAACCACGGCAAGGCGGCGGGGGCATCGATCGAACACCCGCACGCGCAGATGATCGCAGTCGATTTCGTTCCCACTCCGATCGATGCACTGGCCGATCGCAACGTGAAGGCCGGTGTTCCGCTCGTGCTCACCGCACGCGAGCGCGAAGGCGCGGGCGACCTCGCGTTGCCCGCCGAAGCTGGCGCCGTTGCGTGGTGTCCGTGGGCGGGCGGTTCGCCCTTCGGAGTGATGATCACGCCCACGGCCAACGAACCCCGCTTCACCGACGCGTCGACCGAGTCGATCCGGGCAGTGGCAATCACCGCCCGCAACGTCGTGCGAGCCCTGCGTGGCACGGCTGGTGAACAGCCGTACAACCTGCTGGTGCAGAGCGCCGCGGAGGGCGACGACCGCCCGTTCCAGTGGTACGTGGAGATCCAACCACGGCTCTCGGTGATCGCGGGCTTCGAGCTCGGTGCCGGCGTGTACGTGAACATCGTTCCGCCGGAGCAAGCGGCAACCTTGCTGCGGGCACAGATGGAAGCACAGCGCTGACCGTTCACTTCCACCTCTGTGTCGACGTCCCGGCGAGCACCGCGGCGGTGTGGCGCGAGATCGAGCCGGTTGAACGGCACGGCGAGTGGATGACCGACGCCGTCGAAGTGCGCTTCCGCACACCGCAACGGCGCGGCGTCGGCACCGACTACGACTGCGTGACCCGTGTCGGACCGTTTCGCACGGTCGACCACATGACCTGTGTGGAGTGGGACGAAGGCGTGGCGATGGGCATCGTGCATCGCGGAACCGTCGCGGGACACGGACGCTTCGTGCTGGAATCGATCGACGACACCCACACGCGCTTCTGTTGGGACGAGTCGCTGAAGTTTCCGTGGTGGATGGGTGGACCGATTGGCGAACGAGCCGCTCGGCCCCTCCTCACCCGCGTGTGGCGTGCGAACCTCGGGCGACTCGCGGCACGGTTCTGATCCAATGATTCAGCGGACGCTGGTCACCGTGCAGCCGAATGCCTCGCCTTCGGCGACATCGGTTTCGACGAATGCCGTCCAGTTCACACTGTCGCCAGCACCCACGTGCGCGTCGGTTGATCCGCGCCATCGATCGGCACCGCGCGCTACCTCCACGAGAATCTCGAACGACTGCGAGCTGCGGTCGTTGTCGTTGCTGAGACTCCCGGAGACGACCACTGTTCCTCCCGTCGTGCGATTGCACTCGGGCTCGCTGATCGTGAACTCGGTCGGGATGGGTGTGTCGTCGTCGCGAGGGCTGTCGAAGCTCGCCGCGGTTGCGAACCCAATGACCACGACGTACCCCACGATCGCCACGACCGACAGGACGAGGCCGACGATCCCCAGCCACATGCCAGTCGTCGCCATCGATGACGGCTGGCCGCGCTCGCGACTCTGACGACGCCCGATCACGCCGAAGATGATCGCCAGCGTTCCTGTGATGAACGCGGTCGAACAGATCACCAGCGAAACGATGCCGAGCACCAGGGCGGCAACGCCCAGGCCGTTGGTGTTCGAGGGTGGCGGCGCCGTGGGATGGACCCACTGACCGGCAGGTGGGACTGAGCCGTACCCCGGCGGGGGTCCGTACCCGCTCGGCAGCGACCTCTCCGGCGGCGTTTCCCCAGGTGGAGGTGCCGAAGGAATCGCCTGCTCGGGTGGCGGCGCGGCCGCGGATCGGGGCGCGGCCCAACCCGCGTCGTACTCGCTGCGGTCGTTCATCCCGCCACTATCGGCCGACGAAGGTTGCCTTTCCAGGCCCAACTTCTCTGAAGCTGGTGATTCCGATGGCGTGGTCCTCGGTGGTGAAGAGACCGATGAAGGCCTCGGTCTCGAGGTCGAGCGCATCCGACAGCGGGAGGTCGAGACCCGCATCGATCACTCGCTTGGCCGCGGCGATCGACAGGGAAGCACCCCGAGCAAACGATCCTGCCCATTCGAGAGCGGCGTCGCCGAGCGCGTCGGCGGCAACCGTGCGATCCACGAGCCCGATCGCCAGTGCTTCCTCGGCACCCACCGGGCGTCCACTCCACACCAACTCCTTGGCGCGGGAGGGGCCGAGGAGGCGAGCGAGACGTTGCGTGCCACCAGCGCCAGGAATCAGCCCGAGCTGAATCTCGGGCACCCCCAACTTCGCGTTGTCGGCCGCGAGGCGGAGATCACAGGCCAACGCCACCTCGAGTCCGCCCCCGAGCGCGAACCCGTTGACCGCCGCGATCACCGGTCGCGGAATGCTCGACACGGCATCGAGCGCCCGGCGGAACGATCCGATGATGCCGCGGTTCGCATCGGGATCGTCGATCACGAACTCGTCGATGTCGGCACCCGCCGCAAACGACTTGCCCGCGCCGGTCACCACCACGGCCCGGACCGACGCGTCGTCGGCCACGGCGATCGCTGCATCGGCCAGCGCGTCGAGCAACGCGCTCGACAGCGCGTTGACGGACGGTCGATCCAAGGTCAAGCGGGCAACACCGTCGAAGCGTTCGATCTTCACGAGTTCACTCATGGTGGCGAGGCTACCGGCGCGTGACAGACTGCGCGCGATCGTCGACCACAGGAGCAACCATGCAATACCGGCAGCTAGGCCAATGGGGTGTGCGGGTTTCCACTGTGGGCCTCGGGTCATGGCTCACCTACGGCGGAACCGTCGGAGAAGAGACGGCGATCGCCTGCATCCGTCGCGCCTACGAGCTCGACGTGAACTTCTTCGACACCGCGAACGCGTACCACCGCGGTCGCGCCGAGGAAGTGATGGGTGAGGCACTCGAACCGTTCGATCGGTCGTCGTACGTCTTGGCCACCAAAGTGTTCTTCCCGATGGGTGAGGGCCCCAATGATCACGGACTGTCGCGCAAGCACATCATGGAGCAGTGCGAGGCGTCGCTCGACCGACTCGACACCGACTACATCGATCTCTATCAATGTCACCGCTACGACGACGATGTCCCGCTCGAGGAGACCTGTCGGGCGATGGATGACCTCGTACGCGCGGGAAAGATCTTGTACTGGGGCGTGAGCGAGTGGAACGCCGAACAGCTCGCGGCCGCGGTGGAACTCTGTCGCGAGGAGACGTGGGCGGTTCCTGTCAGTAATCAGCCGCAGTACAGCGCGCTGTGGCGCGGCATCGAGGCCGACGTGCTCCCCGAGTGTGAGGAGCTCGGCATGGGCAACGTGGTGTGGTCGCCACTGGCCATGGGCATCCTCACTGGGAAGTACGTGTCGGTCGACGACGTTCCCGAAGATTCGCGAGCCGCGACCGACGGTCGTATGTTCATGGGCAACTACTTCACCAACGAGGTCCTTGCCGCGGTGCAGGAACTGCGCGTGGTCGCCGAAGAAGCGGGCTGCACGGTAGGACAGCTCAGTCTGGCCTGGTGCTTGCGCCAGCCCGCGGTGTCGAGCGTGATCGTGGGAGCCACGAAGGTCGAACACGTCGAAGAGAACGTGCGGGCCGCCGACCTCGAGCTCGATGCAACCGCCTTCGACGCGGTCGACAACATCCTCGGCCCATTTGCCGCCAGCTGATTCGTCGCGGCCATCGCGCCGCCGACGTGATCGCCGGGTCAGGAACCACCTTCGAGCAGTTGTTGCGCCGCGGCTTCGGGAGCGATCGCCCCTTCGCTGATCGCCTCGATGAGCGCTTGGGCGTCGGGCTCGTCGAGCAACGGTACGACTCGGGCGGCGATCCGCGCTTCGAGCGCGTCGCCGAGTTCGGCGCGTGCTCGGCGTCGGCGTCGGTGCTCCAGCCGGCCCTCGGCCGCGAGCCACTCTCGGTGTGACGCCACGGCCTCGGCCAGCTCTTCGACGCCATCACCACTCGTCGCCACGGTGCACACGATGGGTGGCCGCCACTGCACGCGCGCCTCGGTCCGCGCCAGCATCGACGTGATGTCGTTGACTGTGTCGGTCACACCGGGGTGATCGGCTTTGTTCACCACGAAGACGTCGGCGATCTCCATCAACCCGGCCTTGGCGGCCTGGACGGCATCACCCCACCCCGGGTTGACCACCACGACGACGGTGTCGGCGGCGCGGGCGATCGCGACTTCCACCTGTCCCACACCCACGGTCTCGATCACGACCCACGCCAGACCGGCGGCGTCGAGGACGCGGACCATGCGCGGCACCGCGACGGCGAGTCCACCGAGGTGTCCTCGCGTCGCCAGCGAACGGATGAACACGCCGTCGTCCATCGCGTGCCGTCCCATCCGTACGCGGTCACCGAGGATGGCGCCTCCGGTGAACGGGCTGGTCGGGTCTACGGCGAGCACGCCGACGTCGTCGCCTCGGTTCCGCAGCTCGGTCACGTACTGATCGACGAGCGTGCTCTTTCCTGCGCCCGGCGCGCCGGTGATGCCCAC
>Ga0182741_1006552_pt1 | contig 10097 bp, 9 predicted proteins | sample eDN5th37CBELigOP_FD_128874 | JGI IMG/M metagenome (GOLD analysis project Ga0182741, IMG submission 128874) | Enriched Organic Plus compost microbial communities from Emeryville, California, USA - eDNA 5th pass 37_C BE-Lig OP (version 2) (version 2) ...
CAGAACGCGGCGAGCACCGCACAGGTCACCGCGTACAGGCCGGCGAGGGCGCGCGCCGGGCCGCTGTGCATCCGCAGCAGGTCGGAGACAGTGGAGTTCGCCGTGTTCACGCAGCGGGCTCCTGCCACGACAGCATCACGCGGGTCCCCGCTCCCGGCGTGGACTCCACGACGGCGCGGCCCCCGTCCAGCTGGCGCATACGGCCGCGGATGCTGACCTCGAGACCGAGCCGGTGCGGATCCACCGCGTCCGGATCGAATCCCTTCCCGTCGTCGACCACCTGCACCGCGATGCGCCGCGGCGCGATGTCCACGTCGACGGTGCGGGTGGCGTTCGAGCCGGCGTGCCGCAGGCTGTTGCGGACCGCCTCGGCGACGGCGGCAGCGGTGACCGAGACCGGCTCGGGCGGGAACGGTGTCCCGTCGCAGTCCGGATCGACGCGGACCGTGAACGCGATGTCCTCGTCGACCTCGGTGGCCGCCGACCGCAGCCGGGCGAGGACGGTACCGGCGTCGATCCGCGTCCGGATGTCGGTGCCGGCGCGCAGTTCGTCGATCTCGTCGACGGCGCGGCGGGCCTGCTGGACCAGGGAGTCCTGCGGCGCCCGCCGGGCCGCGGCGAGCAGGGTGGACATCACCCGGTCGTGGACCAGCGCGTCGAACCGCTCACGTTCGGCGTTCCGCGCCTCGGCGGCGGCCGCCGCCGCCGCCGTGGCGTGGGTGGTGGCGATGGTGTCGTCCAGGGTCCGGCCGGTGCCGAGCGCCACCACCGCGGCGGCGAGGAAGAGGCTGCAGAAGGTGAGGGCGAACGCGAGGTCGGGGGCCAGGAAGGAGGAGAACGGTGCCTCCCGGACGACGTGGTTCGCGGACTGGGCGAGCAGCACCGCGACCAGCATGTGTACGACGGCCCACCGGGGCCGCCACGCAGCGACCGCGGCGAACGACGCGACCCCCGGGAACAGTGTGAACCACAGGGAGTCGTCCGGCGAGGCCGGCGCACCGTTCCACGCCACGAACCACAGGGCCACGACGACGGGATAGGCCAGGGCGTTCACCGCGGCGACCCGCTTGATCCGTGTGACGCTGCGGAACGACTCCAGGCCCAGCGCAGCACCCGAACCGAAGATCGCGAACACCGCGACCGGCGTCCACCAAGGCGCCGTCAGCTGTGCCTGGGCGACGATCGCGGGAACGAGCAGGACGAGATAGCAGAGGTATCCGATCGACACGAACCGCACGAACATCCGGAGGAGACGATCGGCGGCGGCGGTGCTGCGATCACGGGAGCGTCTCCTGCCCGCTCCCTCTCCCTCACCGGCGACGGACATCCGACCGTTCGGGTATCGGCAGCCATCCGTCCTCGACCGCCCGTTTGTACAGGTCCGTCTTGGTGGGGGCGGGGCGGCCCACCTCCGCGTACTTCTGGCGGATGCGCTGCAGGTAGTCGTTGACGGTCTGGGGCGCGAGGCCGGTCAGGCGCGCGACCCGGTCGAGCTTCTCCCCCGACGCGTACAGCTCGAGCACCTCGAGCTGCCGCGGGCTCAGGCCCACGTCACCGAGTTCGGGGTCTCCGTCGATGGCCGCCGCCCATTCGGTGCTGGCTACCTGCCCGCCGGCCGCGGCCACGCGGATCGCCTCGACCACCACGGCGGCCGGTTCGGACTTGCGCACCACGCCGAGTACCCCCGCCCGCGCCGCCGAGCGCAGCAGATAGGGGTTCTCGGCGCCGGTGAACACGAGCGTCTCGAGGCCGGCGGCCCGCAGCTGCTCGACGTTGCTCTTCGGTGAGGAGCCGTCCGACAGCCGCAGGTCGAGGACGGCGAGATCCAGGTCTACCTGCTGGGCGAGCAGGTCCGCCACGGTGGTGGCCGTGCAGGCGAGCTCGAGATCCGGCTGGTCGGCGAGCATCGCTGCGAAACCGAGTGCGACGGACTCGTGGTCCTCGACCAGTCCGATCCGACGGACGGCCCCCTCCGAAACGTCGGCCACGCCTGCCTCCCGATATGCCCGGAAAATCTCCCCGGGAGGAAACTTAACAGGGAGAGCTATGGATCTTCCTCTTTCGTGACGGACGCAGCATCCACGTCGTCGCGGAAACCGCGCCAGCTCGCGTGCCGCACCCGGTCCGCTTCCGTCCAGCCGCCGAACCGCACCTCCGCGACGAGTTCCGGCCGCAGCCACACCGCGTCGCGGCGTTCCGCGGCGGGGACCTCGTTCGCGAACGGACTGGTGCGACGCTTCAACCCCCGCATCGCCCGGGTGATGCCGGTGAGGGTCTCGTCGTCGAAACCCGTGCCGACCTTGCCGACGTACACGAGATCGCCGTGGTCGTCGTGCACGCCGAGCAGCAGCGACCCGAAGGTCGACGCGCGGTTGCCCTGCCCGCGCCGGTATCCCCCGATCACCACGGTCTGGGTGAGCCAGTTCTTGGCCTTGATCCAGCCGGAGCCGCGTTTGCCCGGCAGGTACACCGAGTCGCGCCGCTTGGCGACCACCCCTTCCCAGCCGTTGCGCCGGCTGCGGTCGAGCGCCTCGGGTCCGTCGCCCGGCAGCAGGTCGGGGACGAGCAGCCCGTCGGTCGCGGTGTGGAGTGCTTCGAGGACGCGACGGCGGTCGTCGTAGGTCTTGCGCAGCAGGGAGACCCCGTCGAGGAAGAGCACGTCGAACACGCGGTACTCGTAGTCGATGTTCCCCTCCCCCCGGCGCTGCAGCATGGAGAAGCTGGTGATCCCCGAGCGGTCGACGGCGACGATCTCCCCGTCGAGCACCGCCTCGTGACCGGCCAGGGCGGTCGTGAGCGGACGCAGCTTCGGGTATTCGGCGGTGACATCGCGTCCCGACCGGCTGTGCAGCGCGAGGGTGCCGTCGTGGATCTCGGCGATAGCGCGGTAGCCGTCCCACTTGCCCTCGAAGGCCCAGTGTTCGGCGTCGAGATCGGAGACGTCGCCGGGGGTGGCGAGCATGGGTGCGAGATCGTGCGGGAAACGACCCCGGCGGCGGTGCCCGTCGTCGACGCCCGGGCGGTGCCCGTCGTCGACCGAGGTCTCCGGTGCCGTCTGGTCCTTCATGCGGTGGGCGAGCCACTGATCCTTCCCGGTGCGGATCAGCGCATAGCGCCCTTCGACGCGCTCGCCGTGGAAGAAGACGATCACCTCGTCGTCGCGCCACTTCTCGGTGTCGTAGGTTCCGGTGTCCCAGATGGTCATGCTCCCCGCGCCGTACTCCCCCTTGGGGATCGTGCCGTGGAAGGTGAGGTACTCGATGGGATGGTCCTCGGTGCGGACGGCGAGATTGTTGCGTCCCGTCGAATCGGGGAGGTTCTTCGGCACCGCCCACGACGCGAGGACCCCGTCGCGTTCGAGGCGCAGGTCGTAGTGCAGGCGCCGCGCGTGGTGCTCCTGGATGACGAACCGGTTCCCCGGCCCCTCCGGCGCCACCCGGTCCGGCACGGGTTCGGGGGTCCGCGACGCGCTGCGTTTGCCCCGGTACTCGGCGAGAGCGTCCGCGTTCCGGCTGCCGAGCGGCGGATCGAGCCCGGCCAGCAGGTCACCGAACTCCTCGATGCGGTCGAGGACCTCCCGGAAATCGAGCTGGGCGAGACCGGGATCGTCGAGTTCGTCCCAGTCGCGCGGCGCCGCGACCCAGGGTCGGTCGCGGCCGCGCAGCGAATAGGGGGCGACGGTCGTCTTCGAGCCGTTGTTCTGGCTCCAGTCGACGAAGACCCTGCCGCCGCGTTCGGCCTTCGCCATGGTCGCGGTGACGAGATCGGGGTGGGTGGTCTCGAGATTCCGCGCGACCTGCCTGGCCACCTTCGACGCCCCGGACGTGCTCAGCATCCGGTCGAGCGGCACGTACAGATGCAGGCCCTTGCTGCCGCTGGTGACCGGATACGCCGTCCATCCGAGTTCCGCGACGGTGTCGCGTACGTACCGGGCGACCTCGGCGCACTCGGCGAGTCCCACCCCCGGTCCCGGGTCGAGGTCGAAGACGATCCGGGTCGCCGGGCCGGGCTCGTCGCCGTCGAACCGCCACTGCGGCACGTGCAGTTCGAGGGCGGCCTGCTGCCCGAGCCACACGAGCCCGCCGACGGAGTCGAACAGTGGGTAGGTCACCGAGCGTTCCCTGTGTCGGACCGTGCGGCGGTCGAGCCAGGCCGGGGCGTGGTCGGGCAGATTCTTCTCGAAGAAGGACTCCCCGCCGATCCCGTCGGGCCAGCGTTTGCGGGTGCCGGGCCGGCCGGCGACGTGCGGCAGCATCACCTCGGCCACGGCCTCGTAGTACTCCACCAGCTCGCCCTTGGTGGTGCCGGTGGCCGGATACAGGACCTTGTCGAGGTTGGTCAGGGTGATGGGGTGACCGTCGATCGTGCGGCTCGGCATACTCCGGATTCTGCCAACGGCCGGCCGAACCGGAGGGTTGTCGGACGAGACGGTCGGGGGCTGCCGCCGGGCCGTGTCCCGAGGGGAGGCGAGTGTACTTTCGAGGGAAGGGGCACGACGTGCCGCCGGAGGGTTGTGGGAGGTGCGGGATGGCGGCGTCGCAGGATCCGACGCCCGAGACGTGGGCTGCCGTTTTCGCCCACATGTCCGGAGGGGTGTTGTCCGAGCAGACCGTGAGCACGGTGCTCGAACTGATCACCTCGCTGGCCAAGGACACCCTGCCGGGTTCGGTCGGCGCCGGGGTCACCCTGGTGGACGAGGACGGCAGCCACCGCACCGCGGCTGCGACCGATCCGATCGTCGAGCGCCTCGACGCCCTCCAGTACGAACTCGGGGAGGGACCCTGCCTGACCGCGACACACGAGGCGGTCCCGGTGCGGGTCGACGACCTGTCCGGCGAACGACGATGGCCGCGATGGTCCGCAGCGGCAGCGCAGGACGGGACGAGCTCGGTTCTGAGCGTTCCGATCGTCCATGCGGGCCGTTCCTTCGGCGCCGTCAAGGTGTACTCGCCGCGTACGCACGGCTACACCGACCAGAGCGAGGAGATCCTGGAGCGGTTCGCTGCCCAGGCCTCGATTCTTCTGGCGAACATGCATACTCTGGCCGCCGCCGAGGAACTCAACGAGAAACTGCTGCAGGCCCTGCGTGACCGGGACCTGATCGCCACCGGTAAGGGAATCGTGATGCTGCGCGAGAACCTCGATGCGGACGCAGCCATGCGTCGGCTGCTGGAGATGTCCGCACAGCGTCGCATCACCGTACGGGAGGTGGCAGCGGAGGTGGTCGCCTCGATCCACATCGAGTCGGTGTGAGGCCCCGCATGCCCTATCTTCCCGACGGCGAATACCGCCAGCGGTTCCACGCTGCTCTCCGCGCCACACGACTCGACATGGAGGAGTTGTGGCTCCGCTACTTCGCGCTCGGCGGCGAGGTGGGCAGGGTCGAGATCGAGGCGTATCTCAACGGGCTCCTCCCGCTGCCCTCGCTGCAGCACGACCTGCTCGCCCACGCGATCAACGAGCGGCTCGACGAACTCGCTCCCCCGCGGGCTCCGTACGCCTCGGAACTGCCTCCCCTCGAGTGAGGAGCTGCCGAACGAGGTTTCCGCCGCGGCGGGGGCATCGGGCCCGGGGAGGGTCCCGCCGGGCCGCCTTCGCGGCCCCCTGCGCCGGAAGGTGACCCGGCGTCCTCCTCCCCGGAAGCCGGACGGGCAGACAGCAGCGCCCTTCGCTTCGCGCACATCCTATTCGTTTTCCGTACTTCCGTCAGCCCGACCTCCGTCAGGCCGGCGGGGTCGATGCTCGTTCAACGTTCGATGAGGCGTTCTTCCGTAGACGGCCCGGTACTGCGCCGCGAAACGACCGGACGAGGAAAACCCCCAGCGGGCAGCGACTTCGGCGACCGTGACACCGTCCCCCGGCTCGGCGGCGAGGAGCTCCCGGTGGGCACGCTCGAGCCGCACCGCACGCAGATACCCCATCGGGGTGGTGCCGTAGTACCGCACGAAGCCGTACTGCAGGGCACGTTCCCCGATGCCCGCCGCCTCCGCGACCTCCGACAGGCGGATCGGCCGGCCGGCGGCGGATTCGATGAAAGCGGCCGCCCGCAGCAACGCCGGGGAGGTCGATGCGGCCTCCAGGATCTGCCGGATCACCGGGGGCTCGCCGACGGAGCCGGACGCGAGGACGTCCTCGGCCAGCTGCCGCATCGTCCGGCTCGTTCGACGCGACGCCTCGAGCAGCAATTCCTTCGCACGGTCGGCATCGAGTCGATGGCGTTCCATCAGCACACCGGTCGCGCGCTCGATCACCGCACGCGACGCCCACACCTGCTCCGGATGCGAAGTGATGGCAGGAGTGATGGCAGAGGTGCGCTCCTCCGCTGCCCGTTCGTCGGTCCACCGGTCCACGGGACGATGACACCATCCCGGCGCCGTCCGCACCAGCGCGGGACGAGACGGTCGTCCGTTCCGGAACCGGGGATCACGCTCGCGGTCACGAAAGTCCTTCGGAAAGCGGTGGAATCGTCACCGCAGGCTCTCACTCCCCCATCGTCGGGAGCCGGAGGCTCAGGATGCCCCCTCCTCACCGTAGCGGCGTGCGAAGGTGTCGAGCGACGACTGCAGGTCGCCGTGCAGGGCCCGCGCCACTCCCGATCCGATCGGGCCGAACAGCGGTGCGCCGCCGAGTTCGATCTTCATCGTCAGTGTCGAGCCGTCCCCGCGGGCCGCGACGGCGAGTCGCATCGAGAACTTCGTGCCACCCTTGCCCGTCCCCTTCAGCACCACGTGGTGCGGCGCGTCCAGTTCGACGATGGTCCACGCGACCCGGTTCCGCATACCCTTGACCGACACCACCGATTCCAGCGTGGTGCCCTCGGTGAGGGTGTCCGGGAGGTCGCTGCGCCACCCGTCGTGGATGCTCAGCCATTCCCCGAACGACTCCAGCCGGGAGGCGTGCTCCCATGCCGCGTGCGGGTCGAGCGGAAGGTCGGTGGACACTTCGAGTTTCGCCATGGTCCGCACAGTAGACGGTCGATTCCGGTGACGGGCCGCGACACGACGGCGGCCCACTCCCCCTCGAGGAGTGGGCCGCCGGGTGCGGAAGGTCAGTGCGAAACGGCCTTCTCGACACCGACACCGGTGAGCGAGCGGACCTCCATCTCCGCCTGCTTGAACCGGTCCTCCTCCTTGCGGCGGCCGACGTAGGTACCGACGATGCCGAGGACGAAGGCGAGCGGGATGGACACGATGCCCGGGTTCGACAGCGGGAACCAGGAGAAGTCGGCCTCGGGGAACATCGACGAGGGCGAGCCCGACACCGCCGGGGAGAACACGATGAGCACGAGGCAGCTGACGAGGCCGCCGTAGATGCTGAACAGCGCGCCGGTGGTGTTGAACTTGCGCCAGAACAGCGAGTACAGCAGCGTCGGCAGGTTCGCCGAGGCGGCGACCGCGAAGGCCAGGGCCACGAGGAAGGCGATGTTCTGGCCCATGGCGAGGATGCCCAGGACGATCGACATCAGGCCGATGACGACGACGGTGATGCGCGAGACCCGCACCTGCTCGTCCTCGGTGGCGTTGCCGCGCTTGATGACACTGGCATAGATGTCGTGCGCGAAGGACGCCGAGGCGGTGATGGCCAGGCCCGCGACCACCGCGAGGATGGTGGCGAAGGCGACGGCCGAGATGATCGCGAGGAACAGGGTGCCGCCGAGCTCGAAGGCCAGCAGCGGGGCGGCGGCGTTCTCCTTGCCGGGCGCACCGAGGATCACATCGGGGCCGACCATCTTCGCGGCACCGTAGCCGAGCACCAGGGTGAACAGGTAGAAGGCGCCGATGAGGGCGATCGCCCAGGTCACCGAGCGGCGGGCCTCCTTGGCGGTGGGCACCGTGTAGAAGCGCATGAGCACGTGCGGCAGGCCGGCGGTGCCGAGCACCAGGGCGATGCCGAGCGAGATGAAGTCGAGGCGCGTCATGTCGCTGATGCCGTACTTGGCACCGGGGGCGAGCACGTCACGACCCGCGACGGCCTCGTTGGTCGAGTTCGACACCATCGCCTGGGCGTCGGCGAGCAGCTGGGTGAAGTTGCCGCGCACCGCGAACAGCACGAGCACGAACATCAGGCCGGCACCGGCGACGAGCAGCACGGCCTTGACCATCTGCACGTAGGTGGTGCCCTTCATGCCGCCGATGAGCACGTACACGATCATCAGCACACCGACCACGGCGACGACGATGGCCTGACCGGTCTTGTCCTGGATGTCGAGCAGCAGCGCGACCAGACCACCGGCACCGGCCATCTGTGCGAGCAGGTAGAACAGCGACACCGCGAGGGTCGACAGCGCCGCGGCCATCCGCACCGGCCGCTGCCGCAGCCGGAAGCTGAGCACGTCAGCCATCGTGAAACGCCCCGTGTTGCGGAGCAGTTCGGCGACCAGCAGCAGCGCGACCAGCCACGCGACGAGGAACCCGATGGAGTACAGGAAGCCGTCGTAGCCGTAGACGGCGATGGCCCCGGCGATACCGAGGAAGGAAGCGGCCGACAGGTAGTCGCCGGCGATCGCGAACCCGTTCTGGGGACCGGAGAACTGGCCACCGCCGGTGTAGAAGTCCGACGCCTTCTTCGTGGTGCGGCTGGCCTTGATGACCAGCCCCATCGTCACGACGACGAACGCGACGAAGATCGCGATGTTGAGGATCGGGTTGCCGACGTCGGTCGCACCCTGAGCGAGAACGGTCACTGCTGCGGTCCTTCCAGTTCCTCACGGATCGCGGCGGAGCGCGGATCCAGTTCACGGCCGGCGAACTTCACGTAGACGCCGGTGATCACGAAGGTCGTGACGAACTGGGCGAGCCCGAGGATCAGGCCGACGTTGATGTTGCCGAGAACCTTCGTCGCCATGAACTCGTCGGCGTAGGTGGCCAGCAGGACGTACAGGCCGTACCAGGCGAGGAAGAAGGCGGTCACCGGAAACACGAAGCGTCGCAGTCGGCTTCGCAATTCCTGGAACTCCGGGCTCTCCTGCATCACGACGAACTCCTGCGGTGTCGGAGTCCGCCGCGGGGGTACGTCGCTCTCACTGAGTGGTGCTGTGGTCACTGCTACTCCTCGAGTGTCGAGTGAAGGTGATCACAACGCTAGTGAGACGGTGGTCACACGCACAGGCCTGCGGGCGAAACGGACGACGAGAAGCGGTGTCGTGCGACGAACGGTCGTGTCACCGCGACGAACGGCGCCCACCGGTGCCGCGGCCGCGTTCCCCGAACGCCCCGAGCTCGCGGTCGCGTCCCATTCCGAGCCGTTCGGGTACGTGCATACGCGAGAAGGCCCGGCCCACATCGGCGGGCACGCGGCGTCGCGTCGCGAGGCTCACCACGATCATCGTCAGGAACGCCAGCGGCACGCTGATCGCCGCGGGATAGGCCGACAGCACCGTCGGCCAGCCCCCGCCGACCGTCGGGTCGATCGGGAGGAGCACCGTCGAGAGGGCCGCGGCGCCGGCGACCAGCCCGCCGACGACCATCCCCACCGCCGCACCCACCGCGGTGAGCCCGCGCCACCAGATGCCCAGCACCAGCAGCGGGCACAGGGTGGACGCGGCGATCGCGAACACCTGCCCCACCGAGCGGGACAGGTCGAGCGAGGTCACCGACAGGGCCAGCACGAGCGGCACGATCCCGGCGAGGACCGCCGCGACCCGGAAGTCGCGCACACGCCCGCGCAGCACGTCGGTGGACAACACCCCGGCGACACTCACCAGCAGCCCCGACGAGGTGGACAGGAACGCGGCGATCGCCCCCGAGGCGACGAGCGCCGCGAGCAACTGCCCACCCCAGCCCGAGAGCACCGAGCCGGGCAGCAGCAGCACCGCCGCGTCGGAACGTCCGGTGATGAGCAGTTGCGGCACGTACAGACGCGCGAACACCCCGAGCAGGGTCGGGAACAGATAGAACAGGCCCAGCAGGCCGATGACGGCGAAGGAGGTCATCCGCGCCGCGCGCCCGTCGGGGTTGGTGTAGAAGCGCACGAGCACGTGCGGCAGGCCCATCGTGCCGAGGAAGGTCGCGAGCATCAGCGAGTACACCTGGAACAGCGGATGCCGGCTGCTGGCGCCGAGGCCCGCACCGGGCGACGCCCAGGCGTCGTTGTCCGAC
>Ga0182741_1006553_pt1 | contig 10094 bp, 6 predicted proteins | sample eDN5th37CBELigOP_FD_128874 | JGI IMG/M metagenome (GOLD analysis project Ga0182741, IMG submission 128874) | Enriched Organic Plus compost microbial communities from Emeryville, California, USA - eDNA 5th pass 37_C BE-Lig OP (version 2) (version 2) ...
CCTCTGATGGCTCCACCTCCTCCACCACCCCCTCCTCCGCCGTCTCAGGGGTCCAGCGAGCAAAAACAAAGTGAAATGCTTGATCACATCAGTGCGCCGCCACCTCCACCACCCCCACGACCTGCTTCCAGCTCCAACGGTCGCACGGGAACGGTAAACTTTACCAAGGACGAAGAGGAATTGCTCAAGGAACTTGTGCAGGTTCACAACCCAATAACGTCCAAACAGTGGGATGACATTGCACAATTGTTTGCTGAGAATCCTCGAACGACTACTCCTCGTGGTGGCTCCTCACTTCGACAAAAGTGGAAGAAGATGATCTACCACAACCGAGCACAGCCTCATCCTCAGTCACCTGCTGGACAACGGCTCGCTCGCAGGTATAAGGACGCTGCTGCAGCTACGGCAGCGGCTGTCAATGTAGCCATGCCAGTACCACCTGGTGCAGCTGCCGCAGCAAATCCCGCTATGGCAGCCTTGATGATGAGTGCAGCGAACCAGGCCCAGACCCAAGCTAGTGCTGTTCAGCAGCTTGCAGCGGCGCAGGCACAGCTTCCACCTGGCGTTGCTTCCCAAACCGCTGCAGGTCAGGCGCTGAGTGCCCCACTGGTTGCCGCGGGCACCCACGGCGCAAGCTCAAGCTCGTCCTCGCAGAGCGGGCAAGGATCTCAGACCTGGCCTGCAGGAGCAGGACGTTCGGCTGCTGGCCAAGACGTTGTTGCAGCTGCAGCTGCCGCAGCTGCTGCAGCCGCCGCTGCTGCAGCGACTGCCACTGCAGCAGGTGTTGCCCCTGGATCTGTTGGAACTTCTGGGGTGCCTGCACTCGATGCTGCCACGATCTTCCAGACCATGCAGGCTCGAGCTCAACTTGGATTTGGTTTGCCCTTGGGCATTCCAGGCGCCCAGGTCTTGCATCCGCTCCAAGCCCCCTACCTGTATATGCAGCAGGCGCCTCATCAAGCTGCATTGTATGCTATGTCTCAGATGCAGCAACAACAGCAACAGTCCCAGCAACAGCAACAACAGCAACAGCAGCAGCAACAACAACAACAGCAGCAACAGTCCCAGCAACAACAACCACAACAGCAGCAGCAGCAGAACCCCGCACAGCAGCAGAGTTCCCCAGAGCAGCAGACAGGTACTACTCACCAGCCTCAGCTGCCATTCCAGGCACCTGCTCAGCTCGTTTCCGGACACCCGGCAGGTGTTGGCCAGTCGATGCTTGGCGAGCATCATCAGGCTGACAGCATGTCTACGCAACAGGGATCAGCTGCTTCGATACTCCAAACTAGCCCCGATACCAAGATCCCAGCTCCAGCAGACGCTGCAGCACTTCGCGCGCTTACCATGACCACAGGTACTGGTGAGTTGGTCCATCCATTTGCAAGTGTGCCTGCGTTTGAAGTTCCGGTTGGTCTTGGACTTGGACCTGACTTGAAGCGAAGGCGAAACATCAATGATGTTGATGGTAAGGGCTCGACTCGAAAAGAGAAGAAAGTCCGAGGGGCTAAAGAAGGCTCAGACACTGAATCCAATGACGACGAGCAGGATGCCGGCAGTGAAAGCGGACAAGACATCCCTCCGCTTGAAGCCCACATCCCTGGAAGTGGTGATGCAAACCCGTCCTCTGCCTCGGGCGAAAGTCCTTCGATCAAGGCTGCGGCTGCCGCAGCAGCAGCCGCGCTCGCATCGTCGATGCAAGCTGCTGGCTCTGTCCCAAATATGAGCGCCCTGACTTTCCGAGGTGCTGGTGATCAGAGCGGGAATGCACAGATCTGGGCGGCTGCAGAGAGCCTGATGCGAGATGATGCACGCTTCCATGAGGTACTCTTGAGCCCTGAAAAGTTCAAGGCATCTCCTTTTGGCCAGCTGGGCGCAAGTGAACAATGCCGTGTAGCCTTGCTCCACATGGATACCATTATGCGCCGCATGCAGGCTGATAGATATGAGCTAGCTCAAGCCCTGGCTTGCCTCTTCTCTTTCCACGACGCTTTTAGCAATGATATCGCATCGCGTCTGTGCTCCGTACCCAGCGCTGCATTGCCCTCGGCATCTACCACAGCCACATCTACAGCTGCGCCGGCAGTCGTTGGACCCAACCTGACTGGTGCTGCAACTCAGATCGCACCGGTTGTTCTTGGTCTTCCCACCGATGCAACGAATTTACCGGCAAATCCCGGACATATTCCCCTTGTGGGTGGGCTGGGCTCCGTCCTAGCCAACGTGCCTGGTGCCCTTTCGTTCAACCCGGCAGCCCTTCCGTAGCCTCCGTCTAATCCCACCAACGCGACTCTCGCTCCAGGTGTGATCGCCAATGATCCATCATGGATTCATCATTATGTAAAGCCGTGAATCGCAGCGCGATATACTACATCTTATTTCTTGCAAGATTCAATCGTGCTCCTCTCGCGAATGTCTCATCATGTACAGTATTACCCAAAGCAAAACACTACTCGTTAGGCCTTCTTGGTGTGATGCTAGCGCTGCCCCAAGAATTCAGTCCTCTACATGCGATTGTCGATGCCCTTGTGAATAAAACTTTTAGCTTCTTTTATATCTAAGGTACGTTGGTAAAGAATGTCCTATACCATTGCGTACGACACCTCGCGTGGTGTCATACGCCCCATTCAACGAATTGTGTCACGGGTACAAATGGGCAGTGGCGAGGCGTAAGTGGTAACAACGTTATACAGCAAGATACTTCCTCGTTTCCATCCATTGCCCACCACACCGTGATACAATGTTCTCGATGCTGAGATTAAATCCGGCTGTCATAATCGACAGTGATTGAAACACTGATCCAAAGAGCTCTGAACTGCGGCCAAGTACTTAGTGAGGGTAGTGGCCGTGCTTTGCCTTGTACTCCTCCATCTGTACGTTGCGCCAGAGGAAGGCGGAAGCCTTGACCGCGTCATCTAAAAGGGAGACAACGAGGTGCGAGTGTGGAGAAGGGGATGTGAGATGAGTGGCGTGGAGTGACACGAGTTGAAAGATGTGTGTCAATCTCGGAGACATGAACCTGACCGCTCCGTCTTCTTCAAACCGAGCGAGAAAGGGGCCTGAACGCGGCACAGGGGTCTATAAAATAACATATTGCAAAGGATTGTTGAAAGGGCAACGTACCACCAGCGGATGCAGAGATCTGTGCGAGCATGCCGAGACCAAGAGTGGAGCCCATGAAGAAAGGAGCGACCTGTGGGTTGCGGAGGATGGCGTCCCACTTTGCGCAGAAGCTCGAGAACGATGTCGGCTTGATGCGGAGAAGGCGAGGAAGGCTTGACATTCTTCTCCAGAGGTGTTAGTGAGGTGTTGCGATGCAGGCAAGGTACGTAAGTCATGTCCAAGCGCATAAAAGTATCTCAAGTAGAGTCCGTCACAGGAGTATTCTCTACCCGTTTTCCTCCCCTTCTCGGGACATCCGTGCCAAAACTTAATGGGAGTAGCACGATCATGACATGCCCAAGGCTTTCTTTTAGCCTATATCGCAGTCATGCCGATGGCTGTCAACAAAACGATGTTGTTCCAAGAAAAGCCGCTCACACCACTAAGCACTCGAATGAAACGGAATCGATTCACGAGCCACCACAGCATTATTAGCGAACGAACTTTGGCGCCAATACTAGATGAGGTAGTACTGCACCGTGTTACGCAGGTTTCATCCCCGGACAGTCGCGCCAACACCGCCTATTTTCACCCCAAACATTGTGTTTCAACGCCAAATTTCCATCTCGTTGTTGGCCCTTGGTCCTTTTCCACACCCCTGGTCCGAAGCCTACCTTTGTTAAATTTTGTGAAATCTTTGGATTCAGCGTCGGGATAGTATGCAGCGTGTGGATTGTGTGCAAACCATTTGCATTATGCATATCATGGAGTAATAGAGGTGCCGGTGAGTTTTCATAATTTTCTGCGGCCGATTATGCCACGATCGGCATTATGCGGCACACCCACCCCACGGCGAGCAACGGCAGCGATGGTGTCGATGCGGTGTCCGGCCGGCCGGGCGGGCTACGGGCTACGGGCTACGGGCTACCGCAGCAGGCTTGAGCGTTGGAGCTTGGAAATGCCAAGCGCGCGATCTCGTGTTTTGCGTTAGGTGTTGGATCTGATCTGTGGTGCGAACGAGTGCTAGACTAGAGGTATGAAAGGTTTTAGTATTGTATATATTCTGGGTGTGTATGTCTAGGTGTAGGTCTATGTCTATGGGTTCTATACGAGCCACACTCCCACCAGTGTATCACTATCATCCAAGTTGTTATGATCTTGGTAGTATCTCGATCCCGGCCAATCCGCTTTCCGTTCGCGCTTCCAGCACACCGAAGATGCCGATGCACTGATCAACTCCTTACTCATGCCTGGGCTTCTCCCCCCGACCCCATTCAACCCGCATCCTTCAATAGTCGACTCCTCGCTCAGTCGTCTCGGGAGCTCTGTTGCGGACAAGTGATACCGTTGAACTGAGCCCGACGCAGAGAGATCTCGATTGCTACCTCAGCTAGACATCAGCCGAGTAGATCCAGAGCAAAGTCCAGACCACCCGAGAGCCAGAACCTTTGTTTAATAGGCGGTCAAACCATGTTGGCGTTCACTTATCTTGGAATCGTTATCGGTGTGCCCACACTGCTCTTATCTTTGTGGCACTACCTCACGTACCAAAGCTTGAACTACTTGGCGTATGCTATGATTTTCTTCCTTGTTATTAACACTGTCATCTGCGTTTGGGAACTCGTGTTGTTCTACTGCTTCGATAGCATAGAAGCTATCCATCAGAAGCGTGAGAAGGCTGGTTTCTACAAGATGACACCCGAGGGACGTAAGCAGCGCGAGAATGAACCCATCATTGTGTTCAAGGACCTTCCCCTCAAGACTCTGTTGGACCCTCGTACATGGGCGTATGTTTGGATCGACTACAGCCGATTCGACACATCCTACGTGGATACGCAGTCCTTCGGTTACAATATTGATGTAGGCAACGGCCACTCAACCTTCATCCTGTACGTACTTCACCCCTTCGTTGCATTGCTTGCTTTGTCACCGCTGACTTGATGAACTGGGATGATGGCTTTTTATCAACGTCGATATCCTGAGGGATTGAGTAACACTCTTTCTGTTGATGAGAAAAACTTGTAAAGTTTACATGTATCTGACCCATCTCAAGTCGCTTCTTTGTGTTGCTGACGCTGGATTGTGTGGAAATTATCCTCTCCCTAACACTCGCGCTGTTCTACGCTCTGGGTCTCATCGCATCTAGGTCCATGATTTTGCTTTACTCGATCATTCAGCCCGTCTGGTCACCTCAGACCCTCGGCATCATCGGTATCGTCATGTACTACCAAAAGTGGTACGGAACTATTATGTATCTGTTCCAGTTCTTCAACAACAAGCGATACCAGAAGCTCAGCTGGCCTGAGATCCTTCTTTGCGTTCTCTTCTCCAATGGCATCTGGGTCGTCTTCCCCATGATTGGCTTCTATGCTTCAGTGACCATGATCTACAGCAACTCGTATGCCATCTATCAATAAGAGTCCGGAGTGTATGCTTTTTCCTCTTAGGTTCTTTGTATTTTTCGAGCGTTGATGAATATCACGTCTGCGACTAAGTCTGTTATTCACCTGCATGCACTTTTCTTAGGAGGCATCAACTGGCCATGATCCATGCCACTGGTTTTTTCCTCTACTTCCATGTACATTTCCCTACCTACTTCCATGACGTGTTTAACTTCATGTCTTTCAATCGTCGACCTTTTGTCTTCGTACCACGGTGATTTTATTCCAAGCCGATTCCATGTATCGTCAATGATTATTTTGCAACAGTTTGTATATTGTGCCCAAGAGGCAAACTGTCCTCTTAACTAGCAACCCTATCGCCGCTCATTACAAGGAGCTGCGGCCATCCAGAGCCTTAGGAGTTAACATTGCTGGGATTTGATTCCTCAATACATCCTCCGCTTCTGCAATAATGCTATCGATCAACTCCTTGCACGTTGGAATGCTGTCAATCAAGCCCATGCTCTGACCACAAGACCAGACACTGGATTCTGTGTCTCCGGTCTCTTGGAAAGACTTACGATAGTTCTCACCCTTTACGATATGTCGGAAAGCCATGAAGTCGCCGGGCTTTTCGGCCTCAATCTTTTGGACTTCCTTTGCAGCGGAGTTCTTGTAAACGCGCTCTGTGTTGCGGACGCTTCGCATGACCAGAGTCGTGCTGTTCTCCGTTCCTGCGACGAGGGCTTCTTTGATCTTGGGATGAATGGGAGCCTCAACGGTGGCCATGAATCGCGTGCCGCAGTTCATACCCTGCGCACCGAGCGCGAGGGCGGCCGCGAGTTGACGTCCTGTGGCACATCCACCCGATGCAACATAGGGAATCTAAAGTGGCAGTAGAGTAAAAATCGCTGCAAGATGAGTCGTGGCTCTCTGTCAAGGTACAATGTAATACACTAACTTGTTGAACAAGGCACAAGCCAACGCATTGACAATAGTGACAACTGTAGATACGATACGTTAGATCCAGTAACGGATTCGACGTACCTTCAGCTTCTTCGCCGCCACGGCAAGCAAGACAAAGTTACCAACGTCCTCTTCGCCAGGGTGGCCACCGCACTCGAAACCATCCATGCTGATAATGGCTGCACCCGCACGCTGGGCAGAAAGGGCGTGCTTAACTGCAACACATTTGTGAATGACGATGCAGCCATGCTGGTTGAAGAACTTGATCCACTTCTCTGGATTTCGACCTGCCGTTTCAATAATTTTTACACCTTCCTCTACGATGACGCGAGCATACGAGTCGTAATCGGGAGGAGCCAACGCCGGAAGTAGCGTGAGGTTCACGCCAAATGGCTTATTGGTCAGCTTCTTGCACTTACGGATCTCCTCGCGTAACTTCTCGGGGGAGGGCTGGGTGAGGGCAGTGATCATGCCCAGGCCGCCAGCATTAGAGACGGCAGCTGCAAGCTCAGCATAGCCGACAAAGTGCATACCACCTAGAAAGCGTTATTTTCAGTATAGAAGCGGTGGAGCATGTACTAAGCGGATTATCCCATGGGGAATATCCAATTCTGATATTCCAGTCACGTCACTGGATAAAAAGTGGCTATTTAGGCTCTTTGTTGAAGAAATGAGGAGAAATTAGTACTGCAACATACCTTGGATAATTGGATGCTCGATGCCGAGCATCTTGGTTACTTGGTTAACAAACGGCATCGCGAGATTCACGAAGGGAGGAAATGTTCCAAGCCGAGTTGATTTTGACTGTGACTGTGGGTGGACTGATGCCACTTGGGACAGCATAACGAGACAGTATGGCGAGCAATGAAACATCCTTGTGGTGATGTGCAGTAATAATAGAAGAGCTTTGTATCGAGTCATGTGTATTCGTTTCATGCCTATTTGCTGCCCTCTGCAGGAGTCAGAGACGGTGATGGTGATCTAGAGTTCTCCGTTGTTGGGGTCGTTCCTTGGTCGAGGGCCCGTTGCCTTGACGTACATACGTGACAGTGGGGCAAGGCACGGCGCTGAGTTAACGTCTGCACCGCTCGCGCGAGTTGCGTTTGCGTTCCAGGATCTGAGGGTAACAACGCTGGAATCAGGGCGAGCATATAGTCTGGGAGAATGAACTGAGGCATGTGTCTGTTCGAGCTGTCATCCGAACTAAAGGAACGAGGTAGTTTCACCGAGTCCAGCACACGATGAGGTCCAAGTGCGATCAGATCGTCAAAGCATAACTGATGGTACACAGCTCCACATGTTCGACATTCTGACGATAGAGGAGGGCGCACAAGCGTTGTGTACGGGGACTTAGGACCTAAGGCCAAAGCAAGACCTGAAGGCAGGATCGTTAAAAGATCTGGAGTACGGCCATCCGTTAACAGTGGATGCGGTAACGGGGCAAATCGATAAATTGGATCGTTTGGAAACTCACAGCATCCAGATGCTGTTGGGCTCATTCGACCTGAAGAGGCAGGTGTGACATGCTTCATGGGGCAATAGAGATTACCGGAAGGCACAGTGGCATCTGGCAATTTCAGTTGGCTGCAAGGGCATGTTCGCGAAGTGGCTCCTGAACGAGCCGCAGCAATATGTACTGCTGCGGAGCCAAGCGCTCGATACAGGTGAGGAAGCAATGAGTCGGTGAAAAGCAGCTCAAGGTCACGAAGTGAATACAGGTCTCGAGCCAGTAATGGCAATGGCAGATTTCTACTTGCTGCTGCATAGGCCAATGGGAAGGTGCTAATGCTCTGCGTAAACTCAGCTGGTCGTAATCTTGGTAGTCGCGTGGTGAAAGGCCCTCTACCCCCGCCGCTTTGTGGTGAAGTGTTTAGGGCTTCGGATTCTTGAGCGAGCCGCAAGATCCTCTGCACAAGCCGTGCGGGTGGATAAGACCAAGAAGTAGACATCTCAGCACCGGAAACCAATAGTAAGATGCACGCACCATATGCGCTTGCAATCCGCTTGAGGCGATCAAGCGGGGAAAAGTCCTCATCTCCTAATACCGTGCACCGCGAGACATCACTCAACTGATCGAAGGAGGTTGTTGTAGCAGTGAGATTGCCGCATAGATGACGCGAAGGAAGGGTTAGCGGTGGTAGGCCTGCATCATCACACAGCGAGATCGATACCGCATCGTAGCCAATCACGTCGCCAGGTAAAATTGAACTGATCGATGAGACCACTTGGGGCTGCGGTTCAGGGTCGCTACGTCCAAACGAGAACCACCCCTTAACTATATCAAGGGTAGATGCCGCCTTGCGCTTTTCCGCCTCAGCCGCTTCGGCTATCGCCGCCTCTAGCGCGGACTGGGCTTTCTCGAAGAAGCCCCGGCCTTGTGGACCATAAGTCATTAGGAGTGCATCTTCGACAACCTCTTCTTCCGGCGTTACAGCCCCAGCCACCGCACCTGGGCCAACCGATACGGAGGCAGAGGTCTTCACAGAGAGAGAGGGACCCGATTTCAAGTGGCTGCTGCTCGGTGTGGAGACAAGCGTCGTTGGACTAGCAACGACTCTGTAATTGCTGAGATCTATGGAGGTGGCACGATGACGATCCTCAGAAGGTGCAGGTTGAATCTTGGTGCACTCAGCCAGCAAAGATTCAGCTCCTAGACTTGGGACACGATATCCTTTGCCAGGATCAGTGGCACTTATGGTTGCAGCTGCTGCTCCAGAGGATTCAGTACTCGGCTTGCGTGACTTGGCAGCTAACTTTGATGGCTCCACGAGTGTGCGATAGATTTTATAGCACTCCTCATGCAACAACTTTTGAGCCATCGACGGTGACACTTCTCGTAGCATGTAAAAGCGATCACCAACCACCTCCCCCGGTGCGAGGTCGCGTGTAAAGAGGTCGAGGTCATAGTCAGATCGTGGAGAACTTACCTCTGAGCTGCCAGTGCTTGGAGACACGGGGTTGGAACCCGACTCTATACTCATTGACCTCACCCGCGTCGAGGGTCGTGGTGCTACCGATACACCTTGACCAGGAATAAGTGCCTCAAAGGTCTCAGCAGTAAAGAAGGAGCGCAGAAGTGACGAACCAATAGGGCACGGTGAAATATCGCGTGCAATTGCAGCCAGCGAGTACCTCATTTTCTGGCATCGACGAAGAACTGGATGCTTAAAGTAGAGCCCGTAATTTAAGAGGGAAGGAATAATGATTGGCATGCACCAGATCGCTGAGAGAAACTCATATGCCAATGAGGAGACTGGATACTGCTGTGCGTCTCCCAAGGCGAGCAGTCTTCCAGGAATTGCATGCTTGTGTGGGGATGCGCAAGATATGCAGACTAAACGTCCAGTATACGCGCAGTAATGGTACTTGCTTGGCTCATTTTCGGCCCCTGGGGGAATGCTATATGGAGAACCCGCACTCGGAGAGATTGCGGCAGTGGAAAGCTTTGCGTTAATTAAGGCTCGATGGCAGTGGGCGCATCGACCTGCTTGACCGTCAAAGAGACTGGCGGGTGGTGAGGCGGGATGAACCGTGAAGTTTAACGATATGTCTGCACCTGAAGGTGAAGTCACAGGGCTTGGCAGACGTGGGAGCAGAAGATGCAGGAACTTCGTCGAGATATGTCGGCTATGTTGTAGCAATTCA
>Ga0182741_1006555_pt1 | contig 10090 bp, 9 predicted proteins | sample eDN5th37CBELigOP_FD_128874 | JGI IMG/M metagenome (GOLD analysis project Ga0182741, IMG submission 128874) | Enriched Organic Plus compost microbial communities from Emeryville, California, USA - eDNA 5th pass 37_C BE-Lig OP (version 2) (version 2) ...
CGGGGGGCGGCGGAGATGCTTGCGGCCGTCGCGGTGCTGCAATCGGGAGGGCCCGCCACCTTGCGGGCGATGTGTCGAGGAGAGCGAGCCGAACAGCCGGTGTTCCCCGTGTTCTGACCGCCGCGAACGGCGTCGCGCGGGCGTGGCCGGGGTTGCCTAGGCTCGGTCGCGTGCCGCAATCCATCTGGACCGGCGCCATCAGCTTCGGGCTCGTGTCGGTGCCCGTGAAGATGGTGTCGGCAACGAAGTCCAAGTCGGTGAGCTTCAACCAGCTCGAGAAGGACACTGGCGCGCGGATTCGCTACAAGCGCGTGTCTGAGGCGAGCGGGGAAGAGGTCAAGAACACCGACATCGTCAAGGGATACGAGATCTCCCCCGGCCAGTACGTGGTGGTGGAAGCCGACGAACTCGATCGTCTCGCGCCCAAGAAGTCCTCGACGATCGAGATCGTCGACTTCGTCGACCTGGCCGACATCGACCCGATCTTCTTCGACACCCCGTACTACGTGACACCCGACAAGGCGGCAGGAAAGCCGTACCGGCTCCTGGTCGAAACAATGGAGCGGCTCCAGAAGATCGCGGTCGGTCGCGTGGTGTTGCGCAACAAGGAACACCTCGTCGCGATCCGCCCGTTCCAAGGGTTGTTGTGCGTCGAGATGATGCGATGGGCCGACGAGATCGTCGATCCCGCGGAGCTGATTCCCGACGACGTGGAAGCGCCGAGTGAACGCGAACTCGCGATGGCCGAACAGCTGGTGGAGTCGCTCTCTGCCGAGTTCGAGCCGGAGCAGTACCGCGACGAATACCGCGAACAGCTCCTCGACCTCATCGACAAGAAGGCGAGCGGCCAGGAGATCGTGGCCGAGCCCGAGGTCGAAGAGACCGGCAAGGTGCTCGACCTCATGGCGGCACTCAAGGCGAGTCTCGAGCGCTCGAAGGGGAGTGCGGAAGACGACACCAACGACGAGCCGTCCCGACCGGCGGCCAAGAAAGCGTCGACCAAGAAGGCCGCGGCCAAGAAGAGCCCCGCCAAGAAGGCGGCAAGCAAGAAGGCCGCCGCCAAGAAAGCGACGCGACGTTCCGCCTGAGTGCCGCTCCCGTTGGAGGGTCGACCACCCGGTCCGTGAACCGCACCCTCTTGCAACGACCGGGGAGGCGATCGGAGCCAGTGCATCTTCGAACTGCGGTCACGACGCCCGACGGATCGTGAGCGGCCGCACCGGACGACGGGGGAGTTCGAGCACGGTCGCGGATGAGGTTGGTGCCTCGAAGTGGTCGTCGCGCAGCCATCCGCACCACAGGCACGGACCATCAGCGTCGAGGTGATCGGCTTCGAACTGGACGCACGCCTGGAACGACCCGGTGGCGACGACGGCTTCGGTGTCGTGATCGATCGAGGTGATGGTCATGGTCACTCCCGGAGGTTGGAGGCGGTTGGGGTACGGAGGCATCACATCACTGGGGTGTGACAACCATGACGGCGGATGCCTCGTCATGTGTGTCCACGACGCGCCTGGTACGAGCCTGGGGTCAGCGAAGGGAGCCGAGTACCGTTCGGCTCGTGATCCCCAACCCGCTGCCCGCCGTCGTTTCCGCGCTGCTCGAGCCTCTCGTCCGCCGAGCCGACGACGTGGTGCTGTGGAGCTGGGAACGGTTGGCCCGGCGGGCCACCATTGGTCCGAACCACGCGCGTGCTCGCAGCTTTCGGTCGTTCGGCGATCACAGCGCGATCTGTGCGCCGGTCACCGCACTCTTCGGTGAGCGCTACATCGAGATCGGGTCGCACTCGATCATCGGTCCGTACTGCTCGATCTCGGCCGGCGTGTCGCCCGATCACGATCTCGGCGACCGCACGGTCATCCGCATCGGGGATCGCACGGTCATCGGGCGCAACTCGAGCATCGCCGGTCACCTCGACATCGAGCTCGGCGACGACATCTGGACCGGCCCCAACGTGTACATCACCGATGAGAACCACGGGTACGAGGACGTCCTCGAACCCATCGGTCGTCAGTTCTCGGAGCCCCGCAAAGTGGTGATCGGTTCCGGCTCGTGGCTCGGAACCAACGTCACGGTGTTGCCCGGCGTCACCATCGGAGAGCACGTGGCCGTGGGTGCGGGCGCCGTCGTGACACGCGACATTCCGGCGTTCTCGGTGGCCGTGGGCAACCCGGCCCGCGTGATCCGGCGGTACGACCCCGCCGAAGGATGGATCCGGCCGGCCAGTGTGTCGTGGAGCGCGTCGAGCGACGTCTGACGCACACCGGCCGGCGGATGCCGATCAGAGGTACTGCAAGCTGACGGCGGCTTCGGGGGAGTAGTTCCCGAAGCTGATCGACTCCTCGAGGTAGAGCTCGACGTCGGTCGCGGTGGAGCCGGTGTAGCCGATCGAGACGTCTTGCCCCACAGTGAGGTTGAAGTCGCCACCACGCATGCTCATGACCACCGCGCCATCGATCGAAGGGGCCCATACCACCGGGCCACCGACGATGAGGTGCAGGTGCTCGAGTACCGGATATCCACCCTTTTCGGTGCCTTCGATGACTCCGATGTAGCAGCGGGGGCCGAGCGCGAGGCCGTACTGGCCGTCGACGCCCGCCGAGCGCAGCACGTTGACCGCCTTGGCCACGATGCCGGGGTACTGGTTGTAGTCGTCGGGGATGCCGATCACTTCGTGCGGGCAGCTCTGCACGACCCCCTTGATGTTGGCCGGTTCGTAGCCATAGAAGACCGCCTGGTCTTCGGCCGCGGCCAGGGTGCGCGCCGCGTCGACCACGGAGCCGAGATCGGCGTCGCTGGCTCCACGGGCGATGGCATCGATCTCGGCGCGCGGAACCGTGAACGGAACCTTGAGCTCCACGAGCGGCCGCGACTCGCGAACCGACGTGACGGCGCCACCGAGTGTCGACTTCGGCGCGGAGATCCGGCCGGTGGGCTCAGCCGCGTGAGTCCAGCCCTTCGGGCCGGAGAAGTCGACGAGCTTGCGAGCCGCGAGGAAGTTGCTCAGCGCGCGAGAGGCTTCTTCTTCGATCTCGCCCCACGCGCGCTCGGCGATGGGGGCGAGTTCTCGGTTCAGATGGTTGGTGGTCACGTCAGTTCTCCTTGTCGCGCGGTGAACCGATGTTCAGCGAGCCGGTACCCGAAGATGGCGACCCGGAGTCGCCCTGCTCCGCCGCGTGCTCCACTTCCGTGATCGCGACGTCGGTGAAGAGGTAGGTCCGGAGCTGTTGGTCGAAGACGGGATCGTTGCGGCGCAGCCACTCGATGGTCATCGCCGCGTGTTCCTTCTCTTCGTCGCGGTTGTGGGCGAGGATGGCCCGCAGCTCGGGGTCGGAAGTGGCGGCGACGCGCTGGTCGTACCAGTCGACCGCTTCGAGTTCCTCCATGATCGACACGATGGCCCGGTGGCGGTCGAGGACCGCATCTCCCAGGATTTCGCGCGGCTCGTGCAGACCTTCGCTTGACATCGACGTTGTCCTCCTCAGCACCGCGGCGTGCGGTTCGAACGCGCCCGACCCTAGTGGCCGCACGGATGGGCGGCTGGCAGGACTAGCGTCGAATCCGGCCCGAACCCGTCGCGGCCCTACGCGCGTCCACCCCCCCCCGGAGAGCAGTTCGAATGGCATCCACGCTGATCCTGTTGCGCCACGGCGAGAGCACCTGGAACCAGGCGAATCTCTTCACCGGCTGGACCGACGTACCCCTCTCGGAGAACGGCGAGGCCGAGGCCGCAGCCGCCGGTGCCCTGCTCGCGGAGCAAGGGATTCTCCCGACCGTCCTGCACACCTCGCTGCTGGTTCGGGCGATCGACACCGCCCATCGCGCCCTCGTCGCCATGGAACGCTCGTGGATCCCGGTGCGAAGGTCCTGGCGTCTCAACGAGCGGCACTACGGAGCGTTGCAGGGTCTCGACAAGAAGGAGACGGGCGAGCGCTACGGCAAGGAGCAGCTCTTCGAGTGGCGGCGCAGTTACGACGTGCCGCCTCCGCCGGTGGAACTCGACGACCCGCGGCACCCGTCGCACGATCCCCGTTACGTGGATCTCGCGCCCGATGTGCTTCCGGCCACCGAGTGTCTGGCCGACGTCGTCGAGCGGATGCTCCCGTACTGGTACGACGCGATCGTGCCCGACCTTCGCGAGGGTGGGCCGGTGCTGGTCGCGGCGCACGGCAACAGCCTCCGCGCATTGGTCAAACACCTCGAAGGCATCCCCGACGACGAGATCGCCGAGCTGAACATCCCCACGGGCGTCCCCCTCGTGTACGAGTTCGACGGATCCTTGGTCCCCGGACCCCGCCGAGAGCTCGGTGACCCGGCGGCGATCGCGGCGGCCGCCGAGGCGGTCAAGCGTCAAGCTGGCTGATTCGCGAGCCGATCCTCACCGGATGCGATCCCTGCACTCGGTCTGTCGATCCGCCCAGCCTGGTCGCGGCGCGGTTCGACTGCTCGCGCTCGGTCTGGGCGCGGTGCTCACCCTGGGTGCGTGCACGGGCGGCGACACTCCGGACGACGGCGGCACGAACGGCGCCGCGCCGCCTCGCACCACCGTGCAGGCGGTGGAGTCGTTCGCGGGGAAGATGCTCTCGGTGGTCGTCGAAGACGTCGACGAATCGTGGGTGACGGAAACGTTGGTCGTCGTCGACCCGGAGCGCTTCGAGGTCGTCGGCCGCATCCCGTTGGGTGACCCGATTCCGTCCGAAGAGACCGCGATCAACGCCCGCATCGTGGCGGCGGACGGCGTCGTGTGGGTGACGCGGGCGGGTGACACGAGTACGAAGGTGTTCCGCGTGCCGGCGGGTGTCGCCGATGTGGATTTCACCGCGGAGATCCCGGTGTCGGATGCCAACCTCGCGGTGGGCGCGGGCGCTGCCTGGGTCACCGCCGGGTCGAAGGTCGTCGCGCTCGATCTCACCACCGGCGCAGTCGCGTCCGAAGTGGTGCTCGAACCGGTGGGGGCCGGGTTCGTCGCGATCGATGTCGCGGTCGTCGGTGCCGACGTGTTCATCTCCTCCGACACCGGCGGGCTCGCGCACTATGTGCCGAGCACGGGTGCACTCAGCTCGATGCCCGCACTCGTCGCGATGTGCAGCGAGAATCCGGCGTCGCGAGAACAGTTCGCGGCCAACGCACGCGACACCATCCTCGACCTCGCCGTGAGCGGCACCACGTTGATCGCCACCACGAGCAGCGGATGCAACCCGGATCCCGGCGTGGCCTTGCTGGACCCGACGGGAGCAGTCCCGACCCGCACGATCTCGTTGCCGGCGGGGCCATTTCAACTGCTCACCGCAGTTCCTTCAGGAACGGGTGTCGTGGTGGCCCGCTCCGACGCCAACGACGTGGTTCCGATCGACCTGACGGTGGGGCGGGCCGAAGCGACGATCGTGCTTCCGCCCGACACATTGGCCGAGACGTGTAGCGGTGGTCCCACGCGCGTCGCGTGCGTGAGTGGTCTCGACGACGTCGCGGTCGGTACCTGGCGCGACGGCACCGTCTCCTTCGAGAAGCACAACGTCTTGGGGTTGCGGGGCACGGTCCTCGCGTGGGGCGTCGCCGGATGAGTCGACCCTTGGGTCGCAGCATCGTCGTGGTGCTCGCCGCGCTGGCGCTCGTCGCACCGTTGGCCGATTGGTCGCAGCCGCGCGCCGCCGCGGCAATGACACCGGGCGCGATCTACACCGGCGATGCGCCCGATCCTTCGATCCTGCGGGTGGGCGACGCGTACTACGCCTACACCACCAACACTGCGGGCGTGCACGTTCCAGTGCACACATCGACCGATCTCACGAACTGGACGTACGTCGGCGACGCGATGCCCGGCCACGCGACATGGAGCGACGGGAAGAACATCTGGGCCCCGGCGGTGGCCTACATCGGCGGCCGGTTCGTCATGTACTACGCGCTCCCACACCAAGGAACCGGACGGCACTGTCTGAGCGTGGCCACCTCTGCCCAGCCGACAGGTCCGTTCGTCGACGCCACGCTCGGACCGTTCGTGTGCATGTTGGACCAGGGCGGCACCATCGATCCCGAGGTGTACTTCGACGGCGCCGGTGGAGTGCATCTTCTCTACAAGTCGGAAGGCGTGTACGGAGTGCACCCCACGCGCATCTGGTCTCAGGCCCTGTCCCCCGACGGCCTGAGTGTCGTGGGCGCACCGACGGCGATTCTGTCCACCGAGCGCGACTGGGAACAGCCGATCATCGAGAACCCGTCGATGGTCTCGTTCAACGGGCGCATCTACCTCTTCTATTCGGCGGGCGACTGGGCGTCACCCGACTACGTGATCGGATACGCGATCTGCGACTCCGCCAGCGGTCCGTGTCGTCGGCCGCTCGACCGGCCACTCATGGCGGCGCACGACGACGAGATCGGTCCGGGTGGACCGGTGGCATTCATCGATGCCGGAGGTCGCATGTTGTTGGCGTACCACCGCTGGCGGGCGGCGACCGGGTATGCCCAAGGTGGATATCGAGGATTGTCAGTACGCGAGGTGAGCGTGCAGGGTGACATCCTGACCGTGGCCGGAGCACCGGCTCGGGGCGATGATCTCCGAGGAGCCGAGACGTCCGAGATCGCGGCCACGAGCACTGGGCTCGGGTATCTGTTGAGTACGACCGCGGGCACGGTGGCGACCTACGGCGACGCGCGGTTCGCGGGCTCGACCGCGGGTCTCGCGTTGAACCAACCCGTGATGGGGGTGGCGTTCACGCCGAGCGATCACGGGTACTGGTTGGCTGCGCTCGATGGCGGCATCTTCAGTTTCGGTGACGCCCAGTTCTACGGTTCGCCCGGTGGGATCCGACTCAACCAGCCGGTGACCGCAATGGCGTCGACCAACAGTGGTCGTGGGTACTGGATGATCGCATCCGACGGTGGTGTGTTCACCTTCGGTGACGCCCAGTTCTACGGGTCGCTCGGTGGCATTCCGCTCAATCAGCCGATCGTGGGAATGACCCCCACGCCCTCGGGCTACGGGTACTGGTTGGTCGCCTCCGATGGCGGTGTGTTCACCTACGGTGACGCGCAGTTCTACGGGTCCACCGGTGGGATACCGCTCGTCGCCCCGATCGTCGGCATCACTGCAACCAACAGTGGGCGTGGCTACTGGATGATCGCCGCTGACGGTGGCGTGTTCACCTTCGGTGACGCGGCGTTCCTCGGATCGGCCACCCGACTGCGGCGCGAGGCCGTGGGCATCGCCGCGGCTCCGAACCGTCACGGGTACTGGGTCGGGTTGCGCGACGGGACCGTGGTGGCGTTCGGCGACGTCCCACACCGCGGCGACACCTGACGGCGCATTCGTCTACGAACCTGATCGAAGGACGTCAGGCGCGGGTCGCCGCGTTCGGTCGACCCATCGGCGTCGTCGGTGCGACGACCCTTGCTTCTTCCTGGCGTTGTCGCACATGACTCACGAGGAAGACGAGCAGTCCCGCGCCGAGCACGATCAACGCGGGATTCACCGCGGCGTCCATCGTGCCCGCGAGGAGGGCACCGACGACTTCGATCCCACCACCAGCCCACGTCAGCGCGAACGGAAGCGCGAGCGCGATGAACAGCAGGACCAGCGCCAGGCCGATCATCCAGCGCGCGACGCGCGCGCCAGCTGCGCTGTGCGATGGCGACATCGCGAATCCAACGACCACGAGGACCATCCCGATCGCAAGAGTCAGCACCGCAGGCACCCGTACGACGCGAGCAACCACGTACGGATCAGGTTGGACCTCAGGGGCAATGACGACCCGCGCTTCGAATGGCCCGACCGCGGACGACGGTTGCACCGTGGTGAGCGCGCGTTGGGCAATGGTGCCAACGATCGCGGGATCGAGGGTGATCGGCGCGGTTCCCTCGGCCCGGGCCGAGACCCACGATCGCCAGGCGACCGCGAACTGAGTCTCGAGGTCAGGATCGGCCAACGCGGTCGCAACGGTCTGGTCGAGGAGCGCGGCGCTGGTGGCGGCTCCCGGCGCGGCGCGACTGATCGCGGCGCGCAGATCGGCACCGATCGCGGTGCGTACGAAGTCGGTGTCGTAGAGCTCGGGACCCGCGGCGTCGAGGCGGCTCGCATCGGCGACGGTCGTCGTCACGGTCCAACCGACGACACCCAATGCGGTCAGGATCAGTCCAGCGATGAGGATCGCGGTCGCGCGAGGAGTTCCCACACCGCTGCATCGGCATTCCGAGGCGTGGATCTATAGCGACCCCGCCGAGGTTTCAGCAGAGTGGCCCTTCGGCCACGCGGGCGGCCAAAGCTTCCGCCGGCAGCGGCGGGCACACGAGGTAGCCCGTGATGGCATCGCAGTCGAGCGCCCGCAACATCGCGAGCTGATCGGTGGTCTCCACCCCTTCGGCCGTCGCGCGCATCCCGAGGGAGTGAGCGAGGCTCACCACGGCCCGCACGATCGCGGTCGTGGCGGGCTCGTGGCCCAGCGGGCCAATGAACGCGCGGTCGATCTTGAGGATTTCGAGGGGGAGATCGCGCAGGTGCAGGAGCGATGAGGAGCCGGTTCTGAAGTCGTCGACCGCGACGTTCACGCCGAGTTCGTGCAGCGCCAGGATCGCGGCTTGGCAACGTGGTTGGGAGAGGACGTGCTCGGTGAGTTCGACGCCGAGGGCGCTGCCCTCGAGCCCATTGGCCGCGAGCGCCGCCGCGATCTTCGTCACCACCTCGTCGTCCGCGAGCGTCGCGGCCGACAGGTTCACCCAGACGGTGGCGATCCCGCGGGTACGGCGTTGCGCATGCCATTGCGCGAGTTGACGCAACGCGGTGTCGAGGACCCAACAGTCGATCTTCGTGATCGTCGCCGCGTTGCGCTCGGCATCAGGGACGAATTCGCTGGCGAGGAGCAGCCCGTGCTCGGGGTGCTCCCATCGCACGAGTGCTTCCACCGATTGCACCGCACCGGAAGCCAGATCGACCGTCGGTTGGTAGGCGACCCGGAGCGTCTCGGGGTCGAGGCCCTCGGTCGAGACCGGAGCGGTACGGACGGCGAGTTCAGTGATCTCCACACCCGTGACATCGACCATCCGACGCGCCGACTGGAGGGCTGGAAGGGTGACCCATTCCACACTTCCGTCCGCGTTCGTCGGGATCGCGACGGAGCGCGCCCCCATCTCCGACGAACCCCGGGCACGGCCAGCGGCCCGGTTGCGCGGGAGACTCAGGCGACGCCGCGGGCTTCGATCGCTTCGGCGAGCCGTTTCACCGCCACGGCGTAGGCGCCGCGGCGCAGGCTGACGTCGTGCGACTGGGCGGTGGCCCAGACGGTGATGAACGCGTCGTGCATCACCCGGTGCAGACGCTCGGCTACGGCGTCTTCCTCCCACGCGAACCCTTGACGGTTCTGCGCCCACTCGAAGTAGGAGGCCGTCACTCCGCCGGCGTTGGCGAGGATGTCAGGAACGACCACGATGCCGCGGTCGTCGAGGATCTCGTCGGCTTCCGACGTGGTGGGGCCGTTCGCCGCTTCGACGACCACCCGGGTGTCGAGCGAGACCGCGATGCGGGCGTCAATCGCACGGGCGAGGGCCGCCGGAACCACGAGTTCGGACGGCACGGCCCAGATCTCGTCGCCCTCGAGATGCTCGCCGCCCGCGAAGTCGGTGACGGATCCGGTGGCGGCGGCGTGCTCCGCCAACGCGGGGATGTCGAGACCACCGGGGTTCCAGGTGGCACCGAACACGTCGCTCACCGCGACCACGCGCATGCCCGCGGAGTGGAGCAAGAAGGCGAGCGGACCACCGACCTTGCCGAACCCCTGGATGACCGCGCGACTTCCGGCGACCGGGATGTCGAGTTCCGCGAAGGCGTCGCGCACACAGGTGACCACGCCGCTCGAGGTTGCGCCCGCGTGACCGAGGGTGCCGCCGATCGCGAGCGGCTTGCCGGTGACCGACGTCGCGAGCTGTTCGCCGCGCGCGCTGGACACGGTGTCCATGAGCCAACCCATCACGCGGCCGTCGGTGTTGACATCGGGGGCGGGGACGTCTTGGTCGGGGCCGAGCAACGGAAGCACACCCATCGCGTAGCGGCGCGTCAGGCGTTCGAGTTCGGTGACCGAGAGGCGAGTGGGGTCACAACGCACGC
>Ga0182741_1006559_pt1 | contig 10085 bp, 11 predicted proteins | sample eDN5th37CBELigOP_FD_128874 | JGI IMG/M metagenome (GOLD analysis project Ga0182741, IMG submission 128874) | Enriched Organic Plus compost microbial communities from Emeryville, California, USA - eDNA 5th pass 37_C BE-Lig OP (version 2) (version 2) ...
CCGGCGCGTACTGCTCCCAGTACCACTTCATCGCCTTGGTGGTGTTGTAGTACCCCGACCCGTACTTCCGGTACGACTCCGTGTCGAAATCGTCGTCGATGACCGGATAGAACAACGCCTGACCGAACACTGCAGGTCCCCCGCCGTCACGCGCTGCGATGGCCACGGTCGCGGCGAGGTTGCCCCCGGCACTGTCCCCCGCGAGCACGATACGTGTGGGATCCCCGCCGTACGCCGTGATGTTGCCGGCCGCCCATTCGAGTGCCGCGTACACGTCCTCGTGCGCTGCCGGCGCACGATGTTCCGGCGCGAGCCGGTAGTCGACGGAGACGACCACGACACCGACCCCCTCCGCCATCGAACGGCAGAACTCGTCGTGACTGTCGAGATCGCAGAACACGAAACCACCGCCGTGGGCGAAGACCACCACCGGAATCCCGTCCTCGGGATGGTCGGGACGATAGATACGCAGTGCGAGGTCTCCACCGGGCCCCTCGATGCCGATGTCGTGCACGTCCCGCATCGCGGGCAGATGCTGGAGAGGTGCACGACGACTGCGGATGAGGTCACGGAGTTCCGCGGGCGGAACCGTGGTGACGTCCGGAAAGCCCGCATCCAGGACCTTCAGCATGGACTCGACTTCAGGGTGCAATGACATGTGGGTCTCCTCGATGTGGTGCGTTCGGCCACGCTAGGACCGGGAGCCCCGGGTCCGGAACCCACTGTCCCGGCCAGCGGTCCACCGGAAATGCGTCACGCTCAGTGGGACGAGGTCCCCGATCGCACGGGCCAGGACGCGAGGATGACGAACAGTCCATATCCGACGGTCGTCGATCATCGGCGACCGGAGATCCGGAGGAAGCGACATCATGACAGCCGCGTACGGTACCGAGTCCGCAGCGGACCGATGCTGGCATGGACCAACGGCGGGCCTCGTCGTGACGAACACGCTCGTGTCCTCGCCACGGACGGCACGGTCATCGAGGGACTCTATGCGGCGGGCACGGTGAGCTCGACGTTCAGTTGGGCCAAGGACGGCGGTTTCCACATCGCCGATGCGTTCGTGTTCGGCCGCATCGCGGGCGAACACGCCGCTCGTCGTATCGGTTGAGTCGAGCGTCGAATTCGCAGACCGGATTCCGTGGACCGGGACCATTCGTGCTCCCCGTGTTCGTCGCGAGCAGACTTCGGGGAGACGCCGTTGCGAAGGAGGGGCCTGTCATGGCAACTGTCCCGAGTCCACACCCGAAGGTGCGAATCGGAATCACCAGCCCGATCGTCACGCGACTTCCGGGCACGTACGACGAATGGGAGGCCGCCGCCGGGATCGACGAATTGACACGGATCGCGGTGACCGCGGATCGCCTGGGCTTTCATCACCTCACCTGCAGTGAGCATGTTGCTGTGCCGGTCTCGGTGGCCGAGGTCCGGGGCGGGACCTACTGGGACCCCTCGGTGACACTCGGATATCTGGCGGCCCGCACCGAACGGATCCGGCTCGCCACGCAGGTCCTCGTCCTCGGTTACCACCATCCTCTGGAGATCGCCAAGCGCTACGGCACCCTGGACACGGTGAGCGGCGGGCGCCTGGTCCTGGGGCTCGGCGTCGGTTCGCTCGAGGAGGAGTTCACGCTGCTCGACGTCCCGTTCACCGATCGTGGTGCCCGCGCCGACGACGCGCTGGCCGCGCTGCGCGCCTCTCTGTCGACGCGTGAACCGTCCTACCGCGGAGACTTCTTCGAATATTCGGATGTGGTGGTCGATCCCTGTGCGGTGCAGCCACGGGTACCGCTGTGGATCGGCGGCCGCACCCGGCGCTCCCTGCGTCGCGCCTGCGAGTTCGGTGACGGCTGGGTGCCTTTCGGACTGCCGCTCGACGAGGTGACGGCGATGCTCGACGCGCGGCCGCAGCCGGACGGTTTCGAGGTGGTGCTGTCGGTCTCGGGACTCGATCCGATCGGCGATCCCGACAGGACGCGGCGACGGCTCGATCGGGCGATCGCCGCGGGCGCGACGATCGTCGGCGCCGGGGTGCGGGCCCGGTCCGCCGACCACTACTGCGATCAGCTCTCCGGTCTCGCCGAGTTGTTCGGCCGGGACTTCGGCGACCTCGGAACGACCTGAACCGGATCGTTTCCCGCTGTCCGGGAAACCGTGGCGGCATCCCGCCGGCCGGCCGTTAGCGTCGGTGCGACAGACTCTGCCCCACGACCACAGGAGCACCCGTGACCGTTTCCGAAGCCGACGTCCGTTCGCAACGCATCCGGGCCACGGTGCACGCCTATCTCGACGCCGTGGCCGCCGGTGTCGCCGCCGACATCGCCGCCCTGTACGCCGACGACGCAACCCTCGAGGATCCCGCCGGGAGCGAACCGCATGTGGGCCGGGCCGCGATCGCCGAGTTCTACAAGGGGGTCGAGGGCACGGAGAACAACACCGAACTGCTCACCCTGCGGATCAGCGGCTCGACCGCCGCCTTCCACTTCCGCGTGGTCACGAAGGCGGGCGGCCAGACCTACGAGATCGAGCCGATCGACGTCATGACCTTCGACGAGGACGGTCGTATCACCAGCATGCGTGCCGTCTGGGCACCCGAGGACATGCGCCGCCGCTGATCCCCCGGCCAGGACCGTTCGCGTACCGCGCCGTGGCGACGGACACTGGTACGAACGCCGACCGATAGGAGCTTCTCGATGACAGCCGAGCACGCGGTGCTGGACCCCCGCCGGATCCGGGACGTGATGGGCAACTTCTGCACGGGCGTCACCGTGATCACGGGACTCGACGGCGACGACCCGCTCGGGTTCGCCTGCCAGTCGTTCGCGTCGGTGTCCCTCGACCCGCCGCTCATCTCGTTCTGCCCCGCGCGCACGTCCACGACCTGGCCGAAGATCCGCCGTGTGGGCAAACTGGCCGTCAACGTGCTGTCGGAGAGCCAGCGCACCCTGTGCGCGGCCTTCGGTGCCAGCGGCGGGAACAAGTTCCGGGGTGTGCGCTGGACCCCCGGCGACAACGGTGCCCCGGCGATCGAGGGTGCCATCGCGCGGGTGGAGGCGACGGTCGAGACCGAGCACGACGCCGGCGACCATACGATCGTCCTGGGCCGGGTCACGGGCCTGACGTCGCTGCATCCCGACAGCCCGCTGCTGTTCTTCCGCGGCACCTACGGCGGCTTCCGCCACATGTGACAGCCGGCTTCCGCCACATGTGACAGCCGGCTTCCGTCACATGTGACGGCACCGTCCGATCCGGCCGGTCGCGGGAATAGCCCCGCGACCGGTCGGGTTGTTCCGAGGGTGTGCCCGGCGGCCGATACCGGGCCCCGACACGTAAGGACCCTCGGTGACCGTTCCCCTCTCCATTCTCGATCTCGCGCACATCGGCAAGGGTGAGACCGCCCGCGACAGCTTCGAGGCCAGCGTGAAGATGGCCCAGCTCGCCGAGCAGTGGGGTTACCGGCGCATCTGGTACGCCGAACACCACAACATGCCGACGATCGCGTCGTCCGCGACCAGCGTGCTCATCGCGCACGTCGCCGCGCACACCTCGACGATCCGGCTCGGCGCCGGCGGCATCATGCTGCCGAACCACTCCCCGCTGACCATCGCCGAGCAGTTCGGCACCCTCGCCACCCTGCATCCCGGCCGGATCGATCTCGGTCTCGGCCGCGCGCCCGGCAGCGACCAGAAGACGCTGCGGGCGCTGCGCCGCGACCCGTCGTCGGCCGACAGCTTCCCGCAGGACGTCCTCGAACTGCAGGCGTACCTGAAGGGCGAGTCGCGCATCCCGGGTGTCGACGCGATCCCCGGCAAGGGCACCGACGTGCCGCTGTACATCCTGGGTTCGTCGCTGTTCGGCGCGAAACTTGCTGCGCTGCTCGGCCTTCCGTACGGTTTCGCGTCGCACTTCGCGCCGCAGGCCCTCGAGGAGGCGGTGGCGCTGTACCGCCGCGAGTACCAGCCCTCCCCCGAGCACCCCGAGCCTTACGTCATCGCCGGTGTCGGCGTGATCGCCGCCGACACCACCGAGGAAGCCGAGGCGCTGTTCGCGGCGGCCGAGCGGACGCGGGTCGTGCAGATGGTCGGGCGCGGACGCACCTTCACCGAGGAGGAGATCGACATGCTGCTCGACTCCCCCGCCGGTATGCAGGTGCGGCAGATGATGCGCTACACCGCGGTGGGTTCGCCGGAGCAGGTGCGCGACTACCTCGACCGTTTCACCGAACGCGCCCGGGCGGACGAGCTCATCGTCGTCTCGTCGGCACCCGGGCGTTCGGCGTGGCTGCGGTCGCTGGAGCTCCTCGCGCAGGTCAGCGACCTCGTGCCGGCCTGATCAGGCGGGCACCGTGATCGCGACGGGTGCCGCCTCGTTGCCCCACGACTCGGTGTCGGTGAAGCAGACCCAGGTGGTGGTGTAGTCGCCGGGTTCGAGGTCGGACCGCAGTTCGATCTCGACCCGGGGCGGCACCACGTACGCCTGGGTCCGCGCCACCTCCGGTCCGTCGAAGACCCGCGACCGGCAATTGACCTCGGTCGAGCCCGCCCGGACCTTCCAGATCGCTTCCGTTCCCTCCTGGGTGAGCGCGGCGCTCGGCTCGGCCTCGCCGGGGATCGCCGAGCCGCTGGGAAGGCTGATCACCGACGAGCCGACGAGGACGGACGGCCCCTGTGTGGCGGGAATGGTGACCTCGATCGTTTCCGTGGAGTAGGTGTTCGCCCCGTAGCATTCCCAGGAGACCTGGTAGACCCCGGCCACGGGAAGGGGCAGGGTGAGGCGCAGCGACTCTCCGGCGGACACCACCGTCCGGCTCGCGTAGACCTTGTCCGCACCGTTCTCCTTCGCCCTCGCGGTGCACGTGTTCTGTTCGTCACCGTTCTGGACGTTCCAGGTGACGCTGTTCGCCTCGATCGTCGCCGTGGCGGTTGCGTCCACCGCGGCGGACGCGGTGGCGGGCGCCATCAACGCGACCGTCCCGGCCGCAGCGGCCGCCCCTGCGAGCACTTTGAACCTGCGGGACATGGCACCCTCCGAACATCGCTGGAATGTCTCGGATTTCCGAGACATTTCCGAGCCATTGTGTGGTCGGAGGCGGGGTGGGCATCGGCTCGTCGCTGTTTCGATACACGTTCGTGACCGGAGAGCGTGTCGCCCCGGCACGATTCGTCACCGGAATCGCGGGGACCGGATTTCGTTGGCCGTGGGTACAATACGGCGACAAGCTCCCCATACCGGAAGCTTTCCGGCCGGACCCCGCAGGAGCACGATGAACTTCCGCATCCGCGTCGCCGCGGCCCTCGCCGTCGCCGCCGCACTGATCGCCCCGGCCGGCGTGAGCGCCGAGACGCTGCGCACCGACGGCCCCAGCATCACCGTCATCATCCGCAACGAGACGGACGCACCGATGGTGCTGTCGTCGTCGGACAACCCCTACGGGGCGTGGACCGATGCCCCCGCCGCGGTGATCGCGGCCGGGGCGACGGAGACCCTCGCGGCGGGCAGCAACGACCGGCGGGGCTTCGGCCTTCAGGTCGGTTACACGATGCCCGGCGACGCGACCGTGGTGCTGATGGCCAACAACTACGGCACGGGCAACGCGAACGTCGACGGCACCCGCGTCAGCGGCGGCAACGCCCACGGGTACGCCGTCGACTCGAGCGTCGATGCCGGATATCCGTTCATGACAGCGGAATTCACCGTCACCCGATCCTGACGGTTCAGCGGGCCCGCGCGTCCATCACCGCCAGGTGCGCGAACAGCGCGCTCGTTCCGATCGGATTGCCGCCGCCCGGGTAGACGGTGCCGCTCGGCGCCGCCATCGTGTTGCCCGCCGCGTACAGGCCGGGGATCGGCTCGCCCGCGGTGTCGAGGACCCGCCCGACGGTGTCGGTCCGCAGACCGCCCTTGGTGCCGAGATCCGAGAGGCCGAACTGCGCGGCGTGGAAAGGGCCCTGCTCGATCGGGACGAGCGCGGACCCGCCGCCGGTGAAGGCCAGGTCGTAGGGCTCGTCGCCGCGGCCGAAGTCCTCGTCGACACCCTTCGCGGCCAGGTCGTTCCACCGCGCGACGGTCGCCTTCAGTGATTCGGCGGGCACCCCGATCTGCTCGGCGAGCTCCTCGAGGGTCTCGGCGGTCCGCCACAGTCCGGCCCCGACGTACTTCTCGGTCTCCACCAGGGGCACGTTCGTCGCAGCGACCGGCGGCACTTCACCGGCCCGGTCGTCGTAGATCATCCAGAACGGCAGCGTCATCTCGCCTCGCTCCATCCGGGCGATGACGTCGCGGCCGAGCCGGTCGTAGGGTGCGTACTCGTTGGTGAAGCGCTTGCCGTCCTGGTCGACGAAGATGCCGCCGGTGAAGCACAGCGCGAACGCGGAGCGCCCGTCCGGGTGCGTGAGACCCGGCGACCACCAGGCCTCCCCCATCAGGTCGACGTCGGCGCCCACGGCCATACCCGCCTGGTGTGCCTTGCCGAGATTCGACCACGGCCCCATCGAGTCGCGAGCGGTGCCCGGCACCCCGTACTTGCTGCGCATCTCGTCGTTGTGATCGAACCCGCCGGCGGCGAGGACGACGCCCTTGCGTGCGCGGATCGCTCGGCGCTCACCGTCGTTACCGACGATCGCGCCCACCACCGAGCCGTCCTCGACCACGAGCTCCTCGAGCGGGGTGTTCCGGTACAGCTGCACGTCGGGGTACTTGCGCAGTGCGATGAGGAAACGGCCGATCAGGGCACGGCCGCCGATGAGGGTGTCGGGCAGGGGTTCACCGAGACGTTCGCGGCCGAGCGGGCCGCGGATGGACTCGTTGAGTTCCGGATCGTCGGCGACGTGCTTCGGTTTCGGGGTGATGTGCCGCCCCTGGGCGCGGGCCTTCGGTGCCTTGCCGAAGTAGTCCGGCCACGGGTAGACCATGAACTCCAGGTCCTCGTCGGCCTCGAGATAGTCGATGAGCGGGGCCCCGCCGCGGACGTAGGCCTCCTGCAGCTCGGGCGGGGTGCGGTCGCCGACGACGGCGCGGTAGTAGGTCAGGGCGTCCTCGAGAGTGTCGTCGTCCCCGGCACGCTTCAGGACCGCGTTGGTGGGGAACCAGACGCCGCCACCCCCGGAGTACGCCGTGGTGCCGCCGAAGAATTCGGATGCCTCGACGAGGATCACCGAGAGTCCTTCACGCGCAGCGGTGTACGCCCCACAGCACCCTCCGGCACCTGATCCGACCACGAGGACGTCGCATTCTTCCGCCCACTCCGCCATGACTGCCGCCTTCCGTAGACCGTTCGTGTGGAACAAGTCACACTAGGCAGATCCCGCAGGCCTCCGATGCGGTCGTCCCGTTGGGCGGGAAAAGATCAGTCCCGGCGGTTGCGGGGCTTCCACACCACCAGGGCGTTGCTCCGCGGAATCGGAACCAGATCCCCTCGCGACGAACGCAACCGGTCGATCTCCGCGTTCAGCTCGGAGACACGCTGCTGCAGCGCCTCGACCTGGTTGGTGAGTTCGATGATCCGTTTGATGCCGGCCAGGTTGACGCCCTCGTCCTGCGACAGCCGCTGCACCTCGCGCAGCAGTTCGACGTCGCGGGGCGAGTAGCGGCGTCCTCCACCGCTGGTGCGGTGCGGGGTGACCAGGCCGAGGCGGTCGTAGTTACGCAGCGTCTGCGCGTGCATCCCGGCGAGTTCCGCCGCCACGGAGATGACATAGACGCGCGCATCCGGATCCGGGGACATGTCCCGCGGCATTCTCGTCTCGCTCATCACGCACCTGCCCATCCCTCTCGCGGATCGAAGCCACTTGCCTCCTCCGCACGAAGATAGTTCTGAAGGGCTTCCGCCGCCTTCTCGTCCAGCTTCTGCGGGATCGCGACCTTGACGGTGACGAGGAGGTCGCCGGCGCCGCCCCCACGCTTGGGGACGCCGCGTCCGCGCACCCGCAGCACGCGACCGTCGGCGGTGCCCGGCGGGATCTTCAGGCCCACCCGGCCGTCGAGGGTCGGCACCGAGACGGTGCCGCCGAGGACGAGTTCGCCGTAGCTGACGGGCAGCACCAGCGTCAGGTCGTCGCCTTCCCGGCCGAAGACACGGTCGGGGCGGACGTGGACGGTGACGTACAGGTCGCCCGACGGGGCGCCGCGCAGCCCGGCCTCGCCCTGACCGGCGAGCCGGATCCGCGAGCCGTCCTTGATGCCCGCCGGCACCCGCACGGTGATGGTGCGCGTGCGGTTCTGGATCCCGGTGCCCCGGCAGTCGGAGCACGGATTGTCGATGATCGAGCCGGTGCCGCGGCAGTCGTCGCACGGCTCGGAGAAACCGAAGGCACCCTGGTTGCGGGAGACCACACCGCTTCCGTTGCAGTGCGGGCACACCCGCGGGCTGGTGCCGGGCTGTGCGCCGCTGCCGTGGCAGGTCGTGCACGGAGCCGGGCTCGTCAGCCGCAGCGGGACGGTGACGCCCTTGACGGCGTCCCGGAAGTCGAGCGTCGTCTCGGTCTCGACGTCGCCGCCGCGACGCGGACGCGAGCGGCCGGCCGAGGCACCACCGGCACGGTTGAACAGGCCACCGAAGAGGTCGCCGAGACCACCCTCGGCGCCGCCGAACAGGTCGCCGATGTCGAAGGTGGCCCCGGTGCCTCCGGAGAATCCACCGGCGCCGGGCCGGAAGCCGCCGGGCATGCCACCCGAGGCGAACAGGCGCCGGGTCTCGTCGTACTCCCGGCGCTTGGCAGGGTCGGACAGGACGGCGTTGGCCTCGCTGACGGCCTTGAACCGTTCCTCGGCCTTGGCGTCACCCGGATTGGCGTCGGGATGCAGGTCCCGCGCCAGCTTCCGGTAGGCCTTCTTGATCTCGTCCTGTGTCGCGTCGGGGGAGACGCCCAGGTCCTTGTAGAAGTCCTTCTCGATCCACTCCCGTTGGCTCACCGGGCGTCTCCTCCTTTCGCGTTTTCTTGTTCTTACTCCGCGTCGGACCCGGCCGACGACGGTTGCTCCGGCGTGTCCGCCGGGTCACCGTCGGTCACCGTGACCATCGCGTGCCGCAGGACGCGTTCGCCGAAGCGATAACCCTTGCGCAGGACCGCCCCGAGTACGGGGTGGTTTCCGTCGCCCTCCATCTGGACGGCTTCGTGCAGCTCGGGATCGAAGGACTCGCCCTCCTCGCCGAAGGCCGCCAGGCCGAGGGAGTCGAAGACCCCGGTCAGCTTGTCGGACAGTGCCTTCAACGGTCCCGTCTCGAGATCGCCGTGGGCGCGGGCCCGATCCAGATCGTCGAGGACGTCCAGGAACTTCGCAGCCACGCCGGCCTTGGCCTCCTCGGCCGCAGCCAGACGCTGGGCCTCGGCGCGACGGCGATAGTTCGCGAACTCCGCGGTGACACGCTGGAGGTCGGCGGTGCGCTCGGCGAGTTCCTTCGCCTCCTGCGACTGACCTTCCGTTTCTTCGGTTTCCGGCTCGGGAGCCGACTCGGTCGCCTCCGCTGCGGGGGCCTCGGCCTCCTCGGTGCGCTGTTCGTCGCGCACCTCGAAGGTCTCGGGGTCGATCCGCCGCTTGTCGGTGACGGTCACCGGCTCCTGCTCGGGCTTGTCCGCAGTCACTTCTTCTCCGAATCGTTCGGCTCGTCGACGACCTCGGCGTCGACGACGTCGTCGGCACCACCGGCGGCCGCGCCGTCACCGGCAGCACCGCCCTCGGCGCCCTGCGCTTCGTAGATCGCCTGGCCGAGCGCCTGCGACTCGGTCGCCAGCTTCTCGACGGCGGACTTGACCGCGTCGATGTCGGAGCCGGCGAGGGCGTCCTTGACGTCCTTGATCGCGGTCTCGACCTTCTCCTTGACGTCGCCCGGGACCTTGTCCTCGTTCTCCTTGACGAACTTCTCCGTCTGGTGGACGAGCGACTCGGCCTGGTTGCGGGCCTCCGCTTCCTCGCGACGCTTGCGGTCCTCCTCGGCGTGGGCCTCGGCGTCCTTGACCATCCGGTCGATCTCCTCCTGGGACAGGCCGGAGCCTTCCTGGATCTTGATCGTGTTCTCCTTGCCGGTGCCCTTGTCGCGGGCGGTGACGTGGACGATGCCGTTGGCGTCGATGTCGAAGGTCACCTCG
>Ga0182741_1006561_pt1 | contig 10084 bp, 8 predicted proteins | sample eDN5th37CBELigOP_FD_128874 | JGI IMG/M metagenome (GOLD analysis project Ga0182741, IMG submission 128874) | Enriched Organic Plus compost microbial communities from Emeryville, California, USA - eDNA 5th pass 37_C BE-Lig OP (version 2) (version 2) ...
ATCCTGTTCTGACAGCTTGTAGCTCATCAAATCGCTTCCGAATTCCTCAGTCGCAGCGAACGAGTTATCATACATGATTCTGTGAGGACACTGTGCGCTGTCGTCGCATCCTAGGCAGGCACATGCAATGGACTGGAAGGCATCCTGCATCTCTTGCGCCTTCTGCGCAACGATCGCTTGCAACTGCACACAGCGCTCTCGAAGCGACTTGTGGGACGGGAAGTCCGCCAACTCGAGTGTCGAGCGCTCATAAGCAGGTTTCGAATGTGGATTCGATTCGGGCTTCAGAGGAAGAATAAACTTATCACAGGCTCCGTCAATCGGCCGAACCGTGACACTCAGTTTGCAGGACTCCTTTGCTTTGGCTCGATTAGGTTCTTTCATGCAACTTGCGAGAGACCCTGCAGGATACATGGTCTGATACGCTCGCTGCTCCGCCCAGTTGTTAATGGGATCACCCTTAGGGCAGCAGCCAAGATGGTCCTGACAGCCGGCAGCAAGGAAGTACGACTCCAAGCTCTTTTTGATGTTGTCATTATTTAGTTCCGCTGAAAAATCGGCGCCTGCATCCTCAGCAACGGTAACTTCGACTTCCCACATAGTTCTGAGGCAGAGTGGGGCACAGAAAATTTTGTGGCAGACGGATTTCCAGTTGCCACAATCCTTGAACTGCTTGGGGAAATTGTAACAGGGATTGCACATCTGCTCCATGTGTGCCCTGCATGGCAGATCTTCCATAGCCTTGTGCTCGGCCTGGAAAAATGCCATCTCCGCTGGTGAGTTCATCGTACCTTGCAGGTGTTCGAAGTTGTTGGCGATCATCGTCATGAGTTCGTTCCACTGCTGAGCGGCTTGTTTTTTCGCTTCACGATCTGCCATATGCATGGAGTACTCTGCCGGATTCATGGTCACGGCTTCGTTACCCCTGTCTGGTCGCACCGGTACCGCACTTGCAAGTGGCACGCCGCACGTTACAAGCATCAGAAGAGCCACTGCAAAAGAGGCCAGGACGACGAGAATCGCCTTGATTCCGCCAGACTGTACCCTCCTCGACATGGCTCAATGGCAATTGTTCGGCAGTCAACACCAGCCTAGAAACCAATGCGTGTGCCTATCCCCAACTAGCCTTGGCCTATCTTCGTCCAGAGCGCGTACAACGTGCTAAGCTCAGACTCACTCACACCCAGCGCCTGGAAAAGCAGTGTAAAGCGGGGGAAACCCAATATCCCTCAAGGAATGAGCCCGCACTGCTGCTCTAGAAGTTGGAATGGATGGCTAAACATGGAGAATCAGTGTGTCAGCGTCGTATTACAACACCAATCGGTCAGAGAAGGGCATCGGTAGAGTGGTCTTCTCCAAGCGACGACAAGAATTCCTCGATTTTCCTCACAATGTCACGGTGTTCCCCGGCGCTGCAATTCGATACTCATCTAGACGGCAGCTATACACGTAATCCAGTCATGTTCACGACAGTTCACACACGTGCACTCCCGAAACGAAGCAACTAAAGTTGTGCTCTCTGGGCTTGACTTCTCCCACCCAATAGTTAAACTCTCTCAGTTAGTCCGCTTGACAAGGGGCCCCGGACCTGAGACACTGGCTTCCAGTCCTTCGCAGCGATAAAGGTGTGTGCCGCGTACTGCCTGCCCCAATGCTGTGCTGGATGCAGCGCGGTAGCGTGAAGAAAGCGGTTTAACCTCGGAGCCGCTTTTTAGTGTCGGGAAAAGACGAGGAAATATTAACTATAAAAGTACAGTGTAGCACGTTGTGTGCGTGAATGATGTTGGTATGGTTCCACGTGTAATCTGTAGGACTGTATCATGAATCTGATAGCACGGCGTGATACACTCGAATCTACAGGCTTTCATCCGTTTTTCCGATCCAACACCCAAGCCTTCGAAGTTCTGTGCACCCATTTGACAAGCTTTGACAACCTTGCGGCCGCTTTGCCTCACCCGAACCCATCTCCGCTGACTCAATGTAGGACACCATGCTGCATATGTTGACGCGAGCCGTGTCCCGAACGGGCATGGGCCCCAGCGCCCTGCGATTTCCCGCACTCGTTCGAGGCTTCGCCCTGGCCAAGGATCCCTATGAGAACCTGGAGGCGAAGGGTACGTTTCCCTGGCATGAATTGCCGTCTAGTTGTTGCTGATGCTCGGCCGACCCGACTGATTGGCCTTGGTGGTGTGAGTAGTGTCTTCACTCGGGCGTGACGAGCACCGTTGGTATGCCCGTTTCCGTTCTCTTTGGACTCGGACATGCGTTGAGTTGATGTATGGGTGTTTTACTCCACTTCGCTTAACTGTTATCTGACGCATACTCGACGTGGATTGCCCACTTGTCTATTCTTTCCCTCTTGGTTGTATAGCCGATGACGCAGCCCGCATTAAGGAGTTTCTGGACAAGCACGGTCTGGGGAAGTGGGCTCCAAAGTTCAAGTCATGGGAGCATCTCATGGACTCAAAGCGTGAGGTCCTCAAGCACATCATGGAAATCCCCTGCAAGGACAGGAAAAAGATCCGCGCCAAGGTTCAGGAGTGGAAGCTTGCTCACTACTTCACCACTGGTATGATTTACCAGAGCTCGCTTCCTATCAAGCGCACCATTGTCGAAGACTCTTCATCGTCCGAAGACGACCTCTCCGTCACGATTCCTACTCCACAGGGTCTCATGCAGACCTACGTTCACTACCCTGGTGCTACTCGACGCGAGCCACATCCTGTTGTGGAGAATAAGAGTGGCGAGCCCTTCATGACCTTACTATCGGACGATGAAGAGGAGGGCCCAATTTCGAATGCTGCTTCCAAGCGCGCTGAAGAATTCGAATAAGTGAAAGACAGACCAGCAATTGTATGTCCGCAACCACAGTTTGGTAACCATGTATATACATCATGTGTGTACACGAACCAGTAACAAGCCGGCAGTGACTCGAGTAACGTCAAGCCACACGTGAAAAAAGTTACATTTCACTCCATCAATGTGGGCCGGGTGATAGACTTAGCCCTCTGAGTTCCGCACTCGTTCTTGCCCGTTTACAGTGAGCCGATTCTCATCGCAGCTTTAGTATCCCTTTCCAACGTCAACATTTAGCATTCAATCTGAATGCTCAATGTCTGTACACAAGCACTCTCAAGATTAGATTAGTCCTTATTCTCATTCGCATAAAAACTATGAAATGTTAGCAACCCCGAGCCGTCCCAGGAAGATGAAACGCTAAAACGTGGACGACAAACATGCGAAGTGTGATGATTCTATTTACATTTTCAACACTGGCCAGTATTTTTTGTGTGTATCGCACACCTGCTCGATGGTTTGGATGTGTCGTTCTCTCATGAGCTGCAGCTTATTAGCATCACGTGAGGAAAGTGAAGACAATTCGAGGTCACTACTAGGCAGCTCTGGTAGTTCATCGCCGAGCATTGCCTTTACAACCCACTTTATACCCTCGGCCACACCTAACGGATTGTAGCCTCCTTCTAGAACACCCACTAAGCCACAACCTGGTGGTAGTGCTTCACGGACCTGGCGAACAAGATGGCCAACCCCAAGTGGTGTAACTTTCATTTCACCCAGAGGGTCGTTTACGAGACAGTCGAAACCTGCTGAGAGCAAGACCAAATGTGGAGCGTGTGCGGCAAGCAGAGGCAATACAATCCTCCTCCAGGCGTAATGGTATTCGTAATCTCCTGCGACACCAACGAATGGAATGTTGACGGTGTAGCCTTTCGCGTTATCGCCGCCGACTTGTTTGATCGTTCCAGTGCCTGGGAAGAACCCTCCACCATATCGATGAATGGAGACAAAAAGAACCTCACGGCTGTCCCAGAAACAAGCCTGTGTACCATCTCCATGATGCACGTCAAAGTCAATGATCATGATCCGCCTGCACTTGTCGGGGAACTCTCGAAGGGCCGCCTGCGCAGCGACCGCTACATTGTTGTACAAGCAGAACCCGCTACATGTTTGAGGAGCGGCATGATGGCCAGGAGGTCTTGTTAGCGAAAAGCCATTCCTCAGCTCACCACGAAGCACACGTCGTGTTACTTCCACTGCAGCAGTCGCTGCAATACGGGCTGCTATTGCAGAATACTGATTCACATATGTGTCCGAGTCTAAGAACTTGCAGTCTGGATATAGTGTTGTGTCGCCTTCAGTCTCTGAGTCTGGCTCTGGCTCCTTGTACTCGAACGTGGCGCTACTCTCAATGCGTTGCACATGCGATGGATCGTGTGTGCGGTGGAGCGCCTCTGGGGGGAGTAATGGCACAGGAGGGAACGAGAGTGGATGCAGCTGAACTGGATCGATGGGAAACCGCTCAACCGCCAGAGACACCTGTTCATTGGCTGTCAATGCAACTCCTTTGCCTGAGCTTGGGCTAGCCGACTCAGGTGTTGTCTGTGCATTACCTTCGGTCTTAATTGTGGCGGGAACGTCTTCAGGAGTGGCGGGCTGCGGATACGAACGACCAGCAATCCTGAATTGAACACAACGGCTCCAGAGTCCCTCCTTCACCAGGAGTTTGTAACTTTCCGCTAAGCGCTCAGGAGATTCACAGTGCCGATAATTTGCCTGATGCAACAAACAGCGCTCATCAAAGAAGATACCAGTCATGTTAGATGTCTCCTTGTGCACACTCGGTGGATAATCTGGGGAGTTGGCGCCAAAATCTTGAGCGGCTCTGCGTAGACTCTTGGGTCTGCTGGGACTTGCTATGCCACGACCCGGTGAAGCCGTCTTGGCTTCCATTTGAGCCTGCTGAGCGGCATCAAGCTGAGAATCGCGCAATACTTCTCCATCCTGTGCCTGTAGAGGAGTGTGAGCACCTGGCGCCGTTTCTCCTGCAGACGGTTGATCCTCCCGAATAGAGATGGTCGAGACGAGACGCACAAGGTCATCAACGTCAGCATCACCACCCTGTGGCTTGAGTGGGGGTGTGGACGGCTCGTCCATCTCGTATTTCGGAACGTGCTTCGGGTCCTCGCCACTCATGCAACGCCTCGGAAATGTCAAGCGACCGTTTGTAGATGTCGAGAGGCAGTGATGATAGGGTTTGAATAGAGGATCTAGAGGTGGACAGCAGTTGAACACATTGGATAACAGAACTATATACCGAGTCTCAGAATGCCACGGGTCATATCCTCGAGTGTAATGTGCCGAGCGAACGTCATATCACAAGAAATTCGATTTCGGTACACAACAGTTTAATTCTTTGGATATTCCACTTTCACAGGCGACCACAGCCTAGCAATTCAATAAGGCAGTGCGTTGTATGTCGTTCACGCAGCCTTCGCATGCGGATGCAGCGAAAGGGCCCGGCCATGACCCAGATCCGCACTCGCGTACGCAGTCAGGAGCGAGTCCATCGGCTCGCTCGGCTTCTGAACCCACGACAGGCGCAGGGGGTACAGTGGTAGGTGCGCAGGCGCCGGCACAAGTACCCCCCTTTGGGTTGCACCACCCTCCACCTCCGCCGCCCCCGCCACCAGCACACCTCCTAGGTTCGGGAGGCTCGCACGGGCATCCTCTTGCCCCTCCTCCGCCACCACCTCCAACCCACTACCCTTCTGCCCCACACTATGCCCATCACTCGACAGGGCCGTATTCATCCCAGCACTCAATGTATCCCTATATGTCAACGGGTCCTGCTGGAGCGCACCCGTCACCGTATCCTCCATACCATCAGTCATACCACACTCCTGTACTTGGCACAAATCAGTATGGACACTCGACTCGGGATAGGTGGGATCAGTCAAATCATCGTGGAGGACGAGGCCAGCAGGGTTCAAGGCGTGGTCACAATGAAGGCCGAGATCGACAATCAGGAGGTCGACACCAGCACCCGGGCCGTCAACAGCAATCACAATCAGACGGAAGACTTTACTTCAAAGCGACGATGCTGCAAGATCCATGGATTTCGTCCGGAATGATCACCGCTGAAGAAGCATCTCAGGCGGATGAGCTGTTTAGGAGGCGATGCCAAGTTGTGGCCAAGGCTTATCCATGGCTTGTAAGGGAGAGTAACACCAGCGTGCGGAGCTCAATGGGCTCGGGCTCGAAAGAGGTTGAATTGGCATCTGGATCCGGCGGAACTGAGACAGAAACCCATGAGGATTCATCATTAATGGCAGGGCTATTCGCCTCATTGCCCCCAGCACGTACATCCGTGGATTCGGTTCCTCCTGAAAATCAAAGCCAAGGATCAAGTCGTAGCACCTCCGCTATGACAGTAGACGCACTAAGTGAAACCGGATCAACCTCGAAGAGCAAGTTTGCCTCGCTTTTGTCAGCCCTACCAAAACCCAAGAACCCAGGGCAAGTGGTGCAGTCGAGCTTGGGAGACAACACTCCAGCAATAACCCTATCCTCGTCGGCGGCAGCATCTGCAGCAACCCAAATCTCTAAGTCGACACCTCGGTCCTCTGAAGCCATTGGCAACATTGTGAAAAAAGCAGACATTGATCTGTATTCACTCATGAATCAGGATGAATGATGACTTCTCGCTCAAGGAGATAGCGGAGGAAGTATAACTGTGGACTCGGTTCTGTGTTACTCTTGTGGTGCACAATACCTCAGACCGAAGGTTTGTGTGCAGCCACTAAAGCCTTTAAGGAACAGTAAGCTGCGCGTATAATAAATTAGCTTGAATATAAGCCTTATGTGGTGAAACCTCTCACGCAAAGCGAATTACTTCGCTTGTTGTTGTTGTTGTGATGCCTCGGCGTTGGAACCCCCCAGAGGAACTGTGAGGCTGGCGTGTCGAGTTCCACCAAAGTAATCCTTCCTGTAGTGCAGCCTTGCTGTTGGGTTGTTCGCGAACAGTGAGTACACACACTCGTTCAGGATCTCACGTCGCTGAACGGGATTGGGAGCAGAGTGAATTCGTCGCAGGACAGAAAAGACCAAGTGCAGTGGCATTCCGCAACGGCAGGTGAGATAGGTTTTGAGCGACTTGAGAGGATAAATGACATTGACTGCGGTGACGGAAGCGGGTGTGACAGTTTGTGGAGCGACATAGGGCTGATTGCCTGTGGCGGCTTGCTGTGCAGCCAAAGTTAGTGCTTGTTGAGCAGCAGTTTGTTGGGCAGCAATCTCCGCTTCGTCCTCGAACTTAACCAACTCACGACGGTGTTGATAATAGAACCGGATGTCGTCGATCAGCTGGCGTCGGAGACTGTCCTCCGCTTGCTTCTCCTTTTTCTTCCAAAGGCGAACAATCTTCGGTCGTGCCCATCGAGGAACACCATTAGCGGAGCCGGCGGCACTCATAGTGGCTGACTCATCATCGCTATCCTCGCTCCACTCATCGTCCGACTCGTCCTCATTTTTCACTGAGGCGACGCCCATTGCATCGGAATCAGTGAGTTCTTGTGCTTTCTTTTCTCCTGGCTTGGTGAATGGGAGACCAGCGCGTTTGCGTTCCGCTTTTGCGGCCTTGCGCTCGGCATGGATTTGCTGTAATTTACCGGGGATCGTCATCTTGAATGCATAGCTTGTTCGTCGATCCTCGAGAAGCTCGTACGCAAGTCCCTCGATGTCCATCTGGTCTTCTTCATCATCACTGTCGCACGCACCAACATCGGGACCCATAAGAGGGGGCATTAGAGATGCAGAATAACTGATGGGGCATCGACCAATGGGGAGCTCATTGAGCTGCGTTGTAATAAATCCCTCCTTGTCTTGATAAACATGAAGAGCAGACGATGGAACGGAATGACGGCCCAGTTTCGAGGGAGGAATGTACGCAGGAGGGTTGTTCACACGCCATACTGCGCTTGCCGCAGCAGCTGCCTTAGCAAGAGGTGCATTGGAGTCGGAAGTCTCTGCTTGATTCACCATGGCAGAGATAGGGAGCTGCTCGGTCACCTCCTGAGGGAGAGCACCTGCCTCATAGCCAGCGGTCTCAACAGTGTCGGCGCTGTAGTAGCAGCGTGGAATAATCTTGCGGTAGTAATCCAATTCGAGTGCTGACCAGCGATTGCGAAGTTCGACACCATTGTACTGTCCGAGGACGTGGAAGAATCGAGGATCACGGCGAATCTTAGACCACAGGTTGCGAGGTTCCTTGGGAGTGGCCCACATCATGGCTTCAACCAAGTACGCTTCATGGCCAGCTGTCCATACCTTGCGTCGCTGTGTGGCACGCTGGATGAACTTCTGGTCGTTGATGGTGTTTACGACTTGGGGCCCTGCGGTGTTGAGCGGGAGAATGTTTGCAGGGAGTTCCTGCTTGACACCCTTCTTCTTGGACATTTGTGCTTGCCCGAGTAGGTTAGGACAGACAGGCCTCAAGAGTTCTGTATCTACGACTGCCAATCAGGTCCTAGGATATACGTCTAGGGCCTATGGACGCTGTCCTGCTGTCTTGCGGGGACTCACTTGGCTGAGATGGTCACGAAGCACGCGATTTCTCGAGGCAAGTTGGGGCTAGAGGCCGAGAGGGCGCGCGCCAGTACTCTAGAGGGAAGGATAAAGTCGACATCGTGGTTGTGAGTCCGAGATCCACACTGAGTTCGCGCGGTGGGTTTGAAAGTGGAGCCAAGGGGGGAGCGGCGTGTGTAAATAGATGCAATTGACAAGCAATGCCTCGAATCCACGCGGGCCATCAGGTTCACAATCATATTCTATACACAAGCATGCAATTTGCAATATTACCTTCGTCAGATCCCTTGCTATATATTACTCCAAACATTGCGTTCCGACGACCTATTTCGACACCCCCGCCAGTGGAAGACGGGCTCGGCCAAAAAATGGCGCGAAAGGCGCACAAGCTGGAGTTTTGCAGGATTTGGATGTCACACATGCGTAATACCGAGCAACTGACGCTAATGCACGGCTGGCAGTACATTCTGTACTTATATTTATTATGAAAAGTGAACCTTGGATGTGGCTCACGAATGATGAGAAGTATAAAGCGACACCCTTGTTTCCAGCTGTCCAGTGTCTGCAGCGCTTCAGCCCAGAATCACATACATGATCTACCAAAGGATGTTGAAGCGAGGAGGTCCGCTGCAGTACTACTTACGCCCTCGGATGACTCGTGTCTAGTAGCAGGCTTCATACATGATTCGTGTATTCCGTCCAGCACATACTCCTCACGTAGACCAGTGACAGAGACCTGATGGCGAATCCCCAGTGCCAACAGCTTGGCAGTTATAATGCGCATCTCCTCGGCAATTAGTTGTCGAATGCACCAGTTCAAATGCAAGTTTCTCACTCTGGATTCCTCCGCTTGTTTCCTCACCGGTAAGTTTATGTCCGGCGGGTTTTGGCTCAACGTTTGAATGACGTTATAACACAACTATATTGTAACCAATTTGGGAGAAGGCGTGCTCATCATCGATGCAGTTGGCTTCTCCGTCCAATCGGATCCTTACTTCTTCTTTTTCTTACCACCGCCACTACTGCTACCGCCGCCGCCACCACCGGCAGCGCCCTTAGATTTCTCGATGCTCTTGAGTAGCTTATCGATATCATCGTCGCCGCCTTCGGGATTCTCGGACGTCTGTTGTTGTTTTTCCTTGCTCTTGTCATCCCCCTTATCGTCGGCCTTCTTGAAGTACTTACTCATATCGTAGGCGTCCTCCTTGTCAGCGTAGTAGCGAGCCTCGAGCTTGTGGATCTCGTAACCAAGCGACTTGCTGTAAAGATGGAATGCGGCAGTGTTGGACTTTCGCACGTGGCGCGACACCCACTGGGCTTGGAAGATGATTGGCATCTGCTCTTGAGCGGCCTGCATCAGCTTGGTCGCAAGGCCGAGCTTACGGTATGGGCGCAGGACTGAAAGTGACGTAATGTGACCATGTGGGGGGTCATCTGAGTCAGCCTCATCGTCCATCTTGGCAAGCACGTAGCCCACAATCTTACCGCAGTCCTCAGCGACCATCAGAAGGTGAGGCCAGGACGCTGCGTGGTACAAATAGTACCTCATCTGATAGTTCTCGGGGAGACATAGCAGGTTACAATGCTGCATCTCGATGATGTCTTGCATCTGTAGGACGTGTTGGATTGTGGTATAATGTGTGTTTCGGTTAGTCATACTCTGATATACGGTGAACTGCCACGTGGACTCCCGGATCACCGG
>Ga0182741_1006563_pt1 | contig 10083 bp, 3 predicted proteins | sample eDN5th37CBELigOP_FD_128874 | JGI IMG/M metagenome (GOLD analysis project Ga0182741, IMG submission 128874) | Enriched Organic Plus compost microbial communities from Emeryville, California, USA - eDNA 5th pass 37_C BE-Lig OP (version 2) (version 2) ...
GGGAAGACGAGGAACATCGACTCGGGGATGAAATAGAGGTAGCTGAGCGCGATGTCCTGCCTCGGCACGTCCCGCGCGAGGTAGTTGTCGATCTTCTCGGCGAGATCGAGGATGCTCAGCAGGAGCGGGAAGCCGAGGATCGTGACCGTGAACGTCTTGAGGAACTCTCGGAGGACGTACCGGTCGAGCGGGCGGAGCAGGGATGGGAAGCGCATGCCCCTCATGCCGTCCGGATCGCCTGCGCCTGCGCCGCCGCGCGACGGCGGCGCAGGCGCAGCCCGCCGAGCCACTCCCCGAACCCGCCGCCACGGCCGCTCGTGTTCTCGCGACCCATGCGCAGGGTGAGGAGGATCCCGATCACGAGCAGGATCATGTTGGCTCCCCACATCGCGATGAACGGGGAGAGCAGCGCCTTGTCCGCGAGCGCCTCGCCGCCGATGAGTCCCACGTAGCTCACGGCGAAGATCACGAGGCTGGCGCCGATCACCATCCCCACGCCGCCGCGCGGGAAGCGGAGGGCGAGCGGAGCGCCGACGAGGACGAAGATGACGCACGCCGCGGCGAGGGCGAACTTCTTGTGGATCTCGACCTCGTACTTGTTGCGGGCCTGACGGGCGAGGCCGAGCTGGTCCTTGGCCTCCTTCACCCGCGAGTAGGGGGACTGCTCCGGGATCGGCGCGGACTCCGGGACGGTGGTGACCGCCGGCGCGCCGGGGAGGGGGGCGGGCGCGCCCGAGGTGACGCCGGGCGGGATGGGGGTCGGGATGACCGCCGCCGTCGTCTCCCCCGCCGCGCGCCGCGCCGCCGCCGCGTCCTGCATCGCGGCCAGGATGCTGTCGTTGCGCGCCCGCTCCTCGGCGGCCAGGCGCACGCTGTCGGTGCGCGCCCGCGCGATGGAGTCCTGGATGCGCGCGCGCAGCGTGTCCTGATTCCGCAGGGTGTCCTGCCGCTGCGTCGAATCCTGCCGGCGGAGGGTGTCCTGCTGGCGCGCCGTGTCCTGCCGGCGCAGCGTGTCCTGCAGGTGGCGCGGCACGGCGGCCTGGGCCGCGGGCGGCTGGAGCCACCCCGCGATGCGCTGCTGGAGCTGGCAGTAGTAGTGGCCGATCCCCTTGGGCTTCTGCGGGACGAACTTCCGCGGCTGCTCGACCTTCTTCCCCTGGGTGCGGAGCGAGTCGATGATGGCGAGCTGCAGCTCGAACGCGGTGCGCTGGTAACGCACGTCGTTCTCGACCAGCCGCTGCTGCATCTCGCAGACGGACATCTCGCGCTCGCCGCGGATGCTGCTCCCCTCGCTCTCGCTGAAGGAGTTCGCGACGTCCTTGACCCGGATCTGGTCCACGGCGTAGTAGAGCTGGGTCACCTCCTCCGGCCGGTCGGTCGGGACCTCGCGCATGACGCCGGCATAGAGCGTCATGTGGATGTCGCGGCGGTTCGGGGCCATCGCCAGGCGCCCGCTGTCGGCGAAGATGGTGCGCCGGCGGGTGGGGTCGGTGAGGTCGTAGAGGACGACGTCGCGCATCTCCGACGTGCCGCGGGTGATGCGCCCCGCGCGCAGGTAGAGCTGCCCCTCCTTCACCGGGTTGACGACCTGCTCCTTGAGGGCGAAGGTCGGCGAGGTGCGGAGGATGTCGCGCTGCAGCCGCGCGAGCCGGTGGTTGGCGCGCGGCAGGATCTGGTCGTTGAAGAGCATCATCACGACCGAGAACAGCAGCCCCCCCGCCAGCGCCGGGCGCATCAGCCGGAGCATGCTGACCCCGCTCGCCTTGAAGGCGGTGATCTCGTTCTCGGACGCGAGGCGGCTGAACGCGTAGAGCACCGCCACGAGCACCGCCATCGGCAGCGTCATGGCGACCGTGAACGGCACGGCCAGCAGGAAGAACTCCGCGATCACCCGCGCCGGCAGCCCCTTGCCGACCAGGTTCCCGAAGTTCTTCGCGATGTAGTTGAGCAGCATCAGGGAGGTCAGGGCCGTCGCGGAGAACGCGAGCGGGCCGAGGTGCTCCCTGATGACGTACCTGCTGATGATCTTCACGTGGCGGACCGGGAGGACGCCCTGTGGCGGAAATTCTGATGTCGCACAGGGTTGTAGCGAGTCGCGCAGCCCGTATATTCCACCGTTCACCCCTCCGAGTTCAAGGTCCGACCGGACCATCCGTCGGACGCGCCTGCCGCGTCGCCCTCGCTGGCGAGCTGTTACCCCACCGTCCGTATTTGGTGCGCCTCGCCACGCTCGCCGCCCTCCTGCTCCTGCCGGCCGCGCTGCCGTCGCGCGGCTGGGGGCAGGGGGCAGCCCCCGATCGTGCCGCGCCCGATCCCGGACGCCGAGCGCCCCTCGCGCCCGCTCCGCACCGGCTTCCGCTCGCCCTCCCGCCGGAGCTGCAGCCTTTCGGCCTGCTCGCTGCCGGGCGCCCGGATGCCGAGGGGGCGGCGCGGAGCTGGGCCGAGCAGCTGGGGGAGCGGCTGGCCCTCGCGAACCGGCGCGCTCTCTTCGGCGTCCCGATCGCGCCGGCGGACGCGACCGGGGTGACCCGTGCGCTCGCCCTCCCGCGGCCGGCGGGCTCGAGCGATGGGCCGCAGCTCGCCGACCGTGCCCCCGGCGCTCCCGACCCGGCCGCGGATACCCTCCTCGTCCCCCGCGGCGCGCTGGGCGACCTCGACGTCGATCTCCAGACGCGCATCGAGACGCGAGGGGAACGGCTGGTGGACCATCGCTGCGTCCCCGGCGCCCTCAACGCCCCTGTGGCGGGGTGCCGCACCGCGATCTCCCCCACCGTCAACGTCCAGTTCTCGCTCAAGAGCCTGGGGACGGTGGCCGAGCGCTTCCGCGTGAACGTGGACTTCGATTCGCAGCGCGAGTTCGATGCCTCCAACCAGCTCTCCGTCGCCTACGAAGGGGGAGAGGGGTCGATCCTCCGCCGGCTCGAGCTCGGCAACGTCGCGTTCAATACGCCGTCGTCGCGCTTCCTGGGCGCCGCGCTCCCTGCGGGGAACTACGGCTTCCAGGCCCAGGCGCAGCTCGGTCGGCTGAGCCTCCAGGCGATCGCCGCGCAGCAGAAGGGGACGGTGGCGCGCGAGCGGCAGGTGGTGATCGGGGAGCGGACGCTGCAGGGGAGCGAGCGCGAGATCGAGGACTGGCAGATCGAGCCGCGGCGCTTCTTCTTCGCCGTCGATCCGCGGCGCATCCCCGGCTATCCGGCGATCGACATCCTGGACCGGGCGCGGATGACGCAGATCCGCGCCGCGCTCCCGGACACGCTCCGCCCGACGCGGCTGTTCGTGTACCGCCTCCAGTTCGGCGCGGCGCCACAGAACCCGAACGGCCCGCGCTTCCGGGTGCAGGAGGAGGGAGTGCGCCAGAGCGGCGGGGAGCAGACCTACGACGTGCTCCGCGAGGGAGTGGACTACTACGCGGACCCCTCCCTCCTCTGGTTCGCGCTCGTGCGCCCGCTCAACGAGACCAACGAGCGCCTCGTCGTCGCCTACACCGTGCGCGTCGGCGGCCGCGACACGACCTGGGTGACGACCGGCGGGACCCCCGACGTCGAGCGCACCGATCGCGAGCAGCTGGCGACGCTCGTCTGGGACCCGAACGTCACCCCCGCGTCGCCGGCGTTCGCGCGCGAGATCCGCTCGGTCTACCGCATCGGCGGCAGCGACCTCGTGCGCGAGCGCACGCAGGTGCGCGTCGTCGCCGGCGCGGGGAGCCAGGAGAAGCCGCTCGCCGGCCGGTCGGAGACGTACCTGCAGATGTTCGGGCTCGCGCAGCCGACGAACAGCGCCGAGTTCGACGTGGAGCAGCGGCTCTGGCCGCGGCGCGGCGACCCGGTGTTCAACCTCGCCGCCGGCGCGGGCGCCGGTGCGGCGGGGGAGGCGCCGCGCGTCCTCGGCGACCACTTCCTCGTCTTCCCCTCGCTGCAGCCGTTCGCGGAGCGGCGCGCCGATGGCGGCGGCCTCGTCGAGGTGGGGAACCCGGCCAACGAGGCGATCTACACGACCCCAGGCGAGTACCTCGCCTTCGGCTCCCCCCGCCATCCGGCGAGCGTCTATCGCCTCCTCGTGCGCACCGACGTCGAGGGGAGCCCCGACCGCAGCACCCTCATGCTCGGTGGCGTGCAGCTCCGCCGCGCCTCCGAGCGCCTGGTGATCGACGGGATCGTGCTGCAGCGGGACGTGGACTACCGGGTGGACTACGAGATCGGGCAGGTGACCTTCCTCCGCCCCGACACGCTGTTCACGCGGCCGCGCACCGTCACCGTGCGCTACGAGGAGAATCCGCTGTTCGCCGTCACGCCGACGCGCCTCGCCGGGCTCACCGGGGAGCTGCGCTTCTCGCGCGGCCAGCTCGGCTTCGTCGCCGTCTCGCAGTCGCAGGCGTCCACCTTCAACCGCCCGCAGCTCGGCTTCGAGCGCGCGGCGACGACGATGGCGGGGATCACGGGGAGCTACTCGCTCCCGCTCGCCCCGCTCTCGCGTGCGCTCGCCCGGCTCCCGGGGGCGACCGGCGCGCCGGCGCGCCTGGACGTGCAGGGGGAGCTGGCGCTGAGCCGGCCGCAGTCGCGTGAGAACGCGCAGGCGTACCTCGAGAGCTTCGAGGGGGAGGGGGGAGTGCAGATCCCGCTCGCGAGCGCGAGCTGGCTCCTCTCCAGCATGCCCGCCTACGGCCGTGGTCCGCTCTTCACGCGCTACTCCGGGCTCCTCACCGAGGAGCGCGCGGCGCCGCTCGTGTGGCAGAGCAACGTCACCGGTCCCGCGGGAAACCTCCTCACCTTCAACCTGCAGCAGATCGATCCGCAGGCGCAGGTCGTGGGGCTCGGCGGCGCGAACGAGACGCTCCTGTGGCTCACCCTGCACTCGCATCGCTGCGGCGCGGTGGACGGGAGCAACCGATGCACCTGGCCGCGCCCGACGGCGCCGGCCGGGACGCGCTGGCGCTCGCTCCGCACGTCGCTCGGCGCGGGGGGGAGCGACCTCACGCTGGCCGAGCAGATCGAGTTCTGGGCGCTCGTCGACACGAGCAGCGTGGGGCGGGGGCGGAACCCGACGCTCGTGCTCGACATCGGCGAGGTGTCCGAGAACACCCTCGCCTTCGCCCCCGAGTCGCTCCTCGTGCAGCGCGGCAGCGCGACGCAGCCGGACTCGCTCTTCGGCGGCCGGCAGCGCGCCGGCTTCGACGTGCTGAACAGCGAGCGCGATCCGTTCACGCGCGTCTTCGACGCGTCCAAGAACGACCGCGGGCTGCCGGGGGACCGCGTCGACTCGCTGGTCGTGACCGATGCGCCGGGCGCCGCGCCGCGGATCGTGCGCGATCTCGTGCTCTGCCGCGGGAACGACCGCACCGCGCGGCCGATCGGCGACCTGCGCGCGACGTGCACCGCGGGGAACGCGCGGCTCGACGAGGAGGACATCGACCTCGACGGCGCGTTGAACGTCACCGCGCGCGAGGACGAGCGGCTGCTCCGCTTCGTCGTCGATCTCTCGGATCCGACCCGCTACGCGCGGGTGGGGGGCGCCGTCCGGATGGTGGACACGGTCGACGGCCGTCCGACGGAGACGAGCAAGCACTGGGTGCTCGTGCGCGTCCCGGTCGGCGCGCCCGACGAGCGGATCGGCGACGTGCTGCTGCGCCGCGCGCGGGCGCTCCGCGTGACGATGATCTCCGGGCGCGACCTCGGCGAGGATCCGAGCACGGTGGCGCTCGCGCGCATGCGCTTCGTCGCCTCGCCGTGGGTCAAGCGCGCGACCGGCGCGGTGGCGGGGGTGGCGGGCGACCGTGCCGCGCCGGGCACCGTGATCGTCTCCGTCATCGGCACCGCGGACCGCGACGATGCGCGCGGGCTCGTGTACGAGCCGCCCCCCGGCGTCACCGACCAGCCGGAGACGGTCGGCGGCGAGCTGCAGACGGGGGCGACGCAGATCAACGAGCGCTCGCTGCGCATCCTCGCCACGGGGCTCGAGCCGTACGCGCGCGCGGAGGCGTATCATCGCTTCCCGGCGGGGCAGCAGAACTTCATGGGGTATCGCGAGCTGCGGCTCTGGGCGCGCGGCCGCGGCAACGGCTGGGAACCGAACGGCGAGCTGCAGATGTTCGTCCGCATCGGACGCGACGAGCACAACTTCTACCTCTATCGCACGCGCGTGAACGCGGGGGCCGGGCAGTCGGCGTGGCTCCCCGAGCTGCGCGTGGACTTCGGCCGCTTCCAGGCGCTGCGCGCGCGGATGGAGCGCAGCTATCTCCTCGGCACCTCCGCCGACTCGCTGGCGTGCACCGGCGCCGACTCGGCGCTGATCGCCGCCTCCGGGTTGCCGCTCGGCGGGGCGGCGCGCCGACGCGCGGCGTGCGAGGACGGCTACATGGTCTACTCGGTGGAGCCGGGGGTCACGCCGCCCAACCTCGCCGCGGTGCAGGAGCTCGCGGTCGGGATCGTGCGGCTCCCCGCGCCCGGTGCGCCGCCGGTGCTGCCGAGCGACACGCTCGAGCTGTGGGTGGACGACATCCGACTCGCGCGCGCGGTCGACGATCTCGGCACCGCCGGCCATCTGGCGGTGGATCTCGTCGCGGGCGACCTCGGTGGGATCCGCGTCGCGTACACGCGGCGGGGCGCGAGCTTCCGGCAGCTGGGGGAGGCGCCGAGCTTCGTGGACGAGGGCTCGCTCGACGTCAGCACGACGGTGCGCCTCGACCGGCTGCTGCCGCGCGGCTTCCAGCTCGCGCTGCCGCTCACCGTCACGCACACGAGCGTCGCGAACGACCCGACCTTCCTCTCGCGCACCGACCTCCGCGCGGGCGACATCGACGGGCTGCGCGCGCCGCGCACCGGCGTCACCACCTGGCAGCTCGCCGCGCGGCGCGCGACGCCGCTCGCGCATCCGGTGCTCGGCCCCCTCGTCAACAACCTCGTGCTCAGTTCCACCTACGTCGCGGGGGACACGCGCAGCGCGTATCAGGACGGCCGCACGCGCAGCCTGACCGTCGGGGTGGACTACGCCGTCGAGGGCGCGCCGCACGCCGTGCGGCTCCCGTTCACGGCCACGCCGCTGCGCTGGACGCCGTCGCAGATCCGCATCACGAGCGCGCTCGCGCGGGGGACCGACGAGCGCGACCACTACTTCAAGCCGGCACCGTCGCCGGACGATCTCGCGCAACGCACCGCGGCCGACTCGCGTCTCTGGCGCACGGGGACGACGGTGGAGCTCAAGCCGGTCGAGTCGCTCGTCGCGCGCTGGGATCTGTTCTCGCTCCGCGACCTGCGCGACTACGGACGCGAGCCGACGTCGGATGCGCGGCTCCTCGACGCCGCGGGGGGGCAGCTCGGCTTCGAGCGCGAGCGCACGATGCAGCTCGCCATCGGCGCGCAGCCGACGGTGCGCGAATGGCTCAGGCCGCGCTTCGACCTCACGACGTCCTACGGGATGCTGCGCGACCCGAACGTGCGCGCGCTCCAGGGGGTGCCGGTGACCGCGGCGACGCTCGCCGACGGCGCGCGGGACTCCCGCGTGGACACGCTGGCCGCGGCGATGCGCGATGCGTTCCAGCTCACGCCGGGGACGGCCACGAGCGCGCGCGCGGAGGCCGACGGGGCGCTGCCACGTCGGCTCACCGCGTCGCAGAGCGTGATGGCGGGGGTCGCACTCGACCTCGCGGGCGCCATCGGCGCGCGCGACAGCTCGGCGCGCGGCCTCGCCCGCGTCGCGCGCCTCCTCTCGCCGCTCGATCTCACCTACGACCGCAGCCTCCTCTCGGCGTTCGACGGCGCCACCTTCGCGCCGCCGCTCGGCTTCCAGCTCGCGCTCGGCGACGCGGGGGCGTTCCGCCGCGTGCACGGCGTCGCGGCGACGGCGGCGGGGGTGACGCAGACGCTCGGCGCGAGCGCGACGCTGGCGCTCCCCCTCGGCGCGTCGCTCGCGAGCCGCGCGCGCCACGTCACCAACACCAGCTGGACGACGCGGCTCGACGAGTCGCAGGCGTCGGTGGACGGGGTGCAGACGATCTTCCCCGATGCGACGCTGCGCTGGAGCTGGCGTCCGGCGGCGGCGAACCGCTCGCCGCTCGTGACGGGGGCGTCGGCGAGCCTGGGGTACGTCGCGTCGCTCGCGCAGGTGTCGCTCCCCGCGCTGGTCGCCGACCTGCCGCGCGACGCGGCGCCGGACTTCCGCACGACGCGCGTCCGCACGCTGCCGGTCTCGGCGAGCGTGAACTGGGCGCTCGGCGGGCTCACGACCACGGCGGGACTCACGCGCACGACGCGCACCGACTCGCTGCCGGGGAGCATCGCCCGCGGCCTCGCCGACGAGCTGACGGTGGACGCCGGACGCGCCTTCCGCCTTCCGCCGTCGTGGGGGACCGGGCTGCGCAACGACATCCGGGCGCGCGCCTCCTGGCAGGAGTCGCGGAGCCGCACCATCGTCGACGATCTGCTGCGGGGGACGCAGGGGCGGCTGCACGACAACGGGCGCCGCGCGATCTCCCTCAACGCGGACACCGACGTGAGCGAGACGCTGCTCTTCTCCCTCCAGGGCTCGCACGTCCTCACGACCGACCGCAACCTGGATCGGCGCATCTCCCAGCTCGTGCTGAGCGCCGTGATGCAGGTGCAGTTCTACGGAGGGAAGTGAGGCGATGCGACACGCGACCCTGACGGTGGCGCTCCTCCTCGCGTCGGCGTGCGACGGCCAGCCGCGCCCGCGGACGGCGTTCGACGGCGAGGCAGCGCTCGCGCACGTGCGCACGCAGGTCGCGTTCGGGCCGCGCGTGCCGGGGACGGCGGGGCATCGCCGCACCGGCGACTGGATCGTCGCGCAGATGCGCCAGCGCGCCGACACCGTGATCGAGCAGCGGTGGACGCACGTGACGCTGCGCGGGGACTCGCTGCCGATGCGCAACATCCTGGCGCGCATCCGCCCCGAGCTCGCCGACCGCGTGCTCTACGTGGCACACTGGGACACCCGTCCCACGGCGGACTACGATCTCGATCCCGCCAAGCGCGCCACGCCGATCGACGGCGCGAACGACGGTGCGTCCGGTGTCGCGGTGCTGATGGGGGTGGCGGAGGCGCTGCGGAGGACGCCGCCGACGGTCGGCGTGGACCTGCTGTTCGTGGACGGGGAGGACTACGGCGAGTTCGGGGACCTCTCGACGCACCGGGACGTGCTGATCGGCGCGTCGTACTTCGCCGAGCATCCGCCGGTCGCCGGCTACCAGCCGATCTTCGGCGTGGTGTGGGACATGGTGGGCGACGCGGATCCGCAGTTCAAGCAGGAGACGCAGTCGGTGCAGGGCGCGCCGGAGGTGGTGCAGCGCGTCTGGCGGACGGCGCAGGAGCTGGGCTACGGCGACGTGTTCGTCGAGCAGAGCGCGGGGATGATCGACGACGACCACGTGCCGCTCCTGCGCACGGGGATGCGCGTGATCGACGTGATCGACCTGCAGTACGGAGCGACGGGGACGCTGGGCGCGACGGCGAGCTACCACCACACGACGCTCGACACGGTGGACAAGGTCTGCGCGCGGACGCTGCAGATCGTGGGCGACGTGGCGGTCGCGCTGGTGACGGGGTCGTAGGAGCGCGTTCCGCCCGACCACCGCTCGCGCGGGGAGGATTGCCGCGGGAACCAGCGGAGCTCCGCGGATGTCGGTTCGCCGAGGCGGAGCGGTCCGCTCACCACGCGAGATCCGCGTCCGGAGGATGAACGGCGCGCTGGCGGGGTGACGGTTGGTCGGGGCGGATGCACCAGCTTCGGCGCGTGCCCACTCCCAACGAGCGGAAGGCGCTCCTCTTTCTCGCCGGCGTGGCGGTGCTCGGCGGTGCGGTCCGGCTGGTCGCCGCGCTGCGGGACGCGGACCGGCAGCTCCCCGCCGAGGAGCTGGCGGCGCTCGACCGCCAGCTCGGCGCCGCCGATTCGGCCGCGGCGGCGGCGCGGAGCGCGCGGGCGGGGCGGAACGCCGGCGGCGAGCGGGGAGGGAAGGGGAGCAAGGCGCGGCGGCCGGCCGGGCGTGCCGGTGCGGCGGCCGCGCCGAGCGCCCCTCCCATCGCCCCCCCCCCCCCCCCCCCCCCCCCCCCCGTCCTCCCCCCCCGCGGCGCGCCC
>Ga0182741_1006564_pt1 | contig 10083 bp, 10 predicted proteins | sample eDN5th37CBELigOP_FD_128874 | JGI IMG/M metagenome (GOLD analysis project Ga0182741, IMG submission 128874) | Enriched Organic Plus compost microbial communities from Emeryville, California, USA - eDNA 5th pass 37_C BE-Lig OP (version 2) (version 2) ...
GCGGGTTCGGTGGCCGCGATGCGCAGTGCGGTGAGCCCGCCGAGGGACATGCCGACCACAAGGCGCGGTTCGGGGGCGAGGTCGCGCAGCACGGGTTTGACGGTCTCGGCGTTGAGTTTCGGGCCGTAGTCACCGTCCTCGCGCCACTGCGAGCGGCCGTGACCGGGCAGGTCGACGGCCAGCGCGGGTTCACCGAGACCCAGGATCACGGTGTCCCACGTGTGCGCGTTCTGCCCGCCGCCGTGCAGGAACACCACGCGCGGCGCCTCGGTGCCGAACTTCAGCGCGCTGACGGGGCCGTGCGTGATGCGTTCGACGGGCGGCAGCGGTTCGGTACGCCCGATCTGCGCGGCGTTCTCGTGCAGCAGCGCGAACTCGTCGAGCATGGGCAGTTCGTCGTCGGAGATCTCGTGTGTGGTCGACACGTCCCCGACCCTAAGCGATTTGTGGAGTCTTACCAGCGCCTGCCGGTAAGACTCCACAAATCACGCGAGGATCAGCCCTCGATGAAGGTTTCCAGCTCGGCGCGGGCGACGTCGTCGGCGAGCTGCTTGGGCGGGCTCTTCATGAGGTAGGCCGAGGCCGCCTCGATCGGTCCGCCGATGCCGCGGTCCTTGGCGATCTTGGCCGCGCGCACCGCGTCGATGATGACGCCTGCGGAGTTGGGGGAGTCCCACACCTCGAGCTTGTACTCCAGGTTCAGCGGCACGTCGCCGAAGGCGCGGCCTTCCAGCCGCACGTAGGCCCACTTGCGGTCGTCGAGCCAGGCGACGTGGTCGGACGGTCCGATGTGGACGTTCTTGTCCTCGACCTTGCCGGCCAGCGCGCCGGACAGGTTGGAGGTGACGGCCTGGGTCTTGGAGACCTTCTTGGACTCCAGACGCGAACGCTCGAGCATGTTCAGGAAGTCCATGTTGCCGCCGACGTTGAGCTGGTAGGTGCGGTCCAGCGTGACGCCGCGGTCCTCGAACAGCTTGGCCATCACGCGGTGGGTGATGGTGGCGCCGACCTGGCTCTTGATGTCGTCACCGACGATCGGCACGCCGGCATCTTCGAACTTCTTGGCCCACACCGGATCCGAGGCGATGAACACCGGCAGCGCGTTGACGAAGGCCACGCCCGCGTCGATCGCGCACTGGGCGTAGAACTTGTCGGCCTCTTCCGAACCCACGGGCAGGTAGGAGACCAGCACGTCGACCTCGGCCTCCTTGAGGACCTTGACCACGTCGACCGGTTCGGCGTCGGAGACCTCGATGGTGTCGGCGTAGTACTTGCCGATGCCGTCGAGTGTCGGGCCGCGCTGCACGATGACGTCGGTCGGTGGCACGTCGGCGATCTTGATGGTGTTGTTCTCGGAGGCGAAGATGGCCTCGGACAGATCGAAGCCGACCTTCTTGGCGTCCACGTCGAACGCGGCGACGAAGTTCACGTCGCGCACGTGGTACGGGCCGAACTTGACGTGCATCAGCCCGGGCACGGTCGTGTTCTCGTCGGCGTTGCGGTAGTACTGCACGCCCTGGACCAGGGAGGATGCGCAGTTACCGACGCCGACAATGGCGACCCGGATTTCTCCTGCGTGCTCAGACATGGACGGTCTCCTTACTCGTTCCGTATTGCTCGGCCAGCGGCCTTGTTTGCAATGTCAGGGCTGTACCCGGGGTGCGTTCATGGATTGTCCGTACGCCCCTGGCTCAGCCGCTCTGCCGCTATCAGTTCGTTGAGCCATTTCACTTCTCGCTCACTGGACTCCAGGCCCAGTTGGTGGAGTTGACGGGTGTAGCGGTCGAACGAACTGCTGGCCCGCGCAACGGCTTCACGCAGACCTTCCCGCCGTTCCTCCACCTGACGACGGCGACCTTCCAGGATCCGCATCCTGGCCTCGGCCGGGGTGCGGTTGAAGAAGGCCAGGTGCACACCGAAGCCGTCGTCGGAGTAGTTCTGCGGTCCGGTGTCGGCGACCAGCTCGGCGAACCGCTGTTTGCCGGCCTCGGTGAGCTGGTAGACCCGGCGCGCCCGGCGCACTTTCGTCGCGCCCTCGGGAGCGGCGTCCTCGACGATCAGCCCGTCGGCCTGCATGCGGCGCAGGGCCGGATAGAGCGAACCGTAGGAGAACGCGCGGAAAGCCCCCAGCAGGCCCGTCAACCGTTTGCGCAGCTCGTAGCCGTGCATGGGCGATTCGAGCAGAAGACCCAGGATTGCGAGCTCCAGCACCGGAATCACCCCCTATCCAGCTCTGTTCGGGCTGTCGTTACGACGGATCAACACCTCGGCCAACTGTATCGCGCCGATATATTGAGCGCTACCGCAGGCTGACAAAGTACATCATTTGTCAGCTCGGGGACAGGTCGTCGGGCTCAGCGGCCGGCGGGCCAGATCGCCTTGGTGGTGCCGTCCGGGTACAGCTCGATGCGGCCGTTGCCGAACTCGCTGTTGACGAAGATCTCGACGTTGACGGCCTCGGGGGTGGCCGGATCCTCCGACGGGCCGATCCGCAGCCACGTGTCCTTGACGTCGGCGCGTTTGATGCCGACGGTGTCGGGCGCGCCGCGCATGATCGCGAGCGTCTTCTCGTAGTCGAACTTCGACAGGTCCACCAGCCGCGCGTCGCTGTCGACCGCCGACGGCGAGCCGGACGGATCTCCCCAGCCGCCGCGGTAGGTGTAGCTCATCTCGCGGCGGTTGTCCGACGGGTCGGGCCGGTCCAGGAACGCCATGTCGGAGTGGATGTCCAGCTCGTAGCCCATGGTGTTGCCGAACTTCTTGCGCATCTGGTCGAACAGGCCGTTGAAACCGTTGAGCGACTGCAATTGCCTTGGCGCGGCGAGCACTTCGGGGGCGATGCCGTCGGCTTGGGCGCCGGGGTCCGAGGCGACATGAAAGGGCGTGGGGCTGGAGCCGTACATGCCCCACCCGATCCCGATGCCCAGCAGTACCAGCACCACCGCCGAGGCGATCTTGAAACCCCAGCCGGGTGATCCGGACGACGGCCGGGGGATGCGCGGCGGCTTGAGCGTGGGCAACCGCACCGGCGCGGCCTCGTTCTGCAGGTCGGCCACCAGGTCCGCGAGTTCGCCGAGCGTCGTGGCCTTCATCGCGGCGCCGAGCCGGTCGCGGTGCTCCTCCATGGACAGCTGACCCTCGGCCATCGCACTGTCCAGCACTTTGCAGGTGTCGTTGCGATCGCTGTCTTTGGCCCGTGTCATGGACGTCTGCCGCGTTGCCACGACCAAGATCGTATGAGCTGTGACGCGGTCGCGCCTCGGTGTCCGACGGGCCGACGTACTCTGGTCAACGTGCGATTGCAGAGACAGGTGGTGGACTACGCCCTGCGGCGGAGGTCCCTGCTGGCCGAGGTGTACTCCGGGCGAACCGGGGTGTCGGAAGTCTGCGACGCGAATCCCTATCTACTGCGCGCCGCGAAGTTCCACGGCAAGCAGAGCTCGGTGATGTGCCCGATCTGCCGGAAAGAACAGCTGACCCTGGTGTCGTGGGTCTTCGGCGAGCATCTGGGCCCGGTCTCCGGGTCGGCGCGCACGGCCGAGGAGCTGGTGTTGCTCGCCAGCCGCTATGACGAATTCGCGGTACACGTGGTGGAGGTATGCCGGACCTGCAGCTGGAATCATCTGGTCAAGTCGTACGTGCTCGGCGCGCCCCGTCCACCGGAGGCGCGGAGGCCGAAGCGTACGCCGAGCACGCGCAAGTCTGCGCGTACGGCCAGTGAATAACGAAGGGCGCCACTCCAGGTCGACCGACGATGCCCGTGAGGCAGCCGGTCGTCTTGGTGCGCGCGAGAACCGGCCCCCCGCAAACCCTCCGCGTCCCCCGGTGCCGCCCCGCTCGGCGGTGCCGCCCGACGACCGGTTGACCGCGGTCCTGCCGCCGGTGCGCGACGGTGACATCGCGCCGCCGATCGACGTCGTGCGCGCCGCGCTCGAAGGCTCCCCGCCGCCGAAACCGCCGCCACCGCCGCCGCCTGGAAGAGGCGGCGGAGGTCCGTCCGGACCGGGTGGTCCGTCGGGACCGGGCCGTCAGTTCCGCATCAACTGGAAGTGGGTGCGACGCGGTTCTGCGATCGCCGTCGCCGTCATGGTGCTGCTGCCGCTGATCACCTTCGGCATGGCGTACATGATCGTCGACGTCCCCGAGCCCGGCGACATCCGTACGCCGCAGGTGTCGACGATCCTCGCGAGCGACGGCAGCGAGATCGCGCGGATCGTGCCGCCGGAAGGCAACCGGGTCGACGTCAAGATCGACCAGATCCCGGTGCATGTGCGCGACGCGGTGATGGCCGCCGAGGACCGTGACTTCTACTCGAATCCGGGCTTCTCGTGGACAGGCTTCCTGCGCGCGATCAAGAACAACCTGTTCGGTGGCGGTGGTCTGCAGGGTGGATCGACCATCACGCAGCAGTACGTCAAGAACGCGCTGGTCGGTGACGAGCGGTCCGGTATCGGCGGTTTGATCCGCAAGGCCAAGGAGCTGGTCATCTCGACCAAGATGTCCGGCGAATGGTCCAAGGACGCCGTGCTGCAGGCCTACCTCAACATCATCTACTTCGGCCGCGGCGCCTACGGGATCTCGGCGGCGTCCAAAGCGTACTTCGACAAACCCGTCGAGCAGCTCGACGTCGCCGAGGGGGCCCTGCTGGCCGCGCTGATCCAGCGGCCGTCGACCCTGGATCCCGCGGTGGATCCCGAAGGTGCCGCCGACCGGTGGAACTGGGTGCTCGACGGCATGGTCGACATCGGGGCGCTGTCGCAGGCCGACCGCGACGCGCAGGTGTTCCCGCCGACGGTGCCCCCCGACTACGCCTTCCAGCAGAACCAGACGACGGGCCCCAACGGTCTGATCGAGCGCCAGGTCACCAACGAGCTGCTGGACCTCTTCGACATCAACGAGCAGACGTTGAACACCGAGGGTCTGCAGATCACCACCACCATCGACCCCAAGGCTCAGGAGGCCGCGGTCGACGCCGTCGACAAGTACCTCGAAGGCCAGGACCCGGACATGCGGGCGGCGGTCGTGTCGATCGACCCGCGCACCGGAGGCATCAAGGCGTACTACGGCGGTTCCGACGCCAACGGGTTCGACTTCGCGCAGGCGGGCCTGCCGACGGGTTCGTCGTTCAAGGTGTTCGCGCTCGTCGCGGCGCTGCAGCAGGGCATCGGCCTGGGCTATCAGATCGACAGCGGACCGCTCGAGGTCAACGGAATCAAGATCGGCAACGTCGAGGGTGAAGGCTGCGGAACCTGCTCGATCGCCGAGGCGCTCAAGCGGTCGCTGAACACCAGCTACTACCGGCTCATGCTCAAGCTGGAGAACGGCCCGGCCGACGTCGCCAAGGCCGCGCACGATGCGGGTGTCGCCGAGAGCTTCCCCGGCGTCGAGCACACGCTGAGCGAGGACGGCAAGGGCGGCCCGCCCAACAACGGTGTGGTGCTGGGCCAGTACCAGTCACGCGTGCTGGACATGGCGTCGGCGTACGCCACGCTCGCGGCGTCGGGCGTCTACCACAAGCCGCACTTCGTGGAGAAGGTCGTCAACTCCTCCGGGCAGGTGCTGTTCGACGCCTCGAAAGAGGACAACGGCGAAGAACGCATCGACAAGGCCGTGGCCGACAACGTGACGTCGGCCATGCAACCCATCGCAGGCTGGTCGCGCGGCCACAACCTGGCCGGCGGACGCCCGTCGGCGGCCAAGACCGGCACCGTCCAGCTCGGCGACACCGGCGACAACCGCGACGCCTGGATGGTCGGCTACACGCCGTCGCTGTCCACCGCGGTGTGGGTCGGCACCACCGAGGGCGTCAAGCCGCTGGTCAACAAGTGGGGCTCGCCGATCTACGGGTCCGGGCTGCCGTCGGACATCTGGAAGGCCACGATGGACGGCGCCCTGGAGGGCACCGACGTCGAGTCCTTCCCCAAGCCCACCGAGATCGGTGGCTACGCCGGTGTGCCACAGGCCCCGGCCGCGCCGCCGCCGTCGGCAGGCCCCCCGACCGATCCGGGGCAGCCCTCGGTGACCGTGATCCAGCCGACCATCGAGGTGGCGCCGGGCATCACGATCCCGATCGGCCCGCCGACCACCGTGCCGGTCGGACCTCCGCCGGGCGCACCTGGTGCTCCCGTCGGCCCCGGCGCGCCCGAGGTCCCCGTGGCGCCTGGTGCCCCAGGCGTCCCCGGAGCCCCGCCGCCTCCGTGACGGGCGACCAGCCCGGCGGGGTCTCACCCGCGCCGCTCGCGCCGAACCGTGCGAGCGCGGACGATCGTGACCTGCCCAGCCGCAACGACCCGATGAGTTCGGCGCTGTCGCAGGTGATCGGCGGCCCGGTCGGCAGGCATGCACTGATCGGGCGGGCGCGGTTCATGACGCCGTTGCGCGCGATCCTGCTGATCGCCGTGGTGTTCCTCGCGCTGGGTTACTCGACCAAGGCGGCGTGCCTGCAGACCACCGGCACCGGCACCGCGGGCCAGCGCGTCGCCAACTGGGAGAACAACCGCGCCTATTACGAACTCTGCTACTCCGACACGGTTCCGCTGTACACCGCAGAGTTGTTGAACCTGGGCAAGTTCCCGTACAAGTCCAGCTGGATCGAGAAGGATTCGTCGGGCAAGCCGCGCATGCAGTACGACGGCAGCCCCGCGATCCGCTACATGGAGTATCCGGTCATCACCGGCATCTACCAGTACGTGGCGATGTCGCTGGCCAAGACCTACACCGCGCTGACCAAGCTCGTCGCGATCCCGATCGTCGCCGAGGTGGTGATGTTCTTCAACATCGCCGCGTTCGGGCTCGCACTGGCGTGGCTCGCCACGATCTGGGCGACCAGCCGAATGGCCGGGCGGCGCGTGTGGGACGCCGCGCTCGTGGCCGCCTCGCCCATCGTGATCTTCCAGATCTTCACCAACTTCGACGCGCTCGCCACCGCAGCGGCGGCCGGCGCGATGCTGGCCTGGTCACGGCGCAAACCCGTGGTGGCAGGTGCGCTGATCGGACTCGGGGTCGCGGCCAAGCTGTATCCGCTGCTGTTGCTGATCCCTCTGGTGCTGCTGGCCGTGCGCACCGGCCGGATGCGTGACGTCGGCAAGACGGCGCTGACGGCCGTGGCCACCTGGCTGGTGGTGAACCTGCCGATCATGGTGCTGTTCCCGCGCGGGTGGTCGGAGTTCTTCCGGCTCAACACCCGCCGCGGCGACGACATGGATTCGATCTACAACGTCGTCAAGTCGTTCACCGGCTGGCGCGGGTTCGATCCCGGCCTCGGGTTCTGGGAACCCCCGACGACGCTCAACACCGTGACGGCGATCCTGTTCGCCGCGTGCTGCATCGCGATCGGCTACATCACGCTGACGGCGCCCCAACGGCCACGTCTTGCGCAACTGGCGTTCCTGGTGGTGGCGGCGTTCCTGCTGACCAACAAGGTGTGGAGCCCGCAGTTCTCGCTGTGGCTCGTGCCGCTTGCCGTCCTCGCGCTGCCGCATCGGCGAATCCTGTTGGCGTGGATGACCATTGATGCCCTGGTGTGGGTGCCCCGGATGCTGTACCTCTACGGCGAGTCCAACAAGGGCCTGCCCGAGCAGTTTTTCACCACCACGGTCCTGCTGCGTGACATCGCGGTGATCGCGTTGTGCGCGTTGGTGATCCGTCAGATCTACCGTCCCGAACTGGATCTGGTGCGTTGGCACGGCCGCATCGACGATCCGACCGGCGGGATCTACGACCGCGCGCCGGACAGCCCACCGAAGTGGCTACCGGACCGGCTGCGCCCCACGGCTTCCCGCGTGCGCGCCGAGCGTGCGTCAGCGGCGGGAATCAGCGACCAAACCCGCCCTCAACGCACGGCCGACGATCGCTTGGCCTGAAGCCACGCCGCCGTGGACGGCAACAGCACCAGCACCACCGTGGCGATAGCGAACACGAGGCCCACCGCATCGGGTCCGACGCTGCGGTTGTACTCGTACTCGCCGATGTTCGAGGGCACCAGGCCGGCGGCGACGATCGTGCTCAGCAGGTTCGTGACGCATCCCGCGATCACGATCCAGCGGCCCGTCATCTTGCGCAGCAACAACATCACCGTCCCGGCCAGAAGCAGCACGCCGCACAGGACGTTCAGCATCGCGACTGCGACCAGCGGGGTCCACGCGCTGTCGTTGACCGCGGAACTGCCTGCCCCGGTCGCGTCCGCCATGATCACGGCGAGTGAGAAGGCCATGAGCAGACCACCGAAGAAATTCGCCACACCACCGAGGCCCGCGAGCACGATCGCGATGATCGCGGTGAGACCACTCGGTGGCGCCGGTTGCGGAGGCGGGTACGGGTAACCGGGCTGCGGGTAACCCGGCGGCGGATAGGCCTGCGGTGGGTAGCCCTGCGGTGGGTAGACGGGCTGTTGCGGTGGGCCGGGCTGCTGCCAGGGGGTTCCTTGACCGTAAGGACCGTACGGACTGTTCACGAAACCCCCCTGATTGCCTGGACAAACTCTCAGCGTATCGGCAGAGCAGGAGGCGGGGCGGCACCGATTTCGCAGCTCACGTCAGTTTCCTGTAGCCTTAGCCGGTTGCCGACGCAGGCGACCCTCCTGCCACGGAACACGCCGTGGCCGCGACGACCATAGGAGGTGATGAGGTTCTAATGCGTCCATACGAAATCATGGTCATTCTCGACCCCACACTTGACGAGCGCACTGTTGCTCCGTCCCTGGAGACGTTCCTGAACGTCATCCGCAAGGATGGCGGGACCGTCGACAAGGTTGACATCTGGGGCCGCCGCCGTCTCGCTTACGAGATCGCCAAGCACGCCGAGGGCATCTACGCCGTCATCGACGTCAAGGCAGAGCCCGCCACGGTGTCCGAGCTCGACCGTCAGCTCAACCTGAACGAGTCGGTGCTGCGCACCAAGGTGCTTCGGACCGACAAGCACTGAGCGAACGGCTGCTCCTGTCGTGCAGCTTGCGTAGGCTCGCCCGCAATAGGACGCCCACTCCAGGAGGATCTCGTGGCTGGTGACACCACCATCACCGTTGTCGGAAACCTGACAGCGGACCCGGAACTGCGCTTCACCCCGTCCGGCGCTGCCGTCGCCAACTTCACCGTTGCGTCGACACCGCGCATGTTCGACCGCCAGAGCGGTGAATGGAAAGACGGCGAGGCACTTTTCCTTCGGTGCAACATCTGGCGTGAGGCCGCCGAGAACGTGGCCGAAAGCCTCACCCGCGGTTCGCGGGTGATCGTCACCGGACGGCTCAAGCAGCGCTCGTTCGAAACCCGCGAGGGTGAGAAGCGCACTGTTGTCGAGGTTGAGGTCGACGAGATCGGCCCGTCCCTGCGCTACGCCACGGCCAAGGTCAACAAGGCCAGCCGTAGCGGTGGCGGGGGTGGCGGCTTCGGATCCGGCGGTGGTGGATCCCGCCAGTCCGAGCCCAAGGACGATCCGTGGGGTAGCGCTCCGGCGTCGGGTTCCTTCAGCGGTGCCGACGACGAACCGCCCTTCTGATCAACATCGAATTTTTTTGCAAGGAAGAGATAATCAATGGCCAAGTCCAACAAGCGACGGCCGGCACCGGAAAAGCCGGTCAAGACCCGTAAGTGCGTGTTCTGCTCCAAGAAGGGGCAGACCATCGACTACAAGGACACCGCGCTGCTGCGCACCTACATCAGCGAGCGCGGCAAGATCCGTGCCCGCCGTGTGACCGGCAACTGCGTCCAGCACCAGCGCGACATCGCAGTCGCGGTGAAGAATGCCCGCGAGGTGGCTCTGCTGCCGTTCGGCTCGTCGACGCGCTAGCCAGAAACGGAGAGAGATATGAAGCTGATTCTCACCGCCGAGGTTGAGCACCTGGGTGCCGCCGGCGACACCGTCGAGGTCAAGGACGGCTACGGCCGTAACTACCTGCTGCCGCGTGGGCTGGCCATCGTCGCCTCCCGTGGGGCCGAGCGTCAGGCCGAGGAGATCCGTCGCGCTCGCGAGTCCAAGGTCATCCGCGACATCGAGCACGCCAACGAGCTCAAGACCGCGCTCGAGGGCCTGGGCGATGTCACGCTGTCGGTCAACGCGGCCGGCGACACCGGCAAGCTGTTCGGTTCC
>Ga0182741_1006571_pt1 | contig 10073 bp, 8 predicted proteins | sample eDN5th37CBELigOP_FD_128874 | JGI IMG/M metagenome (GOLD analysis project Ga0182741, IMG submission 128874) | Enriched Organic Plus compost microbial communities from Emeryville, California, USA - eDNA 5th pass 37_C BE-Lig OP (version 2) (version 2) ...
GACTATGTGGTCGTGTCCGTCTCCGACAATGGCGGCGGCATGTCGCCCGAGACGCTGCAGCGCGCCTTCGAGCCGTTCTTCACCACCAAGGAGATCGGAAAGGGCACCGGGCTCGGCCTGGCCCAGGTCTATGGTTTCGCCCGCCAGGTGGGCGGGGTTGCGACGATCGACTCCTCAGTTGGGTTCGGCACCACGGTCTCGCTCTATCTGCCTAAGGTGGATGCCGCGCCCCTGGTCGTCCCTGCGGCGGCCAACACCAATCTCGGCTGGAGCAAGAACGCCAAGGTCCTGCTGGTCGAGGACGATTCCGCCGTGCGAGCCGTGGTGGAAGGTTTGCTCGCGGACCTCGGCTGCGAGGTGGAAGGCGCGGCGGACGCGCCCACGGCGCTGGCGCGCCTGCAGGCGGGCGAGCGGTTCGATCTCCTGATCTCCGACATCGTCATGCCGGGCGGCATGAGCGGCGTCGAACTGGCCGAGGCGGCGCGGGCCCGCGATCCCGACCTGCCGATCGTGCTCACCAGCGGCTATGCCGGAGACAGGTTGGCGCGCGGCGCCGAGGGACTGGACTGGCCGTTGCTGCGCAAACCCTTCCGGGCCGAGCAGCTCAGCATGGTCATTCGCGAAGCCTTCGAACGGCGGCGAGTGCTGTCGCCGGACGCGCTCTAGGCGGCGAGGTCCACGCCGTCCTTTCGCAAGGTCCGCACCTGGAAGGTCCCAGCCGGCGGCGGCCGCAACAGGCTGGGCGAAGGTGCGCCGAGCCACTCCATCCCCGCCTCGGGCGTGAAGGTGGCGATCTGACGATCGTGATAGCCGGCGAGATCGGGGCCTGGCTCGGTGGTGAGCATGGTGAAGCACCCCTCCTTCACGATCCCCGCTATCCAGAACCATTCCTGGAAGCTCATGGTGAAAAGGTGCCGATCCTTGAGCTTCACGCCCGGCGCCTTCGGCTGCGTGTATTCGAAGAAGCCGTCCGCCAGGATCAGGACACGGTCGTTCCGCGAGAAGTCCCGCCCCTCGGAGCGGAAGTTGAACACCGGCGCGCCTCGCGGGCCCGGCCAGGCCCAGGTGACCATCGCCCCCTCAAGCATCCCGTCCTTCAGCCGCACCACGAAGGCGTTGTCGCGAATCCGGATCGACGGCTGCGCGCCCTGGTTCGGAACGAGGCCGTCCTTCCACTTGAAGAGCGGCAGCCCGCGACGGTCGAACTCCTCGATCGCGTCCTGCAGCAGCTTGTGGCGTTGGAACTCGTTGCACATGGCGCGAACGCTAAACGAAAAGGGCGGCCGCGTCGCCGCGACCGCCCTTGCCGATACGAAGATCGGAAGGCTTAGGCCTCTTCGGCCTCCGCCTCGTCCTTCTTGGAGAGGTCCTCGCCGGTCTCCTGGTCGACGACCTTCATGGAGAGACGGGTCTTGCCGCGATCGTCGAAGCCCAAGAGCTTCACCTTCACGCTCTGACCTTCCTGCAGGACGTCCGAGACCTTGCCGACGCGCTCGTTGGAGATCTGCGACACGTGGACGAGGCCGTCCTTCGCGCCGAAGAAGTTCACGAAAGCGCCGAAATCGACGATCTTGACGACCTTGCCGGTGTAGATGGCGCCGATTTCCGGCTCCGATGCGATCGACTTGATCCACTCGCGGGCCGCATCGATCTTCGCCTGCTCGGCGGCGGCGATCTTGATGGTGCCGTCGTCGGCGATATCGACCTTGGCGCCGGTCTTCTCGACGATCTCGCGGATCACCTTGCCGCCCGAGCCGATGACTTCGCGGATCTTATCGACCGCGATCTTCATGGTCTCGATCTTCGGCGCGAATTCGCCCAGTTCGGTGCGCGGCGCTTCCATGGCCTTGGCCATTTCGCCGAGGATGTGCTTGCGCCCGGCGTTAGCCTGCTCAAGCGCTTGCTTCATGATCGCTTCGGTGATGCCGGCGATCTTGATGTCCATCTGCAGCGAGGTGATGCCGTCCTCGGTGCCGGCGACCTTGAAGTCCATGTCGCCCAGGTGATCTTCGTCGCCCAGGATGTCCGAGAGCACCGCAAAGCCGTCGTCCTCGAGGATCAGGCCCATGGCGATGCCGGAGACCGGCTTCTTCAGCGGCACGCCGGCGTCCATCAGGGCCAGCGAAGAGCCGCAGACCGTCGCCATGGACGACGAACCGTTGGACTCCAGAACCTCGGAAACCAGGCGGATCGTGTAGGGGAAGTCCTCGTTCTTCGGCAGCATCGGACGGATCGCGCGCCAGGCCAGCTTGCCGTGACCGACTTCGCGGCGGCCCGGCGCGCCCATGCGGCCCGTTTCGCCGACTGAGAAGGGCGGGAAATTGTAGTGCAGCATGAACTTCTCGAAGTACTTGCCTTCGAGAGCGTCGATGAGTTGCTCGTCGTCGCCGGTGCCGAGGGTGGCGACCACCAGGGCCTGGGTTTCGCCGCGGGTGAAGAGGGCCGAGCCGTGGGCGCGCGGCAGCACGCCGACTTCCGACACGATCGGGCGGACCTTGTCGACGGTGCGGCCGTCGATCCGGATGCCGGTGTCGAGGATGGAGCGGCGAACGACGTCAGCTTCAAGTTCCTTGAAGACGCCGCCGAGCTTCAGCGGATCAACGCCTTCCGGATTGGCTTCCGACTTGGCGAAGGCGGCCAGCGCCTTTTCCTTGGCCGCGCCGACCGCCGCATGGCGGTCGGCCTTGCCGGTGATCTTGTAGGCGGCCGCGAGATCGCCGCCGATCAGCTGCTTCACCTGGGCCTTGATGGCGTCGGTGTCATCCGGGGTGAACTCGAAGGGTTCCTTGGCGGAATGCTCGGCGAGTTCGATGATCGCGTCGATCACCGCCTGCATTTCCTTGTGGGCGAAGGTCACGCCGCCCAGGACCACCTCTTCGGAGAGCTCCTGGATCTCGGATTCGACCATCATCACCGCGTCGTGGGTTCCGGCCACGACCAGGTCCATCAGGCTTTCCTTCTGCTCGTCGAGCGTCGGGTTCAGCACGTATTCGCCGTTCACATAGCCGACGCGCGCAGCGCCGATCGGGCCCATGAAGGGCGCGCCCGAGAGGGTCAGGGCGGCCGAGGCGGCCACCATGGCGACGATGTCCGGATCGTTCTCCAGATCGTGGGCGAGCACGGTCGCGACGACCTGCACTTCGTTCTTGAAGCCCTTGACGAACAGCGGACGAATCGGCCGGTCGATCAGGCGCGAGGTCAGGGTTTCCTTCTGGCTCGGCGCGCCTTCACGCCGCGGGAAGGAGCCGGGGATCTTGCCCGCGGCGTAGAATTTTTCCTGATAGTTCACGGTCAGGGGGAAGAAGTCCTGACCCGGCTTGGCGCTCTTGGCGTAGACGGCGGTCGCCAGGACCATGGTCTCGCCATAGGTGGCCAGGACCGAACCATCGGCCTGGCGGGCCATGCGGCCGGTTTCGAGCGTCAGCGTCTTGCCGCCCCACTCGATCGTCTTGCGTTTGATATCGAACATTTTTCTTCTTTCTCATCCCGCGGGCGAATTCCCAACGGGGGCGGACAGGGCGTCGGGGTTCCGAAATCCTCTCCAGACGAACAGGCGGTGAGGATTGCGTTGGAACCCTCGGCGTATGGCGGACGGTCCGACTCTTGGACCTTCCGGATCGCCGCTTTGTTCCCTCGGCCTGTTACGAGGGGGCGGCGCATTGAATGGGCCTGATACGCAAAGCCCCCGGTTTCCCGGGGGCCGGCGTTTTGCGTCCTTAGCGGCGCAGACCCAGCTTTTCGATCAGGGCCTGATAGCGAGCCTCGTCGGACTTCTTCAGGTGATCGAGCAGTGAACGACGCTGGGAAACGAGCTTCAGCAGGCCCCGGCGCGAATGGTTGTCCTTCTTGTGGGTCTTGAAGTGCTCGGTGAGGTTGGCGATCCGTTCCGAGAGGATGGCCACCTGCACTTCGGCGCTTCCCGTGTCGCCCTCGGTCCGGCCGTGGGCTTTGATGAGCTCAGCTTTACGCTCAAGCGTGATCGACATCGGTTAGTCTCCGCTCTTGTCCAGATGAAAGACCCGCGAGGGCTCGAGCTTGCCCGCACGCATCTCGCAGAGCGCCACGATCGTCTCGCCGTCCATGGCTGAAACGGTTCGCGTCCCGGGGCTTAGCCGGGCCTTGAGAGCTTCAACCTGTCGGGGAACGAGAACGATCGACCGTCCCTGCTTGAGCTTGAAGGCGTCTTCGGCGGTCACGGCCAGCTCCGGGATGTCGTCCAGAGCGGTCTCGACCGGAAGCAATGCCTCCAGGCATCGGGCCTTATGGCCCAAATCTTCCAACAATTCCAGCGTTATCGCGGAATCCTCCTCGAAGGGGCCCACGCGGGTCCGCCGCAGGGCGCTGACGTGGGCGCACGCCCCCAGCCGCTCGGCGATGTCCCGCACGATCGCGCGCACATAGGTCCCCTTCCCGCATTCCACGGCGATTTCGACATGGTCGGCGTCCGGCGCGTCCAGGACGCGGGCGTCGTAGATCGAAATCTCCCGCGCCTGGAGCTCCACCGTCTCGCCGGCCCGGGCGAGGTCGTAGGCGCGTTCGCCGTCCACCTTCACGGCGGAGAAAGCCGGCGGAACCTGCAGGATGTCGCCGATGAAGTCCGGCAGGACGGCCTCGACGGCCGAAACCGGCGGCCGCACGTCGGAGCTCGCCGTCGTGACGCCTTCCCGGTCGAAACTGGCGGTCGTCCGGCCCCATTCGATCGTGAACCGATAGGCCTTGTCCGCATCCATCAGGAAAGACACGGTCTTGGTCGCCTCGCCCAGGGCGATCGGCAGCACGCCCGTGGCCAGGGGATCGAGCGTGCCCGCATGGCCCGCCTTCTGGGCGTTGAAGATGCGGCGCACGCGACCTACGGCCTGGGTCGAGCCCAGGTCGTAGGGCTTGTCGAGATTGATCCAGCCAGAGACGGCTTCCCCCTTGCGGCGGCGCGCCATCAGTCTTCGTCCTTCCAGGAATCGGACGGCGGCTGCGGCGAGAGGTCCTGGCGCACCTTCGGATCATCGAACAGGCGGCCTATCCGCTCGGCCTCGTCGAAGCTCTCGTCATGCAAGAACTTCAGGTCCGGCGTGAACTTCATGTCGATCTCGCGCCCCAGGCGGCCGCGCAGGAACTTGGCGTGGCGATTGAGCGCCTTCACCACCTCGGGCGCATGCTCGCCGCCAAGCGGCTCGACGAAGCAGACGGCATGGCGCAGGTCCGGGCTCATCCGCACCTCGGTGACCGTCACCGAGGTTCCCGTGAGAGCCTCATCGTCGAAATCCTCTTCGCGCAGGATCTCCACCAGCGCGTGACGGATGAGCTCCCCGGCGCGCAGCTGACGCTGGGATGGGCCCGCCGGGCCGCCTCGACCCTTGGACATCGTACGTTTCATTGAACTTGCGCCTCTTACGACCTGGCGCGCGGATCGGACGCGGCGGCTCAGGAGAAGGGCGCGCTTCTAGGCTCGTCAGATCGGGAAGTCCACCCCGTAGCGCGCACGCACGGGTCAGCTCTTGGTCCGCAGCATCGAAAGGTCGCCCTCGAAACCGGAAAGCCGCCACACACCGTCCTCGCGCGTGAAGACGAGGAGGCAGGGCCCGTCCTTCTTGCGCGTCGCACAGACCTGTCCCTCGGCCACGGTCTTGAGCTGTCCGCCGATCACCAGCGGGCCAGGAATAGGCGTGCTTGGGCCATAACCGTAGTACTCCGCGACCGCGCGAAAGGTGCGCGGCTGGATCAGGGCCTCGCCGGCGGCCTCCGCAAGAGCCGGGGCGATCAGGGCGGAGAGCGCCGCCAGGCCATCGCCGCCGCCCTTGCGGGCCTCGGCGAGCATGCGCGCCTCGATCTGACGCTTGAGCGCAGGCCGATCGACGTGCTTGTCGAAGGTCGCCTGATCGTTGTCCCGGATCGAAATCAGCAGGGCGTGAACGTCGCCCGCCGCATCGTAGCGCTCGGTCGTGGCGCAGGCCGAAAGAGCGAAGAGGGCGAGCGCCAGGAGAAGGTTTCTCATCTGCGGACCGGTTGTTGCGTGTAGCGGAGCATGTCGGTGTCGTATCCCAAGCTGCGAGCCCTGGCGATGAGCTGACTGCGGAGCTGCTCTGGCGGATGGGGCTGCCGAGTCAGAATCCATAGGAAGCGGCCTGACCCTTCGCCCACGATCGCCCAGCTATAGTCGTCAGCCCGATCGAGCACCCAGTAGTTGGTCATAAGAGCCGGGCCAAAGAATGACACCTTCAGCTTGGCGCCCAAAGGATCGCCTGCAGGCTTCGCCTTGCCTTCCGACACCTTGACCGGCCCGTCGACCCCACCCTCTCGGCAGGTGTTCTTCACCGTGATCCCGCCCCCCGCGGCGGGCCGATATTCCGCGGTGACCGCCTCGCAATCCTCTTCGAAGCGGTTCTCGTAGCGCGCGTACTCGTACCAAAGGCCCTGATAGCGACCAAACTCCACGGGCTTGGCGGGCTCGGGCACGTCGTCATTGCCGACCGGGCCTCCTGCACAGGCGGCCAAGGCGAGAAGCAAGGGGAGAAGGGCGACCTGGCGCATGAAAGCTCCACCTTTCAAGGATGGTCCTAGGAACGCCCGGCGCCAAATCCGGCTCCCCACGAAAAAGGCCTCCGGTTTCCCGGAGGCCTGATCCTTGCGCCGAGGATGGCGGCCTTAGAGGCTGCGCTTGACCTCTTCGAGGTTGAAGCACTCGATGACGTCGCCTTCCTTGATGTCCTGGAAGCCCTCGAAGAACATCCCGCACTCCATGCCGGCGGTGACCTCAACCACTTCATCCTTGAAGCGCTTGAGCGTCTTGAGGGTGCCGAGTTCGAGCACGACGATGTCTTCCCGGATGATCCGGACCCGCGCGCCGCGGCGAACCACGCCTTCGGTGACGCGGCAACCGGCGACCCGGCCGACCTTGGTGATGTCGAACACCTGCAGGACGCGCGCGTTGCCCAGGAAGGTTTCGCGTTGTTCCGGCGCCAGCATGCCCGAGAGCACGCCTTTGATGTCGTCGATCAGGTCGTAGATGATCGAATAGTATCGGATCTCCACGCCCTCGCGCTCGGCCAAGGCTTGAGCCTGCTTCGAGGCGCGGACGTTGAAGCCGATGATCGGCGCGCCCGAGCCCTTGGCCAGGGTCACGTCGCTCTCGCTGATCGCGCCGGCCCCCGATAGAATGATCCGGGCCCGGACCTCGTCATTGGCCAGCTTGTCGAGCGAACCGACGATGGCTTCCGCAGAACCTTGCACGTCCGCCTTGATGATGACCGGCAGCTCCGAGATCTTCTTGTCCTGAAGCTTGGCCATGAAGTCGGCCATGGTGACGCCCGCGGCGACGGGCGAGCCCGCCTTTTCGCGCTTCACCCGCGTGCGGTACTCGGTCAGCTCCCGCGCACGCGCTTCGCTTTCGACCACGGCGAAGGCTTCGCCGGGGCTCGGCGCGCCGTCGAGGCCGAGGATTTCCACCGGCACCGAAGGCCCGGCCGAATCGACCTGCTCGTCGCGCTCGTTGAGGAGCGCACGGACGCGTCCGAAGCTGGAACCGGCCACGACGATGTCGCCGCGCTTGAGCGTCCCGCGCTTGACCAGCACGGTGGACACCGCGCCGCGGCCGCGATCGACCTTGGCTTCGATGACCGTGCCGTCGGCGGTACGATCCGGATTGGCCTTCAGGTCCATGACCTCGGCCTGAAGCAGGATCGCTTCGATCAGGTTGTCGAGACCGGTCTTCTGCAGGGCGGAGATCTCGATGGCCTGGGTGTCGCCGCCCAGGCTTTCGACCACGATCTCGTGCTGCAGCAGCTCGTTGATCACGCGCTGAGGATTGGCGTCCGGCTTGTCCATCTTGTTGATGGCCACGATGATCGGCGCGTTGGCGGCCTTGGCGTGCTGGATCGCCTCGATCGTTTGAGGCATCACGCCGTCATCGGCCGCAACCACCAGGACCACGATGTCGGTCACGTCCGCGCCACGGGCGCGCATCGCCGAGAAGGCGGCGTGACCGGGGGTGTCCAGGAAGGTCACAGCCTGACCGTTGGCCAGCCGCACCTGATAGGCGCCGATGTGCTGGGTGATGCCGCCGTGCTCGGCGCCGGCCACGTCAGCCGAGCGCAGGGCGTCGAGCAGCGAGGTCTTGCCGTGGTCGACGTGGCCCATGACCGCCACCACCGGCGGACGCGGAACCAGATGATCGTCGACGTCCTCTTCGCCGATGAAGCCTTCTTCGACGTCGGCTTCCGAGACACGCCGGACCGTGTGGCCGAATTCGGTCGCCACAAGCTCGGCGGTGTCGGAGTCGATCACGTCGTTGATCTTCAGCATCATGCCCTGACGCATCAGGAACTTGATGATCTCGACGCCACGGGTCGCCATGCGGTTGGCGAGTTCGGCCACGGTGATGACGTCCGGGATGACGACTTCGCGCGCGACGCGAGCCTGCTCCTGGGCGCCGCCCTTACGCTTCTCGCGCTCGCGTTCGCGGGCGCGGCGGACCGAGGCCAGCGAACGCATCCGCTCGACAGCATCCTCGTCGTCTCCGGCCACGGCCTGGATCGTCAGCCGACCCTCACGGCGTTGAGCCGCGCCCTTGACCCGGCTGATCGCCTTGTTGGGCGCAACCGGGGTCTTGCGGCGCGTATCCTCCTCATCGTCGGGACGACGAGCGTCCCCGCCGGGACGAGGAGCCTGACGCGTGGCGCGTTGGATTTCCGGGGTGGCCGGCGGCGCGTTCGGCGCAGCTCCGCGCGGCGGACGCTGTCCGGGCGCGCGGTCGCCCGAGCGGGCGCCGGGAGCCGGGCGCGGAGAAAGCGCCGAATAACGGACCGGTTCGCCGCTGGGACGCGGACGATCCCCCTGCGGCCGATCACCTTGCGGACGACCACCGCCAGCCGGACGCTCGCCACGCGGGCCGCCACGGTCGTCACGCGGCGGACGCGGGCCGTCGGCGCGGGGCGCGCGCTGGCCGAAGTTCACGTTCTCGTAGCGGTTCGAAGGACGCTCGGAGCGCTCCGGACGTTCCGGTCGATAGGTGGTGGTGGTCGGGCGATCATCACGCCGTTCGCGTGATGGTTCGTAGGTGCGCGTCTGGCCAGGCGCCGTCGTGTGACGCGGGCCTTCCTGACGCGGAGCTTCGGCGCGCGGAGCCGGCGCGGCGGCCTGCGGCGCGGCAGGGCGCGGCGTTTCAGACCGCGGCGCCTCGGCGCGCGGGGCCTCGGCGCGCGGAGCTTCCGGAGCCGGCGCGGGCGGCGGCGGCGCGGCGGCTTGGGCCTTGGCGGCGGCGGCCTTGGCCGCTTCCGCACGGGCCGCTTCCGCCTCGGCGCGAGCGCGTTCCTCGCGGGCGCGCTGCTCGGCGGCCTGACGCGCTTGCTGTTCGCGGGCCAGTTCGATGGCGCGGGCGCGGGCGCGTTGCTCTTCGGCCGACAGGCCCGATCCGTCGCCGGCCGATCCTTGGCCGGACCGAGGCGCGGACGGCGTCGAATAGGCGCGCTTTTCCGCTGACGACGGCGCAGCGAGATTGCCGGCCGGCGCGGCGTGCGTGCGCTGGCGCTTGGTCTCCACGACCACCGTCTTGGAGCGGCCGTGACTGAAGCTCTGCTTCACGGTCCCCGCGCTGACCGATCCAGCCCCACGAGGCTTCAGGGTCAGGGGAGCTCGCCCTCCAGGGGTCCGGCCGTTGTCGTTCTCGTCGCTCATGCGCTCGCTTTACATATCGATCGGGCGGCCCCGATCACGGACATTCCAATAGCTCTAGGCGCGCGAAACCCGCATCAGGTTCCGCCCGCCTCAGAAGGCCTCTCCTCGCGCCAACTCTCGGGAAGGAGCGGGCTAAAGCCAGCCAATCTCCGGACATCTGCCGTCCAGTTTTCGGCGCCGCGCCCCGCAAGGAAGGCGGTGTGTATCACATTCTCGGCCCCCAAGGCCAAACCCAATTCCTCCGCCGCGAAGAGTCCGAAGACCTGGGGAGGATTGGGTGACTTGCGGGCCACATTCAGGATCTTGCGGCGGCCGTCCGCCGCGCCATCGGCGGCTTCGACCAGCCAAGCGGCCTTTCCGGCGGTCAGGGCCGCTACGACCTTTTCGTAACCAGAGATAAGCTCCCC
>Ga0182741_1006578_pt1 | contig 10066 bp, 8 predicted proteins | sample eDN5th37CBELigOP_FD_128874 | JGI IMG/M metagenome (GOLD analysis project Ga0182741, IMG submission 128874) | Enriched Organic Plus compost microbial communities from Emeryville, California, USA - eDNA 5th pass 37_C BE-Lig OP (version 2) (version 2) ...
GCGCTGCTGGCGGCCGGCAACACCGTCATTGTGAAGCCGTCGGAACGAGCGACGCCCTCGGCTGCGATGCTGTTCGAGGATCTTGACCTGCCCGCCGGCGTGCTGAACCTGCTCCTCGGCGATGGCTCGGCCGGGCGGGCGCTCAGCGAGCACACCGGCATCGATCTGGTGGTCTTTACCGGGTCCGTCCCCGCCGGGCGCTCCGTCGCGATGGCGGCTGGGCAAAACCTCAACCGGGTGATCCTCGAGCTCGGCGGCAAGGACGCAGCGATCGTGGACGCGGGTGTCGACGTGCAGGCCGTCGCAATGGACGTTGCTGCGGGGTCCTTCCTCAATAGCGGCCAGATCTGCACCTCCATGGAACGCATCTACGTGCATCGCGACATCGCTGACGAGTTCGTTCGCGCGCTCAGCGAGGCGAGCGCCGTTTTCGCGGAGGGCGGCCCGATGGCGATTGGACCGCTTGTCGACGAGAAGCAACTCGACCTCGTGCACGAGCACGTGTCCGACGCGATCGAGCGCGGTGCCGAGGCAGTCGTCGGAGGAGCACGATCAGGGAGCGGAAGCTACTATCCGCCAACGATTCTGGTAGGTATCACACCAGAGATGCGCATCGCTCGTGATGAGACCTTCGGTCCTGTCGCCCCGATCGCGATCGTCGATTCCTTTGACGAGGCACTTGACCGAGCCCGCGATACACCGTTCGGCCTCGCCGCCACCGTCTACAGCGATGATGATGTCCACCTCGCGAAGGCTCGTAGTCTTCCGGTCTCGTCGCTCTGGATCAACGGGTGGCAAGGCAGTGACGGGGTGCGCGAGTCCGAACCCTCCGGTATCAGCGGTATGGGTGCGGTCGGCGGAAGGCGCTCCTTCGACGCAGCAACACGCCCTACCACCGTGTTCTTCCCCCACCCCCAAGCGAAGGAGTAACTCATTGAGCACTCTGCTGCGAAACGCTGGCATCTTCGATGGAACGCAGATGCTCGCACCGGGTACGGACCTGCTCATCTCCGAAGGTCGCATTGCGGCCCTCGGTCGTGACCTGTCCGTCGACGCCGACTGCGAGGTCGTGGACCTTGCGGGAACCACGCTCATCCCCGGACTCATCGACTGCCACGTGCACGTCATGCTCGACGGCATGAACCCGCTCGCGCAGCTCAGCGAGCCGTTCTCTCTGCCGTACTATGTTGCTGCCGATGTGCTGCGGCGCACCCTCGCGATCGGCATAACCACGGTGCGAGACGCAGGGGGTGCAGACGACGGGGTGAAACAAGCCGTGGCTCGTGGACTCGTCGACGGGCCCGACATGCGGATCTCGGTGAACTTGCTCAGCCAAACCGGCGGTCACGCCGACGGCACGACCCCCTGCGGTGTGCCGAACCATCTGCTCCCCAGCCATCCGGGCAGGCCGTCCTCGGTCGTTGATGGGCGCGATGAGATGCGCAGGCGAGTGCGCGAGCTGCAGCGGGCCGGGGCGGACGTCATTAAGATCTGCACGAGCGGCGGGGTGTCATCCGTTGCCGACAACCCGCATCACCCGCACTTCGATGCTGAAGAACTCGATGCCTGCGTGCGAACCGCCATGGCCGGCGACACTCCGGTCATGGCACACGCTCAGGGCAAGCAGGGGATCCTGGCGGCGATACAGGCGGGGGTCCGCTCGATCGAGCACGGCGTGTTCGCGGACGAGGAATGCTTCGACGTCATGAAGAAGCGCGGCGTCTGGCTCGTGCCGACCCTCAGCGCCCCAGTCGCACTGACTCGCATGATCGAAGCAGGAGCTCCATTCTCCGAGGAAGTGGTCCGCAAGACGCAGGAGGCAGCGACTGCGCATGCTGCCATGTTCGAGCGCGCGGTTGCAGCTGGAGTGCGGATCGCGATGGGCACCGACTCAGGCCTGTTCCGTCACGGCGGCAACCTCGAGGAGCTGGCACTCATGCGCCAGGGCGGAATGACCCCCGAGTCCGTGCTGCATGCAGCCACCGCTTCCGCGGCCGAGCTGCTGGAGCTGGATGATCGCGGCCGCATCCGCGAGGGGCTTCGAGCGGACCTCGTTGCGGTGTCGGGGGATGCGTTCGAGTTCGACGACTATGCCGAGCGGATCACGGCCGTCTACCGGGCCGGACGCCGCGTGAAGTGAGCCGCGTCACAGAACGTCACACCGATTTCTTCGCGTCTGGTTCCCATCGCTAAGCTATGCAGGTCAATGGTTGACATAACCAGAAGCTATGAATGAGGGGGACGATCGTGCTTGGTAGTGAGCGACAGTCACGAATCAGATGGAGCTCTCGCGCGCTCGCGGGGCTCGGAATGGCAGCGATCTCGGCGATGCTGCTGACGTCGTGTACGGCCGAGGATCTCGCGCCCTCCTCGGGCTCGGGCGCGGATGGCGAGCAGCGCACGCTCGTCGTCACCTCGTTCGGCGGCAGCTTCGACGAAGCGCTCGAGGAGACGGTGGTGCAGCCGTTTGAGGCCGAGCACAACGTCGACGTGCAGCTCGTGACCGCGCTCACGAACGACGCGATGGCGACGGTGCGCGCCCAGGGCGCGAACTCCGGATACGACGTCATCCAGTTCTCGGGCAACCAGGAGACCGAGGCTTTCGATCTCGGGCTGATCGAGCCCGTCGACACGAGCATCGTCACCAACGCCGCCGACGTCGTCGACTCCGCCGTTCGCGCCGACGGGGAGATCGCCCCCTCGTGGGGCTTCGACGCCACGGGCATCCTGTACAACACAGAGAAGGTCGAAGCGCCGACTACGTGGGAGGCGCTCGCGGATCCGGCATTCCAAGGCCGGGTGGCGCTCCCCGATATCTCTGCGACGCACGGTCAAAACCTGATCATCTCGCTGGCGAGAATCAACGGCGGCTCCGAGGCCGATACCGAATCGGCGTTCGCGGAGCTCCCGAAGTACGCCGAGAACTCGCAGTCGGTCTACACCAACGGCGCGACAATGACCCAGCTGTTCGAACAGGATCAGGCCGACCTGGCCGTATGGGGCGGCGGGTTCACCTACCTGCTCGCCGAGCAGCAGGGGCTGCCCGTCGGCTTCGCGATTCCCGAAGACGGCACCGTGCTGTACGGCCTCTCCTCCCAGGCCGTGGCGGGAGGGGAGAACACCGACCTCGCGTTCGAGTGGATCAACTTCCAGCTCGACCCTGAGATCCAGGCCGCCTTCGCGGAGGCGGCGGGATACGCGCCGTCGAACGAGCAGGTGGAGCTCAGCGCGGACCTGGAGCAACGGCTGCCGCTCAGCACCGTGCTCGACAAGCTCCAGACGGCCGACGTCGAGGCCGTGGCGAACAACCGTGCGAGCTGGGTCGAGTCCTGGAACCGCATTCTTGGCCAGTAGCGCGATGACCGCGCCGCGCCGCCCGGCGGGCCCGACCCCAGATCGGGGTTCCGCTCGGGCGGCCGCGTGGTTGCCACTGCTTCCCGCGTTCCTGCTCTACGGAGTGCAGTTCGTCCTCCCCCTGCTGATCGTCGCCGTCATGGCGTTCATGACGAGCGATGGGACCGGCGTCGTGCGGCCGACCCCCACACTCGACAACTTCGCGAAGGTGCTCGGCGATTCCTACTACCTCAGCCTCGTCGGAAGGTCGCTGCTGGTCGCGCTGGTCACCGCAATCACGACGGCGATCATCGGCTACCCGATCGCATGGGCGCTCGCCCGCTCCCGAGGGGTCTGGCGGTCCCTGTTGCTGGTGGCGGTGATGCTCCCCCTCATGACGAGCTCGGTGATCCGGGCGTTCGGGTGGATGGTGCTGTTCGCACCCGGCACCTGGTTCACGACGCTCTTCGGCGGGCTCGCCACCGAAACCACCGGCCTCCTCTACACCTTCCCCGGTCTCATCATCGCGATGACCCACATGCTGCTGCCCATGATGATCCTCTCCCTCTACGGCGTGATCGAGAAACTTGAGCCCTCGTACGAGGAGGCTGCGGCGACGCTGGGGTCGGGCAGGGTCGGTCGCTTCCTCCGCATTGTGCTCCCCCTGACCACCGGAGGCCTCGTAGCGGGGATGCTGCTCGTGTTCGCGAGCGCGGCGAGCCTGTTCGTAACGCCCCGACTCATCGGCGGACCGAAGCAGCGGGTACTCGCGACCGAGATCTACGACCAGACCATCATGCTGCTCAACTGGCCGCTTGCAAGCGCCATGGCGGTGGTGCTGCTGGTGCTGGCCGGTCTTGCCGGCGGCGTGTACTCGGTCATGATGCGACGCGTCGGGAGCACTCGATGAACCGGGCGCTGCGCATCGCCTCTCGCGCATGGTTCCCGGTCGTCGTCGCGGCGATCATCGTGTTCCTGCTTGCGCCGATTGCCGTCATCGTCGCCGCGTCGTTCACGACGAGCAATTATCTCTCCTTCCCACCCGACGGGCTCACCCTCAAGTGGTACGCCGAGGTGCTCGTCGATCCGAGTTGGGGAGCCGCCGTCATCAACAGTCTGCTGCTGGCTATATCGAGCTCGCTCATCGCGAGTGTCGTCGCGGTGCCCGCAGCGCTTGTGCTCTCGCGACGAGGAATCCGAGCTGCCGACCTCCTGTCGTCGTTCCTCATGCTGCCGATCATGGTTCCCTCCGTGTTGTTCGTGCTCGGCGTGCTGCTCGGCTACCAGCTGCTCGATTCGCCCGTGCCCGTGCTCGGGCTGATCCTCGCGCTTGCGGTGCTCATCGCGCCATACATTCTGCGCACGCTACTCGCCGCGCTCGAAGAACTCGACCCCGCGCTCGAGGAGGCGGCGATGAGCCTCGGCGCGAGCCGCCTGCGGGCCTGGGTGAGTGTCGTGCTCCCGAACGTGCTCGGAGCCTACGCCGGAGGCCTCGCGCTGGCCTTCATCATCGCATTCGACGAGCTGGTCGTGCCCCTGTTTCTCGCCGGCCCCGCACTCTCAACACTTCCCGTGCGCATCTACCGGGAGGTGGCCTTCGACGTGAGCCCGCAGATCGCCGCCGTGTCGGCCCTCCTCGTCGTCGTGACCGTACTCATCTCCACCCTCGCCGCACGAGACGGCTCCGCCACTCGCATACTCAAGGAGCAGCGATGAACAAGCTCGAGATCCTCGGTCTTTCCAAGCAATACGGCGACGAGCTCGCCCTTGACGAGGTCTCGCTCGCGGTCGCGGAGGGCGAGTTCGTGACGGTGCTCGGACGGAGCGGATCGGGCAAGACGACGTTGCTGCGCTCCATCGCCGGGTTCATCAAGCCGACCGCGGGCAATATCCGGGTGGCCGGACGCTCCGTGCTCGATGTACCGGTCAACAAGCGAGGCATCGGTGTCGTGTTTCAGAACTATGCGCTCTTCCCGCACCTCACGGTGCGGCAGAATGTCGCCTACGGCCTGCGGCTCCGACGCATCCCGAAGCATGAGATCCGGGAGCGGGTCGAGGCCCAGCTCGACCGGGTGCAACTGGCCAAGTACGCCGACCGCACCCCGGCGCAGCTTTCGGGTGGACAGCAGCAGCGGGTGGCGGTGGCACGGGCCCTGATCCTCGAACCCGAAGTGATGCTCTTCGACGAACCCTTCAGCAACCTCGACGTGCGGTTGCGCGAATCGCTGCGCAACGAGCTGGGTCAGATGCACGACCGGCTCGGGTTCACCGCGCTCTTCGTCACGCATGACCAGCGCGAGGCGCTCTCCCTCGCCGATCGGGTGGCGGTGATGGACCAGGGGCGGCTGGTGCAGTTCGCGACCCCGCAGACGATCTATAACCAGCCGGCCAGCTCGGCCGTCGCGACCATGCTCGGGCGAACGAACCTATTCACCGGCCGCGTTGCTGGCTCCAACATCATCGAGGTCGAGGGGCAGCGGCTCACGATCGAGACCTCCGCGCCGCTCGGTGCCGAGGTCTCGGTGATGGTTCGGCCGCACCGCCTGCGGCTGGTGTCTGCGGAGGGTGCCGCGCGGGGGCCCGCAGGCGAGTTTCACGCGGCCGGCACGGTCCGTTCGATCGAGTATCACGGTGCCACGGAGGCGGTGCTGGTCGACACCGACGGTCGCGAACTGCTGCTCGAGCGGCCGGCGGAGGAGAGCACGGAGCGAACGCTCGACTACGGAACGCGGGTCGACGTGCGCATCCCCCACTCGGCGTTCCAGGTGCTGGAATCGCACCCGAAGCAGTAACGACAACCCCAAGGAGTGCAGGCATGTCCCCGATCAGCATTTTTCACTGTGCGAACGTTGTCACCATGGATGACGAGCGCAGGATCGTCGAAGCGTTTGCGGTCGAGAACTGGCGCGTGATCGCGACAGGCGACTTCGCCGAGCTGCGGCAGAGCTTCCGCGATGCCGAGCTCGTGGATCTCGGCGGCTCGACCGTGCTCCCGGGCCTGATCGACGCCCACTCGCACCTCGAAATGCTTGCCTACACCTGGGAGCTGGCGACCGATGTGCGCTCGTCTGCAGTGGGTTCCATTGCGGAGATGATCGAGCGATTGCGCGAGGTAGCCGCTCGCACCGAGCCGGGCGAGTGGATCATGGCGCACGGCGAGCACTTTCAAGATCTGCGGTTCGAAGAGCGGCGCTTTCCCGATCGGCACGATCTCGACCGGGTCAGCCGCGAGCACCCCATCTACTACCGCTCGAGCTACCACCTGAACGTCTTCAACTCCGCGGCACTCGAGCTGCTCGGCGTGGACGAGACCACGCCCGATGCGCCGGGCGGTCGCATCGAACGCCACCCGGAGACCGGAGAGCTCACCGGCCGAACCTACGACATGTTCGCGCCGCTTGGCGGACCCCAGGCGGAGGCACCGGTGCTGGCGGACGCCATGGCGGCGGCGGCCAGGCGCTACCTCGCGGTCGGGGTGACGGCGCTCGGTGAGATCTCGCTGCATTCGCGCGGCCTCGAGGCGATGCTCCTGCTCTCGTCTCGTGACGACTTCCCGCTGCGCGCAACCGTGTACCCCACGCTCCCGAACGCGATCGACCGGAGCGACGTGGCGACCCTGCGGTCCCGCTTTGACGGTGTCGAACCCGAACGGCTGCGGCTCGGTGGCGTGAAGCTCTTCCTCGACGGGGGCCTGACCGCCGGGGCGGCAGCGCTGCATGATGATTACCCCGACCAACCCGGCTACCGAGGGGAGCTGCGCTACGATGATGCGGAGCTTGCCGAGCTCCTCCACGACATCGACCGGGAGGGCTTCCAGACGCTCATGCACGCAATCGGCGATCGCGCCCTCGACCAGGCACTGGGTGCCGTCGAGGCGCTCGGCGAGGGTGCCGCGGAGCACCGTCATCGGATCGAGCACGCTGGCAACCTGTGGATGACGCCGGATCGCATCAGCCGCCTCGTCCGTTCGGGCGTGATCCCCGTTCCGCAACCCGCTTTCATCCGCACGACGGCGCTCGGGTACCGGGCCAGGCTCGGCGACCGTGTCGGCGATCTCATGCCGTTCCGCGCGCTCGCCGACGCGGGGATCCGGATCCCGGGCAACTCCGATGCGATCGGCATCTCCGCCGACCAGCACGACCCGTTCCCCGCGATCGAAGCCGCAGTGACACGCCGCTCCCAACTGGGGGAGCCCGTCGATCCCCAGCACGCGCTCACCCTGCTGGAGTCCATCGAGATGTACACCCGCAACGCCGCCCAATCGATCGGGCGAGAAACCGAGATCGGCAGTCTCGAAGCCGGCAAGTTCGCGGACTTCGTGGTGCTCGACCGCGACATCCTCACGGTGCCGAGCGACCAGATTGCCACCGTGCGCCCCCGCCAGACCTGGTCGGGCGGGGAGCTGGTGTTCGAGCCGTAACCTGCCCGCACCGACCGACGCTGGCGGGGCAGTTCGTCGGCGATGCGGACGCGAGTGGGCCGGTCGACAGCGGCGTTCCGGCGCGGGTGAGCGGGCCGCTTGCTCAGCGCTCCGCCGGCGCGAGCAGCGCGGCTTTCGCCATCGAGACGAGGATCGCGCCCGCGCGCGCTCCGCTCGCCCGGGCGCTGTGCGGGGTCGAGTTCATGAGGCCGGTCGTCGCCAGGAGCCGGGTCTGCGCCTCGGCCTCGTCGAGGTCGGGGCGGAGCTTCAGCAGCACCTTCTGCCATTCGCGCATGTACTCTCGCTGCAGGCGACGCACCTTGCGGTTCGCGTCGTCGGGCAGGCTGGAGAGTTCCCGATCCTGCAGCAGAATGATGTCGGGCTCGGTTGTGGCGAACTCGACGTGGAAGGCGATCAGCTCGTCGAGCGTCTGCTCGGGCGGGTGGTCATCGCCGACGATCTCCAGGCATCCGGCGAGCAGCCGCGTGCTCACATCGACGAGCAGCTCGCACAGCAGCGCCTCCTTGCTGGGGAAGTGGTTGTACAGCGCCGGCCCGCTCATGCCGACCGCTTCGCCCAGCTCCACCGTCGAGACCGAGTTGTATCCGCGCTCCGCGAAGAGGTGCGCCGCGGCGCGCATGAGCGCGGCCCGCCTGTTCGCCTTCTGGGTCGCCCGCCAGGTTGCCGTCACCGCTGCGCCTAGTCGAGAAAGATGTCGCGGAACATCTGCTCGTCAGGGGTGCCCGGCACCGCAGCATACTTCGAGAAGTCGGTCACGCCGTCCGCGCGCAGCACGTCTTCCACGATCAGCGTCTGACCGGTGACCTCGCGGGCAGGTTTCGTGAGCACCGAGTAGGCCGCATCCGCGCAGATCTCCGGGGTGCGCGACACTCGCATCATCTCGTCGCCGCCAAGCGAGAACTGCACCGCCGCGGTGGCGATGGTGGTCTCGGGCCAGAGCGCATTCGCCGCGATGCCATCGCCGGCGAACTCCGCCGCCATGCCGAGCGTGGCCATGGTCATGCCGTACTTCGCGAGCGTGTAACCCGTGTGCCCGCCGAGCCACTTGGGGGCGAGATTGAGCGGGGGTGACAGCGAGAGAATGTGCGGGTTGTCGGCTTGCTTCAGGGCGGGGAGCGCCGCCCTCGAGAGCATGAACGTGCCCCGCACGTTCACGTCTTGCATGAGGTCGTACTTCTTCGCCGTCAGGTCGAGCGAACCCGACAGATCGATCACGCTCGCATTGTTCACGACAATGTCGATGCCGCCGAACGCGGCAAGCGTTTCGGACACGGCACGCTCGATGTCCTCATCGCTCCGCACGTCGCCGTGGATCGGGAGCGCCTTGCCGCCCGCCGCCTCGATCGCCGCCGCGGCGGTGTGTATGGTCCCCTCGAGCTTGGGGTGCGGGGTGGCCGTCTTCGCAATCAGCGCGATGTTCGCCCCGTCGGACGCGGCGCGGAGCGCGATCGCGAGCCCGATGCCGCGGCTTCCGCCGCTCATGAGAATCGTCTTGCCTGCGAGTGACACGGGCTCTCCTTCGAACGTCCGCAGCGGTTCACGCGCGCCACCGAACTACGCTTACTGGTCAGTAATTGTAAAGCGAATCTATCACCCGAACGCGAGCGTCGCCACTCCCCAAAGCCCCAGCACACACAGCACGACGGTCGCCCCGTAGAGCACCAGGGTGACGATGCGCCGTCTGCGGTCCCGGCGCTCCAAGGAAGGCAGGGACTGGCGGCCCGTGCGCACCGGAACGACGCTTCCTGGCGGCGGAGGCCCGACCGTTCGCTGCACCTCGTCGAGCCCGCGCTGCGCCTCAGTCTGCGTGCTGGTGCGCGCACCATAGCGCACGGGGAGCCCCTGCGCGACGCCGCGCTCCCCCTCGGGTTGCGCATCCCACGGGTTGGTGCCCGGTGCGGGGCGAATGCGCCGCGTCGGATCCATGCCGCGGTCGCGACTCGGCACAGACCCATGACGGCGCGCCTCCGCGGTCTCGTCGCCCGACGGGGCCGCGTCGCGTCGCGCCGCCTCGGCGGCTCGCGCAGCGGCGCGCTCTGCCGCGCGCTCGGCCGCTCTGCGGCGCGCTCGTCTCCCGACGCCCTTCGCCGCGTCGTCGCCGGACGCCCGCCCGCGCGCAACCCCGGATGCGACAACGGTCGTGTCGTCAACGGTCCTGTCGTCAACGGGGTCGGAGGGCCGGCGCGCCACGACGACGGTGTCGTCGCTCTCCCCGAGTGCGGCGCGGTGCACGACCACGGTCTCATCGGCGGACCCCACGGCTCCTCGATCCACGACCACGGTCTCATCAAC
>Ga0182741_1006579_pt1 | contig 10066 bp, 9 predicted proteins | sample eDN5th37CBELigOP_FD_128874 | JGI IMG/M metagenome (GOLD analysis project Ga0182741, IMG submission 128874) | Enriched Organic Plus compost microbial communities from Emeryville, California, USA - eDNA 5th pass 37_C BE-Lig OP (version 2) (version 2) ...
GAATACGTCTGCGGCGAACGGGGCGCCAAGGCGACCGAAGCCCGTGATGACCTCGTCGAAGATCAGCAGGATGCCGTGCTTGTCGCAGATTTCGCGGAGCCGCTTGAGATACCCCTTCGGTGGGATCAGAACGCCTGTGGAGCCCGCAACCGGCTCCACGATGACAGCAGCAATAGTGGAGGCATCATGAAGTGCGACGAGGCGTTCAAGAGCATTGGCCAGATCCTCGCCGCCATGGTCTGGTTCGCCTCGGCTGAACGCGTTGCGGTCGGGCAGGTGGGTGTGGGGCAGATGGTCAACGCCGGCGACCAGAGTCCCATACATCTTGCGGTTGCCAACGATGCCGCCGACGGCCGTACCGCCGAAGTTCACGCCGTGATAGCCGCGCTCACGGCCGATGAGACGGGTGCGCGCGCCTTCGCCGCGCACCCGGTGATAGGCGAGCGCGATCTTGAGCGCTGTCTCGACGGACTCCGAGCCTGAGTTGGTAAAGAACACATGGTCCATCCCCTCAGGTGCGATCTCGACAAGACGATTGGCGAGTTCAAATGCCAGCGGATGACCCATCTGGAAGGGCGGCGCATAATCCATCTCTGCTGCCTGGCGCTGGATAGCCTCGGTTATCTTCGGGCGACCATGACCGGCATTGACGCACCAGAGCCCGGACGTGGCGTCGAGGACCGTGCGACCGTCGTCGGTGACATAGTGCATGTCCTTCGCCGCTACCAGCAGACGTGGAGCCTGTTTGAACTGCCGGTTGGCCGTAAACGGCATCCAGAAAGCATTGAGGTCGTTGGGTTTTGCACGTTCCAGCATGATGACAGGCCTCCTCGATCACGAAAGCGCATCCTTCCGGGCGCTCTCCTCGTATCGGACGGTAACACGCTAAAATGGGCGGTCAAGCGACCTGATCGCGCATCACTTCGCGAGCCCAGTCCGCGATCTCCTGGTTCATATTCTGATTCAATGCGCTCACAGACTGAATCGGGTTTTGGCCATAAGTTCTTGTTTCCGGACTCAAATCGGGTGTGTTCTTGAAGTGCTTCGCTGAGGGGGACGCCTCCAGAGCCGGCTGTGCCGACTGAAGGCAAGCGATCGCGAGGCCAATCGTCACTGGTGCCTCTTTCATCTTCAGCAATATCCGGCTGTGGACATCCGATCCCAGCCTGAAACGCTCCCAATAGAGAAGGGCGAGGAGAAGACGCCGTTTTCCAGGTGTCAGGTCCGGCATGTTGCAGAAAGCGGTGGCCCGGTACTCTTCGGGCATGCGCTCATGCACAGCGGAGGCAACGAAGGCTCCGTAGCTCAGCCCCAGTAGCGCCACCGGGAGGCCCGGATGCTTCCTCCCGATGGCATCTCGTTCCGCTGCGACCGTTTCGATCAGCTTTATGGAGGTCCACTTTGTTTGGTCGGGTTTTTTCATCCAGGCGATCAGGCCGCTGCTGCCGAGGCAATGGGTAAGCTCCGACAGCTGCTCGGGGGCAAAGGGGACAGCCACGATATGCACAACGCCAACGGCTTCCGGCGGGGTGTTGGAGGTATCTTTCATACTTGGCTGCATCGGTGACGTTGCTCCGGGCGACGCTTTCGCCTACATACGCGGCAGGTTTCCTGATCCGGGAGCAGGCCTAGAGAAATCGGCTTATTTGCCAATAGGTTTCACGACCAGCCTTGCTCTTGTTCACAAACACTGGAGCGTACCTGCCCTATGGCGCGTCAATTCATTTATCATATGTCGGGCCTGAGCAAGGCCTACGGGGCCAAGAAGGTCCTCGATAACATCCATCTCTCCTTCTACCCCGATGCCAAGATCGGCATCCTCGGCCCCAACGGTGCGGGCAAATCGACGGTCCTGCGCATCATGGCCGGCCTCGACAAGGAGTACACCGGTGAGGCCTGGCTCGCTGAGGGTGCCACCTGCGGATATCTGCCGCAGGAGCCGCAGCTCGACCCTTCGCTCGACGTGCTTGGCAACGTCATGCTCGGTGTGGAGGCCAAGAAGGCGATCCTCGACCGCTACAACGAGCTCATGATGAACTATTCGGATGAGACGGCGGACGAGGCTTCAAAGCTGCAGGACCAGATCGACAGCCAGAACCTCTGGGATCTGGAATCCCAGGTCGAGATGGCGATGGAAGCGCTGCGCTGCCCGCCCGGTGATGCTGACGTCTCCAAACTTTCCGGTGGTGAGAAGCGCCGCGTGGCTCTCTGTCAGCTGCTGCTGCGTCAGCCCGACCTGCTGCTGCTTGACGAGCCGACCAACCACCTCGACGCCGAGACCACGGCCTGGCTGGAAAAGCACCTGCGTGAATATCCCGGCGCCGTGCTGATCATCACCCACGACCGTTACTTCCTTGACAATGTCACGGGCTGGATTCTCGAGCTCGACCGTGGTCGGGGCATTCCCTACGAAGGGAATTACACCGCCTACCTGCAGGCCAAGGCCAAGCGCATGGAGCAAGAGAACCGCGAGGAGGCTGCCCGTCAGAAGGCAATCGCGCGCGAGCAGGAGTGGATTTCATCGAGCCCCAAGGCACGCCAGGCCAAGTCCAAGGCCCGTATCAAGGCCTATGACGAACTGGTTCGCTCGGCGAACGACCGCCGTCCGGGCGACGCCCAGATCGTCATTCCGACCGGCGAGCGCCTTGGCGATGTGGTGATCGAAGTCGAAAACCTCACCAAGGGCTACGGCGACCGCCTGCTGATCGATGATCTGAACTTCAAGCTGCCCCCCGGTGGCATCGTTGGTGTGATCGGACCGAACGGTGCTGGTAAGACGACACTGTTCCGCATGCTGACCGGCCAGGAACAGCCTGACCAGGGCTCGATCCGCATCGGTGAGACTGTTCACCTGTCCTATGTTGACCAGTCGCGTGACGCTCTCGACGCGAACAAGACCGTTTGGGAAGAGGTCTCCGGCGGTGCGGACGTGATCAAGCTCGGCAAGCACGAAGTGAACTCGCGCGCCTACTGCTCGTCGTTCAACTTCCGTGGCGGCGACCAGCAGCAGAAGGTTGGCTCGCTCTCCGGCGGTCAGCGCAACCGCGTCCACCTGGCCAAGCTCCTGAAGGAAGGCGGCAACGTCCTTCTGCTCGACGAACCGACGAACGACCTGGACACCGAAACGCTGGCAGCCCTCGAAGACGCGCTGGAAAACTTCGCCGGCTGCGCCGTTATCATCTCCCACGATCGTATGTTCCTCGACCGTCTGGCCACTCACATCCTCGCCTTCGAAGGCGACAGCCATGTGGAGTGGTTCGAGGGTAACTTCCAGGAATACGAGGCCGATAAGATCCGTCGTCTCGGGCCGGATTCGGTCAACCCCAAGCGGGTGACCTACAAGCGCCTTACACGCTGACATTGCAGATTAATGATATCGGGCGGAACAATCTTCCGCCCGATATCGTTAGGCGACGATTGTAACCGGTTTGGGGGAGGTCCATTTGCTGAAGACTGAGGTACCGTGCCCTCCAGGCTGGTGGCTTAATAAGCAGAATGGATAACGGACATTGCCTTCCTCATTGAACAACCTGCGCGTTTTTGTGGTTGAGGACGAGGCGCTCGTCGCCATGAACCTCGAAATGATCCTTGAAGATCTTGGCTGTCAGGTGGTCGGACCGGCGTTGCGGTTCGACAAGGCGCAGGCGATGGTTGGCGACGGCCTGAAGGCCGATGCTGCCATTCTGGACGTGAACGTCGCGGGCAGGGAGGTCTTTCCCCTCGCCGAGCAGTTGAGTGAACTAGGTATCCCGATGGTCTTCGCCACGGGCTATGACCAGACCGGTTTCCCGGAAAAATGGTCGTCCAGTCCCGCAGTGCGCAAGCCCTATACGCTGGAAGATGTCGAGAAGGCGCTGAAGCAGGCGATCGAGCTCAGGGCTGCGCAGAACTAGTTCGACGACCTCTCAAGCTTCTTCCTGGTCCAGATCTTCCGGGTCAAGCAGGCGCGTTGCCCGCCAGCTGGTGAGCACCTCATTGATCTGGTCCACCACAAAATAGCGCGCTGAATCCCGATCGTAGCCATCCTCCAGCAGTGCGTCATAGTCGCTGTAGTTGTGCCGGATATGCGTAATGGCCGCCAGCCACACCGCGATCGCTGGCGGCAGTGTACGCAGCTTCCGATCATTCGCCGCGTCGCGGATCTGTTCGATATCGGCATACGGAGCCTGAGGAAGGAGCGTCGTCAACGCCTTGTTCACCGCCCTCTGCCGGTTGGTTGATACACCCCGTATCACTTTCCACACCATGGACAGTTCATCCGCGCTTGCCTTTCTGCGCTTTCTGACATAAAGATATCTTTATGTCTTTCTGAATGGAGATAGGTCTGTGCGGCATACACTCAGACTTGACGCGATGGTGGATGTCCTGAAATCGGCTGCTGAGCAGAGCCGGCTGCGCATTCTCGTTCTCCTGAATCAGACCGACCTTACGGTTTCCGATCTTACCGAGATTCTCGGCCAGTCGCAGCCCCGCGTTTCCCGCCATCTGAAGCTGTTGCTCGAGGTCAATCTCATCTCCCGCTATCAGGAAGGTTCATGGGCATTCTTCCGGTTGTTTGACAGCGACGACAGCCGCGCGCTGGTGCACGGGTTGATCAACCGCCTTGATCCCGCGGATCCCATTATCTCCCGCGATCTGGAACGCCTTGAGGCTACCAAGCGGCGTCGGCAGGAAAAGGCTGCGGAATATTTTTCCCGCAATGCCTCCAGTTGGGATGAAATTCGCTCGCTTCACGTGCCTGACACAGCCATAGAAAGTGAGCTTCGGTCACTGGTCGGCGACAGGCCGTTCCAGTCCATGGTTGATCTTGGCACCGGTACGGGGCGTCTGCTGGAGCTGTTTGCGCCGCTCTATCGCCGCGCGGTGGGAATTGACCTTTCCCGCGAGATGCTGGCGGTGGCGCGCGCCAATCTTGACAGGGCAGGGGTTGCTCATGCGCAGGTGCGACTTGGCGACCTTTATACGCCGCCGGTGGATCGCAACAGCAACGATCTGGTGACGATGCATCAGGTCCTGCACTATCTGGACGACCCGGCAACGGCGATCTATGAGGCAGCCCGGTTGCTGCGTCCTGGCGGACGACTGGTCATCGTCGACTTCGCGCCGCACGACCACGAGTTTCTCCGCGAGGAGCATGCCCACCTGCGGCTTGGCTTCAGCGACCGGCAGATTGCCGAGTGGCTGGATCAGGCGGAGCTGGAGCTTGAGTCTTCACGCGAAATTGCACCCGGCAGCGATGTCGAGAACGGTTTGACCGTCAAGCTCTGGCTTGCACGCGATCCCCGTATCCAGATCGCCAGCCCCGACACTACACATGCCGAAAGCAAGGAATTGGCTTGATGTCCAACTATCGCTTCTCCCGCCGTCCCGACTCGGGCGGCAATCTCAAGGTCTCTTTTGAGTTCTTCCCGCCGAAGACCGAGGAGATGGAAGCGCGCCTCTGGGAAACCGTCGTCCGCCTTGCTCCGCTCAAACCCGAGTTCGTGTCCGTCACCTATGGTGCTGGCGGGTCCACCCGCGAGCGTACCTTGCATACGGTCGAGCGGATCTTGAAGGAGACGGACCTCACCCCGGCCGCACATCTCACCTGTGTTGACGCTTCGCGCGAGCAGGTAGACGCAGTGATCCAGGAGTTTGCCGCCATGGGCGTGAAGCGTTTCGTGGCGCTGCGTGGCGATTCACCGGCGGGCGTGGGCCAGCCCTATCGCCCGCATCCGGAAGGCTACACCAATGCCGCCGATCTCGTGGCCGCCCTGGCGCGTCAGGGTGACTTCGACATCACCGTCTCGGCCTATCCGGAGAAGCATCCGGAGAGCCCTGACTTCGCGACTGACATCGACATGCTGAAGCGCAAGGTGGACAATGGCGCGACAAGGGCGATCACCCAGTTCTTCTTCGACAATGATGTCTACGAGCGTTACGTCGAGCGTGTGCGCCGTGCCGGCATCTACATCCCGATCGTCCCGGGCATCCAGACGGTGCACAGCTTCAAGCAGCTGACCAACTTTGCCAAGCGTTGTGGCGCGCATGTCCCGGCCTGGCTGGCCGACCGGTTCCAGGGCCTGGAAAACGATCCGGAGACGCACCAACTCGTAGCCGCTGCAGTTGCTGCGGAGCAGGTGCTGGATCTGGTCGAGCGCGGCGTACAGGACTTCCATATCTACACGCTGAACCGTGCCGGTCTGCCACTCGCCGTCTGCCAGATGATCGGTATCCGCCCTACGATTGAGGCCGCCACGCAATCTGTTGCCGCGTGACGGCCGGGAAACTCTTCGGCTGAAAGCAGAAAGGGCCGGATCATTGATCCGGCCCTTCTGTTACCCAGAACTACTTGTTCCCAACTGCTGCTTAAGGCAGGACCCCCATGATAACTGCGCCAACGAATGCGAATGCGGCACAGATTGCAAGCACGTTTAACGGACGTGTTAGGCCCATATAGTTAGCCTCCTATGCAGACTATGCCCGGATTCTAACGCGTGAATGCCATTTGCCAAGAAAATTATTTGCAGAAGCGCAGGGTTCAAGGAATGGATTTGCCCCCAAACCATTGAGTTTTCTGGAATTAACCGTCTCTCAAATTCACAGTTCACAAAAGGTTAATCACGCGAAATTGGAAGCCGGATGCGACCGTCGGTGACCAATAGGCCGAATCCGATGAGAGCCATCCCGGCAATTTCAAAGGATTCGAGGTGCTCGCCAAGGAAGAGCGCTCCAAGCAGGATGGCACTTGCGGGCACGATGAGCGTCACCAGCGAGGTGTTGGTCGCTCCAACCGTCTGGAACAGGTGGAAGTAGATGATGTAGCCGAAAGCGGTTGCGAGAAGCGCCAGGCCGAGAACAGCACCCCAAACCGGCAGGCTGGCGGTGAACAGCCCGTCTGTTCCGTACAGGATCAGAATTGTGGGGATCATGATGATGGATGCCGCGGTGAACTGGCCAGTCGCAACCACAGGTGCGGGGATGTGCCTGAACCGTCGGGCATACATGAACCCGAAACCGTAGCTCATCGAGGTGCCGATGAGCGCCAGCTTGGCCCAGAGCGGGCCACCCAAGCTTTCGGCCAGTCCTGGTCCGATCATGACGACCGTTCCCAGCATGCCGAGACCAATACCCACCATCTTGGCCGTGCTCAACCGTTCTTCGGCGCGGAAGAGTTGCGCGAGGATGGCAGTCCAGAACGGTGTTGTCGCATTGAGGATCGAGGCGAGGCCAGCGCCGATCGCCGTCTGCCCGATGAACATGAGCGACCACGGGATGATGTTGTTGATCATCGCCAGGATGAGGAAACTTCCAGCCATGGGCAGCGCCGAACGGATACTTGGCCCGGTAACCGCCAGCCAGCAATGGAGGGCGATGGCCGCCAGAGACACCCGGAACATGACGAGCGTGAGCGGCCGGATCTCCTCGACGGCAACGCGAACGAAGAAGAAGGAACCACCCCAGATCATGCCGAGGAGGATGATGAGTCCCCAATGCTTGAGTGATACGGTTCCGGTGGTGGTAGTCGGTGCTGCTGCGGTATTCTTCAATTGCTGATAGGCTCCACATCAAGCGGGAAGCGGTACTCGCAAATTCCGGCGGGGGCAATGAGCTCGACGCGCGATTGCTGACGCTCCCGACATATTCACACCACCCGGATCCGGACTAGCGCGTGTGATCTTTCAGCCAGGTCTGCCAGGCGGCTGCACTTCCGTTGAAGACATTGATGTCCGCATCGCCCTTCACGCCGGGCAGAACGCCTGTGCCTGTGTACTGCCAGAAGGTCCAGGGGTGTTTGCCATAGAGGTCGTCCGGATGGGCGGCCACGGACCGCAGCCAGAACGGATAGCCACGGAAATGCGTGAGCTGGTTATCATCGAAGAAATCGATCGTCGTGTAGATGATCGGGCGCTTTCCGTAGTGCTTTTCCAGCGCATTGAGAAACACCCGCATTTCTGCCCGCACCGTTTCGGCGGAAGGACGCAGCTTGCAGCTGGGCGACGTGTGGTTCCACTCCATGTCGAGTACGGGCGGCAGCGCTGACGGGTCGCGTGGAACGTGGCGGATGAACCACCGGGCCTGCTCGATGGCAGGCCGGCAGAAGTAGTAGAAATGATAGGCGCCACGCGGAATGCCCGCCTTCTTTGCGCCTTCCCAGTTGCGCTGGAAATAGTCGTCGAACCGGTCGCCGCCTTCTGTAGCCTTGATGAAGGCAAATGAGATACCGTTGCGCCGGAGCGTGCTCCAGTCGACCTCGGTCTGGTACTTGGAAACATCCGTGCCGTGGACAGGATACTTCCAGGGGGCGTGACCTGCTCCCCACGGGTGGGGCTTTCGATCCTCGTAGCGTGGGCCATGGCCTAGCTGGGGCTCGGGCATTGTGGGCGCGAGGTCTTCAAACTGGACGGTGGCGCAGGCCGACAGGGTGATGGCGAGACCAAGGAACATTGCCACCAGGCGCATGGAATGGATCATGACTGGCCAGGCCCCGAATCATCGTTTGGAATGACGCTTCAGGGAGTAGCGCGTGCGAAGAGCGATTGCCATAGTCAAATGGCTGGTCACCATCACGGTGGCAGCGCTGCTGGCCGTCATCGTCTGGCTCTGGCTCGCACCGCCGGCATTAATCCGCGTCGGCTCAAACTATGCAGCAAAAATTGTCTGCTCGAACGTGTTCCTGGCTGGCCGGGATGAGGGGAGCGTGCTGGCTGACGACGTGCAGGCGCCGGGCCATCCGCTGCTGAAGCTCATGCGTGTCCATGTCAACCGCGAGAACGGCATTGTGGAGGCTGGTCTGCTCGGTTTCATGGGCGGTGGACAGGCCATCTATCGGGAGGGCATTGGCTGTACGACAGTTCCTGCAGGTTCCACCGTTCAGCCGCTTCGGGCGCCGGAACGATCAGTTGTTTCCAAGGTCGAGTTTGCCGCATCCAATGATCCAGCAATCCAGACGCTTCTGGAGAACGAGGTGCTGGGCGGTCGGGGCATCCGCGCCGCCCTGGTCATCCACGATGGGCAAATCATTGCCGAACACTACGGGCGAGGTTTTAACCGCGACACTCCGCTGCTCGGCTGGAGCATGTCGAAGACGGTGGTGGCCACCCTCGTCGGTGCACTGGTGGAGGAGGGGCGACTCTCGGTTGGGCAGGCGAACCTCTTTCCCGAATGGGCGAGCGATGGCCGAGCAAGGATTACGGTTGCGGACCTGCTCGGCATGGAAAGCGGTCTCGCCTTTAACGAGAATTACGGCAATGTCAGCGACGTGACTCGCATGCTCTATCTGGAGCCGGACATGGCAGCTTTTGCGGCGTCGCTTCCGGCGGAAGCCGAGCCAGGACAAAGGTTCAGCTATTCCACCGGCAGCACCATGCTGCTTTCGCGCATCTGGCAGAATGCTTTTCCGGACAACTCTGAAGCGCTTGCCTGGGCTTACCGCACTTTGTTTGATCCGGTGGGCATGAAGAGCGCGGTACTTGAAGTCGACGCCAGCGGGACCTCGACGGGATCATCCTATATCTACGCAACTGCAGGTGACTGGGCTCACTTTGCGACCCTGCTTCTGAACAATGGTATTGCGGAGGGCAGACGCATTCTGCCGGAGGATTGGGTGGAATGGATGCGGACGCCGACAAAGGTATCCCGAGGCGAATACGGCCGCCATGTCTGGCTGCATGGCCCCAGACGCGGCGGGGACGGAAACGGCGATCCGGATGCTGGGTTCAACCTGCCGCCAGATGCCTACTGGATGATCGGCCATGACGGCCAAACAATCACCATCATTCCGTCGCGCAGGCTGATCGTCCTGCGCATGGGCCTCACGCCGTCGAGTGTCGGCTACAAGCCCCAGGCACTGGTTGCAGAAGTTGTGCGGGAACTGGATCGCCGGTCGCCGGTTGCTGAATGAAATACAAGGACTTGGGGCGAACTGCTGACGATCTGATTCATCAACCTCGTGTTTTGATTCAGTTCACGGAGGCGGGTTCTGAGCTGTGGAATGCACAGGAGATTTCTTGCTCAACCTTGTAGTGCCTGCTTTGAAGTCTATGTTCGCCGGCTTCAAGTGAGGTAGCATGCAACAGTTTCAGCA
>Ga0182741_1006580_pt1 | contig 10065 bp, 10 predicted proteins | sample eDN5th37CBELigOP_FD_128874 | JGI IMG/M metagenome (GOLD analysis project Ga0182741, IMG submission 128874) | Enriched Organic Plus compost microbial communities from Emeryville, California, USA - eDNA 5th pass 37_C BE-Lig OP (version 2) (version 2) ...
CCGTGGAAACAGATTCATGTTCGAACGCGCAGGCGAGGGGGGGGGGGACGAACGGCCAGGAAAAATATGCGCGGGGGGATTTGAAAGCGTTGCCGGGGTTGACTATTAAAAGCGCATGGCTAAATAGCTGTGCTGCTCGGCCTTGCGAGGCCGCTGCTGGGGAATAGGTTAACGGTAGACCCGCGGACTCTGACTCCGTTAGTCCTGGTTCGAATCCAGGTTCCCCAGCCACTTCATTTACTTGGCTTTTTGCCTCTCAGCTACAATGCTTCTTGTCACTACGGCGCGGAATATGTCGCAACCCAACTTGTTGTTTTGTAAGGAATCGTAATGGGCGGAAGTGGCGAATAGTGACAACGGTAGTGACAAAACCCTTCTAGGCGGGGGGCGTCTCCGCCGTTGTCGTGCCGCACTACACCATCCGGCGATCTAAGCGCTGCAGCCGGTATTCCTCCCAAGGCCGCTCGCCCGCCGTTGCTTGCAGCGCCGGCAGCACGCCACCATTTGGCCGCGCACATTTCAACCGTCTTCGGCCTTGCGATGCAGATGCTCAATGGTGGCTGCGTTGTCCCACAGGTATTCCCGGTAGTAAAAACTGGGCGTCATCGGCTCTTCACAATAGAAGCACTTGCCGCCTTGCTGACCAAAAAGCAGCCAGCGCAGGTGCCTTTGTTTGCGCCTGATTCATGCCGCCTCAGCCCGATACAGTGCGAACCGCTGACCCTGCAGCGCCATGGCCCGGATAGGCCCAGGAGGAGGCGTACACAGCGCGCCGAGTTCCCAGTGAGCCGAGAACTGGCTGACGCCTTCCGCGCATATGTGGAGAGTGAACCGCGGGCGGCAGTTGGAGCGACTGGCGCGAGCACTGGCGCCTACATGACCTTCTCCACGTTGCCGGCGCACTTGAGTTACCGTTTATCCCGCGCAGAAGGCCTTGTCGCCGGCACCCGTAAGGACCACCGCGCGCACGGTGGCGTCGGCCATTGCCTGCTCGATGCCAGCCTTGATGCCGTCGATCACCGATTGGTTGATCGCATTCCGCCGCTCCGGCTCCGTCCTGTTTCCATCCACGAGTTGCTGACGTTCGATGGGAATACGCGCCGGATGCGGTTGCGATTTACAGAGGCTGGTGGCGGAAGTCAGCTTACAAGGAAAGTGTCGCTACGTTAAATAGCGCTTGCGCCATTCGAGGGACTTGGCTGCCAGCCACCGTCCATGTTTGTCCATGTGCTCGTTAAGCCAAATAGCTGAGCTACGTTCGATCAGCGCAACGAGCATACCATCTTCACCGAGTGGCTCACCCAGCGCCTGTTGAGCATCGAAATCACTGCGCGTCACAAATACTAGATAGTCGTCCTGAAAAGCACGAGCAGCAAAATGTGCAAACATGTTACGAAAGCCGCGCCGTAGCTCGATTTCGTCGAGATTGCCGACGGTTTCGGAGGGTTCCGTACCGGCACCCATGGCTCTTATGGCGTCCTTAGCTAACGGGACCAGCCGCGCTGCAGAAACTTCGTGGATGCTCTTTTTCTTGTCTGTTGCGGCGATTAGCCCCCGCGCGAGAACATTTCCAACGAGCGGCGCCGATTCAGTTCAATCAAGTTAAACGTCTGCACGTATCTTCCAATTATCAAAATATCTCGATTACTGACGTCTCGCGTCGCCCCAAGGTCCGGAACCGAGGTTAGGGCAGCAAAAGCAGCCTCTAGTCGAGGTGTGCGAAATTCTCCGGGAATCATCTGCTTCAGTTCGCAAATTTGGGGGGAGGCCAGCAACATCGTTGGTTTAGGCGGCGGTGCTGCCGGTACGTCAACGCTACAATCTGGAATTCATCAATGTCAAACCACGACTCCGGCGCCACCAACCCCGGCGCCGACTCCTATTCGCGCGCCACCAAGCGCGTTCAGTGCCTCACGGCACAACTTCTCCACGACCGTACCCGACCCACCATCATTGCAGACGCAATGATCACGCAGGCATTAGCCATCTGGGCCGCAGACACGGGGCGCAAAACGGCGGCGAGCGAACTCCTCCACGTCTGGGCGCAGGTTATCCGAGGATGATTTGACCATATCCGGCGCGCCTCTGCTCTCTGGGCCTCAAGTAAATTGAGATTTACCCAATTCGCCCCGTATTGAGCGTGATTGCTCGCGGTGAAAGCGTTGAGCCTCAAGACCTCGAGGAGATGCAGATCCCGCCATGGTGACACCAAGTCCGGCGGGGTTTCTTTTTGTCCACCTTTCCCGCGCCGGCGGGCACTCCATGGTGATTTCGCTCAGGTGAAGAATCCCTTGCTCAGAGGGGGGCTCCTCACGCCGAGTCCGTCGCCGTCTCCGCGATAACTTCTATGTCGCGGCTCGGGCTGAGATGCTTACCAAGATGTCGACCGAGATTGTGAGAAGGCACCTCGATTAGGACATGAATGACCCGAGCGAAGGCAATTGCTGTGCAAGTCACTACGACGAGGGACAGCCACGCCGGCACATCCATCTCGATGAGTAATCGCAATGCCACGTATCCAGCGACGCCATGAATGGCATACAGTGGGTATGAGATGTCAGCGAAGAAGTCCCCGATGCGGCTTGCGCGGAACAGCTTGGGACAGGTGGCGGCGATGCCAAACACAAGGACGGCAAACCCATAGTTCCATGCAAGGTTCAATTGACCAGCGAAGGGGCCGTTCCACATGATCACGGCAAAGATCAAGAGCATGAGCGAAACTAACGTGATAGCTACTTCGCTCCTAATCAGGTTGGCATGAGCATAGTGGAACGCCACGCCAATAAACATGAATGCGAGATAAGGAGCGGAGTGGGACAATCCCAAGGAAAAGAGGTACGCATTGGGCCAGGCGCTGTTCATCTGGACGAGATAGAGCCAACGAGACACAAGATCCCAAGGACAACTGGAGCGCAAAACACCAGAGCCGACCCGCGCTTAAAGAATAACGCCACCGCCGCCGGCCCTCCTGAGCGAAAACGGAATAACGAATCCGCTCACAAGGAAGAATAAAGCAACTCCGAACGCGCCCCAATTGAACTGAGGGACAGCGTGAAGCCAGGCTAGGTACGTCGGCATACTCACAGCGGCTGCCGGAGCATTTATGAGGGATCCAACCGTTGATGGATCACCCCAGAAAATCACGTAATAATGAGACACAAGAACCGAGACTGCCGCTAAACCTCGTAGGGTATTCGCGAACTCTATCTTGCTTCCGCTCACCTATCCCTTCCCTGTTTACCATAACCCCTCTCGCGATCTCCTGCCATAACCATGCCTAGTAAAGAAAGCTAAAAAGTAGCTGCTCCAAGGTCTCTGCATGGAGTTACCTTCGGTGCCGATCCATTCTGTGTGGACAGATTGCGTCGCAACCTGGATGAGATTGCCGGCCGTGTTGCCAGTATATTTGTTTGCGTCTTTGAGTGTATATTCTGACCATGAAGGGGCTCCGCGCCATTCGGGAGCCGCTGAGGGGCGCTACAGGCCGTTAAATTAGCGCCACTTCACAGGCATGAGGGCTTCAGAGCTTCGCGGGAGCTCGATAAACGAAAATCGGGTCCGCCAGCTGGCCGACAAATATCACGTAATCGGGATGCCTAAGTCAGGCGTGGGGCAGAGGACTACTCCGCTCACGCCTGGTAGTGAATACGCTTTGCGAATGGCGCTTGGCCTGTCTCACGGGTGATGTCAACCCTGTCTTTCCAAACGGGGAGGGGAACACCGAGTGGCACTAGAATATCATCGAGCGCAGCCTGCATCCGAAATTGATTAGAGCCAAGTTGACGGTGCGGCACTGGTTCGCCTGATGGTGCATAAACAGGAAGGCAGATGGCGGCCTGGAACTCTCTCCGAAAGCCGTGCGGGCCCGCATGGGGCATTCCAGCATTCAGGTGACGCTCGACACCTATGGCCATCTTTTTCCTGTCGCCGATGAGGCACAAGCTTTGGCCGATGCGGAAAGGCCCTTGCTCTCGATCAGTGCGACTTAGACGCAACATGGAGCGAAAAGGTCCGTGATATCAACGTATGTCAGAACGCTTTCACTCCGTAGTCCTGGGTTGAACCAAGGTTTCCCAACCACTCTACATTTCTGAAGCAAAACATCGATTAGGTGTAAATCGCAACCGGAACACTTTTCCGGGCATAAACCAGTATAAGCTCTTCCTGTATGCTGGAAGCGTTGACATTTTTGAGGTTTGCGTCTCAATAACTAAGCATGACGCAGCACACCTCTTCTTCACCCGAACAACTTCTATCACTTCTGCAAGCTGCAATCAGGGACGCGCCGGCATTCATGTATGGGGAACCCCGCACAGAAGATGAAAGGCGCTGGCTAGGTAGAGTTGACGCCATCCTCGAAGCATCGGGCAATATACTGGCTATCGCAGCGTTTCGTTCTGCGCGGCAACGTCTCGGCGGAATGATGCAGAGTCGAGATGATCTAATGATACCTCTATATGACGTTCTAAGCGCGATGGAGCTTTTAGTCCCGGCATCGATGCAAGGCGCTTTCATTCCTCCGGGCGACACATGGGACGGTTATTCCGCACTTGTGAAGCTGATCCAGCGGGAATGCGATGACATTTTGATCGTCGATCCATATCTCAGTTCTGATATTTACCTCTACTTTGCGCCGCATTCCGCCGCGAAAAAGGGCATCCGCTGTCTTTGCCAGAAGAAAAATCAGACTTTTGCGGGATTGCAGGCCTCTGCTGCAAAATGGGCTTCTGATCCCATTTCAGAACAACATCCCGTCGAGGTGCGTTTTGCCGCCGAAAAATTACTGCATGACCGTCTGATCATCATCGACGGCAAAGAGTCTTGGATTGTCACTCAGTCGATCAAAGACATTGCTAAGCGATCTCCGGCATCCGTAACGCGAACGGAACCTGAACTGGCGCAGATGAAATCGAACTATTACGAGACAGTCTGGGCGAGTGCCACGCCGCTGGTTTAGCTCACCAGCGGCCGAACCGAAGGTGTCGGTAACAAGTAGGTCATGTGACCTAAGCATCCATGAAAATCAGGGTTCGTTTCGAGCCCTGCCAGGGCTTCTATGACCTTCTCAGAGGGCAGAGGTCATGAATAGAGGATTAGCCGCGTTAGAGAGGGCTGATCATCAGGTTGAATGTCGGATCGATTACCCGTAGCAACTGCGCACGTGGCCGATCCTCATGATGGAAGACCGATGAGCCAGCACCCCACCGTGGCCGTTTTTCACGACTATTTCGCCATCCGCGGCGGCGGAGAGCGTCTCGCGCTCACACTCGCCGAAGCTCTGGATGCCCATCTCTATTTTGGCTACCGAACCCCTGACTCATACGATGAAGAGGCCTTTCCTGGAGCCGCCAAGGAAATCGGGCTCGCCTTAGCCCTTCGCGCCCCAGGCGTGCGTCCGGTCCCGCTCGCAATTGCATTCGCTAGATATAGGCGTGAGGCCGAGCGCTACCCAATCCGCATTTTTTCGGGCGTTTCCGCTCCATTCGCCGCGCCCCGAAGAGGCAAGGGCCTGAACATTTTCTACTGTCACACTCCTCCCAGGTTTCTTTTTGATCAGCGGTCACATTTCGCAGGTCGCATGCCGGGCATAACCCGCGGCATCGCGCCAGCCATTCTGGGGATGTTCGAGCGAGAGTATCGGCGGGCCGTCTCGCGAATGGATGTGATCGTTACGAATTCCGAAAATACCAAGGCGCGCATTCGCAAGTACCTGCAACGTGACAGTGTGGTTATCTATCCGCCTATCGAAACAACGCAGTTCGTCTGGTCCGGGCAGGGAGACTACTATCTCTCCACCGCGCGCCTGAGCCCGCTCAAGCGCGTGGATAGAATCATCGAGGCATTCAAGGCGATGCCGGACAAAAAGCTGGTGGTTGCTTCCGGAGGCACCGAACTGGAAAGGCTGAAGGCTCTGGCTGAAAACGCAGCGAATATTGAATTTCGCGGATGGGTCGACGATAAGGAGATGATTTCGCTCATCGGTAATTGCATCGCCAGCATTTACCTGCCTCGAGACGAAGATTTCGGTATGTCTCCCGTGGAGTCGATGGCTGCCGGCAAACCCGTCATCGGGGTCGCTGAAGGCGGGCTTCAGGAGACGATCATATCTGGCGAAACGGGTTCTCTTCTGCCCCCCGAGTTCACCCTCGACGATTTAGTGGGAGCAATCCAGGACCTGACCCCGACAAAGGCGCTTTCGATGAGGGCTGCGGCCGAAGCCAGAGCTCAGCGCTTCTCGCGCGAGCGATTTCTTTCCGAGATCAAGAAGGTGATCGATGACGCCGGAATGTTCACGGCTAAGCATTGAAAACCTGCCGCTCCCATGCGCCGCGCCGGTGTACCACGAATGTGAACACTATCTCCTGAGGTCGGCACATAGATCGCCGCAATGGCAGCAGGCCCGTTCTATCTGCTTTAGGTGCCGGGAACACTCTGCTCGATCCATCCCCGCATCCTACCCTGTCTACGGATCGATCTTCGGATTGCTCCACAAACGTCGCTTTGCCATAAAGGCCGCCGAACAGGGAGACGCCCATGGCGGAAAGACGACTAGCCGAGGAGGATTTCGAAGCTCGGGTGCGCGCCAGCTTTGCCCGCCAGAAGGCCATGGCCACGATTGGGGCAGAGCTGACGCTCGTGACGCCAGGCATCGTCGAAATCGAAATGGCGCATTCCGACAATTTGACCCAGCAGCATGGCTTCCTGCATGCGGGCGTCGTCTCCATGGCGCTCGACACCGCCTGTGGCTACGCCGCTTATTCGCTGATGCCCGCCGAGGCAGGCGTGCTCACCATTGAGTTCAAGGTCAATCTGCTGGCGCCGGGGAAGGGGGAGCGTTTTTTGTTCCGGGGCTCCGTCACCAAGCCCGGGCGCACCATAATCGTGGCCGACGGCCAGGCCTATGCCTATGACGGGGAAGGGGAGGCAAAACTGATCGCCACCATGACCGGCACCATGATGACCATCGTCGGACGGGAGGGCATTGCGGGATGAAGATTCCGCTCGCCGATCTGGGGGACAGGAAAGTGCTGTTCGCGATGGCCGCGGAGGCGGAATATGGGCCCTGCCTCAAGGCACGCCTCACGCCGTTGATGATCGGCATCGGTCCGGTCGAGGCGGCCGTGAAATTGGCGGCCGCGCTGTCGGAGCTTCGGCACGAAGGCAAGCTGCCGGATCTCGTGGTTTCCCTGGGCTCTGCCGGCAGCCGGACCCTGGAACAGACGGAGGTCTATCAGGCAAGTTCCGTTTCCTACCGCGATATGGACGCGTCTCCGCTTGGGTTCGAGAAGGGCGTAACCCCTTTCCTGGGACTACCGGCGGAAATCCAGCTCCCGATGCGGATCCCCGACATTCCCCGGGCCAGGCTCTCCACCGGCGGAGGGATCGTCAGCGGTGAAGCCTATGGCGAGATCGCGGCCGATATGGTCGATATGGAAACCTATGCCTGCCTGAGGGCCTGCCAGCATTTCGGCGTGGGCTTGGTCGCGCTGCGCGGAATTTCGGACGGCGCTCAGGAGCTGCGTCACGTCAGCGACTGGACGCAATACCTGCACGTCATAGATGAAAAGCTTGCCGCCGCGGTCGACCGCTTGACGGCAGCGATTGTCGAGGGCGTGATCGCACCATAGCTTATTTCAGTGGTGCCCTCACAAAGCCGCGCTCCGTCCGGCCGCCTGCAGCCGCACCTGTTACAAAATCCGGCAAAAACCCGTGCAGACCAGTTGCGTGAAACCGCTTCCTTCTTTAAAGCCCCGCCATGAGCACCACGATCCATCCTGATACCGTTCTGATTGTCGATTTCGGCAGCCAGGTCACACAGCTTATTGCACGGCGCGTGCGCGAGGCAGGCGTCTATTCCGAGATCGCCCCCTTCCAATTGGCGGAAGAGGCCTTTCGGCGCTTGAAGCCGAAGGCGGTCATTCTGTCCGGGAGCCCGGCCTCCACGGTCGAGATTGGAAGTCCGCGCGCGCCCGATGCCATCTTCCAGTCCGGCGTGCCCGTGCTCGGCATCTGCTATGGCGAACAGACCATGTGCGCCCAGCTGGGCGGCAAGGTTGAATCCAGCGACCACCGTGAATTCGGCCGCGCCTTCCTGGAGATCGAGGAGGATTGCGCGCTCTTTTCCGGGGTCTGGGCGCCCGGGACGCGCCATCAGGTCTGGATGAGCCATGGCGACCGCGTGACGGCGCTGCCGCCCGGCTTCAAGGTGGTAGGCACATCCGCCGGTGCTCCCTTTGCGGCCATCGCCGACGACAAGCGGAGATATTACGGCGTGCAGTTCCACCCCGAAGTGGTGCACACTCCCGACGGCGCGCGACTGCTTGCCAATTTCGTGCACAAGATCGCGGGCCTCAAAGGCGACTGGACCATGGCTGCCTATCGCGAGCAGGCGGTCCAGGCGATCCGCGATCAGGTAGGCTCTGGCAAGGTGATCTGTGCGTTGTCGGGCGGCGTCGATTCCTCCGTGGCCGCACTGCTCACGCATGAGGCGGTTGGCGACCAGCTCACCTGCATCCTCGTGGACCATGGCCTGATGCGGAAGAACGAGGCGGCGGAAGTGGTCGCCATGTTCCGCGAGCACTACAACGTGCCGCTGATCCTGGTCGATGCCTCTGACCGATTCCTCGGCGCGCTTGAGGGCGAGACGGACCCGGAGAAGAAGCGCAAGACGATCGGCCGTCTCTTCATCGAAGTTTTCGAGGAAGAGGCCAAGAAGCTTGGTGGCGCCGACTTCCTGGTGCAGGGCACGCTCTATCCGGACGTCATCGAAAGCGTCTCCTTCACCGGCGGCCCCTCGGTCACGATCAAGTCGCACCACAATGTGGGCGGACTACCCGAGCGCATGAATATGAAGCTCGTCGAACCGTTGCGCGAGCTCTTCAAGGACGAGGTCCGCGCGCTTGGCAAGGAGCTCGGTCTGCCCGATCATTTCATCGGCCGCCATCCTTTCCCCGGGCCGGGCCTTGCCATCCGCTGCCCCGGCGGCGTGACGCGGGAGAAGCTCGAAATCCTGCGCGCTGCCGACGCTATCTATCTCGACGAGATCCGCAAGGCTGGTCTCTATGATGCCATATGGCAGGCCTTCGCGGTTCTGCTGCCGGTGCAGACGGTCGGCGTCATGGGCGACGGGCGCACTTACGAATTCGTTTGTGCGCTGCGCGCAGTCACCTCGGTGGACGGCATGACGGCCGACTTCTATCACTTCGACATGGAGTTCCTCGGCCGCGCCGCGACACGCATCATAAACGAGGTGCGCGGCATCAACCGGGTGGTCTATGACGTGACGAGCAAGCCACCCGGAACGATCGAGTGGGAATGACCCGACATCCCTCACGGTCTCGGCTCGAGCAGATCCCTGAACTTTGCCTGTGACAATTTCGCCTACTCGAGGCACTAGCCAAGACCAGTCCAGAAACCCTCCGGTGACGGCTACAGCATAAAGGGCACCGTAGGTTTAGGCGGGAACTGCTAAACCTCCCTGCCGTTTACGCTTATACGCCCGCCGGCTTCGGCCGGCAGGGCGTTTTGTCATTCTTCGCGCGAGCCGCTCACCGGGACGGCGCACGCTCTGCTCATGGGTCGTTAACCACACGCCTTTAGGTTTCCCCCGATTCGGAGAGGAAGCTCATGAGTGCAAGTGTCGTCTCGTTCCCCCTTTATCGCCAGCAGAAACTTTTGAGCGGTATCGCTCAAGCTCTTCGAACGAAGCACGGTGATGAAGCAAATCTGTTCTGGCGGGAGACCGCTAGAAATCTGTTGCAGCAATTGACGGCGAATGGCGTTGACGTTCGTGCAGCAGAGGAAGAGGTGCGCTACTTTCTGCACGCTGTCCTTCTGCAGATCGAGACGGATGCGACGAAAGCCGAGGCTTGAGGCTTCTAGTGCCTTTCAGGTTTTGACGGAAGCCTATCCGGCATTGAGCGCCGAGGAAGGTCAGCGTGCGCCAGTGGCGGTCCGGGGCGTAGCCGCGCAGGCGCTTGCCTTTGGCCCCCAGCCCCGCAGCGGCGCCATGTTGGTCTTGATCCACGTCTCGTCGATGAACACCAGCCGCCGTGGATCGAGATC
>Ga0182741_1006582_pt1 | contig 10064 bp, 4 predicted proteins | sample eDN5th37CBELigOP_FD_128874 | JGI IMG/M metagenome (GOLD analysis project Ga0182741, IMG submission 128874) | Enriched Organic Plus compost microbial communities from Emeryville, California, USA - eDNA 5th pass 37_C BE-Lig OP (version 2) (version 2) ...
ACACGGGGAGTGGTAAGGGGAACAAACCGTATGGGTTGTATCCAGGACGAACGAAGCACCGTCGCCACGGGCCCGATGAGACGGTGTAGCATCCGATACCATAGACGAAGTTGCGTAGAGGGATCCATGCAGCTTGTGGTGGAGGGAGTGACAAGAAGCGTGTCCATTCTGGAAAATCACGACTCCTACTACTGCCACTACTACGACCACTACTGCTGATGGCACTACCGTCTCCGCTGTTACCACTGCGACTCCTATCTCCGCAATCATCGACATGTGCGTCACTAGTGCTCGTGCTATCGTTGCCACCGCAGCTGCTACTCGATGCTGAGTCAGACCTAGCTGCTGATGGAGCTGGCGGAGCTGATGGAGCTGATTGAGCTGGCGGAGCTGGCGGAGCTGATGCACCGGTGTCAGAGCCAGCGTCAGCACCCGTGGTGGTTCGGGCTTGGTGAGTTTTAATTACAGGGCCCACGTGTTGAGCATATGCGGCCAAGAGCGAAGCGGGAATCCACGCCGGACGGTCAGCGAAGAGACCCATAAGCACGGCTGCTGACAACAAGTGCAGTTGGGAAGCACTTGTAACGATCGCATCGACCAGGACTGGGAGATTGGGATACACTTCGCCGAGCGGTTTGCCCTGCCAGGTGCATTGATAAAGCAAAAAGCGTGCCTCCAAGCATACTGCAACATACAATGATTGTGGATTATCAGGGTTGAAGTCGAACCAATACTCTGGGATCCATGAGGTGTAGCCATTCCGCCGAAGCTCTTGCTTTTCCCTATCACTTACTTTTACCAAAGCGATGCCAGCGAAGTTGGGGAATCTGGTCAGACTCTCAGGATCGCTTAGGTCCAACCCACTCGGGCCTTTCAGTCGACCAACCCACCGAGTTGTGTTCGGCAGCTGAATTGCAAAACTACCTTTCAGTACTGAGGGAAGCACTTTGAGCGCAGGACCTGCGATATCGATTGTGGGTAGCCCTGCTGCGTAGAAATATGCGTCTTGAAGTCGCTCAAGTTCGGTCATAGCAGCTTGGTAGAAGCCGGCCGGAATAGAATTACTGGACCTGGACCTGGAGCTTGAAGCTGAGCCTGCACCTGAACCTGAGGCTGAACCTGAACCTGAACCTGACGTTGAACTTGACAACTCATCCAGAATGCGACGTACTGCGCTCGGGCCAAGACTTGAGGCCAGCTCAGGCGCTGTCAGCGCTCGGAACCGGGGCTCTGGGGGAACCCCACTTGGCGAGTCAGGTGGCTGGTCAACTCTCTTCACTCCTAAAATGCGGTGGGTGTACGGGGTCTGACACTGTATCCAAACATAAGGAAGGGTGCGTTTTGCATGAGTGCTTGTTATATCCGTCACATGCCGCCCCTTTGTGTCTGTGCACGCAATCTCGGTCTCCTTCTCCGCAAGTGCTGACAGTCGAGCAAGAGTCGTTCGATTAATAGGGTCCGAGCTGCGTAACAGCTGAGTCGGTTGAGTGGCCAAAGTGGACAGCCCCGTACTCCACCGAGAAGACGGCCACGCACTCTTGGTCAGCAAGGGATGGATATCCTTCGGAACGAACACGATCGGTTTGTCGCCTCCATCGGACCCGCGGTTACATGCCAGCATCTTTCTGACCAGGCTAGTACGAGCAGACCAAGCCATATCCCGAAGTCCCTCTGACAGGTCCTTCATCTGATGTGTTCCCACAGCGAGCCTGGCACTCCTAAAGTGCTCCGATACACGCGCGAATGCAGCATGTAGAGGAGTTTCATGCTCCTCATGCTTCGCCTCCTGGTCCTTACCATGCCTTTGCCGAGCATCCGCTTCCGCCAGCGCCCGAGCTGTCTCAGGCATCCTCACTGGCATCGCCTCGAATTCGGCCAGAGATCTAGGCAAGCCCCGTAGGCCTGCCTGCTCGAGAGTTTCCTCGTCAATAGTTCCGGATTCGGCTGCATATTGCTGTCTGCGGGCTTCAGGGATGCCGATACCCTCCTCAGCATCGAAAGCCTGAAAGTCTGCTGGCTGCGGAAACTTGACGACACTGGAAAACTTGTTAAGAATAGTCGTCGACTCGGTCTTGGCGGTGAAGACCTCCATTTTTCCAGGGATGTCTCCCTGAGGGTGCCGAATAACAGTGGTGGTCCGTTTTGTCCTTCGAATTCTAACGAGGTAGTAGTGCCCATCCTGCTGCGCGCCAATGATGGGCCTCATACCTGGGTGCGAGCCAGGCCGCGAGAGCTAAAATTGACCAGGTGCGGAGGGAGAAAGCAGGTCCAATTGCAGGGTAAGTGTGGGCCGATGCCAGCAGAAACATGCGAATAAACGCACACATACATGTCAATCACAGCGACGGTTGACCATCATGGATCTCGCACAGATTGCTTCATAGAACGTACCGGGATTAGAGCTGGCGCAGCAGCATCTCGAGCTTCGAATAGTTGCGCGAGCTTCACCGGACCACCCAGTGCGACAGTCGCCTCGCGGGGGTCGGCTTCAGGTGAGGGGTATTCAATACATAGAAACTGACGATCTGTCATGCTTCCACGTGCCCTCACTCCACGTGTTTCATGCAATGTGCTAATGTAAATCCGACCGAATCGAAATGATTCCATCCTCCCGGTGGATGGTATTACCAAGGCCCAGGCCAGGACGGATAGCTGCACAGTCTGACCCGTGACAGGATTTGAAGCTGGTCATATGCGCTGTGACGAGATTTGGAGGATTTAGTAAAATCGATTTCATGCTGTCCAGTCTGTCAGGTATTTATTCTTGCTCTGGAAACCAGTTCCTAAACCCCCCGCACCGCTCAGCTGCGGCTTCTACCCCCTCCACACCACTTCGTCACGTCGACCGACTCGCCCAGGCTGAGTTTGGATACTTGCGGGGAGGAAAAAATTGTCTGCAACCAAGTTCGAAACCCGCATAACACAAGCAATACACGCGATCTTGGCGCGTGGTGAAAAGCGAGACAGACGCGTAGACTGAGGTCTTCTAACGCTGTCACCATCTCGGGATCGCGACTTGACTTGGTAGCCATTCAAGATCTTGCCGTCAAACGATTCGAACGAACGAACCAAGCCAGCTGGCGAGCGATAGTCGGTAGGGGTTTCGCCGCATCGGTCAAGAGATTGCACGCGCGCGTCGCGCAGGCTTCGCCGCACGGAAAACAAGTCGAGCTGGGCTAAGGCACGCATCTCCTGGCCGGATCCTAGTATCCCAGTAGCCGAAGCGCACAGGAACTCCGTCGGCAATCCGATTCCTGTGACGTTGTGTGCGTGAGTGCGTGCGTGCGTGCGTTGAACATCGGTATAAGCACCACCAGCACCGCACTACCCTTGAAAAAGCAGTACTCGAAACAGCTGATCACGACATTGTGGAAGTACCGAAGCCGTTCTGAGTCCCAGATCCGACCGAACGACGAAGCTCACGTAACCTCACCATGCTATGGATCTACGTCACTTTGATCACATGCATCGTGTGGATCTTTGGATGGTCACTCTATATAGTAGCTGAGGTCACTGTGCCTCCCTCAACGCAGGGCTATTGCAAGCGACTCAACCGCGTGACTGTCATCGAATGGGTGTCGCAGGGACTCATATCCCTGCTGCTGCTGTTCTTTGGCTATCACGCCTTGGGCATTATCTCATTCCCAGTCGCGCTCTGGCACTGTGTGAGGCATCTTCAAGTTGGCCCGCCGTTTACCCCCCACGATGTCCACAAACTTTCTTTTCGAAATCGTATTTCTATGCTTTACACGTGTAAGATGGTGTTCTATGCGATCGCCTTCCTTACACTGTGCTTCAACGCAGGCGTCTACTTGATGGAGGTGATTCTTTCTCAACCCATTCGTCGAATGTTGTCTTAATCGGATGGGTATCATTAGTTGCTTGCCATGGTCAGGTTGGGGATCATATTCACTCTGCTACATAACCCATGCTTATTTCGGAAGTCCCCACCAAACCATGCGCTGGCCTGAGCCCTCCTTGGTCCAGACTGCCAGGGATACCCTCTACTCAGTGTCCCATTCGCCGTCTGGTCAGTTCCTACAAGAGCGTTACTCACACCAGGCACGGGCGATGGATTGTAGCGATGGCGGCTCTAGTGCATTGTTGTTTCCTTGTGCTGCGCCATCTCTCAGTACTGTTGTGTGCTTTTCAACTGTTTCGCATAACAATCACCCTGATGTCCTTGATTTAATACGCCCCTGCAGCTTTATGACACTGCAATGTTGCACATCTGCATACCCTAAGTTCTCATTTCTGCTTTTCATCAGTGAGCTAACCACTGTTTGTACAGAGTCCTCGTTCAAGTCTCTTCCCATTGCCATCGCCCCATGTTCCCCATCCCAGCAATCCCAACCAACCCAATCGCGAAGAGCTTCCTCCTTGCCCGAAGCCTCGTCTACAGCCACGGCGTCTTCCTTCTTCCCTCTGTGACATTTGCTACATCAGCTATAGTTTTGTTTCGTTCTGCATGATTCTCTCTACACACTAAGGAGTGTTTTCGTTTCTTTGCCCCCAACTGTAAGCTGTCGCTTGAGGAGTGGCTCACACTCGCCGCTACCAATGCTGCTGTTCTGGTCAGCACATCAGGTGAGATGACTAATATCTCAAGTATTCACACAGCCCCCGTACACAACATTTCATGCCACATCCTTCAATTTCATAAACAGCATGTGAGGCATCGCTATAGCTTCGAAGTCGATTTATGATTTATGATTCTGTAGGAGAGCGACCCCTGAAGAACGAGGGAAGTCATAATGATGGCACAATGCCTCTAACGCAGAGGCTTCGCCCTGACCAAGACCAAACGTGGAAGCTGCAGCTGCAGTCTTTGGCCGGACCACTGCATGAGCTGATCGCAGAGTTCAAGAGCATTTTCCAATCGTACCGGTGTACTCCTGAATTGGACCATACGTGCATCAGGTGCTGCAGGTGATTCTACGGAAGATTCGTATTTTAATGTTGCGTCATACCGCGCCTGATGTAATCATGTACCATAAATCATGATCACATCTCGAGCGGCCGGGGTGGAGCGAAGCGGCTGATAACAACTGCACCCGGGTGGATGGCCTCCCTCCTCCCGCCCGATTTTGACCGAATCTTTGACCAGAGAGACCAAATGTGGATTTAAATCCACGAGAGTAATGGGTTGAATTGGGAGGGTTGCCGATGGGTGTGCATAATATATATAATGAAAATCTGTAGATCATGGGTATTAGATCCCATTTCATGATTCCCACCCCTGCAATATCCCTCATACCATCACCAGATTTAGGCCCGAAGAGCTAAATCACTCACCACACACAAAAGTACGTCGCATTCTGTGTCCATTTCGCATGAGCGTAGGCCCCTGGCGCGGGCTATGCCCCCTTATTCCTCCTTTACACTGCATATAGAATCTGCACTCACCGTCGGATTCGACCGATCTTGCCTTCCTTCCTGCGAAATGTAGTGGGTGTTCCTCGCTTCTTCAGATGGCTCAGCGAGCGCTACCCAATGATCAATCAGGCCGCGGGCAACGGCGTAAAGCCCGAGTTCGACTGCTTGTATCTGGATATGAACGGTATTATTCACAACTCCATCAATCGTGGCGCGTCGCAAGCCGATCTATCCTTCGAACCGACCATGTATGAGAAGATTTACGCCTACATCGACAAACTGGTGAGCATTGTCCAGCCCCGCAAGCTGCTATTCCTCGCTCTAGATGGTGTGGCACCTCGCGCTAAGATGAACCAGCAGCGTCAGCGTCGTTTCCGCTCTGCTGCTGAGGCAAAGCTCGAACGCGATGCCGCTGCGGCACGCGGCGAAACCATTGTCGAGGACCCCTTTGACTCAAACTGCATTACCCCTGGAACACAGTTCATGGACAGACTCTCGGCACATCTGGAGTACTTCATTCGCATGAAGCTTCGTGACGATGCGCTGTGGCGAGGTATCCGAGTGATCTTTTCGGGTGCAGACTCAGTTGGTGAAGGTGAACACAAGATTCTGCGTTACATTAGAAACATGAAGATGCAGCCCGACTACGATCCCAACCTTAGGCATTGTCTCTACGGCCTGGACGCTGACTTGATCATGTTATCTCTGCTTTCGCATGAGCCACACATGGCGCTTCTTCGTGAAGAAGTCGTGTTCGGCAATGCTAAGAACAAGCTCAATCGTAAGGTGCTTGTCAAGCCGGATGAGTTCCAGTTCCTGCACATTTCCATCTTGCGTGAGTACCTTCAGCTCGAGTTCTCGGAGGCCGAGTTGAAGCTACCCTTCCCGTATGACTTCGAAAGGATTTTAGACGACTGGATCCTGCTTGCTTTCCTAGCTGGTAATGATTTCTTACCCAACCTACCTACCATGGACATCAGTGAGGGAGGTCTTGATCACCTGTACCAGTTGTACAAGCAAGTCCTACCAACACTTGGTGGTTACATTACACACTGGGGCAATCTGAATCGAGCTCGCTTCGAAGTGATTCTTCGCTGCCTGGCGATGCGCGAGGATCAGGTATTCCGCGATCGTGCCGCGGCAAAGGAGCGCGAACTTGAGAAAGGTAGCCGCTACGGTGGCTCTGGTCGCGATGGCCTTGGAGTTGCGGAGTGGGCACAGAACGGCATCGCAAAGGCGAAAATTGGTGGTCCGGATGTAGTTTCCCCTTCACCCGATTTTGACTTTGACGCCACCGTCGCGCAGACCGCAGCTGAAAGCAAGCGAAGACGTCGACGACGACTTGGCACCCTCGATGAAGATGAGGTTGGCGCTGAGGCTGTAGACGCAGATGAGGACGATGACACCGATGTGACTGACAAGTACGAGGAGTATGACGAGGTTTATCTCGATGGCAGCAAGCGTCGTGGTCGTGGGCGCAGCAAGAGCAAGACTCCTAGTCGTAGCCGGAGCCGAAGTGGAAGTCGGGGCCGTGTTAGTGCAAGTCGTAGCAGAAGTCGGAGTGCCAGCCGAGGTCGTGGTGACGAAGATATCAAGACCATGGGCTTTGTTGATATCCCTTCTACCGATGAAGAATACGAGGCGGATGACGATGATGAGAGCTCCACGGAGAACTTGTATGAGGACCCTCACCTCAATGCGCAGAACTATTACCGACGTAAGTTCCCTGAGTTCTTCCCTGGCACGGCTGAGAACGCTAAGCTCCCCGAAGAGCTCCGCAAGCTCGCTCCTGAGCAGCATGTCGACCGCCTGTGCGCAGCGTACATCGAAGGTATCTGCTGGTGCCTGAAGTATTACTACGCTGGTATCCAGTCGTGGCGATGGTACTACCCCTATCGATTCGTTCCTTTGGCATCGTCGATTCGCAACATTGAATCGTATAAGTTCAACTTTGAGTTGGGTCGTCCCTTCACTCCACTCGAGCAGCTCCTTGGTGTTTTGCCCCCCTTGTCCGCGTCGCTCTTGCCCGAGCCATACCGTCGCCTCATGCTAGACCCCACCAGCCCTATCAAGGAATTCTATCCCGAAGAGTTCGAGGTCGACATGAACGACAAGAAGAATTCTTGGGAAGCTATCGCTTTGATTCCATTCATCGACGAGAAGCGTCTCATTGAGGCGGTTCAGAGCATCGATCCCATGTCGCTCAGCCCACTGGAGCGCGAGCGCAATCGCACATCGGAGAAGTGCCTCCTGTTTACGTACGATCCCACGAATGAGAGTACCTACACTCCCCCCTCGCACCGCGTGAACCCCACATGCAAGCCCATCCAAATGTGTCGATCAAAGGTTCAGACCTTTAGTATCCCGCGCATTCCCATGGTGCCTGCATGGGCAGATGAAGACTTAAAGAAGACGCTTGAGGAGCTCGATCGTGACGATCAAGAGAATCTCTACGGTGGCAACCAATCACGCAAGGGTTCTCAGGTGTATGTATGTGAGGCAGACGCTGTCGAGAACCTGACTCTCGAAGAATTGAGTCAGAACTGCTACAGCGAGGGTCGTTTCTTGCCCACCATTGCTATCGGCTGCAAGATTCCGCTAGAAGGATTCCCCTCACTTCGCTATATCACTGTGGACTCAAGGCACTGGGCCACGCGTGAAGACCCTGAATCTAAGGCAGACTCTAATAACAATGACCTGACAGCAATTCTTGATGCTAAGGCTCGCATTGATGTGTTCGGCATGACTTCTCGCAAGGCTTCCCTTTGCTTGGGTCTCCCTCTCACACGTATCTCTCGCTTCTCAAATGCTACGAATGTTGTGAAAATTATCAAGGCTGCCGCGCCCAATGCTCGCTCGCCATCTGCAATCGCAGCTGGCTGCCCTCGTGTTTGGTGCGACTACCCCTACGTTCGCGAAGCGCTTGCTGTCAAGGTTGTTGACTCAAACGGTGAGTACGTCTTCTCATCTGCAGATGGGCATGCTCAATACCGTCCACTCACTCCCGACGCACAATATGACTTTAAGCTCACCGTCAACAAGATCGCCAAGGTTCTGAACACACGATGTGGTATCCGTGCGGGCAATATTACGACTGTCATCTATGCACGTCTTTTCGAAGGTATGGACCGATTACCAGACGGTAGCACGCGCAAGCGCTTCTCAAAGGAACTCACGCGCTTCCCTGCACAGCTCATCATCGTTGATGAACCATTCAAGGACCGACGATTCCTCGAATGCGAACCAGTCCCATTCGAGGAACGCTACAAGCCAGGCACCAAGTTCATGTATGTTGGTCGCGGCTACTATGGCTCCGAGGGTGAAGTGATCGAGATTACGAAGACAACGGAGCAGGCACGTGCTGAAGCTGCGAAGTGCAAGACTGCCGCCCAGGCCAGGAAGTGCGTTCCCACCGCACGTGTCAAGCTCACCGTTCTGCCACCTCCCAATGTCATGATTTACAAGCGTCTTTTGGAATCATCTGTTGCTAAGCTTGAGTTCTTCCCTTCGTACATGCTCGCCCGTGAGCTTGGTATCCCTGGTCATGTTTTGTCACAAGTCTGCACGACCGTGTCATTTGACCCTGGTAATATTGACGTTGGTTTGAATATCCGCTTCTCGCGACTTGGCCTCCAGGTGGCAGACTACGCTCGACGAGTTCGAGCCTGGGGTGGTGCATCAGAACTTGAAGCCGGTCAGCTTGACCGCACAACGAAGACCTCAATTGACATTAGCAAGAACAACCTCTTCGCTGACGCGTCTGAAACCCCAGAATCTAGCGGCTCTTCACCCGAGACTTCACCCCTTCCCTCACCAGACTCGAAGTACCGCGCAGGTGATGGTGAGCAATGGCACTACTCGAGCTTGACTGCAGTTGTGCTTGCCGAGTACATCAAGAACTTCCCTGAGATCTTCGATGCACTTACTCAGCGTGGCCCGAACTCTCGTCCTCGTCGTGGTGGAATCAACATTGCTCCCTACCTGCCCGCTGACAAGGATCCCAAGGAGTATCTGGAGAATGTTAAGCGATGGCTCAGCAAGCTTGCTCTTGCCACTCAAATCGCAGTGCCATGTGACTCTCTCGTTGTTCCTGCCCGTGCTGCTTTGGTTATCGAGCAGCTGGGTGAACGCGAGCATGCTGAGATGCTGAAGGCCACTCCTGAGATTGTCGAAATCGCAGATGCAACGGAGCGTGAGATGTACATCTACAACCCACCCGTTCCTTGGTCGCCCACTGAGTCCGTTAATACGGCGCTTGCAGACCGAGTTCTAACTCTTCGTTCTGACGAAGGTGTTCCAGTCAACACACGAGGTACAGTCGTTGCGGTGCATGGTGACATCAACGAAGTTATTTTTGATGTGCCGTTTGTGTCAGGAACGAAGCTCCATGGTAAGTGCACGAACCCCAAGGGCAAACTCGTGCATAAGAAGAGTTTGCTTAACCTGACTCAGGCTCAACCCCAACTCCCATCTGGCGAGTTACTCAACGTGCCAGAGCCGATTCGCCGCCAGAAGAGCGGAGGGTTAGTGCCACGTGAGACCGCTGGAGCTGCGTCTACAACGTCGGCGTCTCGTCCCGAAAGCACTAAGGCAGAGCGAAAGCAGCTTGCACCTTCTGCGACCGTGACTACCACTCAAAGACCACAGCAGAAGGGTCAGCAGCAGCAACAGCCGAAGGGTCAGCAGCA
>Ga0182741_1006585_pt1 | contig 10062 bp, 7 predicted proteins | sample eDN5th37CBELigOP_FD_128874 | JGI IMG/M metagenome (GOLD analysis project Ga0182741, IMG submission 128874) | Enriched Organic Plus compost microbial communities from Emeryville, California, USA - eDNA 5th pass 37_C BE-Lig OP (version 2) (version 2) ...
AGCCCTTGCGGCCGACGCACAGGATCTTGACCGTCTTGCCCTGCGCCAGCAGCGCATTGGCGCGCTCGCGCGCCAGCCGCACGATCGCCGAGTTGAACGGGCCGCACAGGCCGCGTTCGGCGGTGCAGACCACCAGCAGGTGCACGTCGTCGCGCCCGGTGCCGGCCAGCAGCCGCGGTGCGGTCGCCGCCACGGTCGCGCCGGCGATGTTGCCGAGCATGCGCTCCATGTTCTCGGCATACGGCCGCGCCGCCTCCACCGCCATCTGCGCCCGCCGCAGCTTCGACGCGGCGACCATCTGCATGGCCTTGGTGATCTTCTGCGTCGCCTTGGTCGCGGCGATGCGGACGCGCATGTCCTTGAGGCTGGCCATTTCCGACTAGTCCGTTCCTCTTGCCGTCATCCCCGTTCCGGGCGCCCGGCGCGGCCGTGAAGGCCTGCCGCGCGCGCTTTGGAACGGCCGATCATGCTGGGCCTGCCCCGGATCAGGCGAAGGTTTTGGCGAAGGCCTCGACGGCGCTCTTGAGCTTCGCCGCCGTCTCGTCGCTGAGGTCGCGCGAGGTGCGGATGGTCTCGAGAATGTCGCCGTGCTTGGCACGGATGGTGGTCAGCAGCCCTTCCTCGAACGCGCGCACGCGGTTGACCGGCAGCGGATCGAGATAGCCGTTGACGCCGGCATAGATCACCACGACCTGCTCTTCCATCTTCAGCGGCGAGAACTGCGGCTGCTTCAGGAGCTCGGTCAGGCGCGCACCGCGGTTGAGCAGGCGCTGGGTGGTGGCGTCGAGGTCGGAACCGAACTGCGCGAAGGCCGCCATTTCGCGGTACTGCGCCAGCTCGCCTTTGATCTTTCCCGCGACCTTCTTCATCGCCTTGGTCTGCGCCGACGAACCCACGCGCGACACCGACAGGCCGACGTTCACCGCCGGGCGGATGCCCTGGTAGAACAGATCGGTCTCGAGGAAGATCTGGCCGTCCGTGATCGAGATCACGTTGGTCGGAATATAAGCCGACACGTCGTTGGCCTGGGTCTCGATCACCGGCAGCGCCGTCAGCGAACCGGCGCCCATCTCGTCGTTCATCTTCGCCGCGCGCTCGAGCAGGCGCGAATGCAGATAGAACACGTCGCCCGGATAGGCTTCGCGGCCCGGCGGGCGGCGCAGCAGCAGCGACATCTGGCGATAGGCAACGGCCTGCTTCGACAGGTCGTCATAGACGATCACGGCATGCATGCCGTTGTCGCGGAAATACTCGCCCATCGTGCAGCCGGTGAACGGCGCCAGGAACTGCATCGGCGCCGGGTCCGACGCGGTGGCGGCGATCACGATCGAATATTCGAGCGCGCCGTTCTCTTCGAGCGTCTTCACGAACTGCGCCACCGTCGAGCGCTTCTGCCCGACCGCGACATAGACGCAGTACAGCTTGATCTTCTCGTCGCCGCTGGCGTTGAGCGGCTTCTGGTTCAGGATCGTGTCGAGCGCCACCGCGGTCTTGCCGGTCTGGCGGTCGCCGATGATGAGCTCGCGCTGGCCGCGGCCGATCGGGATCAGCGCGTCGATCGCCTTCAGGCCGGTGGCCATCGGCTCGTGCACCGACTTGCGCGGAATGATGCCCGGCGCCTTCACGTCGACCCGGCGCCGCTCGGTCGCCTGGATCGGGCCCTTGCCGTCGATCGGGTTGCCGAGCGCATCGACCACGCGGCCGAGCAGGCCCTTGCCCACCGGCGCGTCGACGATGGCGCCCGTGCGCTTCACCGTCTGGCCTTCCTTGATCTCGCGGTCGGAGCCGAAGATCACGACGCCGACATTGTCGAGCTCGAGGTTCAGCGCCATGCCGCGCGTGCCGTTCTCGAACTCGACCATCTCGCCGGCCTGGACCTTGTCGAGGCCGTAGACGCGCGCGATGCCGTCACCGACGGAGAGAACCTGACCGACCTCGGCGACTTCCGCCTCCTGGCCGAAGTTGCTGATCTGCTCCTTGAGGATCGCAGAAATTTCAGCGGCGCGGATGTCCATCAGCCGACCTCTTTCATCGCATGCTTGATCGAGTTGAGTTTGGTCCGCAGCGAGGCGTCCACCATCCGGCTGCCGAGCTTCACCGTCAGCCCGCCGATAATCGCGGGGTCGACGGTCAGCGCGACCTGGACGTCTTCGCCGGTCACGGACCGGAGTGCGTCTTTGAGCGCCTCGACATGCTTGTCGTCGAGCGGCTCGGCCACGGTCACCTCGGCGGTCACTTCGCCGCGATGCTTGGCCACCAGTTGCTTGTAGCCCTTGATCATGTCGCGGACGGCGAACAGGCGCCGGTTGGCCGCGACCACCTTCAGGAAGTTCCCGGTCAGCCCGCCGATCCCGGCCTTGTCCAGCACGGCGGCGAGCGCCCGCGCCTGGTCGTCGGACGTGAACACCGGGCTGCGGACGAGGCGCGTCAGGTCGGCGCTGTCCGCCACCATCCGGTCGAACCGGTCGAGATCGGCGCCGACGGTGTCGAGAGCCTTGTTTTCCAGCGCCAGCTCGAACAGCGCCGTCGCGTAACGCCCTGCTACGCCGGATACGATCGAATTCTCGCCTGCCACGATGCTTCGCTCTCGGGCTCGTCGGGGCTGATCACCGCGTCGCGTCACGCGGCGCAAGCCCTTGATGTGAAAACGGGACTTCCATAGGGGAAATGCGCGGAGAGCCCCGGTCCCCGCGGAAATCGCAGGCTTGCTAGCACAGGGATCGGGGCCGCGCAACAAGCCGCGGCCCCGGTTGCAGCGTGTTCCCGAGCACACCTCCGAGGCGTCTTGTCGCGCCTGCCTCAGGTCGCCTCCAGCGGCCTCGGCGATGCCGTCGCCAGTGCCGCCGCGGCGCCGCTCAGGCCGGCCAGCACCGCCCAATAGCCGTAGCGGAAATCCGAAGCGACCCCGAACACGGCGAAACTGCCCACATAAAGCGCCGCCGCGGCGCCGGCAGCCGCGGCATAGGCCCCGGCCGGATCGGCGCGCCGACGCCAGGTCGCCGCGACGAGGCCGAGGCAGAGCACCAGCCACGGCCAGGTCCGCAGCAGCGGCGTCGGCTTGAGCGCGTCGTGGACGCGCTTGAGTGCCTGGAACGCAGGCCGGTCGGGGAAGATCTCGCGCGTGCCGTCCTCGAGCTGGCGGAACCACACCACCAGGTTCTCGCCGGTCGCGAAGGCACGGAAATGCGCTGCCCGATGCTGCAGATAGGCGAGCGGATGCCGCGTCACCGCCCGCAGCCATGCCTGCGGAATGGCGCTCGTGCCGAACAGCTTCTCGCCTTCGATGCGGTCGAGCCGGTCCATCACGAAGCGGCACGGCTCGCGGAACCAGTACACGTCCCAGATCGACGGGTCGTAGCAGCCCTCGGTCAGCATCCGCTCCTGTGCGGCGCTCCACGTCACGGGGAACTGGTTCTCCCCGCTGAAATGGGTGATCCCGCCGAGGTCGAACACCAGCAGCGAATGCAGCGGGTTTTGTCGCTTGGCGTCGAGCACGCCGTAATAGACGAACTGGATCAGGCCGTAGGCGAGCAGCACCAGCGGCACATAGGCGATCGCCACCCGCCTCCATGACAGCCGGGCCGGCGCCAGCGCATAGACCGCGAGCACCGGCGCCGCCACCAGGGCGTTCGGCCGCAACAGCACGCCGACGGCGACCAGCGCCAGCGCCGTCAGCCGAGCCGTCCACCAGAAGCCGCCGCGGCCGCGGCTCGCGAAAGCCAGCGCCGCCGCGAACAGCCACGTCGCCGCGAACAGCACGTCGCGCCAGATCACGCCGAGGAGGATAAAGGCCGGCGGCGCCAGGCCCAGCAGCGGCGTCGCGATTGCGAGCACCGGGGCGCGCGGTGCCAGCGTCAGCCCCACCAGCGCGAAGCCGCTCCAGTAGAGCGCGCTCGTCAGCAGCAGCAGGCTCCCCGGCCCCGGCGCCAGCGGATCGACCCATCGCCACAGCGTCACCATCAGGGGCGATTGCCAGTCGCCGACGACGCCGCCGGTCACGCCGTCATAGACGTAACGCGCGTCGTAGGTCATCACGCCGGGATAAAACACGATCAAGGTCAGCGCGAAGCCGGCCGCGGCGAGCGCGAGGATCGTGAGCCGTGTCACCGCACGATGCCGCGTTGTCATCGGCCGCTCCCCCTCGCCGCACGTGCCGCGCCCGCGGCGATGATCCGCAGTCCTGCCGCGCAGGTAGCACCGCACCCGCGGTGTCGCACGGACATGTCGGCTTCTCCCGACCCTGTTGCAGCGCTGCCACCGCGCGCTCGCGACCATCGGCTATAAGCCGCCGCGAAACGGGAGCGGCAAGAGGCTCGGCAACGAGCCCGTCGCGCGACGCCGGGGAGAAGCGATGCCGAACGCGCATGCGTGGTGGCAGCGCGGAATCGTCTATCAGATCTATCCGCGCTCCTTTCAGGATTCCAACGGCGACGGTGTCGGCGATCTGCCGGGCATTCTGACCCGGCTCGACTATCTCGTCGATCTCGGCGTCGATGCGATCTGGATCTCGCCGATCTTCCCCTCACCGATGGCCGATTTCGGCTACGACGTGTCGGACTACGAGGGCGTCCACGCGCTGTTCGGCAATCTCGACGACTTCGACCGTGTCGTGGCGGCGGCCCATGCGCGTGGCCTCAAGGTCGTGCTCGACTACGTGCCGAACCACACGTCGGACCAGCATCCCTGGTTCATCGAAAGCCGCGCGTCGCGCACGAATCCGAAGCGCGATTGGTACATCTGGCACGATCCGGCACCCGACGGCGGCCCGCCCAGCAACTGGATCGCCGAGTTCGGCGGCAGCGCCTGGGAATGGGACGCGGCGACCGGCCAGTACTACTACCACGCCTTCCTCAAGGAGCAGCCGGACCTCAATTGGCGCAATCCCGACGTGCGCCGCGCCATGCTCGACGTGCTGCGCTTCTGGCTCGATCGCGGCGTCGACGGCTTCCGCGTCGATGCCATCCATCATCTGATCGAGGACGAGGAACTGCGCGACAATCCGCTCAATCCGGACTGGCGCGAAGGCCAGTCGCCGGCGCGGCGGCATGCGCGCATCTTCAACCTCGACCGCGAGGAGGTGCACGACGCCATCGCCGCCATGCGGGTCATCGCCGAGGATTACCCCGGCGACCGGGTGCTGATCGGCGAAGCCTCGCTGCCGTTCGAGCAGCTGATGGCCTATTACGGCAAGCATGCGCCGGGCTTCCACCTGCCGTTCAATTTCCAATTGATCAAGGCGCCGTGGGATCCGGCGGTGATCGCCGGCCTGATCGAGGAATACGAGCGCCTGCTCGAGCCGGGCAACTGGCCGAACTGGGTGCTCGGCAATCACGACCGCGCCCGCGTCGCCAGCCGCATCGGCAAGGCGCAGGCGCGCGTCGCGGCGATGCTGCTGCTCACCCTGCGCGGCACGCCCACGATCTATCAGGGCGAGGAGATCGGCATGACCGACGTGCCGATCCCGTCCGATCGCGTGCAGGACCCGTGGGAGAAGAACGTGCCGGGCCTCGGCCTCGGCCGCGATCCGCAGCGCACGCCGATGCAATGGGACGCGAGCCCCAATGCGGGCTTCACCGACGGCACGCCGTGGCTGCCGCTCGCCGCCGACGCCGCGAGCGTCAACGTCGCCGTCCAGCGCGAGGATCCCACCTCGATGCTGTCGCTCTACAAGGCGCTGATCCGCCTGCGCCGCGACGAGCCCGCCCTTTCCATCGGCGCACATCTTGCGGCGCGCACCCACGGCAAGGTGCTGACCTTCGGCCGCGTCCACCGCGATCGCCGCATCACCGTCGCGCTCAATTTCGGTCAGGACGCGGTGACGGTCGCGGCACGCGCCGCATCGCAGCGCATCCTGCTCTCGACCCATCTCGACCGTTCCGGCGAGCGCGTCGACGGCCCGCTGCGCCTGCGTCCCGACGAGGGCGTGGTTCTCGCCGACCTGTGACTAGAGGAAGCTCTGCGGGTCGACGTCGATCTCGAGCCTGACGCCGCCGCTCGCGCGCGGCGCCGCGGCGAGCCAGTCGCGCAGATAGGACGACAGGTCGTAGCCGCGCGCAGACTTTACCAGCAGCCGGAACCGGTGCCGTCCCCGCACCAGCGCCAGCGGCGCTTCTGCGGGCCCGAGCACGCGCACCGCCGCATCGCTCGGCGCCGCCGCGGCCAGCTTGCGTGCATGGCTCTCGGCCGCCGGCCGGTCGGGCCCCGACACGATCAGCGCCGCGAGCCGTCCGAACGGCGGATAGGACGTGCGCTCGCGTGAAGCGATCTCGTTGTCGTAGAAGGCGGTGCGGTCGGCCGCGACCAGCGCCTTGATCACCGGGTGCTCCGGCTGGTGCGTCTGCAGATAGCCATGCCCCTGCCCCGCTTCGCGCCCGGCCCGGCCCATCACCTGGTGCAGCAATTGGAACGTGCGCTCCGCGGCGCGCGGATCGCCGTGGCTGAGGCCGAGATCGGCGTCGATGATGCCGACGAGGTTGAGCTTGGGGAAATGATGTCCCTTGGCGACGAGCTGCGTGCCGATGACGATGTCGACCGCGCCTTCCGCCACCGCGGCCAGTTCCTCGCGCATGCGCTCGACCGTCGCGATGAGATCGCTCGACAGGACCAGCACCCGCGCTTGCGGGAACAGCGCCGCCACCTCCTCCTCGAGCCGCTCCACGCCCGGACCGCAGGCGACGAAGGATTCCGTCGCCTCGCATTTCGGGCACGTCGCCGGCGGCGGCATCGAGAAGCCGCAATGATGGCACACGAGCCGGCGCTTGAAGCGGTGATCGACCAGCCAGGCGTCGCAATGCGGGCATTGCAGCCGCAGCCCGCAGCCGCGGCACAAGGTCAGCGGCGCGTAGCCGCGCCGGTTGAGGAACAGGAGCGCCTGCTCGCCGCGTTCGATCGCGGTCTTCACCGCGCCGGCGAGCCGCGGTGCGATCCAGCGTCCGCGCGGCGGTCCTTCGCGCGTGAGATCGATCGTCTCCACCGACGGCAGATGCTGCCCGCCGAACCGTTCCGGCAGCGCGAGGCGCTGATAGCGCCCCCGCCGCGCATTGACCTCGGTCTCGACCGACGGCGTCGCCGACGCCAGCACCAGGGGGATCTGCGCCTCGCGCGCACGCACCACCGCCATGTCGCGAGCATGGTAGTGCACACCGTCTTCCTGCTTGTAGGCGGGATCGTGCTCCTCGTCGATCACGATCAGGCCGAGATCGGCGAAGGGCAGGAACAGCGCCGAGCGTGCGCCCGCCACCACCGGCACCTCGCCGGCGGCGACGCCCGCCCAGGTCCGCGCCCGCTTGCGCGGCGAGACCTCCGAATGCCATTGCGCCGGCCGCACCCCGAACCGTTCGGCGAAGCGGTCGAGGAACTGCGCGGTGAGCGCGATTTCCGGCATCAGCATCAGCACCTGGCGCTTGCGCCGCACCGCTTCCGCCACCGCCTCGAAATAGACCGCCGTCTTCCCCGAGCCGGTCACGCCGTCGATCAGGCTGACGGAAAAGGCTTGAGCCGCCACCGCCGCGCGCAAGCGCGCCGCCGCTTCCGCCTGCGCCGCGGTGAAATCCATCGCCCGGTGGTTCGGATCGGGCAACTCCGCCACCGGCGCCGGCGGCAGCACCAGCGTCTCCAGCGTGCCCTCGTCGATCAGCCCGTCGATCACGCCCGGAGAAACGCCGGCCTCGCGGGCGGCATCGTTCTTCGCCCGCACCAGGCCGTCGGCGAACAGCGCCAACACCCGCGCCCGCGCCGGGGTCATCCGTTGCGGCGCCGGACCCGCGCGGCGCACGCCGACGCGCTCGCGCTCGGGGCCGAGATGCTCGCCCATGCGCAGGGTCATCCGCAGCACCATGCCGCGCGGTGCCAGCGTGTACTGCGCCACCCAGTCGACGAAGCGCCGCAATTCCGGCTTGAGCGCCGGCACCCCGACCTTGCCGGCAATGTCCTTGAGGCGGTTGTGCAGCCCCGGCCGCGGCGGACTCTCGCCCCACACCACGCCGGTTGCCGTGCGCGGCCCGAGCGGCACGGTGACGACATCGCCGGGCGCCACGTCGAGGCCGCGCGGCACCCGGTACGAATAGGCGTGGTCCAGCGCCACCGGCACGAGCACGTCGACGATGCGCTGGGTCATGAGAGTTGGCACGGCGGCTTCAAGGAACGGTTAGGACAAGGCGGGCGATAACGGACGCTGTCAAGTTTTGCGTCTCCTTCGGCCTTGCCATGCCCGTTTCGCCGCGCCGTGCCCAGCCCTCTTTCATCGCCGCCGACGTCGCTGCGGAGATCGACCGCTGGCTCGCGCATCTCGGCGGCGAGCGCCGCATGGCCGCGAAAACGCTGGAGGCCTATCGCCGCGACGTCCACCAATTCCTCGCCTTTCTCACCGCCCATCTCGGCCGCGCCCCCAATCTCGCCGCCTTGGCGCGGCTCGATGCGGCCGACATCCGCGCCTTCATGGCCGCGCGCCGCAGTTCGGGGATCGGCAGCCGCTCGCTGATGCGCGTGCTCGCCGGCGCCCGCTCCTTCGCCCGCTTTCTCGAACGCGAGGGCAAGGGCAAGGTCGGCGCCCTCGCCGCCGTGCGGGCGCCGAAGCTGGCGCCCAGCCTGCCGAAGCCGCTGCCCGTTTCCGCCGCGCGGCGCTTGACCGACGCCGATCTGCGCGCCGGCGAGGATCGCGAGCCGTGGATCCTCGCCCGCGACGCGGCGGTGCTGGCGCTGCTCTATGGCTGCGGCCTGCGCATTTCCGAGGCGCTCGGCCTCACCCGCGCGGCCATGCCCGCGCCCGGTCAGGGCGACGTCATCACCGTCACCGGCAAGGGCAACAAGACCCGTATGGTACCGGTCCTGCCGCAGGTGGCGGCGCTGGTTGCCGAATACGTCGCACTCTGCCCCTACGACCTGCCGCCGAAAGAACCGCTGTTCCGCGGCGCCAAGGGCGGGCCGCTGTCGCCGCGCATCATCCAACTGGCGATGGCGCGTCTGCGCGGCGCGCTCGGCCTTCCCGACACCGCCACGCCGCACGCCTTGCGCCATTCCTTCGCGACCCATCTGCTCGGTCGCGGCGGCGACCTGCGCGCGATCCAGGAACTGCTGGGCCACGCTTCGCTCTCGACCACGCAGATCTATACCGCCGTCGATTCCGAGCGGTTGCTCGACGTCTATCGCGCCACGCATCCGCGCGCCTGACGCTGCGGCGTGCCGATATCACGCAGCCGTGATGTACGAATCGGCTTGCCCGCTTGCGTGTCGGTGTTAGCCTGATCGGGCGGCCTCATCACCCGCGCTACGAGGCGAAGGCAACGAGGAGTAGGCCATGAAGACCCTTGCAGGCTTCGTTGTCGCCGCGACCGTCGCGCTGCTCCCGGCGCTTGCTTCCGCGCAATGCGCCAGTCAGGCGACCACGGCTTCGACGGCGACGTCCGCCCCGGTCCAGACGGCCGAGGCTCCTTCGTCGACCTCCACCAAGTAATCCGGCGCGAGCCGGTCTCGTGACCCCGAGACGGAAGGCCCGGGCGCAAGCCCGGGTCTTCTGTATTGAGGGCGTTTGTTCGCACGAGACGCTTCGAGCGGGAATAACACGCCGGCACGCGCGCCAGCGCCCCGGATCTGCAATGCACCGTGCTTGCAGCACGCTGCATCGCGTCCGGGGCACGAACGGTCGACACTCATTCAGATCGATCAACTGGATCTGGATCGACCAGTAGGATCGCCGTACCCCGGACGCACCGCGGCATGAATTGACGCGGTGCAGATCCGGGGCCGCGACGGGCGCCGCTGCAAGCAAGTGGGGTGGGTGCGCGGAGCGTCATCCGCGGGGACGCCCGCAGCGGGGTTGTCGCCATAGCGGGTGATGCCTTCGGTCAAGCCGCCCGACGGACGTGGTACGTCCAGGACGCGACAAGAGACATCCCTCGTCATGCCCGCGCTCGTCGCGGGCATCCACGTCTTTGGCCCGCGCCCCGCGCATGAAGACGTGGATGGCCGGCACGGAGCCCGGCCATGACGAAGGAGCGGCGGTGCCGTGCCGCCCTGGACCCCGGATCGCGCTCCGCGCGTCCGGGGAACGCATTCATCAGCACC
>Ga0182741_1006588_pt1 | contig 10056 bp, 6 predicted proteins | sample eDN5th37CBELigOP_FD_128874 | JGI IMG/M metagenome (GOLD analysis project Ga0182741, IMG submission 128874) | Enriched Organic Plus compost microbial communities from Emeryville, California, USA - eDNA 5th pass 37_C BE-Lig OP (version 2) (version 2) ...
AGTGGGGCGATCGGTTTTCCCTGAGATGGGTCGCGGTGCAAGAGAGTCTACACTTGATCGTGACTCGACCGTTGGAGTTGGTAATGAAACATCCACTCCAGGCTTCTTGCTCTCGCCCGTCGCTACGGGCTTTCCATCCTGGCCCAGCTGCTCAATGGCGAACTCTTGGCCCCCCTGGCCTTGTACTACAAACTCCTGGGGCGGAATGGGTGCGCCGTTCTCGTGGTCTCCAGCAACAATCACCTCCCTTCCGGTTTCTGACTCTGCGATCACGGTCCCGTCATATTCAGAAACAGTGATGGTTGGAGACGAAGGAATCGGCGAGGGTGAGATACTGGATGGCGAGCTGGATGCTTGTTGTCCCTGAACGAGATCCGTCGTGTCAATCCTCGTGATAGTGACTCCTGAAACGTCTCGAGTAGTTCTCATGACTGGCGAATCTGCTGCTGTCCCAGGCCTGAAGCTAGCTGACCCGGGCTTTGTTGCCATGCTGCGCAGCGTGGTAAGCACATTGTGGGCGGACATGCTTGTGGCAGCCAGTCTGCTGTCGCTGTGGCCATTGCTGTTACTCGCCGAGCCCCAAGGTAACCCAGAGCTGAGAAAGCCTCTCGATTTGTCAAAACTTTGAGTGTTTTCCACGGGACTCTCGCTGACTTCAGCGCCAAGGACTCTGGAAGACGATGTGCGCCGGGGTCGTGTGCCCGTAGGCGGGAGACTGCTGGGTGTACGTGTCGTCGCCACTCTAGGAACTGACTCGATTTTGAGAATGTCCTGCAGTCCTTCCGCCGGGTCAGGATTTCCGCGCGAATTTGGGCGCATACGTGGAACCAGTGGAGTACCAACCTGCGTATAGTATGCGGCGGCAGTCGGGGTCGGGAAAAGCGAACCTCCGGCCGTGCGAGGGCGCGGTGAGTCCTCGAAACGCGTATGCTTCTGTGAGAACCCGATAAGCTTAGGAGAGTTGGATATGGAAATTGGGGTATGGCCATCATGTCGGACGGCTGCTTCGAGAATATTCATGCTTATGGAAGGATGCTTAGTCGAAATCTACCTTAGAGTCATGTACTTCTCTTGTAGCTCGTGCCTTCTAACAATGTGTACAATGTGGAAAAATAACGGTCGAGAGCCCGGATATCACCGCGATCTACGGGGATGCCTGTGGCAAATGCGTACGGACGCTGTTTACAATGCGGTGTAGGGGAGTAAAATAGATTTTATTCCTCGAGAAACGCACAAACCAGCGCGTATGCCGCCGCAACGTATCTTGCTCCGGCTCAATCGATCGATTCTCAAGACGATCCGCGGACAAACGCGAGGGTCTCGGGCTGGCCAGACTGGCCCAGACTGTAGAGGTCTGCATAACTCCATTTTCTTGAGCATTTTGTGAAAAACGCCTGAGACAATGCTGGACGTGTGTGTATTTGGCAGGGCGGAGAGGCAAGAAACCATCCACCCTCGAGAGAAACTATCCACCCGTGAGAGAAAATATCCACCCGGGGCTGGAAATCGGCGCGAAAGATACAATGGAATATGTATGAAACTGGAATGATCTAGTCAATGTTGTGAAAAACAAGCCAGATGAAATGCTTCACAACCGCTGTACAATCCATATGCCTTATGAAATCCTCCCTGATCCTTCCCGTTTCTCCCAGATTTAGACCACTCTCCCGGCTTTACACTCAAGACCTTGTTCTCCCACCCCGGACGAGTACGTTTGGACAGCACCCAGCGGATCCGCGTGCGAGATCTCCGCATATTTCGCAAGCCAGCACTGTATACTAGCTATATCCTCGGGCAAAACCCTCGTACACAGTAGTCACATACTCAACATACCATGCTAAGCCGCGGCGGATTCCAGCAAGGACGGCGGGACTACGGGTATAATGCGCCAAATCCAGGGTTTGGTGGGGCTCCGCAGCTAGCGCCACAGGGCCAACCGCCCCAGCAGCACTATGCACAACCCCCTGGACCCTATCCAGGCCGGCCAAATCAGCAGCCCCTACCGGGACAGCCCCAGAGATGGCCAGGTAATGCACCTGGTTATGGATTCCCTCCACACCAAGGCGCACCCCAGCCGCTTGGCGCACAGAACTACAATATGATGTCGGCAGGACCTTACCCGCCACAAGGACCGACCGGCGCCTCGGATCAGTACATGAGCGCAGGTGGATACTCCCAACACCAACAGCAACAACAGCAACAGCAACAGCAACAGCAAGGTTACTACCCAATGCAGATTGCCCAGACGTACAACTCACAAGCTATGGGAATGCCTCCTGCATCAATTCCAGCGCCCGCGCTTGGTTTCCCAATGCCCTTCGGTTTGTCACGACCCATCGCGCTTGCTCAGTCAGCAACGATGGGCGGACCTGCTGTGCAGGCAACCAGGCCACCACCGCGCTTGCAACTCACGATCGCATTCGTGTGCTTGTCTAACCTCAACCGTAGTATGGAGGCCCACCACACCCTTTTGGCGAATGGCTACAGTCCCAAGTACTTGTTCAGTTACGGTACAGGTAGCAAAGTGCGATTGCCCGGTGAGACTCGCAACACGCCCAACATCTACGACTTCGGCACGCCCTACCACGAAATCTACCAAGACTTGCGTAGGAAGAATCAGAAGAGATACACAGCAAATGGTATGCTTCACATGCTTGAACGAGACGCCAAGGTGAAATTATGCCCGGAGCGCTTCCAATCTTCCAATCGACCCCTTGATCTCATCTTCACGTACGAGAAACGTGTGTTCGATCTGGTCGTAAACGATCTGCGCGGACGCCCAAGAAGCTCGACCCCAATGCCTTGCCACATTATCAACCTAGATACCACCGATAACCACGCAGAAGCGAGGAATGCGGCTCAGACCACGCTTCAGCTTGTGGATGCAATCCACGAAGCAGGTAACATTGCTGCGTTGGCAAGTGAGACCGAAGCTGAAGCTGCCGCAGCCGCAGCTGGTGCAGCTGCAGGTACTGCAGATGTGCTAGTCGAAGCCGAGCAGGAAGAACTTCGACGTCAGGCTCGCCGTGCCAGAGAAGAGGAGTACAAGAAGTTCGTTGAGGACGATGCTGCGGTGGAGGACATGCTTGCCGAGTTGTCGCAGCATCTCCCCTTCCCGGAGACTATGCCGGGTCGTCTGAGCATGCATCGTTGGGACACGCACTTACCTGAATTGATTCGCCAGTTTGAGCGCAAGCTTAGCAAACCCATTGATCATGTGATGCTTTGGTATTAGAACTTCGTGAGTCCTAGTCGTTTGTCATATTGCACAGTAACAATACAGCTAAACGTAGGTTTACGAATATGATATGATGGTGATATGATGACAACTGTGTTAGTCGAATGACTCTGTCTACATTTGACCAGAGTCGGCTACCACGTCAGTACCCACCACTGCAAGGCCTACGATCATACAGTCCAACCCGAGTAAATTTATTTTGAATTAACTATACACGAACAGGGGGTAACAACTATTGTACATTCAAATCGCCATATTCGACGGTGCAACAGGGACAACTGCACGAGTATTATTCCAATCCTAGTACGTAGTTAACCGGAACGTCGATCCACTGCTCTTCCTGCGCTTGTTGCGACGAACCCGACCCGCTCTGTTTCCTGAGCAGCATCAGGTCTTCCGCGTCATAACGCTCCTCGACTCTTGCGCTGGTTGAAATGACGGGCTCATATACGGCTGCTTTCATTGCAGCTGCAGAGAGTGCTTTGAGCTCCTTCTCGCGTTGCTGTGCGTTGAGTTGCGTCAACTCCGACCGCAGATTGGCGGCTAGTCGGTTTCTCGAGTCCAATAAGAGCACACGATCTACGTCAATGCTCGCCTCGGCATAGCGACCCAGCAACTTGCGGGCGACTGCGCGACGGTACAAGACTTTTACTGTATCAGGGGCCACACTCAATGCCTCATTGCAGTCAGCCTCCGCCTCAATGGGCTTATCGCAGTTGAGATACGCCTGAGCACGATTGCCCAGTGCTACGGGATCCTTCGGTCGCACCTCCAGACATCGTGTGTAGTGAGAGATAGCCTTGAGATACTCGCCGTTCTGGAACGCTCGATTGCCCAGCGTCTTGTTCTCATCATACTCGGCCTGTCGGATGTCCTCGGGGTCCTGGCCAGGTTCAGTCTCCTGCTTGCCCTCGTTCCCCTTGGCGTCCGGCTTTCTAATGATGTAGGTGGGCGCGGGGACTGGTGTTGCGCTCTTAGCGCTACTTGTGGTCCGACCTGCGGTGCTCGTGCCCGTCTTGGTGAGCTGAAGCTTGTGTGCTAGCAGATCTTGCTCTTTCTTAGAGATATCCGTTGTCCATGACTACAGGTGCGGGAGTGGGGTTGTGTAGGACGAGTAAGTTTCTGGCAACGCTATGATTCGTGTGGCGCAATTGGGCGCTGGGTGTGCGTGGTGTAGACGGTAGAAATGCAGGAATATACGTACATTGAGGTCGTCAATAAAGTTACGAGTATCAATTGCATTGTCTCGGATCTGTTTTTGAATACGTAAGAATTCGGACATGTGTGGTGGATTGCTATGGAGTGTCTAGATCAATACAACTGGTTTAATCTAGCAGTTATTGAACGCTATACCGACTTCGCAATACTATGGTAGTTTAAATTTTCGTTCGTTTTGCATCGGTCCGGAGGAGTCCTTTCTCTGCCCCTGGGGAGACATAGACGGCTCAGACGCGCCAGCGCCTGGGCGTACTGGCTCACGAGGCTGGAGTAAACATGCGTGCAGTGACTCGGCCCGAGAGCACGTGTATGCGCGCTTCGTCGCATCGTTTGCGACATTCCGCAAAACTAATTCTCTAGGCAAGCATGGGATAATTCGAGTTCTTGTCACATACAATATGCTATTCCGGTTAGACTGCGTCCTGGCGAGTTACCACGCGCGCAGCTTTCAGTGGAATGCCGTTCGCCTGCGCCTCACCGGGCCGCGCTTTGCCCGCCCCCGCAGGGCCTGAAACTCAAAAAATTGAAATTGTGAGTGTCGAGCAGGTGTGGTTTCCGGGCCAGGACGGATAGGGCGTGGAAGCCAACTGAGTTACATCATTCAGAACCAAAAAAGCCAGGGCTTGAGGTGTGGAGTGGATAGTTTAACTCATGTTTCAGGTGTATATTAACAAATTATACATCATAATCTGTTATTCCACTGGAAGCCCTTACCAAACCACTGCAAAAACTGACTGCACTAACGATCTAGGAAAAGTCGCATCAAGTATCGACGTCTTGCTTGAATCTAAGCACTAGGGGGAGACCGCACGCTGGTTCAACACACCTACGTGCGACAACCTCGACGAACCGCGGGTTGCACCACCTCTCTGTGGTAGCATCCCACGGGAACCCCACCAAAGAGCATCTCCGAAACCGCACGCAGGGTGGAATTAACTCTGAATCGGTTGTTTGGGGTGCTTCCGGGCTGGATTGAGGTGTGCGCAAGGCCACAGAAATAACAAGTGAGATTAGTTCTCGTCTGGTTTACCCTTTCCACCCCACAATATGGCCAACGTACAGGTCATCCCACGATTCCGCCCCGTCAACAATCGCGAGAGAAGCGAAGGCGGTGATGGCAGCAAGATCGTGGTCGATTTTGATGAAGACGGCAAGGGCCTGTGCGTGTGGACCGAAGGCGGCAAGAAGCCTAATCGCTTCACCTTTGACCATGTCTTCCCTCCCACCTCCACACAACTTGAAGTTTTCAACACCGTGGCACAGCCTCTTGTCAAGGAAGTCTTCAATGGCTACAATACCACTATCTTTGCCTACGGTCAGACGGGCTCGGGTAAGACCCACACCATGATGGGTGACCCGAACGATCCTGACATGAAGGGTATCATTCCACGCATGATTGAGGCAGTCTTCGATGGTATTGCCCAGGCCGATCCCGACATTGAGTTCACAGTTAAGGTATCCTACGTTGAGATCTACAACGAGAAGATCCGTGACCTGCTCGATGAAAGCAAAACCAATCTGCGTGTGCGCGAGTCACCCATGGGTGTATGGATTGAAGACGTGACGGAGGTCTATGTTGGTGACACAAGCCAGGTTTACCAGGTCATGGCTGCGGGTGCAGAATCCCGCGCCAAGTCAGCGACCAACATGAACGCAGAGTCTTCGCGATCGCACTCTGTATTTATTATTACATTGGGTCAGCGTAACACCGTGACTGGCTTGAAGAGGGGTGGTAAACTCACCCTAGTTGATCTCGCAGGTAGTGAGAAAGTTGCGAAGACCGGTGCGGAAGGACAGACGCTTGAGGAGGCGAAGCACATTAACAAGTCGTTGTCAGCGCTTGGTAATGTTATCAACGCACTCACCAGCGCCCCCGAAAGTGGCAAGCCATTGCATGTCCCTTATCGTGATTCGAAGCTCACGTATTTGCTTTCCGACTCACTTGGTGGTAACAGCAAGACATGCTTGATCATCACAGGTTCGCCATGCCAATTTAACGTGGATGAAACGTTGTCAACCATTCGTTTTGGTAACCGAGCCAAGAACATTAAGAATAAGCCCAAGGTAAACCAGGAAAAATCTGTCGCTGAATACCAACGTCTCCTCAACTTAGCCAATGCCAAGATTGCCATGCAAGACGGCGTCATTCGATCTCTGGAGCAGGAAGTTGGGGCTTTACGTCAGTGTCTCGCAGGCGTCAAACCCGAGCATCTAACGATTCCCATCCCTCACTTGTATGCGCATGGCATTGAGAAACTCCGACAAGAAGGTGTGTTCCCTGCTTCCGCAGGAACCGGGGCCGAAGTGCTACTGTCGAACAGCAATCCGGAAGGTGATACGAATGTGTCATCCATTGATGTCAACGCGCGCATGGTGGACGAGTCAGCAGCCGAGGAGAAGCGTGCTGATCCCGACGTCTCAGCGTTATCGCCTGATTCACAAATCTCTGAAAGCCCCGAGCTGTCTGTGGATGCATCCGATATCATGGGTGCTTCAGAGATGGATAGTTCCACCATCGCTGAAGACGGCAAGGACGAGGACGATGAAGATCTGACACTTGTTTGGGGTGCAGAAGCAGATGAAGGCGAAGACTCCACACTTGAAACCAAGGCTGACGACGCCGAGAGCGAACAGGAGCAGGACCAAGTTGGCGATTTGCCGAAGCTGAAGAAAACACGTGGCAAGGCTCCTGATTTCGATCGTCGTGTTTCCTCTCTAACCCTATCGAAGAGCACACGGGAGCTCATTGCCTCGAACTTAGAGCTTGAGGCTGAGCGTGATGAGGCACTTCGTCGGACGACCGAGATGGAGACCGAACTCCAAGAACTCCGTCGCACGACTGCAGCACAAATGCGTGAAGCTGAAAATGAACTTGCCCAATTGAGACATCAGATCGAAGAGGTTCAGCGTCAGCGTGCAGCTGCAGAGCAAGTTGAACAGCTGCGCATCTCCGAACTCGAGCGATTGCGCGAGGAAGCCGAACTTGACAATAAGAGATTCGAGCTTGAGCTCGCTGAAATGGTCTCTGCCTTGAAACAGAGCCGTACTGCGAGCGAAGATGCCGAAAAGCGAGCAACACAGCTTCAATCTCAGCTTGCTGACGCTTCTAAGAATCTTGAATTGGCCAAAGCACACAGTGCAGAGCTCCAGTCACAGCTGGAGATGCTTCGTAGGCAACTTGATGATGTTCATGAGGAGAAGAAACGCGAAGAAGAGGCTCGTCTCCAAGAGGATGCTGAGCGTGCTCGCCGTGAGGCTGAAGAAGCAGAAAAAGCACAGGCAGTCAACCTTGATGACTTGTTTGGTGGAGATGCTGGCGGTTATAAGTCCCCAACATCCGGAAACGACCAGGATATTATGTCTGTGATGGATGCTTACTCGTTGACCCCAAGCAACCGACCCGGAAGAGGAAGCATCGTGGGCTCAAGTGTCAATGCAGCTGCACTCGAACAGCAGCTCATCGATGCGGAACACGAGAAACAACGGCTCAACGTCGAGATTGTTCAGCTAAATTCGCAAGTACGTACCCTCGCGGAGCGGGTTGATCTTCTCGCTCAACAACTCCGTAGGAAGAGCGATGAATGCTTGGACGCACACTTGGCCCTAGTCGCGCGCAAGGAACACATTGCGTCCCTCGAAGAGCACCTCGCCAAGGCTCGTCGAGTCGCACAGGAGGACGCAGAGAAGGCGACAAAGACGATCGAGATGCTTCAGGAGAAGTTCTTCGTTGTTGAGGCCTGGTGCCAAGAACTGTACAATTGTGCGTGCTACTGGAGAAAGCAGAGCAATCGTTACCGCCAGACCATCCCTGGTGGAGGTGCAAGCGGCCCAATTTCAATTCGAGGCCATGGTGCCCCAAGCGTCGCGATCCCCGGTGGTGGTGGTACTAGTAGCTCTGCTAGCAGTGTTCCAACTCCTGCAGGAGTTGCTGCTGCAGTTGAGACAGACTTCGGAGCACGTCGTTTGCGTGAGGATCTATCAGCGGTTCGCATGCCGTCCCGGCAGTACAACCCTGGACTTGCGGCCTCGCTTGCAGCAGAACGAAAAGCCATGCAATCAGGCAGTACCACGACAGCACCAGCAAGTACCACACCCACTGCACTTCAACCGCCATCCGTCGATTTACGTTCTACTGTGCAGACAGTGAATGGCGCACAGGTGATCATCTCACCCCAAGGCTCGCCGGCTATGCACTGGTCGAAAGTTTTTATGCCTACAAGCGATGGAAAGGTGCCAAGCATCACAGGACGTGCCAGGTCAGGTAGTGTTACCAAAGCAAAGGGCGCGGACATGAGTCGCTTCTTCTAATCTTAGAGGCCACTAACCTGTTTTGGTTCAGCTACGCTAGTAATACAGAAAAATCTATTCTTTGTTCTCTACAACATTACGACACTACACCACAAGCGATGCGACTTCACATGCGCGTCGCCCTCAAACGGGCGAACGTCTGTTGGATCTTGAGAAGTCGCTCATTGAAATCAGAGGTGGGAGCGGGACTGGGTATCGTCGACGATTGAGAGGTTTCCACCTTCACACACGTCTCACTTGGCCTGGTATACTCGTCAAGCCTGAGTGACCGCACGACGCCGTCGCGAGTGCTAGACCTTGGCTCAACGCCATTCCAACGATTTCTTGACCGATTGGGAGTGACAAGCACCTGCCCAACGGCCTCTTCTGTTCCCGCTAACTGATTCTGCTGCTGTGCAGCAGTCGTAGCTGCGGCTGCAGCAACTGCCGCCACGCGTGCTGTGGCTGCCAATGTGGATGGATCTCGGGTCGACGTAGGTCTCTTTCTTGGCGGGGAAGGCTGAACTGTAACGTGTGCAACCGCAGGACCCAACTGACCGGACGTGGTTGAAGGCTTGCCTGGTGTCGCTGTGAGTCGAACTCGTGTTTCAAAACCGATATCAGCGTCATCGTCGTAGTCGTCTGCGATGTCCTTCACACGAGTTTGAGATCTGGTTGGACCAGCACTTGGATTTGTGACGAGGCCGAGTTTCATACGGAGATGACGGTTCTCCTGGCGCAGCTGCTTGGCCTCTGCAACTAACGAATCTGATGGGCTAAGCTCTTCCAGTAGTCGCTCAAGATCAACGACTTGCCTTCGGAGCTCAACTTCGCGTCGGTGGCACTCCTTCAAGCGCGACTCCAGCACCTCGACTTGAGCAGTAGCATCCACCTCGCGCGCTTTAGCCTCGGAGAGGCTAGCTTCAAGTTCACGAATGTTATCTTCTCGCTCTTGCAACTTCGAGAGCACCTTGCATACCTCATCACGCTTATCTTGACATTGTTTGACGAGCGCCTGGAACTCTCCGTCAATTGATGCTTCCATGGTCTTGAGTTGTACATCGCGCATTTCGAGCTCATCCTTAAGTTGGGCTACCTGCGCGGTAAGCTCAGCATTCTTTCGGTGCTCTTCATTAAGCCGTTGGTGTGCCGCATCCACTGCATTACGGTGTTCCGAAGAGTCCTTCCGAGCGGCTTCCAGCTCCGAGTGGGCACGAGCGACCTCTGCGCGAGCTGCATCGAGCTGCTCCGATAGGCGACGAACAAGCTCACGAACAGCTTGAAGCTCTGCGGATTCGGTGCTCGGCGCGGAC
>Ga0182741_1006589_pt1 | contig 10056 bp, 8 predicted proteins | sample eDN5th37CBELigOP_FD_128874 | JGI IMG/M metagenome (GOLD analysis project Ga0182741, IMG submission 128874) | Enriched Organic Plus compost microbial communities from Emeryville, California, USA - eDNA 5th pass 37_C BE-Lig OP (version 2) (version 2) ...
CGATGACGAGAAGCGAATTCCCCTGCTCCACCAGCCGCTCGAAAAGCCGCAGCAGCATCGCGACATCGTCGAAATGGAGGCCCGTGGTCGGCTCGTCGAGAATAAAGAGGGTGCCCCCCTCCCCGGTCTGTTCGGCCACGGGCTTGACCAGCTTGAGCCGTTGCGATTCGCCGCCGCTCAGCACGTTAAGCGGCTGGCCGAGCCGGAGATAACCAAGCCCAACCTCGTCAAGCAACCGCAACGCCGCGAGCAGGCCCGCGATGGAGGCCCGGGGCGTTTCGCCGTTTGCCGGGCTGAAGAACCCGATCGCCTCGGTGACGCTCATTTCCAGCACGTCGGCGATGGAGCGCCCGCGCAGCTTCACGCGCAGAATATGTTCCTGGTAACGCTTGCCGTTGCACTCCGGGCAGCGCACGAAAATGTCGCTCAGGAACTGCATTTCGATCTTCTCGAACCCCATTCCCGAGCAGCGCTCGCACCGGCCATTGTTGGTGTTGAAGGAGAACGAGCTGGCCGTCATTCCGGCAGCGAGCGTTTCCGGCAGCATCGCGAATTCCTCGCGAATCGCGTCGAAAACGCCGAGGTAAACGGCAGGGCTGGAGCGTGGAGTGCGAGCCAGCGGCGACTGGTCGACCATGACGACGCTTCCCACCGCCTCGGCTCCGACCAGACGGCGGCACGCACCCGCGCCTTCCTCCGCGTCGCTGGCGGTTCCGTTTCCACGCAAGCTCTCCAGGTTCCGGTAAAGCACTTCGTGGACGAGGGTGCTCTTGCCGGAGCCGGAAACCCCGGTCACGCAGCCGAAGACGCCAAGAGGAAAATCGACATCGATGCGTCGGAGGTTGTTTTGCGTGGCCCCTTCCACCCGCAGCCAGCCTTTCGGCGTGCGGCGAGACGGCGGCACCGGGATAGACTTGCGACCGCGGAGATAATCGCCCGTCAGCGTGTCGCGTAGCGTTCCCAACGGCCCGCTGTAAACCAGGCCGCCGCCTTCCTCGCCCCGGCCCGGCCCGATTTCCACGAAGTGATCGGCCGCGCGGAGCACCGCCTCCTCATGTTCCACCACGACAAGCGTATTCCCCCGGTCGCGCAGGTCGCGCATCACCCCGATCAGTCGCCCGACATCCCGCGGATGAAGGCCGACGGTCGGCTCGTCCATGACGAAAAGCGTATTGACCAGCGACGCCCCGAGGCAGGTCGTAAGCGTGACCCGCTCCGTCTCGCCACCGCTGAGGCTGCGCGTCGGGCGATCCAGCGTGAGATAACCGAGCCCCACCTCCGAAAGGTAGCGAAGCCGGGTGCCTACCTCGCCGCGCAGCATGGCGGTGGTGGCATCCTCGCCATCACACGGTTGGAAAAGGCTTTGAAGTTCCACCACCGGCATCGCCGAAAGCTCCGGGAGGGTTCTGCCTTCGTAGCGGAACCGGAGCGCGGCGGGCTGGAAGCGGCCGCCCCGGCAATCGGGGCAGAGGGTGTAATTCCGATAGCGGCTCAGAAGCACGCGGACGTGCATTTTGTACGACTTGGATTCCAACCACGTGAAAAAGCCGCGCACGCCGTACCACCGCCCGGCCTGCCAGAGCTGCTCGGGAGTAGCTTCCGGGTCTTCGCCGTGGAGAATGAACTCCTGATCCGCTTTCGGGAGATCCGCGAAAGGCACATGGATATCGACATCGTGCCGGGCACACCCTTTGAGCAGATCACGCTGGCACTCCTGCCCGTTCTCCGTCTGGAACGGTTTGACGACACCCTCCGCGACACTCAGGCTCCTGTCGGGAATGGCGCGTTCGAGGTCGATCGCGATGACACGCCCGAAGCCACGGCAGGCGGGGCAGGCCCCGAGCGGATTATTGAAACTGAAGAGGCCAGGGCTTGGCGGGGTGATGTCGAGATCGCAGTGGGCGCAATGCCACCCGGAACTGTGCGGCAGGATGCGGGGCTCCTCTCCCGAGGCCCCCGGGATCAGAAAACTGATCCGCCCTTTGCCGAAACGGAGCGCCGTTTCGATTGCCTCCGCCAGACGTGCGCGGTTCGCCGGATCGACCGCCACCCGATCCTGGATCACCCGCATCACGGCAGGCAGCCGCTTGGGGGCGCGCTCCGGCTCGTCGGTGCGGTGGATCGTGTTCTCCACCCAGACGCGAAGGTATCCCTGCTGCTGGAGGAACGCGAAAAAATCGCCCGGCTTCGTTCCGGCGGGCGCGGGAACGCCGAAGGTGACGAGCACCGTCTCACCTGCCGCCTCGGCAAAGGCGTGGTCGAGGATCGATTGCGGCGTTTCAGGCCGGATCTCCCGTTCGCAATCCGGGCAGTAAGCCCGGGCAATGCGGGGAAAAAGGAGCTTCAGGTAGTCGTTAATCTCCGTCATCGTCCCCACCGTGGAGCGGGTGGTCTTGACGGCGTTGGCCTGCTCGATCGCGATGGCTGGCGGAATGCCGAGGATTTCGTCCACCTGCGGCTTGTCCATTCGCTCCAGGAACTGCCGCGTGTAGGGGCTGAAGGTTTCGACGTAACGCCTCTGCCCCTCGGCGTAAAGCGTGTCGAAGGCAAGGCTCGATTTGCCGCTTCCGCTGGGGCCGGACACCACGGTCAGCTTCCCCAGGGGGATGTCCAGGTCGATACCTTTGAGGTTGTTCTGCCGCGCGCCGCGGATCTGGATGAAGTGTTCGGCTCGTTTACCCACGTGAAGAAAAAAGCGCCCGGTGAGAGGAAAACCCATCCGGGGTAAACGAAGACTCGCCCATCCATGCCTGCGTGGCAAGAACGGGGTTGAGGCGCGTGGATTTCGCGCCCCGGGGGGTGGCAGAAGGCCTGAACGGCGTTCTGTGCCACGCGCCGTTTTACCCGGCTTTTGCTGAAACGGCTTGTGACCGGTTACTGTCTCTCGCCGTTGCGCTTGAGCACCGGCGTCATGCGCGACACCTTCTGGCGCATCACCTTGCCGAGCTTGAACTTTACCGTGGCGCGTTCCGGGATGTCGTAGCGGCTTCCCGGTTCGTTGGGGTTGCGCCCCACGCGCGGCTTGGTCAGGCGAACTTCGAACACTCCGAAATTCCGCAACTCCACATCGCTTCCTTGGGCCAACGACTCCGTGATGTAGTCGAGCGTCTTCTGGATTACTTCAAAGACATCACTCTGAACCATTCCGGTTTCGTTACTGATCCTCACCACCAAATCCCTTTTGGTCAAATTCGCCATAGCGTCAGCCCAATACTAAGTTTTCCATCAAGCCCGTTGCAAGATTGTAAATCTCTCTCCGACGAGAATTTTCCGCGTCGAAGAATCCGCCGTGCAAGCAAGAAGCGACCCATCTTGTTTTAACATCGGTTCCGTAAAGAACCCCTTTTACACCCCTACCGGCTAAACTTTTCAATCTCTTTTTTTAATCGTTGAAATAAATCGCGAAAGGAACCGGTTCGAGAAGGCGACGAGGCACCCCCACAGCAGAAGCTGCCGGACCCTTCGCCGGGGGATTTTAAGCCGTCGAGGTGTTTCCAGGGGCGATATCCGCTCCAGCATGGCGAGGGTTTCATTCCCGATCGCCCACGGCAGGAAACAGGCCAGCCGAAGCCGCCAGGGGCGAAGCGCCTCAATGTAGGCGCGCCCATCCTCCAGGTGCTGGCGGGCGCAACCGATCCAGCGCGCGACCACCGGTCTGGCACGTTCCGGGGCGCTCTTCAGCAGTTCGGGGGCGCTCCCCTCCCCGGCCAGTTCCTCCGCGGGAAGATAGCACCTTCCTTCCGCCAGGTCGCGCGGGGCGTCGCGCAGGATGTTCACGAGCTGAAGCCCGTTTCCGAATCCGGAACCCAGCCGGATCATCTCCGGCTCGTCCATCGCGGCATAACCGGCGAGATGCCTGAAGCAGATCCGTGTCCAGAAGACGCCGACGCAACCCGCAACCCGGTAGGTGTAATCGTTGAGCTCCGCGGCGTTCGCGAGCGCGACGGGACGTTCTGCCGAAGCTGCCTCGAAACGTTCGAGGTCGAGCCGCTGTCCGCTGAAGATGATTGCCAGCACCCACGATACGTCGGCGCGATCCGCCGGTATCAGGCGGTCAAGCAGGTCCAGAAGCGCCCCGCCCTGCCGGAGAAGCCGGCGCTCCCCGGGATCATCCACATGTCCGGCGAGCGCACCGAGCCGTTCGGAAAGGCCCTCCGGTATTTCTTTGCCCGAAGAAGAATCGGCCTTGATCGCGCGACCCAGATCCTCCAGTAGAGCGAGCCGTTCCGAAGCGGGAACGCCCGCGCTGTCGGCAACAGTATCGCTGGCCCGCGCCAGCAGGTAGGCGAGCGCCACGGGGTGCCGGACGGAAGCCGGCAAAATGCGGATCGTCAGATAAAACGACCGCGAAACCGAGGCAAGAACCGCGCCGAAGAGATCGCGATCGTGATCCGGTTGCCGGGAGGAAGAGGTGGGCTGCACTCCGCCGAGCTTGCCAGAACCGGCGGTTCCGTGCAAACCCGGCGGAGCATCGGCTTCAGGTCGGCGCTACAACAGGCCAAGCGACCTCAAAAGAGGCGTATCGATCCGGCCGCTCACCGGCAGGCCCTTGTCGACCTGGTAGACGCGGATCGACGCGCGGGAACGCGGGCCGATGTCGCCGTCGATCACCCCGCCGTAATATCCCCGGCGGGCCAGTTCACGCTGGACACTTGCTTCCAGCGAAAGCGCGGGAGCCGGGCTGACGACGACCGGACGCGGCGCGACATATACCGGGCGCGGGGCAATATAGACCGGCCTCGGCCCCCGACGATAAGGGCGGCCATGATGGTGATGATCGTCAATGACGACCGTCACTTTCGCCTTCCTCTCGTCTTTATGGTCCCTCTTCTTGTGCCAATCGTCGGCATGGGCGGAGGTGACGATCGAAGAGATCGCGACGGCGGAGAGAACGGCAATGTTGAGCAGGTTTGTTTTCATAAGATCGGGGAAGAGAGAGGGTGCGGGGCGGAAACTTCAGGCGAGTCTCCGTTCCCGGTGCCCATTCGGGGCGGGGAGCGGAGACCCGCCGACAACTTTCGGTGTTAAACCCAGACTCCGATGTTGGAGCGGATGAGATTGTGCAAGATCGCCGCGTGCAACTTCGGAATTCGGTTAAATCAGCTTCAGTGAACGGAGGAGTGCGCCGTCGATCCTGCCGGTAACGGGAATCCCGCGATCGACTTGATAGGCGCGGATTGCGGCCCGGGTCTGCGGGCCGATTTCGCCGTCGATCACGCCGCCGTAGTAGCCCTTGCGTGCGAGTTCTGTCTGCACGTCGCGCTCCACGGAGGGGCTCCGATCCCTCTCGACATACACGGTGCGCGGGCGGGAGTAGATCACCGTCGGCCCGGGGTGGAAGAAGAAGGGATCGTAAGCGTAGTAGGGATAGGGGTTGCTATAGAACCCGAAGCTGATTGAGGGCCGGTGATGATGGTGGAAATCGCGATGGCGATGGCGATCGCCCGCCATGGCGGGGGCAGCACAAAGGCCCGAGAGGAGAAGAGCGAGGGAGATGGAACGGAACATAGCTTTCTGTAGATTATGACGCATCGGGGGTGCCGATTATTCAAATTTCTGCGCCCCGATTTTTTTAACCCGGACTCCGATGTTGGAGCGGATGAGATTGTGCAAGATCGCCGTGAGCCACTTCGGAATTCGGGTTTAACGGATCGCGACGAACGTCCCCCGGAAGCGGGCCGCTCTCATCCCCTCTTCCTCCAGCACCGCCTCGACACGGATGCGTGCCTTCCCTTTGCGGGCAAACTCCTCCCGGAACCGGGCCAGCGTTTCCGGTTTGGGTGAGGCGCAGATGGCCGTGAGATCCTCCCTTACCGGGCGGAGAAATGCCATGGAACTCTCCGCGATGACAAGGTGTGCCTCGGGCTCCCCAAGTTCGAACCAGAGCATCGCATACGCGGCAAGCGTCGCCAGTGCGTTGAGGCTTCCGCCGAAGGCGGTGCCCAGGTGGTTATGGTTGAGCGTCAAAGGAGCCCGGAGCGTGATCCCTCCGCCGTGCAGAGCCTCCACAACCGCCGCCCCCATCGCGCGGGCGAGCGGGATTTTGTGGTGCAGGTAGGCTTCGAGTTCCTTTTCCGTCATGTCGATTTCTCCCCGGCGATTACTGCCCGGATTACTGCCCGGGAAGGGAGATGCCGCGCAACTTTTTGTATAGGCTTACCGCATGCGAGTCGGTCATGCCCGAAACGAAGTCGGTGATTTTCTGAAGGCGGGTGTACGGAGTGGGGCTTGGTCTCCGACCCGGGCCGATGAACTGCTCCGGCACCATGCAAAGGAGAGTGCGCGAGCGAGGAGAAGCCTTCTGCGGATCGCGCGCGCAATCCTCGGCCGCCTCCACAAAAATGTCGAGCAGACCGCCGATCACCTCGAAGCCCGCCGCCTCGATCTCCACTTTGCGCGGGCTCTGGTAAATCGAGCCGATGGAACGCTGCGCGATGGCGTGCAAGGGCTGCGCCATCCGGGTGCATTCGATGAGCGGTTGTTCGAATTCCCCCGCCAGGAGGGCTTCCTGATTTTCCGCAAAGACGCGCGTTACCTCCTCGATGCTTTTGCCGATCGCCTGCGCGCGCAGGAACTCGATGCGTTCCTTCTCCCCCGCCATGCCGCTTTCGGCCCGTTCGACATCCTTACGCGAGCCGATCACCTCCGCGAAAGCATCGCGGACTTCCTCATACCGGAGCAATCCGAGGCGGACGGCATCTTCGAAGTCGACCAGCCGATAGCAAATATCATCGGCAGCTTCCACGACGAACGCCAACGGGTGGCGGCACCACCAGGCGTCGCCGCGCCGGATCAGCCCGGCCTGCTCGGCGACCTCTTCGAAAAATTCGGTTTCGGAACGGAAGAACGAGAATTTCTTGGTGCTTGCGCCCCCTTCCCCCGCGCCGGGCCGGACTGAGGAGGCGAGCGGGTATTTGGCAAACGCCCCAAGCGTGGCGCAGGTGAGTTGCAACCCGCCGTGATTATCGGGCATCTGAAGCCGGGTCAGGATTCGGAAGCCTTGCGCGTTGCCCTCGAAGCGTTCGAAGTCGGCGGCTTCCTCATCCGTAAGCCGGGCGCGCATTTGGGCGGCGTGGGGCGAAGTGAGGAACCAATGCCGGATGGCATCCTCGCCCGAGTGCCCGAAGGGAGGGTTGCCCACATCATGCGCAAGGCAGGCAGCAGCGACAATCCCACCGACATCCGAGGGATGAATCCCCGGCGGACAATCCTGGAGCGCCGCGCCAACCGCCGTGCCGAGGGAACGCCCCACGCAGGCGGCTTCCAGGCTGTGCGTCAACCGGGTACGCACATAGTCGCTTTCCGCCAGCGGGAAGACCTGGGTCTTGTCTTGCATCCGGCGAAAGGCGGAAGAAAAGACCATCCGGTCGAAATCGCGCTGAAAGGGCGAACGCTGCGGCTGCGGCGTCTCGGGCGCGCCCCGGCCGAGGCGCGCGGGCGAAAGGAGTTTCTCCCATTGCATCATGATGCTGCGAGGATGAGCGGGTTTTCGCCGCCCGAACAAGAGGAAACGGTTCGTTCCCTAGGGCGAAAGCCGCTGGATGCTCCAGCCGCCGCCCGGCTCGGGGCGGTATTCGAAGCGGTCGTGCAGACGGTGCAATCCCCCCTGCCAGAATTCGACGCTCGCCGGTTTCACGCGGTAGCCTCCCCAGAACGGGGGGAGCGGCACTTCGCCGTTGCCGAACTGCTCCTGCACCTTTCGCAGCGCCTCTTCAAGTGCCTCCCGCGAGTCGATGGGGCGGCTTTGGGCGGAGGCCCACGCCGCAAGGCGGCTTTCCCGCGGGCGGGTGGCGAAGTAGGCGGCGGCTTCCTCGGCGGTCACGCGCTCCACGGCGCCCCGGACGATCACCTGCCGCTCCAGCGCCAGCCAGGGAAATAGAAGGGAAGCCGCCGGGTTTTCGGCCAACTGCCGCGCTTTGCGGCTCTCCAGGTTGGTGTAGAAGACGAACCCGCGCTCGTCGAGGCCCTTGAGGAGCACCGTACGAAGGAGCGGCAGGCCATCCGTGCCGACAGTGGCAAGGCTCATTGCGGTCGGCTCCTGCATGCCGGACTCGATCGCCGCGCGCAACCAGCGATGGAACTGGGCGATCGGGTCGGGGAGCAAATCGGCTCGGCAGAGGCGGGCGCGGCGATAATCACTGCGGATGTCGGCAAGATTGACGGGATCGTTCATGGAACCGCCTGTAATGTGCCGCCGCTTACTTCCGGATGTAAAGAACCGCCTGCATCGCCACGTAAATGACGACGAGCAGGAGGGCCAGCGGCAGCTCTCCGGCGGCCGATTTCCAGCGGGGAGGCGTCTGCCGCGCCTCCGGCCAGGGCCTCAGGCGAGGCCAGAGCCGGGGAACAGCCTCGCGGTAGCGCCGGTACTCGTCGCCGAACGTTCGAAGCAGGAACTCCTCCTCTGCCGGGATGATCGGGAAATAGAGGAAGGCCAGCACCGCGAGGCAGAGCGGCAAAAGCCAGGGATCGCCCAGCAGGCCAACCATGCCGAATCCGATAAGGACGTTCCCGAGATAGATCGGGTTCCGCACGTGGGCATACGGGCCGCCGGTGGCAAGGCGGGGAGCCTCGATGGAGCGCCCTCTCGTGTGCCCTCCGGCGTACGCGGACCCCCAGGCACGCAGCCCGAATCCGGCGAAAACGAGAGCCAGCGACAAGATCACGCCCGCAAAAGAGTACACGCCGAACAGGTTCCCCGGGCGAATGATCCACGCCCCCGCCGCCGCCATCGCCAGCCCCCAGGCTAGCCGGTGGGAAAAGAGCCGCCTCCCCGCGCGAACATGAACTGGCGAGGAGCGATTTTTCGGTGTGTTGGCCATGCGGTTCCCGGCGATTGGGTATCGTCTGCCGGATGGATTCCGGGTTTCAGGGTTTCGGGTTGAATTGTCCGCCGCCCTCAATACGCTTGCGGTGCCTTCGTTGCCTGCCCATTCTTCTTTCTTTTCTTTCTTGCGAACGTTTTCAATGCCCCGGATTTCTGACGGCGAGACCTCGCCACCTTCCGCAAGCGCTCTCCGTTTCGAGCGGATGAAGGAGCTGACTCTGGTCGCCACGGGGCTTTACGTGCCGGGAATCGCCCTTCTGGCCGCGCTGTTCCGAGGCGTAGGCGAGCGCTTCTGGCTATTGTGCCCGCTGGTGTTCATGCCGATCCTCCTCTGGCTCCTGCCCCTGGCGGTGCTTGTTCCCGCCACGTGGAAGTTCGAGCGGCGACTGCTCCCGTGCCTTGCCGTTCCGCTGCTGGTCATCGTGTTTGGAATCGGCGGATATCGACTGCGCGTGCGTCTCCCCTCGCCCACACCGGGGGCCGGAACGCTCAAGGTGCTTACCTACAACTCGGGGGAGGATAACAACACCAGCGTCGTCCCGTTCGCAAAAGCCGAGCAGCCCGATCTGATTCTCCTTCAGGATGTCAAACCTCCCCGGCGCAAGCCCGCTTTCTTCGCCCAGTTCCCGGACTATCACCGCAAGCAGATCGGCGATTTTGTGATGCTGAGCCGTTTTCCGATTCTCACTTGTAAGCCGATCCTGAGTGGCCTGGAGGAGTGGGAAGACCCGGTGGCGGCCGCTTTCATCGTCGACTGGCATGGCACGCCCGTCACGGTCTATTCCGTCCATTTCCCGACACTGCGCCGGGATTACTGGGATTTGCGCGGGGAAACGCCCCGCTCCGCAAAAACTCCTGCCCGCCGCCGGGTGGGGACGTTTCGTGACCGAATGAAGCAACGCGACGCAATGATCGATGAATTTTCGCGACTCGCCGCGAATACGTCAGGGGCCGTCCTTGCCGTCGGGGATTTCAACATGCCTTCGTGGGGCCATTTCCACGCCCGTGTCTCCCAGCGGTTGACCGACGCATTCGAGGTAGCGGGGCAAGGCTTCGGGTTCACCTTCCCGGGATTCGATCCCGCCCTGCCGACCTTCTTCGGCGCGTGGCTCCGGCTGGATTATCTTTTCTGCAACGGCGCATGGAAGCCTCTCTCCTGCAAGGTGGAGCACGGGCGCGCTTCCCAGCACCGGGCCGTGGTGGCCACCTTCGAGGCGGTCGGCGGGAAA
>Ga0182741_1006590_pt1 | contig 10055 bp, 8 predicted proteins | sample eDN5th37CBELigOP_FD_128874 | JGI IMG/M metagenome (GOLD analysis project Ga0182741, IMG submission 128874) | Enriched Organic Plus compost microbial communities from Emeryville, California, USA - eDNA 5th pass 37_C BE-Lig OP (version 2) (version 2) ...
ATCTGTCCCGCGCGCGTGACGAGGCTCGCGCGGACCGGCAAGCCTGTTTTGATCAGTGTCGCAACCGACTCCGGCACGGAGAACTCGACGAGAATGGCCGTGCGATCATCGAGCGTGGCGATCGGCGTGCCGGCCGCGATGTAGTCACCAATCTGCAAATTCGTGAGACCCACGATGCCGGCGAACGGCGCGCGGATGGTCATACGGCCGAGCTCCTCGCGCGCGCGACGGAGCGCAGCATCAGCCACCTTGAGGGCGGTATCGGCCTCGGAGCGCGCAACGCGGGTGACCACGCCCTCGTTGAGCTGCTTCAGACGCTCGACGGCATCGGCCGCCTGGGCGCGCTGGGCTTCCGCGGTCTCGACGGCGATCTGCTCGGTCTCGGCATGGAGCTGGACGAGCGGCTGGCCCGCCTCGACCATCTTGCCGCCTTCGAACAGGACCTTCTCAACGATGCCCGCGTGCTGCGTGGCGATCGTCACCTGGCGACGCGCGCGCCCCGAGCCCACGGCGGCGACGCGCTCGTTGATCGGAACGATCTGGACATCGGCGAGCGTGACCGGCGGCGGCCCGACAGGGCGTCCCCGGCGGCGCTGCGCATCAGCGGTGCTCGCCGTAATCGTCAGGATGCCCAGCATGGCCGCGAGCATGAGCGTTATGGCGGCAGGCGTTCGGGCATTCTTCATCGGCAGCATTCCACGCTTCATGGGTCCACCCCTCGAATCTGATTGCGCGCCCCGCGAAGTATGGCGCGCACGGTCCACCCCCGTGTGACTATACGGACTGAGAACGCGCCAAGCACCCCTATCCGTCGCGGCTTCAATTGCCTAGAGGACATGGCGGCCTTTACGGCTTGTCCGCGCGATGCGATTAGGCTGGCCGATCAAGACGAGGGAAAGTCAGGCGATTCTAGGCGGTCGCAGGATTTCGGGGGTGCGCGACCATGGATGCCGTCGTCGACACCTAGAGCGGAATCGGGTGCATCGCGAGATAGTCGCGGATCGAGGCGATCAGCGTCGCGATTCCGATGAGAGCGAGCGTCGCCATGGCGGCGTGTCGGAAGTGACGCGCCCCGCCTACAGCGAAGTAGCGGCTCCCGAGCAGAATGGAGCCGCCGTAGATCGGCAGCAGCAGGAGACCGGTCACGATCGCCTGTTTCGTGAACAGGCCGAAGTACAGAAGTGGCAATAGCGACGAGAGGGACACTGCTGTCATGAGGGCGAGCACGTTGCCGCGCTGCTGGACCGGCGTGCCCGGCCGGGAGAGGATGACGCCGACGACGGGTGGCCCGCCAATGCCGGCCGAACCTTGGATCAGGCCGCCGGCGACGCCCGCGCCGATGAGGATCGGGCGGCCCACTTCCTGCTCGAGGCGCCACCCGCGCATGAGCATGGCGACCATGATCACCACGAGCAGCGAGATCACGATCTTCATGAGACCAGGGCTGACATGGACGAGGATCCATGTGCCAAGCGGCGCACTGAGCAGGATCGCCAGGGAGATCGGCACGACGATCGGGCGCTCGGACGTCCTGATCGCATCAGGCAGGAGCTGGAACAGCGTCGGGATGCCAACGACGCTCATCGCCGCTACGGCAAGGCGCGGCTCATACGCGAGGCTGAGCACCGGAATAGTCACCAGCGCGGCGCCGAAGCCGACGAAGCCGCGCATGAACCCGCCGACGAGTGTCGCCAGGCAAACGGCCGCCAGTCGGGCGTCGAGCGGCACCCCGAAGAATTCCGGCACGATATTCCTCCCGGGCCTGACTCCAGCGGCATGATGGCCGCAAGTGCAGCTGTTGACCAGCGCGCGGACGGAAAGGAGGCGCGTCAAGGATGCATGGAGCGGGTTGGGTCTTATTTCAGCGTCGCCCGCTTCTTCGCCAGCGCGCGATCGACGAAGCCCAGGCGGTCCTGCCCCCAATAGATGATGCCGTCGAGCACGAAGGACGGCGCGCCGAACACGCCAAGCGCCAGAGCCTCGTCGCTGTAGGTGCGATAGAGCTCCTGCACGCGCGGGCTCTTCTCGGCAGCCAGGAGGCTCGCGCCGTCATAGCCGTTCTCGTCGGCGATCTGGCGGCGCACCTCGGGAGAGGCGATGTCGCGCTCTTCCGCCCACACGGCGCGCAGGATCGCATGGGAGAGCGGGAAGGCATCGAGACCCTGATCCTGTGCCGCGATCACCATCCAGCCCGCGTACTTGTTCCAGTCCGGATCGGCGGGAATCTGGTGCGGATAGTACCGGGGCTTGAGCACAAGAGGCATCCCGAGATATTCGCTCCAGCGGGCGAGTTCGAGGTCGTGATAGTTGCGTCGGGGCGCGACGCGCGTGCGGATCGGCACGCCGCCGGTCTTCGGCACGACAGCCTGGAAGTCGAAAGGCTTCAGCAGCAGGCGCACGCGATGGCGGCGGACGATGTCCTGAAGCTGGGGGCCAGCGAGGTAGGCCCATGGCGAGGACAGGCTGTAGTAGCAGTGAAGATCGATCATGAGCGCGCCTCTGGCGTGGACGGGAAGCGGAGACCAGAATGGCCGAGATCTGGCAGGGCGTGAAGAGCGCACGCGATGAAGGGGCGCTTGCCGATCTGGCGGCGCGCGCCCGCCATGATCTTCAGATGCTCAACTATCCGCCAGCCGACTGGGTTCCTGAGGGCGCGGCTCCGGATGGTAGCCTGATGCTCGACGTGCTGGTCGTCGGCGGCGGCATGTGCGGCCAGACGGCGGCATTCGCCCTTCAGCGCGAGGGCGTGCGGAAGGTGCGCGTGATCGATCGCAATGCGCGCGGCGAGGAAGGCCCCTGGGGCACGTACGCGCGCATGGAGATCCTGCGCTCGCCCAAGCAGCTGACGGGGCCCGATCTCGGGGTGCCCTCGCTGACGTTTCGTGCGTGGTACGAGGCGCAGCACGGCGCCGAGGGCTGGGCGCATCTCTATAAGGTCGGTCGCATCGACTGGCGCGACTATCTCGTCTGGGTGCGCGAGACGGTCGGCGTCGAGGTCGAGAACGGCACGGCGCTCCTCGCGGCGGAACCGACAGCCTCGGGCGTGCGCGCGACGATCGAGCGGGCTGGCGTGCATGAGAACGTCTGGACGCGCAAGCTCGTGCTCGCGGGTGGCCGCGATGGTGCGGGCGCATTGCGGATACCGCATTTTCGGGGGCTGGATCGCGCAACCGCCGAAGAGCGAGCACGCGTGCGGCACTCGACGGATGGCATTGAGCCCGAAGAGTTCGCTGGCCATCGCGTCGGCGTGCTCGGCGCGGGTGCCTCGGCCTTCGACTGCGCGGCAACGGCGCTCGAAGGCGGGGCGGCCGAGGTCACGATGTTCGTGCGCCGGCCGTATCTGCCGCAGGTCAACAAGTCGAAAGGCGCGAGCTATCCGGGATTCCTGCGTGCGTTCTCAAACCTGAGCGATGGCGACCGCTGGCGGCTCCAGACGTACATCTTCGGCGAGCAGGCGCCGCCGCCGCACGAGTCGGTCCTGCGCTGCGACGTGCATCCGAATTTCTCGATCCGCTTCTCGGAAGTGTGGACGGACGTGACGCCAAGTGTCGATCGCGTGAGTGTTACGACGGCCAAGGGCCACTATGACTTCGACAGTGTGATCCTGGCTACCGGCTTCGAGGTCGATCTCGCGAAGCATCCCCTCCTCGCGCCGCTCGCTGACGAGATCCTTCTCTGGCGCGACAGAATCCCAGTCGAGCTTGCCGCTCAGGATGCGGAGTGCGCGCGCCATCCTTATCTCGGTAGGGGCTTCGAGCTGATCGCGCGCGATGCCGGGCGCGCGCCGGGTCTCGACCGTATTCATATGTTCAACGTCGGCGCCACCATGAGCCATGCGGCGCTCGCCGGTGACATTCCCGGCCTGCAGATCGGCGCGCGGCGGCTCGCGAACGCCATCGTGTGCGATCTCTTCGAGGAGGATCTGCCGGCGCTTGAGGCGCAGCTCAGGGCGCATGACGAGCGTGAGCTGGCGCCAACACGCTATCTCGTGCCCTGATCATTCCTCGCGGAAAGCTTCGTCGCGGCCCTTGCGGATCGAGGGCAGCAGCACGGCGAGCATGAAGAGCAGGCTGAGGAGCAGGAAGCCCGCGCAGACGGGCCGCTCGACGAAGACCCACCAGCTCCCGCGCGAGACGACAAGCGAACGGCGGAAATTCTCCTCGATGTGCGGGGAGAGAATGACGCCGAGGATGAGCGGCGCCGGCTCGCAGCCGATCTTCGGCAGCAGATAGCCGACGACGCCGAAGAGCGCCATCACCAGAACATCGAACGTCGAGTTCTGCACGCTGTAGGCGCCGATGCAGCAGAAGATGAGAATGGCGAGGTAGAGCCAGCGATAGGGAATGGTCAGCAGCATGACCCAGATGCGGATCAGCGGCAGGTTGATGATGACCAGCATGAGATTGCCGATCCACATCGAGGCGATCATCGCCCAGAAGAGATCGGGCCGCTCGGTCATCAGCTTGGGGCCTGGCACGATGCCGTGGATGGTCATGGCGGCGAGCATGAGCGCCATGACCGCGTTGGATGGCAGGCCGAGCGTCAGCAGCGGGATGAACGACGTCTGCGCGCCGGCATTGTTGGCGGCCTCGGGCGCCGCGACGCCCTCGACGGCGCCGTTGCCGAATTCCTGCGGGCGCTTCGACCATTTCTTCTCGATGACGTAGGCGCCGAACGAGGCGATCAGGGCGCCGCCGCCGGGCAGCACGCCGAGGAGCGAGCCGATCACCGTGCCGCGCAGGGCTGCCGGCGTCGCGCGCCGCACTTCCTCACGGTTTGGCCAGAGCGAGGTCACCGGCTGTATATCCGGTTTGCCGAACGTGCGTGCGAGATTGGAGATCACCTCGCCGACGCCGAAGAGGCCCATGGCGAGCGCGACGAAGCTGATGCCCTCGGAAAGCTGGGGAATGCCGAAGGTGAAGCGCGATTGGCCGGTGGTGATGTCGGTACCGGCGAGGCCGAGCGTGAGCCCGACGAGCACCATGACGATCGAGCGCACGACCGAGCCCTGCGCCAGCACCACGGCGGCGATGAGCCCGAAGATCATGAGGCCGAAGTAGTCGGGCGACTGGAATGTGCTCGCGATCCACACCATGGGTCCGGAGAAGATCGCGATGACGAATGTCGCTACCGAGCCGGCAAAGAACGAGCCGACGGCGGCGATCGCGAGCGCGGCGCCGGCGCGGCCGCGCCGTGCCATGGCGTGCCCATCGAGGCAGGTGACGACGGAGGAGCTTTCGCCCGGAATGTTCACGAGGATGGCAGTCGTCGAGCCGCCGTACTGGGCGCCGTAGTAGAGGCCCGCGAGCATGATGAGCGCCGCCACGGGTGGCAGCGTGAACGTGATCGGCAGCAGCATCGCGATGGTCGCTACGGGACCGAGGCCCGGAAGCACGCCGACGAGTGTCCCGATCAGCGCGCCGATGAAGCAGAAGAACACATTCTGCAGCGTGAGCGCTTGCTCGAAGCCGAATACGAGTTGGCCGAAAAGCTCCATTGCCGGCGGCCTCAGTGCCACCAGACGGGGATGGCGATCTGCAGGAAGTGGACGAACAGGGTCCACGAGAAGGCGGAGAGAAGCACGCCCGAGACGACGAGCGAAAGGAGCGTATTACCGTACGCGGCCGGTCCGGCGACGATGACCGTGGCGACGATGGCGACCAGGAGCCCGGCCCGCTCGAGCAGCAGGGCAAACGTCACGATGCCGCAGACGACCAGCACCAGCGGGCGCCAGGCAATGTTCGTGTCGACCGCCTCGAGCGATCGGCCGGCGCGTGCAACGAGGAGAAGCCCGAGACCGACGAGCAGCACGCCGATGACGAGTGGCACGTAGCCGGCGCCGATCCTGCCGCCGCGGCCAAGGCCGTAGTCGGCGCTGATGAAGAGGACGGACGCGGCGAACACGAGGGTCGCCACGCCTGCCCATAGATCGGTTTTGCCGAGCCATCCCCTGCCGATCTCTGCCGGCGGACGGGGTGCTCCTTCTGACGACATTGCCAAACCTCGACCGCCTACACGGGGTCTTCCATCAATCGATCGTCGCGCCCGACTTCTTGACGACCTCGGCCCACTGCGCGCGGTCCTTCTTGACCGTCGCCTTGAACTGGTCGGGCGTCTCGTAGCGGACGGCATTGCCGATGCCGGCGAGCTTGTCGACGATCTCCTTGTCCTGGAGCACCGTCTTGATCGCGGCATTGAATTTGGTGACGATCGCGGGATCGACACCCTTCGGCCCGAGGATGCCGTACCAGGTGACGCTCTCGAAGCCCGGCAGCGTCTCGCCGATCGTCGGAATGTCGGGCAGCAGCGGCACGCGCTTCGACGTCGACATGCCGAGCAGGCGGAGCGTGCCGGCCTTGTGCTGTCCGAGCACGGTCTGGAGCTGGGCGAACTGGCAGCAGGTCTCGCCGTTCAGCATGGCCTGGATGGCCGGCGGGCTGCCTTTGTAGGGAATGTGCACGAGGTCGATGCCCGCGGCGACGTTGAATTGCGCGAAGCCGAGATGCGTCGAGGCGCCGTTGCCGGACGAGCCATAGTTCTGCTTGCCCGGCTGCTTCTTCAGGATCTCGATGAACTCTTTGACGTTCTTTGCGTCGATAATCTTCGGATTGACCGTGAGCACGTTCGGTACGTCGACGATCGGAGAGACCGGCGTGAAGTCAGCCTCGACGTCGAAGCTCAGCTTCTTGTAGAGCGACGCGTTGATGCCGTGCGTGCCCGCTGTGCCGAAGACGTAGGTGTAGCCATCGGGCGCGGCCTTGGCGACGTACTCGGAGGCAAGATTGCCGCCGGCGCCGGCCTTGTAGTCGTAGATGATGGTGGTGCCGAGCGCCTTCTCGAGCGGCCCCTGGATGATGCGGGCGACGATGTCGATGCCCGAGCCGGCGGGGAAGCCCTGGACGATGGTGACGGGCTTCGATGGCCAGGACTGGGCTGCGGCGGTGCCGCAGAGCAGGGCCGATGCAGCGACAGCCGCAAGCGCGCGGCCGATCGTCATGAGGCGCGAAACGGACATAAGAGAACTCCATCCAACCTTTGTGAGACCGGCAACGATGGGCGCCGCCTGCACGGCGCGTCAAGCCCGAATGTGTGGTGCGTACATGCTCAGATTACTGATTCCGGCTGGAGAATCGGCGCAAGTGCAGCCGAGATCGCGAGCGTGCGCCGGTCCGAGCCGCCCTGGCCGACGACCATGAAGCCGGTCGGTGCGTCGCCAGCGCGATGCATGGGGATCGAGATCGCGCAGCAATCGAGAATGTTGAACATCATCGGATTGCGCAGGATGAACAGGTTCGTGCGGACATAGACGTCATCGCTGGCGCCAACCTCGTCGATGCGCGGAGCGATGATGGCGGTCGTCGGCATGATGACCGCGTCGAAGTCGGCCGTGGCGTCGTTGTAGGCCGTAATCGCGGCGGCGCGCCGCTCGAGGAGGCCGATGTAGAAGGCCGCATCCTGCTCCGTGCCGCGCATGATGCGCGTGAGCACACGCTGATCGTACTGCTTGCCGCGTTTTGCGATCAGCTCGCGATGCCAGGCATAGCTTTCAGCGCCCGAGATGCCGCCCTTGTCCGTCATTTCGGCGATGCGCTTCAGGACAGGGAGTGGCGCGCGCGTGATGACGGCGCCGGCCGCAGACAGGCGGCTGAGCGCGGTGTCGAAAGCTGCTGCTACGTGCGCATCGAGACTGTCGAGGGCGACGGTCTCGGGCACGAGAAGGCGGAGGCTTTTCACCGGTACCGGCGGCAAAGGCGCAGGCATCTCGTTGGCGAAAATCGCGTCCATGATCGCGCAGCACTCGACGGTGCGCGCGAGCGGTCCGATCGAGTCGAGGGATTTGGAAAGTGGCACCACGCCATCGAGCGGTACGCGCCGCGCGGTCGGTTTCCAGCCGACAATGCCGTTGAAGCTGGCGGGCACGCGGCATGAACCGCCCGTGTCGGTGCCGAGTGCGCCATAGGCCATGCCGTCGGCGACAGCCACGCCCGAGCCGGACGACGAGCCACCCGGAACGCGGCGCTCGGCGCGTTGCCACGGCGAGGCCGGCGTGCCGTAGTGCGGGTTGATGCCGAGGCCCGAATAGGCGAACTCGGTCATGTTTGCGCGGCCGATGAAGACGAAGCCCGCACGCCGCAGGCGGGCGACTGCCGGTGCGTCGCGTTCTGCCGGAGGCGCATCAGCGAGCGCACGCGAGCCGGCCGTGGTGACCTCGCCGGCAATATCCGCGAGATCCTTGATCGCAATGGGAATCCCGGCATACGGCGATGGCGCGCCGCCCGCTTTCCGGAGCGCGTCCATGGCATCGGCTGCGGCGCGGGCGCGCGCGGCGTCGAAGCGGATGAAGGCACGCGCGCCCTCGCCAGCCGGATCTTCGATCCGCTCGAGACAGGCTTCGACGAGCTTGCGGCTAGTGGTGGTGCCGCTCGCGAGATCGCGGGCAAGGCTCGAAAGTGTCGGCAGGCTGCGCGTCATGATCGGATTCCTCTGGCGGTCGCGTCGACGGGCTCGGGCGCTCGGCGACACATCAGCATGTGCCGGAGGGGCGGGCGCGCGCAAGCGCCCAGCCTGCACGACTTCGATGCACGATGGCGCGCGCGAAGGCGCCGCCGGCAATGAAGTCCGTGCCCCAGCGGCAACTGAGCAAACTCATTCTTGCTCGTGAAATGATCGGCGTGTAGCTTATCCCTGCGGCATGGTGTGACAGGCCGTCCGTTGCTGTCCTCGCAGGGGTCGTGGGGACGGGCAGCACGGGCAAGGCAGGGTGTGGTGCGTACTCGATCAGCTCGCGGGACTGAGATTTCCAGCAGTGCGGATTGTTGCCCTCGGCGCGGGCGGGCGCCGAAGGGGGCGTGCGTGCGGGTTCACCCTTGCGGAACGGTGCCGTGGCAGGCGGCGTCGCCAACGAACGGGGGGTTCCGATGAGTAGCCGTGCGCCAGCTAAAGCCGCAGTTCAGGGTGGCGTCGTCGAATTTGGCCGGCGCCATGGAAATGCCGCATCGCCCGGCACTTATGAAACAGCGCGAGACATTGTTCGCGGCGCTGAGCAGGGCTTGGGGGCCCGCTCGCCCGGCGAGATGCCGTCCCGGCGCGCTGATCCGGAGAGTGAGTGGTTCCCGCGTACGCGGACAGCCGACGAACTCCGGGCGCGCTTCCAAGATGGCCATCAGTCGGACACAGGCGCCGCACGGGGGAATCCAGTCGGCCACCGGGGCAGGCGCCTCACGGACTTCGACCTGGATGAGCAAGAGGAGCGTCTGCGTATGCCCGAGCCCATGCCCATCTCGTGGCTCTCACCCGTTAAACCGCAGCCGCCGAGCGGCATGCTTCGCCATCTGACCGGCGCTGCGCTCGGGCTCACCGTGGGTTTGGCGATCGCCGTGCCGACCGTGCTCTGGCAGAAGGGGCGGATCGATCCCGTGAGCTACATCGCCGAAATGGCCGCCAACTTCGGCCTTGCCGAAGCCGCGCCGAAGGCGGCCGTGATGACGGAGATCCAGGAGCCGGCGGCGCGCGGGCCAGCGGTCGAGGTCGTCCGCGCCGTACCGCGCTCGGTTGCGGCGCCGGCCGAGGTGACGCGCCCGGCGGCATCGGTGATCGTGTCGGTACCGCCGGCAGCCGAGCCGGCGTCCGTCGCCGCCCTCAAGCCGGCGCTGGAATTGCCCATGCAGGTGGAACCGACGCCAGCGGAGAAGGAAGCCGCCAAGGCCGAGGCGCTGCTCGAGGACGCTCGCCGTCTCATCGGTGAGGGCGATTTCCGCACCGCGCGCAGCGTGCTCGAGGACCAGACGGTGGCGGCGATGCCGACCGCGCGCTTCCTGCTCGCAGAGACGTACGATCCCAACTATCTCGCCGCGCGTGGCGCGCGCTCGGTCCGCGCCGAGGTGCCGCGTGCGATCGAGCTCTATCGGCTGGCGCTCGACGGCGGCATCGAAGCCGCACGCCAGCGGATCAGCGCGTTGAGGCCTTGATTCTTTAGCCGCGGGCTGCTTTTTTGTTTGGCACGGCCTACCGGCCGGCGCGGAGTCCCGCGCTCATGAAGCGCCGATCTTCCCCCC
>Ga0182741_1006591_pt1 | contig 10054 bp, 10 predicted proteins | sample eDN5th37CBELigOP_FD_128874 | JGI IMG/M metagenome (GOLD analysis project Ga0182741, IMG submission 128874) | Enriched Organic Plus compost microbial communities from Emeryville, California, USA - eDNA 5th pass 37_C BE-Lig OP (version 2) (version 2) ...
ATATAGCCGGATCGTGCCGCGAGGAACGGCGCATGGGCGCGCCGGAACGCGAAGTCCGCGATGCTCGCCCCGCGTGCCGCCAGGGTCAGGCGTGCCGCCTTCGTGGCGATCAGGGTGGAGACACCGATCGCCCGGAGCAGGCCCGATTCGAGAATAAGAGCCTCGTGAAATGGAGCCGTAACTCGGAGAATGGGCTCGTTGGGGAACGCGATCTCGCCTTCCGGGATACCGTAGATGTCGCCAGTGAACCGCATGTCCCTCAGGAAGGTCAGGAACTCGGGTTCGTATCCCTTGACCCGTTCGAGATAGGCGAGCTGCTCATCGTCGTAGCTGAACCGCTGCAGGTAATCAAGGGCCGGCTCGAGCCCCGCGACGAGCATGAAGCCGCCCCCGAACGGGTTCGACCTCGTGTAGAGATCGAAGGTGGCCGTGCCGGTGTGGTTTCCCTTCCATGCCATGTACGCCGCGTCGATATGGTAAAGATCGACGAACAGCGCCGTCGACTCCGGCAGGAAAAGATGATCTCCCTCCTGGCTGAACGCATGCTCCGACTCGTCGACGAACCCGCGCCTGCTGTCGCCCATGTATCCCGTCCCCAATCCTGAGCCCGCTGCCTTCTAGGTGATCCGTCTCACCACACGGATGCCATTGAGACCCATGTGGTAGAGAAAAACGTCGTGGAAGAAGTCCGCGGGATGCGCTCGCCCTGGCTCGAGATCATCCGAATCCGGGATGTCGAAGGTTTCGACACAGTCCATCGGAACGATGACGTGAAAATCCTGGATGCCGAGTGCATTGGCGCGGAGACGCAGGTGCATCGCCAGCTGGTGAACGCACAGGTCAGTGCAGTCGCCGATCACGATGGCGGTACGCACATGCGAGATGTTGTCCCAGCCTTCGTTGAATCGGGTCTCCACTGCGGGGTGGAGCGAGTTCTTTTCGACGATGGTGAAGTGGTCGGCGAAGGGGAGCTCCTTGAGCTCCGGGATCATCTCGCTCTCGCTGGTACCGGCGATGCAGTGCGGAGGATAGGCGTTGAACTCGGGGTTGTCCTCGGTGTGGGTGTCCTGCAGGAACACGTAATGACGCACACCGTAGTCCCATGCGCGATTCACCAAACGCACAACGGGCTCGGTGATGCGATTGACGCGCTCCGAGGCCAGCGGCCCCTCTCGCAGGAATCCATTGATGATATCTGCCGAAAAGATCGCCGTGGTAGCGGGGTCGGGTGCGATCTCCTCGAGCTTGACCTCCGGCAGGGTGTCCAGCCATCGACGAACGAACTCCGGCGTTTCGGGTGGTGTATATGTGGTCATGGGGCATTCGCTCCAGGTCACTAGCTCCCAAATCGTGCCGAACAGGTGATACTGGATATTCTCGCATGCCCGTCCGGCGCAGTGTACTCGTGCGCTGGCAGGAGTGGGCCGGTGTTGGTACGCTCAGGCTGGAATGCAGTGCCGACCAGGAGAGACACCGGTTGATTTTTCCGATCATTGGCGCCAGGGATTACATCGACCAGCGTGGGTTCCTGATCCACGAGTGTCCGACCTGCCGTGAGGAGCGCACGTTCGCGGTCTACAGCACGCGGCGAAAGCTCACACTCTATCTGATCCCGACCGTCGGTGTGCGGTCGCAGCACGTGATGGAGTGCATGACGTGCCACGGCAAGTGGGGGATCTCCGACTCCCAGTGGGAAGATGTCGAGCGGGTGTTGATGACGCAGGAGCAGCTCGCGACGTGGATCCGGCAACAGGAGCGGGGTCCTCAGCCATCACGGCCGGCCCGTGCGATGCAGCCCACGCTGTACCAGATTCTGCAGGTCGATCCGTCGGCCGATCCCGAGATCATCGACGCGGCGTACCGGCGGCTCGCGATGCGGCACCACCCGGATCGGGGTGGAGGGCCTGAGGCACAGGAGCGCATGCGTCAGCTCAATACCGCCCGCGATATCCTGCGTGATCCGCGCAAGCGAGCAGCCTACGACCGCACGATCGGCATCGTGCGGCTCCCGGAGGCGATGCGTCCTGAAGAGGTTTGACGGGAACGCGCGTCTGGACACGTCTGCGACCGTTGCCCGATCGGACCGGATGCCTCTCCCGGCTGTTCCGGCTGGACAGCGTTCGTGTTGCGACCTGCTGCCGGGGGTGCATCGGCGTCATGCCGACAGGGAACGCCCTCAGGCGCGAAGGATGAACTCAGGGATGCCGTAAAGCGGGTCGCGGGTGCACTCCACGTCTGGCCCGTGTCTGTCCACGCAGAAGTTGACGGCCTCGACCACCGACTGCGCCGCTTCCGTCACCTGCTTCGCCCAATCCAGCGGAAGTCGCTGGCAGGCGATCTCCTCCTCGAACTCGTCACGATCGAGCTCCGTCATGGTGCCGTCGATGTCGAGCCAGAGGTCGAGCTCCAGATCGATGTCACGGTAGTAGTTCGTGCGCAGCTCTCGCAGGGGATGCGAGAAGTTGATGTAGTAGCCGATCGTGCGCCAGTCCTCGGTGGTGAAGCGCAGCAGCGAGAACCAGCGATCGGGAAAGAACCATTGCTCGGCGGCCGTGCGCTGGACCGTCTGGTCACCGTTGGGTGTCCGGATCGTCGTCTCGCGCGGTCGGTAGAAGCGAAACTCATGGCGGAGGATGTGGCGCTCCCCTTCGATGGGCGAAGGGACAGTAAGCCAGCCGCCAGCGATCTCGTATTCCCAGCATGCGCCCCGCAGCTTCTCCTTGCGATAGAAGATGCGGGGTCGACTCGGACATTTCCATTGGCAGCATTCGTACTGACTGGTCATGAGTTGTACCGTCGTGTTCAGCGTGGCGTCTTGCCTCGTGGTCGCGAGCCAAGCGGCGCCCGCGCCGGCAGCCCGGCCCTGCGAGGGTAGGCTGCGGGCGTCTCGTGCTCCTTCGAGACGACAACGAGTGTCGTCTCCACACCGGTATCGGCATCGGGGAGGACATCGTGCGAGACGATCCTGCCGCCGAGCGTGTCGGCAGCGCGCTCCGCGTCAGCCAGCTCGTCGGCAATGTCCAGCCCCTTTGGCAGAAGCAGCGTACCGCCGGTGTGAACCATCGGGAGCCCGAGCTCCAGCAATGCTGGCAACGATGACACCGCTCTCGCGGTCAGCACGCGATATCGACCACGCAGATGCGGCTCATGTGCCAGCTCCTCTATCCGCCCATGGTACAGCACGACGTTGGGAAGTGAGAGTTCGTCGATGACATCCCGGAGGAACGCCACCTTCTTGGCGGTGGCGTCGATGAGTGTCCAGCGAATGTCCGGTCTCGCGATTGCGAGGGGCATGCCGGGGATGCCACCGCCGGTGCCGATATCCACCGCCTCGTCGCCTGAACCAATGTGCGCGTCAAGAGCTGGCAGCAGACGCAGACTCTCGGCGATCAGTCGACGGTCCACACCTTCCGGATCCCTGACCGCGGTGAGGTTGGTTCGTGCGTTGCGTTCAAGCAGCAGGTCTCGATAGCGACCAAGCAGGCGCTGCTGTTCGTCGGTGAGGCTGGAGGCGGGCATGAAGCGTCCTCTGGCCCTACCGCACCTGGATCGAGGCTGGCTCCGGCTCGGAGGCGGACGGCGATGCCTGCCGGGCGAGCGCGCGAGCATGTTCCACGATGTCGGCGACACCGATGCCGGCCAGCTCCCTGAGCCGATTCTGGGAGGCTTGCTCGAAGAAGTGGTCGGGAATCGCAGCCACCCTGACAGGCGTCTCGATGCCTTCTCGGTTGTACAGCTCCAGCACGGCGGAGCCGAAGCCGCCCATGCACGTGTTCTCCTCGATAGTGACGATGCCCGCATGCGTACGTGCGAGCTCGAGCAGCAGCTCTTCGTCGAGGGGCTTGGCGAATCGGGCATTCACCACGGTTGCAGAGATGCCTTCGGCCATCAGCGCGTCCGCCGCGCGTTCAGCGGTCAGCACCATCGAGCCGATGCCAACCAGGGCGATATCGCTTCCCTCTCGGATGAGCTCGGCCTTTCCGATGGGGAGAACGCGACAGTCGGTGTCATACGGCACGCCCAGACCGGCGCCGCGCGGATACCGGAACGCGATCGGGCCCTCGGTATGCTCGATCGCCGTCCGGATCATGTGCCGCAGCTCGTTCTCGTCCTTTGGCGCCATCAGGGTCATGTTCGGGATCAGGCGCAGGTAGCTCAGGTCGAAGACACCGTGGTGCGTGCGACCGTCGTCACCCGCGAAGCCCGCCCGGTCCATGGCGAAGATCACTGGCAGTCGCTGGATGCAGACGTCGTGGATGATCTGGTCGAACGCGCGCTGCAGGAAGGTCGAGTAGATGCCGACGACCGGACGAATCCCGGCTGTGGCGAGACCAGCCGCGAAGGTCACCGCATGCTGCTCGGCGATGCCGACGTCGAAGAATCGGTCCGGATACACGTCGCCGAACCTGCCCAGGGAGGTTCCTCCCGGCATGGCAGCGGTAATTGCCACGATACGCTCATCATGGGCGGCGAGCTCGATCAGCGTGTCGGCGAAGACGTCCTGGTACTTCGGTGGTGTGGGAGGTGCGCTGGCGGCTTTCGGCTTGCTCGGAGCGCTTACGGCGTGGCTGCGCTCGTGATCGTTGTCGGCCGGCTTGTACCCCTTGCCCTTCTGCGTGATGACGTGGACGAACACGGGCGCCTGAAGGTCACGCGCCCGACGAAGGGCCTCCATGACGGCAGGGATGTTGTGGCCGTCCACGGGACCGATGTAGGTGAAGCCGAGCTCCTCCCAGATCATCGAGTGGTAGATGAACTCCTTGAAGGAGTCCTTCATGCGCTTGCCGAGCTCCACGAGGAGGTCACCCTGAGGCAGACGATCGAGTCGCTCGACGAGCTCATCCTTGGCACGGTTGTACCGTGTGTCGGTGCGGACGCGATCGAGATACTTGCTGATGGCACCGACGTTCGGGGCGATCGACATCTCATTGTCGTTGAGGACAACGATGAACGGCACGTCTTCCATGTGCCCGGCGTTGTTCAGCCCCTCGAAGGCCATGCCACCGGTCAGGGCGCCATCGCCGATGATCGAGACCACCGAGCCGCGGTCAGCCTTGTGCGGCTTGCGCGCTTCGGCAACGGCCATGCCGAGGCCGGCGGAGATCGACGTCGACGCATGGCCGGCTCCGAAGCAGTCGTGCTCGGATTCGTCCCGGCTGAGGAATCCGCTCAGCCCGCCTTCCTGACGTATGGTCTTGAACCGGTCGCGTCGTCCCGTGAGCAGCTTGTGAACGTAGGCCTGGTGCCCGACATCCCACACCAGCTTGTCCCTGGGGGATTCGAAGACAGCATGCAGGGCAATGGCAAGCTCCACCGTGCCGAGGCTGGCACCGAGGTGGCCACCGGTCACCGTGACGGTCGAGATCAGCTCCTGGCGAAGCTCCGCCGCGAGGGCGATCAGCTCCTTCGGCTTGAGACCCTTGAGGTCCGCCGGACCCGAGATCCTGTCGAGCGTCGGGGTGGTGGATTCGGTGTCGTTTGCCATCGTGTTTTCCCTCATGAGTCCCAGCGCGTGGGCAAGCTGCAGTGCTGTGTCGGGGCGCTGTCTGGACTCGCCGGGTGCCACGGTCGCAGCCCGGCATTGTGGAGTCCTGACGTCTTCAGCCTCCGTGAACAATACCAACGCCGCCATTAGCCTGCCAATTGATGTCCAGGTTCGGACTACCGAACTCCAGCGACATCGTTTCGGTCCTCGACGGTTCGTTCACCTTACCTTGGCATGTTCGATGCCAGCGCCTCGGGTGTGAGCTCCATCGCAATGATGTCGAGGACGGTGTTCTTGCCCGGCACGCGCTCCTCATATCGATCGTACTGTCGGAACCCCACCCGCTCGTACGCACGACGCGCCCGTGGGTTGTGGGCGAAGACCTCGAGTCGGAAACGGTTGACGGGCAGGGTTTCGAAGACCTGCTGCGCGACCAGCCGTGTGGCTTCGGTGCCGAACCCCTGGCCCCAGGCGTCCTTCTCTCCAATAACGATCCTGAACAGGCAGGTGTTACGCACGGCGCTCACATCGGTCACCGCTGCCGTCCCGATGAGCTGACCGGTGTCTCGGCGGTGGATTGCCCAGCATTGCCCTCGCTGGGAGAGTGGCATGATGATGTTGGAGAAGTAGGCCACTGCCTCTCGCCGACTGAGCGGCTCGAGATCGTGACGGAGCAGCTGGGCGATTTCCGGGTCCGCGTACCACCTGACAAAGGGCTCGCGGTTGCGCTCCGTGTGCTCCCGGAGTTGCACCAGCCGGCCCTCTCGCACCAGCGGTGGCTCGGTGGTCGAGAGATCCGGTGCGTGCTGATCCGCCATTTCAGGGGTCTTGCGAGAATCGGGCATGAGCAGTCGGGTGATCCTCTCGAGCGGCAGGCGCATCATGGTATTGGCCCAGACATGAAAAGGGACGGGCGCGAAGCCCGTCCCTGATGTCGCTGGACTGTTGCAGGCGACGTGCCCTAGTACGAGGAGTACCGGGGAGCGCGTCGTGCCTGGAAGCAGTCGCGGCAGTAGACCGGCTTGCCTGGCGTCGGCGCGAAGGGGACTTCCGTCTCCTGGCCGCACTCTGAGCATACCGCAGGATGGAACTGGCGCTGTCCACCACCACTGTAGCCGCCGCCATTGCCGTAGCCACCACCGGAGTAGCTGCCACCGCCGGACTGGGTACGCTGCGACTTGCGAGCCTGGCGGCACGAGGGGCACCGCTGTGGCTCGGAGAAGCCGCGCTCTGCGTAGAAATCCTGCTCACCAGCGGTGAACGTAAACTCGCTGCCACAGTCGCGACACGTCAGCGTTCGATCACTCATTCCGTCTGAACCTCTCCGGTCACGGACTGCATTCCGTGACGCAACACCTGTAATAACGAAACCGGAAAATGAACCTGTCCGATCCGGTTCCGGAGGCATCAGACGCGAGAGGACACCGGTGCCGTCCTGTCGAGTGTGACCTGTGGGAAACGTCTCGGTGCGAACAATATACCACGACAAATGGGGTTGTGGGGCACTTTCCTCGGCTTTTCATGGGAATTTCGTCCGGGAGGCGTCCGGCACGCGCTATGCTAGGATGCAGCAGTCGGGAAGGTGCCGGTGACGGAGGGGTCCAGGCCTGGTCGGTCGGCTGTGTGCCGGTCGACGTGCTGACCGGTGACCTGTGCAACAAGGAGTGGGACGATCGATGAATGTCCATGAGTATCAGGCGGCGGAGATCCTCGCGAAGTACGGGGTCCCGGTGAATCCCGGAATGGTCGCGACGACCCCCGAGGAGGCCGAGGCAATCGCCTCCGAGTTCGGCGGGACGGTGGTCGTGAAGGCACAGGTGCACACCGGCGGTCGCGGCAAGGCCGGTGGCGTGAAGCTGGCCCGGACACCGCAGGAGGCACGCCAGGCCGCGGAAGCCATCCTCGGCATGGACATTCGCGGACATATCGTCCACAAGGTGCTGATCGCGAAGGGGGCGGACATCGCCAGCGAGTTCTATCTCGGGGTTGTCCTCGATCGCCCGAACCGACAGGTACTGGTCATGTCCAGCGCCGAAGGTGGTGTCGAGATCGAGGAGGTGGCGCGTACGAACCCCGAGAAGATCATTCGCAAGCTTGGCGATCCCCTGGTCGGTTTTCATCCATATCAAGGGAGGGAGCTCGGGTTCGAGCTTGGGCTCCCCGCCGACAGGGTCAACGGATTCGCGTCCATCGCGTCCACGCTCTACGACGTCTATCTCAAGGAAGACGCCACCCTCGTCGAGATCAATCCCCTGATCCTGACGGGCGACGGTGAGTGGCTGGCGATCGACTCGAAGATGAGCTTCGACGACAATGCCCTTCCAAGGCACCCGGACATCGAAGCGATGCGGGATCTCGCCGAAGAGAACGAGACCGAGATCGAGGCGAAGCAGCACGGCATCTCCTTTGTCAAGCTCGATGGGAACATCGGCTGCATCGTGAACGGCGCCGGTCTGGCGATGGCGACCATGGATGCGGTCAAGCTCCACGGCGGAGAGCCGGCCAACTTCCTCGATGTCGGAGGTGGCGCCAACGCGGCTCAGGTCGCAAAGGCGTTCAGCCTGGTCACGGCCGATCCTAACGTCAAGGCAATCCTGATCAACATCTTTGGTGGGATCACACGTGGTGACGAGGTGGCGAACGGCATCCGCGAGGCGCTCGGGCAGGTGCAGGTCGACGTCCCGATCGTGGTGCGCCTCTCCGGTACGAACGCCGAGGAGGGCAAGCAGATTCTTGCCGAGGCGGGCCTGACAGCGGTGAGCTCCATGGACGAGGCCGCGGCCGAGGTGGTCAGGGCCGCCGGGTCGTAGCTTGCCTGCACGGCGGGCTCGCGGAAACGTTCAAGGATTCGCGAGCCCGCCGAACGGGCCCGCTGCACACGTTCTATCGCTTTCACCAGTCAGCCACGATCCACCATGAGGAGAGGCGCGTGAGCATTCTTGTCAATTCCGATACCCGCCTGCTGGTCCAGGGCATCACCGGCCGCGAGGGATCGTTCCATACCACCCAGATGGTCGAGTACGGGACCAATGTTGTCGCCGGGGTCACCCCGGGTCGAAAGGGCCAGGAGGTTGCCGGGGTTCCGGTGTTCGACACGGTCAAGGAGGCCGTGGAGGCGACGCAGGCGAATACTTCGATCATCTATGTTCCCGCCCGCTTCGCCCCCGACGCGATCTATGAGGCGGTCGATAACGGTATCGAGATCGTGATCTGCATCACCGAGGGCGTGCCGGTCAACGACATGGTGCCGGTGTACCACTACGTGAAGAACAAGGGGGCCCGACTGATCGGCCCCAACTGTCCCGGCGTGATCACGCCGGGACAGGCGAAGGTGGGCATCATGCCCGGCTTCATCCACAAGCCGGGCAAAATCGGGCTCGTCTCTCGATCCGGCACGCTTACTTACGAAGTTGTCAACGCGCTGACCGAGGCAGGAATGGGTCAGTCGACCGCGGTCGGCATCGGCGGCGATCCGGTGATCGGCACCTCATTCGTCGATGTTCTCGACCTGTTTCAGAACGACCCGGAGACCGACGCGATCGTGATGATCGGCGAGATCGGCGGGACAGACGAGGAGGATGCCGCCGAGTTCATCAAGGCGAACGTCACCAAGCCGATGGCGGGCTTCATTGCCGGGCAGACGGCGCCTCCGGGCAAGCGGATGGGCCATGCCGGTGCGATCATCTCGGGCGGGGCGGGTACGGCCGCCGAGAAGATGAAGGCACTCGAGTCCGCCGGTGTGCGGGTCGCCGAGAGCCCGTCGCAGGTTCCGCAGCTGCTCAAGGATGCGATGCGCGCCTAGGAAACTGCTGAGGCGGTCAGGGAGCGATCTGCCAGGGAGGACCGCTTCCTGGCCCATCTCGCATGGTTGCCAGGTGGAGTCGACGATGCCGATCAGCGATGGGTACGTGGAGCTCGTGCAGGGAGACATCACGAGGGAGGCGGTCGATGCCATCGTGAACGCGGCGAACAGCGGGCTTCGGCCGGGCGGCGGAGTGGACGGTGCCATCCATCGGGTTGCCGGACCGGAGCTCGCCGAGGCGTGCCGTCGGATCGGCGGCTGCCCAACGGGCGAGGCGAGGATCACTCCCGGATTCCGCTTGCCAGCCCGCTATGTCATCCACGCGGTGGGCCCCATCTGGCGTGGAGGGAATCACAACGAGGACGAGCTGCTGGCGAGCTGCTACCGGAATGCAATGAAGCTTGCCGACGAGCACAATCTCACGTCGATCTCGTTCTGCTCGATCAGCACTGGCGTCTACGGGTTCCCGCTGAAGCGAGCTGCCAGAATCGCCATCGATACCCTGCGCGACATGGCGGTCCGCTATCCACGCATCAAGACGATACGAATGGTGACGTTCGGCGACGATTCCTGGCGCGCCTACGCGGACGTGATGCAGGACTACCTCGACTGACACGGAGTGTTGGGGATCTCACGGCCCTTCGCGATTGGGCCGGTCATCGAGGGGATTCGCCGCGCACCGGTGGCCGTCAGGCACCCGTTACCTCGCCGAGCGTGGCTCGTCCGGTGCCATCATCTTCTCCATCACCGGGCTGTTCCATTCGCTG
>Ga0182741_1006597_pt1 | contig 10044 bp, 8 predicted proteins | sample eDN5th37CBELigOP_FD_128874 | JGI IMG/M metagenome (GOLD analysis project Ga0182741, IMG submission 128874) | Enriched Organic Plus compost microbial communities from Emeryville, California, USA - eDNA 5th pass 37_C BE-Lig OP (version 2) (version 2) ...
CCGCCGAAGCGGGCGACGGGGCCTCGGCCCGATGGCCTCAGCCGCGGTCTTCGGAGAAGAACTTCCGGCCGTCGGCGAAGATGTTGGGCCTGAGGAAGATGCCAAGGATCAGCGCCCCCTCTGGCCCCGCCCAGGCGGTATGCGTGTTGCCGGCCGGGCGCCAGACGAACTGGCCGGGGCCGCACTCGCCTTCCTCATCCATGAAGCGGCCCTCCAGCACCCAGGTCTGCTCGATGGCGGTGTGCTCGTGCAGCGGCACCACGGCGCCGGGGGCGAGCTGCATCAGCATGGTGCACATGCCGCTCGCCGGGTCGTTGTAGAGCATCTTCATCCGGATGCCCGGGAACTTCGTCTCCTCCCAGGGCATGTTCGGCACGTCGAGATAGACGGAGGGTGGCGAGGGCTCGTCCACCGTCAGCCGCTTGCGGGGGACCTTGTTCGTGCCGTCGGGCATGGCGCGTCTCCTTCCACGGGCGTCGCCGGCAAGCCTAGAGCGTGATCGCCTGAGATTGGAACAGCCGAAAGCGTGAATAGCCCTCTTTGCCTCGATGCCAGAGCGTGACCGGTTCCGCTTGAGCCTGCCACACTCCAGGCCCGGGCGATGCGTTGTGCCAATGACTTTCGCCGCCGGGGGCGTACCCGGAGCCCCGAAAAGCGTGCGCCCCCGCCGCGCCGGGATGGGGGCGCGATCGTGACCGTCGCCCCGGTGCCGCTATGGCAGGATCGGAGCCGTAACCGGCCGGCTACCGGTGCCGCTCCGCGAGGCGCTGCACGACGGCCGGACACGGAGAATGATCAGCGGGGGAGCGCGTCATGACCGGCATCCTGGCACTCTGGAACGACTGCGCACCCGAGGCGGCGGCGGAATACGAGCGCTGGTACGCGCGCGAGCATCTGCCGGAGCGTGTCGGCCTGCCCGGCTTCCGCTTCGGCCGCCGCTACGAGGCGCTCCGCGCGGACCGGCAGTTCTTCACCTTCTACGAGGTGGACGGACCCGAGGTGCTGCTCTCTCCCGCCTATCTCGAGCGGCTGCGGAACCCGACACCCTGGACCCGCGCCATCATGCCGTCCTTCCGCGGCATGAGCCGGACCGTCTGTGACCTCGCAGCCTCCGCCGGGGCCGGCCTGGGTGCCCATGCGGTCACGCTGCGGGTGGAGGGCGGCATGGCGCCACGCCCCGATGCCGCCGCGGCCATTACCGCGCTGGCCGAGCAGGAGGGGGTCGCACGTGTCCAGCTCTGGCGCCGCGCTGCACGGCAAACGCCTTCCGACACGCCGGAGATGACGAGCCGCGACCGGCCGGACACGCTGATCGCCGGCGCGCTGGTGATCGAGTGCCTGCGCCGTGCCGATGCCGAGAGGCAGGCCGCAGCGCTGGAGGCGCAGGGGCCGCCGGCGGCACTCGGCGTAACCGGGCCTGTATCGCTCGGGGTGTATGCCCTGCTCTGCATCCGGACGGCAGAGCGGCCATGATGCGACGCACGTCCCGGCCATCAGCCGGCATGCAGGGCGGTTTCCGCACGGCGTTCGCGTCGCCCGACACGCCGTCTCCTCCGCCCTGCTCGGATCTGCAATGCGCGCCCGCTCCCTATCGGGGAGCGAGCCAAGCATCCTCCATGCGCCAATGATTGTAGATGCTGTTCGCGCCGACGGTGATGCCCCTCACATGCGGATACCAGCAGGTGCCGCCGACCGTATGGAAGAGCATAGGCCGTGCGATGTCCTGCTGCAGCGCGAGGTCGATTTCGCGCACTAGCCGCCGCCGCTCCGCCTGGTCCAGCGTGGCGGATTGCTGCTCCATGCGCTGCTGCAAGTCCTTGTTGCAGTAGTTCTCATAGTTGCGCTCGCCGCCACAGGCGAAGCTCTCGTAGAAAGGGACGTCCGGATCGTCGATCCCCATGCCCGATTGGTTCACGGCGAGCGAGAAGTTCTTCCGTCCCATGGTGGCGTACCACAGGCTGGTGTCCAGGATCTGCAGCTCGCCCTCGATGAAGATCGTCTTCAGGTGGTCGATCACGACCACGGCGGGGTCGCGGTAGCTCGGGATCTCGCGCGTTGCCACCTTGATGCGCAGCGGCCGCTCCGCGCTGTAGCCCAGCTCGCTCATGATCCTGCGCGCTTCCGCGCGGCTCGCCTCGACATCCGGGGCGTAGCCAGGAACTTTGGCCAGATCCTCGGGCGAAAGCCCCCAGGCGCCATCCGGTGGTGGCAGCATCACGCCACCCAAGCGGAATTGCCCTTCGCCCAGGATCTCGTTCAGCGCCTTGCGGTCGAGCGCCAGCGCCAGCGCGCGCCGGACCGCGGGATTGTCGAAGGGCGGGACCTCGCGGTTGATCAGCAGCTGAGTCGCGACATTGGTTGGCTTGAGCACACATTGGGCAGTCGGCGCCTGCGCGCGGATATCGCGGACCAGCGCGGGGGAGAGCTCATAGGGGAAGGTGATGTCGAACTCGCCGGCGACGAAGGCAAGGGTGCGCGTGGAGCGGCTGCGGATGATGCGGTACTCGATGCCGTCCAGATAGGGCCGGCCCGGCTTCCAGTAGTCCGGGTTGCGCTCGAGCCGGATGCTGGCGTTCGGCCGGAAGTCCACCACGCGGAAGGGGCCGGTGCCGATCGGCTTCTGCCGCATCGTGCGACCGTCCACATGGCAGGGGTAGACCGGCGAGAGCCCGCTTGCCAGGAAGCTCATGAAGGCGGGCTGCGGCCGGCCGAGGACGAAGGTGACTTCGTGCTCGCCGTTGGTGACCACCTCCCGCAGATTGGTGTACCACCCCTTGCGCGGGCTTTTGCGCCAGCCTGCGCTGCGGCGGCCGGTGATGGTGTCCCAGGTGCACTTCACATCGGCACTGGTGAAGGGCTTGCCGTCGTGCCACTTCACGCCTTCCCGCAGGCGGAAGGTCAGCCGCGTGCGGTCGTCGTTCCACTCCCAGTGCGTGGCGAGCTCGCCCACGATGTCGTCGGCGCTGGTCCGTTCGGCGTGCTGGTTGTACAGGACCAGGTTGTTGAACACCGACATGAAGGGCTGCAGCGTGGAGACCGTTGCCTCCTCATGGATGGAGGCGCTCGGCGGACTGTCCCGGTGGTAGAAGCGCAGGACTCCACCGCGCTGCTGCGCCGCGGCGGTTCCGATCGCGGTGAGCGACCCGATCAGGACCGCCAGGCCCACCTTCCGCATCAATGACATCACTGGTCGTTCTCTCCCTGCTGCTTGTTGCCGTGGTGCGGCCGGAGCGCGATCGTCTGAGACTGGAACAGCCGAAAACCCGGATCGCGCCCTTTGCTCCGGGTCTAGGTCATCCGCCTGACAAGGAGGGCGTCGACGACGGTCAGCCCCTGTCCCTGAGGGTGGAGGAGGACGGGGTTGAGGTCGATCTCCTCGACCGAGTCGGCGAAGTCCGCGGCGAAGCGGCCGAGCCGCACCATCAGTGCGGCGAGCGCGGCAACGTCTGCCGGCGGCGCGCCGCGCACGCCCCGCAGCAGCGGCACGCCTCTCAGCCCGGCCAGCAGCGCGCAGGCTTCTGCCTCGGACAGCGGCACCGGCGCGAAGGCCACGTCGCGCAGCACCTCGACATGGATGCCGCCAAGGCCGACCATGAGCATCGGGCCGAAGTCGCGGTCGCGGTGGATGCCGAGGATGACCTCCTGGCCTCGCGGCGCCATCTTCTGCACCAGCACGCCACGGATCCCGGCCTGCGGATGCGCGCTGCGCCCGCGGTCCAGGATCTCGCGGCAGGCACGCCGGACCTCCTCCTCCGAGCCGAGATTCAGCACCACCCCGCCCATCTCCGTCTTGTGCGGGATGTCGGGCGACTGGATCTTCAACGCGACCGGAAAGCCGATCCGCGCGGCCGCCGCCACGGCAGCCTCCGCGTCGGCGGCCAGGGTCTCGGGCGGGCGCGGCACGCCATAGGCCGCGAGCAGGGCCTTGGCCTCGTACTCGCAGAGCACCGGGCCCGCCTGCTGCAGCGCCTGGTGCACCGCCGGATCGGGGCGCGGCGCGGCCTCCGGTGCCCGATGGCGCCAGCGCTCCTGGAAAGCCCGGTAGTCGGCCATCGCGCGCAGCGCGCGGGCACAGTTCGGCATGCTGGTGAAGACCGGAACGCCGGCCTCGGCGGCCACGTCCACCGCCTCCTGCGCCGCGAGGGTGTAGGCGCAGAACAGCACCGGCTTCTCCGGATGCGCCGCGGTCCGCGCCAGCACCTCGCGATCCGCCTTCAGCCGGTGCGCATTCGCCACGGAGCCCACGATGACGATCGCGTCGAGCACCGGCGAGCGCTGCAGCATTTCGACGACACGGGCGTAGCCGACCTTGCCGATCGCGCCCGCCGTCATGTCCACGGGATTGCCCGCCGAGCCGAAGGAGGGCATCAGTGCCTCGATCTCCGTCCGCGTCGCGTGATCCAGCGTCGGCAGCTCCAACCCCTGCACCGCGAGCGTGTCGGCCATCCACACCGCGGCGCCGCCTGAGCCGGACATGACGCCGACGCGGCCGCCCTGCGGCAGCGGGCAGAAGGCGAAGCCCGCGGCGATGTCGAGCATCTGGTCCATATCGTCGGCGCGGATGATGCCATAGCGGCGGAACAGCGCCTCATAGGTGCTGTCCGCGCCGGCGAGCGCGGCTGTGTGCGATGCCGCCGCGCGACGCCCGACCTCGGAGCGGCCCATCTTGGCCACGATCAGCGGCTTGCCGCGATCGGCCGCCTTGGCGGCAACCCGGCGGAAGGTCTCGGGCTCCTTCACTCCCTCCAGGTACATCAGGACGATGTCGGTCCGGTCGGTATCGATCAGGTATTCGACCAGGCGGAAGGCGTCCAGCGCGGCTTCGTTCCCGGTGCTGATCACCTGGTCGATGCGCAGCTGCCGCGGCCGGCCGCGGTGGAAGAAGGAGAAGCCGACGCCGCCGCTCTGCGCCACCACGGCGATGCGGCGCCCCTTGGTGGTGTCGGGCGCCATTGGCCGTGCGAAGTCCTCGACCGCCGGGCTGAAGGTGGCGACGACACCTGCGGGGGCGTTGAAGAAGCCCTCCGCGTTCGGGCCGCAGACAGCCATGTCGTAGCGGCACGCGATCTCGCGGATGGCCTGCTGCAGTGCCGCCCCCGTATCGCCGGCCTCCTCGGCGAAGCCCGAGCTGATGATGTAGGCGGCCTTCGCACCCGCCCGCCCGCACTCCTCCAGCGCCGCGGGCACGCCGGTGGCGGGAATGACGACGATCGCCAGGTCCACCGGCTCCGGCACCGCGGTGATGACGGGCCAGGCGCGCAGGCCCTGTACCTCCGCATGGCTGCGGCTGATCGGGTAGATCCGGCCGGGGAAGCCGCGTGCCTGCAGCACGTGCTGGATCTTGCCGCGGATGATCGTCGCGTCCGGCGAGGCGCCGATGATGGCGATGGTGCGGGGTGCGAGCAGCGCGTCGAGGTTCGGCATGGCGGGGGCGTCCCTGCGCCGCTCAGCGCAGGCCGAGGCCGCGCGCGATGATGCCGCGCAGCACCTCCCGCGTGCCGCCCTGGATGGTCAGCTTCGGCGCGATCAGCGTGTTGTGGTGCAGCACCGCCTCGTAGCGCGCCCGCTCCGGCCCCGGCGGGCCGCCGCGCGCGGGCAGCAGCAGCCGCGCGCGGCCCGGCAGCGCCTGCTCCCAGTTCGTGCCAAGATCCTTCACCAGCGCCGCCTCCACATTCGGCGTCTTGCCCGCCTGCAGCATGCCGGCGACCGAGAGCGACATGCGCCGCAGCGTCTTGAGCTGCGCCACCTCCCGCCCGATGCCCTCGGCCAGGCGCTCGCCCGGCTGCGCGCCCGCCGCGCGCAGCAGTTCGGTCAGCACCGGCAGCGTCTCCAGGATGCGGTCCGGCCCGCTGCGCTCATAGGCCAGCTCCGCGGTGGCCTGCTGCCAGGCCATGTCCTTCTCGCCCAGCAGGTTCTGGTCGGGCAGGAAGACGTCGTCGAAGACCACCTCGTTGAAGTCGTGCCCGCGCGTGAGGTTGCGGATCGGTCGCACGGTGATCCCCGGCGTCCTCATCTCCACCAGGAACTGGCTCAGGCCGTGGCGCCGGTTCTCCTTCGTCGCCGGAGCGGTGCGGAACAGGCCGATCATGTACATCGCCCGGTGCGCGTTGGAGGTCCACACCTTGCGCCCGTTCACCAGCCACCCGCCCTCCACCTTGGTCGCCCTGGTGGAGGCAGCGAAGACGTCGGAGCCCGAGTTCGGCTCCGACAGGCCGATGCAGAAGGAGGCTTCGCCGCGCACGATCTTCGGGATGATCTCCCGCTTCACCGCCTCCGTGCCATAGCGCAGGATCACCGGCCCGCTCTGCCGGTCGGCCACCCAGTGGAAGCTGACCGGGGCACGATGGGCCAGCATCTCCTCGATCATCACGTAGCGCTCGAGATGCGTGCGCCCGTGTCCGCCCTGCTCCTTCGGCCAGGTCATGCCGATCCAGCCGCGCGCGCCCACCTTGCGGCTGAACTCCGGCGAGAAGGCGGAGGCCCGCGTTGCGCTCTCCGGCGAGAAGGTGCCGCGCGCGATCTCCTCGCGCAGGAAGGCGCGTACCTCCTGGCGGAGCGCTTCCGCCTCGGGCGGCAGTCGAACGGGATCGAAGCGGAAGCTGAGGGACATCGCGCGGGCTCCACCAGGGTCGGGACGGGCGCCGTCAGCGCCCGAGGAAGTTCGGCAACCGGCGCTCGGCCATGGCCTTGACGCCTTCCTGGAAGTCCTCGGTCTTGCGCAGCCAGTCCTGCTCGACCAGTTCGCGCTCGGTCGCCGCTTCCACCGCATCGGCGAGGCCGCGCCGCACCGTCTCGCGCGTGGCGATGAGGGCCAGCGGGGCGGAGTGCGCGATCTCCTTGGCCAGCGCCTGTGCTGCACTGCGCACCTCGGCGAGCGGCACCAGCATGTCGGCCAGCCCGATGCGCACCGCCTCCTCGCCGTTGATGCGCCGGCTGCTGTAGAACAGCAGCGCCGCCATCTGCTGGCCGACCAGCCGCGGCAGGGTCGCCGTCAGGCCGAAGCCCGGATGGAAGCCGAGGCGGGTGAAGTTGGCGCTGAACCGCCCTTCGGGGCAGGTCACGCGGAAATCCGCCATGCAGGCCAGGCCGAGCCCGCCGCCGATCGCCGGTCCCTGCACCGCGGCGACGATCGGCTTCTTCGTGCGGAACAGCCGGATCGCCTCCTTGTAGAGGTGCTTGCGCGCCGGGCCCCCGCCCTCCACGCCCCGGTCGCGGCGGGAGAAGTCGGCGCCGGCGCAGAAGGCCTTGCCCTGGGCGGCAAGCACCACCGCGCGGATCTCCGGGTTGGCGTCGGCCGCCTCGAAGGCGATGGCGATCTCCTCGATCATGTCGCGGTCGAAGAAGTTGTTGGGCGGCCGCTGGATCTCCACCGTCACGACATGGCCGTCGGTGCTGACGCCGATGCTCTGGAAGGGTCGGGTCTGGGTCATGCTGCAGTGCCTTTCGCTTGCGGGGCAGGCGTGATGCGTATCACCGAAGGTGGCAGGCGACGAGATGGCCGGGCCCGACGGGCTTCGGCACCGGTGCTTCGGTACGGCAGCGCGCCTCGGCATAGGGGCAGCGCGTGTGGAAATGGCAGCCCGGCGGTGGGCGGATCGGGCTCGGCACATCCCCCTGGAGGATGCGCCGCCGGCGCTTCCGGCGCGGATCGGCAACCGGCACGGCGGCGAGCAGCGCCTCGGTGTAGGGGTGCTGCGGGTTGGTGAAGAGGCTGCGCGTGTCCGCGCACTCCACGATGCGGCCGAGATACATCACCGCGATCCGGTGGCTGATATGCCGCACCACGGCCAGGTCGTGCGCGATGAACAGGTAGGAGAGGCGCTGCTCCTGCTGCAGGTCCATCAGCAGATTGATCACCTGCGCCTGGATCGAGACATCGAGCGCCGAGACCGGCTCGTCGCCGATGATCAGCCGGGGGCCGAGCGCGAGCGCGCGCGCGATGCCGATGCGCTGGCGCTGCCCGCCGGAAAACTCGTGCGGGTAGTTGCGCATCTGCGCCGGACGCAGCCCGACGCGCTCGAACAGGGCGGCGACTCGCTCCTGCCGCTCCTTCGCCGTCGCGCCGATGCCGTGCACGCGCAGCGGCTCGGCGACGATGTCGCCCACCGGGATGCGCGGGTTGAGCGAGGAGTAGGGGTCCTGGAAGATGATCTGCATCTGCCGCCGGTGCGGCCGCATCTCGGCCCGGGACAGGCTGGTGATGTCCCTCCCGTTCAGGCGGATGCGCCCGGCCGTGGGCTCGATTAGGCGCATGGCAGCGCGGCCAACGGTGGACTTGCCGCAGCCGCTCTCGCCGACCAGCCCGAGCGTCTCGGCCTCGCCGATGCTGAAGCTCACCCCGTCCACTGCATGCACATGGCCGACGGTACGGCGCAGCAGGCCCTTGCGTACCGGGAAGTGCTGCTTCAACCCCTCCAGCTCGAGCACCGCGGTCATCACGCAGCTCCTGTGCCCATCAGGCGCTCGGCCTGCCAGCAGGCGGACCAGTGGCCGGGCCGCAGCGCGCGCCAGGGCGGGTATTCCGCCCGGCAGCGCTCGGTCGCGAAGTCGCAGCGCGGTGCGAAGGCGCAGCCCTCGGGCAGGGCGTTCAGCGGCGGCACCATGCCCGGGATCTCCTGCAGGCGCTGCTGCGCCGCCTCCTCCTCGAGGCGAGGGATCGAGCCGAGCAGGCCGCGCGTGTAGGGATGCAGGGGCTCGTCGAACAGCGCGGTGACCTCCGCCTCCTCCACCTTGCGGCCGGCATACATCACGATGACCCGCTGCGCCGTCTCGGCCACCACGCCGAGGTCGTGCGTGATCAGGATCACGGCGGTGCCGAGCCGCTGCTGCAGCTCCAGGATCAGCTCCAGGATCTGGGCCTGGATGGTGACATCCAGCGCCGTGGTCGGCTCGTCGGCGATCAGCACCTTCGGGTTGCAGGCGAGCGCCATGGCGATCATGGCGCGCTGGCGCATGCCGCCCGAGAGCTGGTGCGGATACTCGCGGGCGCGCCGCTCCGGCTCGGGGATCCGCACCAGGCGAAGCATTTCCACCGCCTTCTCCCGTGCGGCGCCGCGGGAGAGGGCCTGGTGCAGGACCAGCGCCTCGCCGATCTGCTCGCCGATGGTCAGCACCGGGTTCAGCGAGGTCATCGGCTCCTGGAAGATCATGGAGATGTCGTTGCCACGCACCCGGCGCATCGCCTCCGCGTCCAGGCGCAGCAGATCGCGGCCCTGCAGCCGCACCGCGCCGCCGACGATCCGCCCGGGAGGGCTCGGCACCAAGCCGAGGATCGAGAGCGCGGTGATGCTCTTGCCGCAGCCGCTCTCCCCGACGATTGCCAGTGTCTCCCCGGCGTCGAGGGCGAAGGAGACGCGGTCCACCGCGCGCACCACGCCGCGCCGCGTGTAGAACCAGGTCTGCAGGTCCTCGACCTCCAGCACCGGCTCGGCGCGCGCCTCCACCGCCTCGGCGGAGGCTTCGGCCGGATCGGGCGTGGTGATCTGCGTCACTGCCTTGCCTCCCTTTTCATTTCTGTTCTAGCTCTTCTCGCGCGGGTCGAGGATGTCGCGCACCGCGTCGCCCAGCAGGTTCGTGCCGAAGATGACCAGGCTGATCGCAAGCCCGGGAAAGATCACCAGCCACGGTGCCGTGCGCACATACTCCGCCGCGGACTCGGACAGCATCCGTCCCCAGGAGGGGTGAGGCTCCGGGATCCCGAGCCCGAGGAAGGACAGCGACGCTTCGGTCAGGATCGCCGAGCCGAGCTGCGCGGTGGCCAGCACGATCACCGGCGCGACCGTATTCGGCAGGACGTGGCGTAAGGCGATGCGCCACTCGCTCATCCCCTCGGCGCGTGCTGCCTCGACGAAGGGCATCTCGCGCAGCGAAAGGGTGCTGGAGCGGACGACGCGCGCGACATGCGGGATGACCGGAATCGAAATGGCGATGATGGTGTTGGTGAGCGACGGCCCGAGCGAGGCGGCCATCACCAGCGCCAGGACCAGCAGCGGCAGCGCCTGCAGGATGTCGTTGATCCGCTGCACGATCAGGTCGATCCATCCC
>Ga0182741_1006600_pt1 | contig 10039 bp, 7 predicted proteins | sample eDN5th37CBELigOP_FD_128874 | JGI IMG/M metagenome (GOLD analysis project Ga0182741, IMG submission 128874) | Enriched Organic Plus compost microbial communities from Emeryville, California, USA - eDNA 5th pass 37_C BE-Lig OP (version 2) (version 2) ...
ACGCCACGGGCGCGGAGGACGAGGAGGGCCGCACGCTCCCCCCCATGTCCGAACGGGACCCGCTGAAGACCCAGGAGGTCACGGCCAGCCAGCACTTCACCCAGCCCCCGCCCCGCTACTCCGAGGCGAGCCTGGTCAAGAAGCTGGAGGAGCTCGGGATCGGGCGGCCCTCTACCTACGCCTCCATCCTGCAGGTCCTGCAGGACCGGCAGTATGTGCGGCTGGAGAAGCGGCGCTTCATTCCGGAAGACCGCGGGCGTCTGGTCACCGCCTTCCTCGTCGCCTTCTTCGAGCGCTACGTGGACACCGGCTTCACCGCGGCGCTGGAGGAGCAGCTGGATGACATCTCAGGCGGCAGGGCGGACTGGCGCGAGGTGATGCGTGCCTTCTGGGAGGAGTTCCGACGTGCGGTGGACGCCACCAAGGACCTCAAGATCAGCGACGTCATCGACGCGCTGGACGAGGAGCTTGGCCCGCACTTTTTCCCCGCCGGGCAGGACGGCACCGACCCGCGCGCCTGCCCGGCCTGCGGAACCGGCCGGCTCGGGCTGAGGCTCGGCCGGCAGGGTGCCTTCATTGGCTGCTCCAACTACCCCGAATGCCGCTACACGCGGCCACTCGCGGTGCCGGGCGCCGAGGGCGACACGGCGAATGCGCTGCAGGAGGGCCAGCGGGAACTCGGCACCGATCCGGCGACGGGCCAGACGGTCACGCTGCGGCGAGGCCCCTATGGCCTGTACGTGCAGCTCGGCGAAGGCGGCGTGGATGAGAAGGGCAAGCCCACCAAGCCGAAGCGCGCCAGCCTGACGCGCGACATGGATCCGGAGACGCTGGATCTCGAGCGCGCATTGGCGCTGCTGTCGCTGCCGCGCGTGGTCGGGCAGGATCCGGAGACGGGTGGCGAGATCACCGCCGGCATCGGCCGCTTCGGGCCCTATATCCGCCTTGGCTCCACCTACCAGTCGCTGGAGCCCGGCGACGATGTGCTGACCCTCGGCATGAACCGTGCCATGGACCTGCTGACGAAGGCGCGGGCGAAGGTGCGGCCGCTCGGCACGCACCCGGCGGACGGCGAGCCGGTCGAAGTCCGCAAGGGCCGCTTCGGGCCCTATGTTCAGCACGGCAAGATGGTGGCCAACCTGCCGCGCAACCTCGCCATGGAGGATGTCACGCTCGAGCAGGCGGTCGAGCTGCTGCGCGACAAGGGCAAGGAGCTGAAGCCGCTCGGAAGGAAGGGCGCGAAGGCCGCGCCCAGGCGCGGCGCCGCCCGCACGGCAAAGCCCAATGAGGAGGCGGAGGCGCCGGCTCCGGCGGCGAAGACGCCGCCCAGCCGTGCGAAGGCCGCGACACCGAAGGCCCCGAAGGCTCCCGCGGCCCGCCGGGCCGCGAGACCCGCAGCCCCGGCCAAAGCGGCGGCGAAGGCGCCCAGCAGCACGAAGAAGACCGCGCCGAGAGCGGCAGGACACCGCAAGGGCGGGGGCTGACATGCCGCGGCGCCTCCCCGGTACGACGGGCCCGCGCCGTGACAAGAACCGGACGGAGGCAGCCGGTCCTCGGGCACCAGGCCAAGCGACATCGCCGCCCCGGGGGACGGCTCCGCGTCGTCGCGCTGCCATGGGCGAGCCGGCACCGCTGCCCTCGCGAGAGGAGATCCGCCGCTTTCTGGCGGCCGCGCCGGGCCGCGTCGGCAAGACGGAGATCGCGCGGCATTTCGGCCTCACCTCCGATCAGCGGCCGGCCTTGCGCGGTCTGCTGGCCGCGCTGAAGGCCGAGGGCAGTGCCGCCCCCGCCGGCCGCCGGGGCGTCGCCGCGCCAGGGCGGCTGCCGGAGACCGCGGTGGTGGAGGTGACCGGCACCGACCCCGATGGTGACCCCATCGCCCGTCCCCTCGGCTGGAAGGCCGAGCAGGGCCGGCCGCCCGTGATCTACATGCACCCCGAGGCCAAGGGCCAGGCCGCGCTGGCACCCGGGCAGCGCGTGCTGGCACGGCTCAAGGCGATCGGCGGCGGCAAGTATGAGGGTCGCACGCTGAAGCGCATCGGCGGCGCCGCGCCTGCACGCGTGCTCGGAGTCTACGAGGAAGGCCGGCTCATTCCGACCGACCGGCGCCACAAGGCGGAATGGGCCGTGCCCGCCGGCGAGACGAACGGCGCCGAGCCCGGCGAGATCGTGTTGGCCGAGCCCTTGCCCATGCAGCGCCATCTCGGCCTGCGCCCGGCCCGCATCATCGAGCGCCTCGGACGCGTGGGCGAGCCACGCTCAGTCTCGCTGATCTGCATTCACGCCCACGGCATCCCGGACATCTTCCCTGCCGACGCGGTGCGGGAGGCCGAACGGGCCCGCGGCGTCACCGCACGTGGGCGTGAGGACCTGACAGGCCTCCCCCTGGTCACCATCGACGGCGAGGATGCGCGGGATTTCGACGACGCGGTCTGGGCCGAGCCCGACGGCGCCGGCTGGCATGTGATGGTCGCGATCGCCGACGTCGCCCATTATGTCCGCCCCAGCAGTGCGCTGGACCGGGAGGCCTGGGCGCGCGGCAACAGCGTCTACTTTCCAGACCGCGTGGTGCCGATGCTGCCCGAAGCCCTCTCCAATGGCTGGTGCAGCCTGCGCCCCAGGGAGAAGCGTGGCTGCCTCTTTGTCGAGATGTGGTTCGATGCCGCCGGCACGAAGACACGGCACCGCTTCGGGCGAGGCATCATGCGGAGCGCCGCGCGACTCACCTATGAGCAGGTCCAGGCCGCTGCCGAGGACGGCACGGAGCCCGAGGGCCTGGCGGAAGGCCATATCGGCCGGCTCTATGGCGCCTTCCGCGCGCTGCTCGCGGCCCGGGAGCGTCGCGGCACCCTCGATCTCGACCTGCCGGAACGCCGCGTGCTGCTCGATGCTCATGGCCGCGTGACGGGGGTGGTGCCGCGCCCGCGCCTCGACAGCCACCGGCTGATCGAGGAGTTCATGGTCGCCGCCAATGTCTGCGCGGCGGAGGAGCTGGAGCGGCTGCGCCAGCCCTGCATGTACCGGATCCACGACCGGCCCTCGGATGAGAAGCTGGAGGGACTCAGGCAGTTCCTCGCCGGCCTCGGCGTCACCCTGCCGCCGTCCAATCATCTGCATCCGCGCAATTTCGCCGCGGTGCTGGAGAAGGTTCGCGGCCGGCCGGAGGAGCGGATCGTCCATGAGGCGGTGCTGCGCAGCCAGTCCCAGGCAGCCTACAGCCCGGACAATATCGGCCATTTCGGCCTGGCCCTGCCGCGCTATGCCCACTTCACCAGCCCGATCCGGCGCTACGCCGACCTGCTGGTACACCGCGCGCTGATTCGCGGCCTGAAGCTCGGCGCGGGCGGGCTGGAGGAGACGGAGGCCGCTCGCTTCCCCGACACCGGAGAACACATCACCCAGACCGAACGCCGCGCCGCGTCGGCCGAACGTGATGCCGTGGACCGCTATCTCGCGGCATACATGGCACAGCATATCGGAGAGGTGTTCGCCGCACGCATTTCCGGCGTGACACGCTTCGGCCTGTTCGTCACGGTGGAGAGCAACGGCGCGAGCGGAATAGTTCCGCTCGGGTCGCTGCCGGACGACCGATGGATCGAGGACCAAGCCACGCACTCGCTGGCAGGCCAGAGAACGGGACTGCGTTTCGCTCTTGGCCAGGCTGTCGAGGCGCGCTTGGCGGAGGCGACACCCCGCACGGGCGGCATGGTGTTCCACCTGATGCAGGGCGTGCCGGCGCGGCGCGGTCTCCGGGAAAAGGGGCGCAGACGCCGCTTCTGACCTGCCGCCGCAGGCTCGCCACACTGCTGCTGCTGTCGCTGCTGTCGCTGCCCGGTACGGCGCGCGCGATCCAGCCGCCCTTCCCGCGCGACCTGGTGCGCGCCGTGCTCGCGAGCGCCTTCGAGGTGGTGCTCGAACGGCATCTGGAGACCGCGACGCCGGGGGAGATCGGCCTCTGGAGCCTGCGCGGCCTCGAAGTGCTGGAACCTGCCCTGCACCCCGAATTGCGTGCCGGCACCCTGCTGCTCAGCGGGCCGGAGCGATTGCTCGGTGCGCGGCCGGTGCCGGCCGCGCCAGCCGGCGCCCCGCCGGGTGCAGCCGCGGCGCCTCTCGCCACGGCGATCGCCGCACTGTTCGAGGCCGCCTGGCGTGCCTCCCCGGCGCTGCGCGAGGCGGGCCTCGACCGCATCCTGCAGAGCGCCTTCGAGGAGCTGTTCAACCACCTCGACCCCTACAGCCGTTATCTGACTCCGGAGGAAGCAAGGGCCGCGCGGGCGCGGCGCATCGGCCAGTCCGCCCTCGGGTTGCGGCTTGCCGCGGGACGCGGCCGGGCGGTGGTGGTCGGATCCGTCACGCCAGGCGGGCTGGCCGAGCGCGCGGGTATCGCGCGCGGCGACCGGCTGATCGCTGTGGACGGCGTTCGTGTCGACTCGGACAATCTGGGCGAGGCGGCGGCGCTGCTCGAAGGCCCGCCAGGCACCAACGTGCTCCTGCTGCTCCAGCGCGGTCGCAGGCGCTTCGAACTGGCCTTGCCGCGCGTGGTTATTCCTCCAGACACGGTGCATGCGGAGCGGCGCGAGGGCATCCTTTGGCTGCGCCTCGACGGCTTCGCAAACGATACCGACCAGCGGCTGGCGCGTGCGCTGCGCAGCGCGCTGCAGGAGGGGCCGCTGCGCGGCGTGGTGCTCGACCTCCGCGGCAACCGCGGCGGGCTGCTCGGCCAGGCGGTGGCGGTCGCCTCCTCCTTCCTGGAAGGCGGACCGGTGGTGCGCACCTCCGGCCGGCATCCGGAGGCGTCGCGGCTCTACCTTGCCGACAGCAATGACCTCGCGCAGGGCCTCCCACTGGTGGTGCTGGTGGACGGACGGTCCGCCTCGGGCGCGGAAATCGTGGCGGCAGCACTCTCCGATCGCGGCCGCGCGGTCGTCGTGGGCAGCACGACCATGGGCAAGGGGCTGATCCAGGTGGTGGTGCCGCTGCCCAACGGCGCGGAACTGCTGGTCACCTGGGCAAGGGTGCTGGCGCCGCATGGCTGGCCGATCCAGGACCTCGGGGTCCTGCCCGCGGTCTGCACCAGCCTCGGCGCCGAGGCGACCCAGGCCGCGCTGGCGCGGCTCGCCGCCGGGGAGGCGCCGATGGCTGCGGCGCTGGCGCGGCAGCGCGCCACCCGGGCGCCGGTGCCGGCGAGCGAGGTCGCATCGCTGCGGGGCAGTTGCCCGCCCGCCGAGGGCCGCGAGGCCGACCTCGCCGCCGCCCGGATGCTCGTCGATACGCCCGGCGCCTACGCTGCAGCCTTGGCGCGCTGATCCCGCCCGCCTGCCTCCGCTTGACGCCGGCGATCCGGCCGCTAGTCTCCGGCCCCTTCTGCCGCGCCGGCACCCCGGAAACAGACAGGCTTCGCCATGGCCAAAGCGAATACGATCCAGATCAAGCTGGTGAGCAGCGCCGATACAGGCTTCTTCTACGTGACCAAGAAGAATGTCCGCAATCTCACCGGCAAGCTCGAGAAGAAGAAGTACGACCCGATCGCGCGCAAGCACGTGGTCTTCCGCGAGGCGAAGATCAAATAGCGCAGCGGCCGGGGCGGGCCGGAACGCCGGCCTGTCCCTCTTGCCAGCCATCTCGGGCGGTCTTGGACCGTCCGGAGTGGACGCCTCCCGAGCAGATCAGCCCATGATGGCCCCGGGGCGGAATGGTTCGCCGTGGGGCGCGATTGCTTGGGCCTGGAGCGCTCAAATGAGCGAACGGTGCGCCCTGCTCTGATTCCAGGGCACGACCCGTCCGCCTTGAACCGGTCACACGCTAGCTAAGGACAGCGGAGGTGAGGAAGTCGGGCTCGGACGCCACCTCCACCCTGTTGCGACCCGACGCCTTGGCCCGATAGAGCGCCGCATCCGCAGCGCAGATGGCCTTGGCCGCCGGCATTCCGGCCGGCGCGATCGCGAGGCCGATGCTGGCCGATACCGAGAGGCAGACCGAGCCGATCAGGAACGGGTCCGCGCTGATCGCCAGCCGCAGCCGCTCGGCGGTTCTGGCGGCATGGTCGCCTGCTTCGGCCGAAAGCGCCACCAGGAACTCCTCCCCGCCATAGCGGGAGATGATGTCCGCGCTGCGCAGATGCGCCTTCAGCCTCCTCGCGACCTCGCGCAGCACCGAGTCGCCGGCATCGTGCCCGAAGGTGTCGTTGATGGACTTGAAGCGATCCACATCCAGCAGCAGCACCGCGGCCCCGCTCCCCCGCAGCAGGCTCTCGAGGTGCCGGCGGATGTAGCGGCGGTTGCGCAGTCCGGTCAGCGGATCCGTCACCGCCAGTTCCAGCGAGCGGTCCAGGTCTTCGCGCAGCTGGTCCTGGTAGCGCTTGCGGCGGATCTGGTTGCGCGCCCGCGCGCGCAACTCGTTGGGATCCATCGGCCGAAAGACATGGTCGTTGGCGCCGATATCGAAGCCGCGGAGCACCAGGCCACGCTGGTCGGGATCGGTGACCAGCAGCAGGGGCAGGTCGCGGGTCGCCTCCTGCGCGCGAAGGCGCGAAGCAAGCCGCAGCGAGTCCCCGCCCATCGCCGAATGGCACAGGAGAACCAGGTCGTAGCTGCCCTCCAGCAGGATGCGGAGCGCGGCCTCCGGATCGCTCGCCGCCTGGAGCGCAATGCCGTCGGCGGCGAGCGCCGCGCGGATGCGCGCAACCTCCCCCGCATCCGCCGCAACCACCAGCGCCTGTGCCTCGCCGAAGTCGAGCGAAAGCTCGGCCGGGCTGTCGAAGCCCAGCTCATGGGCCGCCACCGAGCGCAGGCGCCAGGCATCCTGGACCTGCTTCACCCGTAGCAGTGCGCGCAGCCGGGCGAAGAGCGTCGCGTCGTCCACCGGCTTCGACAGGAAATCGTCGGCGCCAGCCTCGAGACCCCGTACCCGCTCGCCCGGATCCACGAGCGCCGTCACCATCACAACCGGGATATGCGCAGTGGCCGTGTTCGCCTTCAGCCGGCGGCAGACCTCGTATCCATCCATGCCCGGCATCATGACATCGAGCAGGATGACATCCGGCGACCAGCGCGAGGCGCAGTCGAGTGCCTCGCCTCCGGACGCCGCGAGCGAAACCTCATAGTATTCGGCCAGAAGTTTGACCTCCAGCAACTTGAGGTTGGTGGGGATGTCATCCACCACAAGGATACGGGCCGTCATTTGACAGCTCCGTGAAACCTATGCTTCGGCGAAGTGTCGGAACTTAGGGCAGGCTTCGCCCGATGCAGCGCAGCGCCTAAACGGGCGGCCGGCCGGACGAATCCGGCCATTGCCTTGACCGGAAGGAGAACGGGATGTCTGGCTGGACCGCGAGCGGATCGGATGACCGGCGAAGCGTGGCAAATGCGGCGCTGTTCTTCCGCCGCTGGCTGGCGAATCCGCTGCAGATGGGGTCGGTCATCCCCTCTTCGCCCAGCCTCTGCCGTCGCATCGCAGCGCTGGTGAGCCGCCGCGACGACGAGGTGGTGCTCGAGCTCGGCGCCGGGACGGGCGTGGTGTCGCGAGCCCTGCTCGCCTCCGGCGTTCCGGCCGAGAAGCTGGTGGTGGTCGAGATCGTGCCGGAAATGGCAAACCACCTGCGCGAGGTGTTGCCGGGCGTGAACGTGATCACAGGCGATGCCTTCGAACTCGCCCGCGCCCTGCCGGAGCGCTGGCACGGAAAGGTCGGCACGACGATCTGCGGCATCCCGCTCGTGCTCCTGCCGCTGGATCAGCAACGGCGCTTCGTGCGGGCCGTGGATACCGTCGCACCCGGGCGCGGCTTCCTGCTCTACACCTACTGCATCACCTCGCCGCTGCCCTACAAGGCGCTCGGCCTGACGGCGCGACGGGAGGCCTGGACCCCGCTGAACGTTCCGCCCGCCAGCGTATGGCGCTACCAGCCTGCCAGCTAGAGGGACCATTTCCACCATTGCTCATGGGTTGCTGCAGGTTGGCGTGCTTCCACCCTTGCGTCCGTCCCTGTTACCATCATGTCGGGCCCCGGGAAAGAAGTCGTCACGCTGCGACCCGAGAGCCTGGCCCCAGGGCGCCCCCTCTACCCCGACGTAAGCGCCACTTCGGCACCGTCCGCGCGCTGCAAACGCGCCACCAGGCGGGCGCGCGGGCTGCGGCGGACCCGCACTGCCTCGTCCAGCCCGCGCTCGGCCAGCGCGCTGCGCACGGCCTCCGCCTCGGGGTGCTCGGCCTCGAGCGCGACCAGGCGGCAGCCGCTGTCCTTCAGCCGCCCCGGTCCGCCGGGCCCGTCGTACTGGATCAGCGACGGGATCAGGTTGTCCATGTCCTGCTGCTGGGGTGGAAAAGCCATGCGCCAGGACAGCCGCCCCCGGCGCATCGCCTTCACTTCACCCGCCCGAGGCCCAAGGCGCGCCACCACGGCATCCAGCACGGGTGTTCGTGCAACCCAGGCAATGAGGCACGGCTCCGCTTCCAGCATCATGCGGACGGAGGGGCTGTCGAGGTCGAAGGGACGCGGATGGGGCGGCCGGGGCTGATCCGGGTCGGGTGCGATGACCTGCAGGTAGCAGGCGGGGCCGAGGCCGAGCAGCATGTTGTGCGTGCCGAAGCCTTCATGCTTGCCGCCCGGTTCCGGCCGGGCACCGAGATGGCGTTCGAGGAATGCTGCGCCCTCCTCCAGCGTCCGGGCGCCGAGCACGATATGGTCGATCTCCGCCATGCGGCCTTTCCTCCCGTTTCCTGCCGCCGCCCGCCGGCGGTCCTGTTATCGGGGCATGCCCCTGGGCTGCGCCGCATCAGCAGCGGGCGCGCCGGCCGGCGCGCCCTTGCGTCCCCGCCTCCGGCCGGCGGGACACGGCTGATCCAATCTCGCCGCAGGCCCGTGGCCGCCCCGTGCCCGGGGCTCAGCGCACCGCGAACTGCGTCTTCCCGAACATCACCTCCCGCTCGGCGTCGGTCATCGGTCCCTTGCGCTGGCGCTCCGCCAGCACCGCGACGCCCCGCTGCACCGCCGGCCGGGCTGCGATGGCGTCATGCCAGCGCTTCACCGCGGGATATTCAGCCAGATCGATGCCGCGACGGTCGGCGTTGCGGATCCAGGGAAAGGTGCAGATGTCGGCGATCGAGTATTCCGGCCCGGCGAGGTAGGGGCTTTCCGTCAGCCGCTTCTCCAGCACGCGGTGCAGCCGCGCCACCTCGTTCGTGTAGCGCTCGATGGCGTAGGGCAGCTTCTCCGTGGCGTAGTTGGCGAAGTGATTGTACTGGCCGAACATCGGGCCGACGCCGCCCATCTGGAACATCACCCATTGCAGGCAGCGGTAGCGGGCAGTGCCGGATGTCGGCAACAGCGCACTGCCGGTCTTCTCGGCGAGGTAGATCAGGATCGCGGCGCTCTCGAACAGCGGGAAGGGCCCGCCTTCGGGACCTTCGGGATCGACGATGGCGGGGATGCGGTGGTTCGGCGTGATCGCCAGGAATTCCGGCCTGAACTGCTCGCCGGCACCGATGTTCACCGGGATCACCTCATAGGGCAGGCCCAGTTCCTCGAGCATGATATGGACCTTGTGGCCGTTCGGCGTCGGCCAGGTCCAGACCTGGATCGGCTTGCGCACCTCCGGTGCGGCGGTGGATGCAGGCATATCCGGACTTCCCTCCGTTGCATGCACAAGCTTGCCGACCGCCCGGCCGCAGATGCAAGCCCGAGAAAGGCGACTCCGCAGCCAGGCAGGGATCCACGCCGCCATGACGCGCTGCGAGCGCCAGGCGGGTGTGATGCATATCGAGTGACGGACCCGTCCGCCACAACCCGATGGCCCGAACCCGGCGCCATGGCTGATGCCCGGCAAGCGAGAGGCCGGCACCAATCCTCGGTGCGCTCCGCTCGTCGTGACGTTGGAAGGGCATGCTCCGGCGTGTCAGCGCATGGCGCTGGACGCGGTGCCGCCGGTCAGCCGAGCGCATCGCCCCGATGCCCCTGCCCAGCCGGAACGAGAAGGGTGCCTCGCACCGTCCTCCGTTGTTGCGGCATCCCGCCACCCAAACTGTCTGGCCGCCATTGGATGGG
>Ga0182741_1006604_pt1 | contig 10036 bp, 11 predicted proteins | sample eDN5th37CBELigOP_FD_128874 | JGI IMG/M metagenome (GOLD analysis project Ga0182741, IMG submission 128874) | Enriched Organic Plus compost microbial communities from Emeryville, California, USA - eDNA 5th pass 37_C BE-Lig OP (version 2) (version 2) ...
AAAGAGGATCTCCAGCACCCGGGCAAGCTCGTTGCGCTTGCCCTCGGGCAGATGATCAAGGCTGGTGTTCATGCGTCAGGCTGATCGGCGTCTACTACCGCAACGGGTGATTCGCTCCAGTCTAGGTCGCCTCGCCAGGCTTCTGTAGGCCCCAATGCAAAGCCCAGCTCCACCTGCGACCGCTTCTGACGGGGCGGAGCCGCCGCGCCCGATTGCGGACCTCTTGGTTGTCGCTGACGGGCTCAACGCGGACGTCGAGAGGGTCCGCTTTAGGGATGAAGGTCTGACGTCCGTCGCAACAAGAGTGAACCACTTCTCGGGATCTCGTCTTCCGGAGCGCAATCGCTTGGCGCTATTCCGGGTGGAACTGAGATACATCCGCCCGTTCGACGATGGTGAAGTGAATGATGGTGCCAGTGCGCCACGTCACATTCTGCGAGAAGCGCAGCCTGACCTGGCTTTCCGACGGATTTTGATCGTCGACAAACTCGAAATCGACCACCTCCCCGTTTGGGCCGACCTGCGCGTATTCAAGGGCCTCCGCTAAGCGCGGGCAGAATAGCAGGGCGTCGCGATCATCGTTCCATTGATAGACATCGATGCCGTTGAGCGTGCCGACGTAGGCTAGACCGCCACCGCCGCGGACATCGTCCTTTCGCCCGATGGTGAAATCGTCCAGGCCGTGGTTTGGAATCCCCCACGCGGCCTGCCCAATCGGCTCTCCAAGATGCCGAGGAACCAAGGCGACGCGGGGCTCGGCTACGCGTTGCGCGTGCTCCACAATGACATGCCAGAAGTCGGCAACCTTCCCCGTCTCGCGAAACACAGCTTCTTCACGTGGCTGATGATGAAACGATCTCCAGAAATAGCGTGCCAGTGCGTGCTGAAGGCTTTCGGTGATGATCCGGTCCAAATCATTTCGGTCCATCGCTGACATCGGCGGCCGGAAGTAAGCCCCCTGGTCGATACGGCCGAAGGTGTAGTCCTGAATCTCGTCCCGCCGCTCCACCATCGAGATCGGAATATCTCGGAACACAACGAGTTCCGGTCCTTCGCGCAGGACCGTTTCTGACATCTGCTGGCGCAGGCTGGCGATAGCGTCGGAGTCCAATTCCGCTGCCCGTAGCTTTGCAAGTTCCTTCTCGTGCAATGCGTCAGCGACGGCGGTTAACAGGGCGCCGAGTGCCCCCCGAGCATTGCCAACATCAATGTCAGCACCGAAGACGCGGGTCGCTCGCTCAAAGGCTCGATCGGGCGTCTCGCCAACTTCGTCCGCCAGCCGCCGGAAATACCTGATTGTATTTCTGAGCGTGTCGGGTCGCGCCAATGGCCCGCCGTCATCACATAGGGATGCCACTTCAGCGGTGAGGTTCCCGTAGTCCGTTGGGATGTCGGCAGCCATGATCGCGAACAGGCTGCGTTTGATGGTGTCGATGCCTTCGACGCCCCAGCCCGAATAGACCCGGCCTGGCACCATGCGAGAACTCGACACGCTGCCGAGTTGCCTCACCAGATCGTCGAGGCTGATGCCATACCGACCGGAGCCGACGCTTGGCTCGAGTGAGTTGCGAAGGAAGAGGTCGAAGGCCGCCCGGAAGGGTGCATAAGGGGTGCTTGCTCTGGCGGTGAGGTCGGAGCCCTCATCTAGGATCTCTCGGCGCATCAATCGCACAGCTGCTCGGGCGCCAATATCCGTCGCCTGTTGTTCGGCCGTGTACCAGGACAACGTCAAAGCGGCGACAATCGTGACTACGTCGCGATGGGCGGTTCGGAGCACCTCGCCGAAGATCGAGGGCGGTGTCGCTTGTTCGAACTGCTGAAACTTCAGGGTGGGCTTCGCATATTCGACCGCTTCGCCCCAGGTCGCTGCAAGGACGCTCGGAACAAGCAGATGGGTACGATGGAAGGCGTAGTCGCGGCCCAGCTCTTCGTAGAGGTGGCTACGCCAACGAAGCAGGTGATCGCGGAAGCGCTGCTCACCGGGATCATCTTCATTCCAGACGGCTGACGTCAGGAAGTATGCGCTCGCCTTCATGTGAGCGAACAGGATCGGCCACGCCGCCGCGTAGCGTTGCCATTGCTCCTCGGTCGACTTCTTCTTCAGCTTTCGAAGCCCGCTCGATTGGATGATGGCGTTCTGGAACGCCTCCCAGGCCCCAACGAACTGGATCAGCACCGCTTCATAGGCACGCGCGTCCGACCCTGCTAGGCGTGCAGTCGCATCGCTAAGCGGGTTGTACGAGGGCTGGGTATGCTTGGTCACCCACGCCTCTAACGCGATCACCTGGAACGCCCCAAGATCGACGAGGGTGATAAGCGGTCGCTGGGAGAAGGTCGTCGCGTCTTCTGGCAGCAAGCGATAGGGCAGATACGACAGTCGCTCGATGAAATCGGTGTTCAAGTTCAGCTTCTCGGCGGCCGCGTCGTAGGCTCGCCGGTATGCGCGCACCCATTCCTCATCCGGGCGCGACCACACCCCCCCAACCTCGGCCAGGTTGAGAGCGTTTCCGCCTTCATCGCGGGTGTTTTGCGCAGCAAGGATGAACTTGTGAAAGCGGGTTGCTTCTTCGTATGCCGCGTTGAAGCTCGTGATCGCGGCTTTGTCGATTTGGGCCACCATCTTGTCGATGAGGCCCTCGAGGAAATCGCTGGTCGTTGGAAGGTCGTCGTCGCGGCGGTCGGCCTTCCGGAACCGCAGGGAATGCTTGATCAGGAAGCGTTCCCAGGGGCGAAGTGGAACACCTCCGTTGCGCTCGAGAAGGACCATATGGTCCGCCGCATGGCCGGGCGCGGCCGACACAGCGAGTTCCCCATCCCACTTTTCGCTGCCAAACATTCGCTCCTTTCGCTTCCCCTGCCTCTGTGTCCTCTTCCGCCAGGAGCGAATGGCAAAGGCAAGCGGGCCAAGCCATACGTCAGTGAGCACATGCGGCCGGGAAAACTTGCGCTGGATCTCCGTCGTCGCGTCATCCTCGACGATCAGCCCGTGCCCGAATGAAACGGAAGGCCCTTCAGCAAGGGCTGCCTCCCCAAATACGTTGGGGGCGGCATTCGAATAGAAAGCCCGAAACAGGCGTCTCCTCAGGTCCTGTGGGATCACGAGGTTTGCAGCGTATCGCTCGCGCATGTGTTCGCGCGCGCCGGGCTCAACGAACCGTAGCGTCGTCGTCGTGAATTGCAGGAAGAGCAGAACGTTGAAGGCGAACCAAGCGGCGTGAATGGCGGTGAGCACGAACGCCGGTGCGAGACTGGGGCCGCCGTAGCCAAGCTGGTGAAGGAGCCACTCAGCTGGCCAGAAGAGCTGAACCGTCAGAACTAGGAGCAAGGCAACAGAGCTGGTCGTCAGCTCATAGGAAAACGACTCCACATAGTAGAGCCTAACGTCCGATTTGACGGTTGCGCTCTGCTCTCCCTGGGACAGCAGGGTCACGACGGCGACGGCCACCGACACGATCGCAAGAATGCCGACCTGGGCGGCGAGAAAATAGCTCCCCACGTCGATGAGAAAATCACCGATCTTGTCGGCGGACGCTGTTTCAGGGATGTCGGGGCAAATCTTGTAAGCGATAACTTCGGCCGCCGTCACCAAAGCGGCGAGCGCGAAGTATGCCGCCAGCATAGCGGGCATCGTGCGATCAACGAGCCAGCCCCGAACCATGCGGTGCCAGTAGCCATGCCGCTCTCTGCGGATGACCTCGTTATCGCGGTAGAGCTCGCGAACCTCTTCCTCGACGCGCTTTGACAAGCTGCCGAGTAGGCCTCGGCCCAATCTCTTGGCCATGCACCGCTCCCCCATTCCCGGGAGTGATTAAGGCGGCACAACCTGCAGGTTGCCAAGGTCGGCCGTGCATCTCCCAGGAAGTGACGTTACAAATGTCCGCTTCCCGGCTTGAAACCAACGTCAGCTCCTGGCGCCAGCCGGTCATGCGCTGGGCTGCAGGGGGCTGGAAGATCTGCTCAGGAGATGGCCCGGAGAGACCTCTCAACAGGCGTTTTCTCCCCTCGCCGCGTGGCTACGCGAGAGCGCGTGTAATTCTGAACTCAACCGCTCGCAAATTGTGGTCGGCGCCTCCCGCAGGAAAATGAGGGGCAGGTATTTCTCGCCGTCAGCGGTTTTGAACGCCACGAACTTCATCTGAAAGATCGCGACGCTCTTCGTAACCACCTCGATGGATTCGACGGTTCGAAGGTCTATTCGGAAACGGCGACCATCAAGGAAGACGACTTCCGAACCCGCAAGACGCAGGGCGGCCTGCCCTGGCTTGACCAGCGCGGCCGCCAGGGGAATTGAGGCATACGGAAGGAATGGCCCCGTTATCCACCCAAACACGATGAACAACGCCCAGCGCGGTCTCTCCGCGAGGTACTGCAAAGGCCCTCCGGTCGACGAGACGGGCGCTCCGTAAAGGCCGACAAGCACAACAGTGAAGAGCGCCAAGGCGGCGAGGGCGCGCCCCGATCTAAGCGTTGCCAGCACCTGCATTCGTGGCCTTGCCTTAGTGGTCAAGTTTTGTTCACGCGCGCGCCGAACGGTCATTCGCGCCGAGACGTGTCTCAGTGACTTGGAGCGGATGCTCTGAGCGTCGCTCAAGGTGGACTTGCAAAACTAGGGGAGGCTCTCTGGGATGCCGCTCACGTTTGCTAAAGTCGCTCTCCTCCGGAGGCTGGGGAGCAGTTGGCTTGCGCGATAAACTGTCGTCCACCCGCCACCACTCCTTACCTGCAGAGCTTCCGTCCAGGGAGATATCGGAGTGACCCGGGCCTCCCCGATAACCCACGCGTCGACAACTGCCTCGAATTCTTTGGCCACCTTCTCAAAGGGAAAATGGTGGGACCAGAAGGCGCCGACCCCGAAATTCAGCTCGTTGTTCTGAAAAGCCAATGTCACGCGGTGCGCAAGCCTTTGCTGACTTGGAAAGGTCCACAACACCTCGACTGGCGCGTCGAGATCGACGTCATAAGACAGGCCGTGGCGCTGCGCGAAACGGGCGAACAATGCCTCGGCTTCAGTTGTGTAGTCTCGCATCTCGTGAGCATGCCTCGCCAGGGCGGCTTCCGCTATGGTCGGATTCCGTCGACGGCGAGGTCCCTGCAAACGGACGAACGCCTAAGTCCGTTTTCCGGTTAGGAGCCTTGGTCCGCAAGGGGCGCGAGGTTGACCTCAAATCACGTCCGCTGAGGAACGAAACTGCTGCTGCCGTCCGCCGTCGTGAGTCCCCGAAATCACCGGGGCGCAGAGTGTCGCTCGGCGACGTGAGAGAAGCGGAGCACTGTCCCTACGGCGAAAATCGCCCCGCTGCCGAGTCCCCACATATCACCAAATAAAGTCGATGCTAGCGACCCAACCGCCGCCGAACCTAACGCACCAACAAGTATGTAGCGGAGTGTGAGGACTAGACCCTTCATGGTGGTGGGCATGTGCGTGCCACCTGGCGCCCGCTCGAACCAAACTTCCTCCACCTTGCGCGCCATTTCCTCCGCCCTCCGCCGCTGGCGGATGATAGGCGAACGTGCTTCCGACGTCAGGCTACACTTCGAGCGCATTACCGAACTGCGTTTAAACGTCGGCTTGCCGGCGCGGTGCGAATGTCGGCATCGGGCGCCACGCGGTCATTCCGTTGAATCCCGGCTTAAGCCGATGAGCGGCTTCCAGGCGACGTGCTTAGCCCTGGCTGAAGTGTTGGGGAAAATAGCAAATATTGACAGGCTTTGCCACAATATGGAGTGTTGAGGCGGGAGGTGCCATATGGCGACCATGAATGTTTCGCTGCCAGACGCGATGAAGGACTGGGTGGAAGGCCGCACGGAAACGGGCCGCTACAGCAACGCCAGCGACTATGTGCGCGATCTGATCCGCAAGGATCAGGAGCGGGAAGAAAAGGTCGCGGCGTTGCGTCTACTCATTGAAGAGGGCGAGGCCAGCGGCGTTAGCGCGCTGTCCGCAGATGACATCTGGGCGAACGCGCTCAAGCGCGCCGATGGGCGCAAGCGTGGCTTATAAATTTAGCCGGAAAGCCGCCGAGGACCTTGAGGCAATGACGGCCTATGGGATCGAGGCGTTCGGACCGTATTAGGGGGGCGGATCTGCTGTCTAGCAGACCTATACGTCTAAGCGCTGTTCGACTTCTTCATCGAAGCGGCCGCGCTTCTCGAACACCATCAAAGCAGCCTGTGCTTCGGCCATAAGGCGCGCCCACACGGGCGTGCCGAGCAAAAGCTCAATCGAGCTGGGCATTGGATCGGGCGTTTCGTCTGCCACTGCCAGCCAGACGCTGTTGAAACTGCGAAGCGCATGGCGTTCATCGTCTGAGAAAATGGGCGGTCCGTACCAGTCTAGATCGTCGCCAATCACCCAGTCTTCCCATTGATTGATCATCTCGTTGGGCACGTGGGCCATCGGTGCACGGCGCTCGTATTCGCGCTGCTCGTCGGCTGACGCCGCGAGTTCGAGGTACTCTATGATCCGATTGCGGATGCGTTGATGGAGTAGCTGCTGCGACAATTCTTGGTCGGACATGGGCACCCTACTCGGTTTGAGCCTCGTTATCTGGCAACCCGCAAGTTCTGCAATGGGGCGGCCCGGCGGAGGACGATGTTCCCGCAAGCGGACGGACGTCTGTCCGCTTTCCGGTCAGGACCTATGGTCTCCTAGGGGCGCCGAGCTGCCAAAAGCCGAGGCCAGTTGGTCGCAGCGCACACCGCGGGGCACCTGGAAAATGCCTGCGGTAGCGGTCCAGGAAAGTGGCTAGCGGCTGACGCCTTCTTCAGGCATCACGCGGCGAGCGCCTCATCCCGGCGCCGGCGCAGCGCCGATCCCATGCCGAAGAAGCCAAGGATCAGCAGGGCCCAAGCCCCGGGTTCGGGCACCGGCGCCGTGGGAAACGCGGACCCAAAGCTGAGATTGTCGAACGAATAGCTCTCGTTCCCAGCCTTGGCCTGAAAGACGACCTGCTTGACGGCGTACGGAGAGGTGAAGCCAAAAAAGCCGGACCCGCCGGCGGGAGCGCCAAGGTTCACCGGCTCACGTTCCGGGTCGAGGAAGCTGACAATGACGTCGAACTTCTGCCCGACGCCGCCGGGGGTGAAGTCGTATGTGCCTCCGAAAGCGCTGATGGGATCGCCAAAGACGAAAGTCGTTGAAGGTGCGCTTGCCGGATGAAGAGTCTGGCGCAGCCTGCCACTGACGAAGCTGATATTCTGACCAGCGATGCTGAGCCCGCCGACCAGGTCGCTATCTGAGAAGTCTTCAGAAAAGCTCGGTCTGGCGGCCGAATTGAACTTCGCCGCGTCACTGTAGGTGATCAGCGACGCCGCGGCGGCGGGATGCGCCGCTAAAGCCATCAGCGAGGCCCCGGCAGCGGCAAAAGAGAGTTTGCGCATGTCTCGTTCTTTCGTGGGCATGGGAGGGCTATCGCGCGACCTGCCCGGGTCGCACGTGCGTGGGAATGTGTGTTGGAGAAGGCGCCGAAGTTGGCGCAGGCTCAGGCGGGAGGGCCCGCCTCAAGAAGGCGCCGCCAACCTGCGGGCGTCATTGTGCGTTGGTAGTCTTCTTGCATCTGCGGGGTCAGGACCTCGATCATCTGACGTCCTTCGATCCAGACCTCGATGACCCCGAAGAGTCCGCCGCGATTTCGATACTTCGCGGGCCAACCTTCCCGATCAGCGATCGCGATCACTTCCGGCTCGTTGAGCGAACTTCCGATGGCCGCGTGCGTGGCGGTTTTCGCCAGCACCGGTCCTGGAACGCCGTAGGCGTCACCGTCGCCATCGTATTCGACCAGCTGCGTGCCGACTGGATACACCTCTATGGCTGTGCCGCGATCATCTCCGGCCATCGCGATCCAGGCGTCCTGCGTCACCGGCGGGAAGGGGAGGGCCACTCCTCCCCACAACTCGGCCAGGACGTTGGCGACATGTTCAGGCCGCTCAGCGTCGATCGACATGTGGAACAACATGGTTATCTCTCCCTTCGACGCAGCTTCTTAAACGTGGCACATTTTGTGTCAATCGTAATTTGACACAAAATGTGTCGCGACCTAAAACCGGACCATGAGCACCGAGCAGATTGAAACTGGAAAGCGGGCGCAGAAGAAGGAGGAAGCACACCTCCGCATCGTCGACGCGGTGCTCTCGCAAATGGCTGAAGACGGGGAGTTGAACCACGACGCGGTCGCGGAACGCGCCGGCGTGGCCAGACGCACCGTCTACAGGTATTTCCCCGACCGCGAGGCGCTGCTTAGCGCAGCCTGGCTTCGTATGACGCAGCTGGCAGGGCCAGGCGTCGCCTTTCCAACCTCAGAAGCAGATCTGACCGACTCTCTTGGAGCCATCCACCGCGGGTTCGACCAGAACGCAGAATTGCAGACGATCCTTCGCGCGACGCTGCGCGGTCGGGCTATTCGGCTGTCGCGTCGAGAAGAACGTGTCGCCAGCTATCAGGCCGCCGCAGCGGCCGCTGTCGCCGCGCTGCCGAAGGAGGATCAGCGTCTTGCCACGGCCATGCTGCAGGTGCTTCACACAGGCCCCTGGCTCGAGATGCGTGACCAGTGGGGGCTGGACGGTGCAAGCATCGCCACAGCCTGCGAGTGGGCGATTCGAGTCCTGCTGCAGGACCTGAGGGAAAGGGGTGCGCGCCCGCTGTCGGAGGGACCGGCTCCACCTCTGACCCTGGAATAGTCACGCAGCTCCAGGGCCGCCCGTGTTGGCGCTCCGAGCGGTCTGCGGACAATCCAGGGAGACGTGAAGGTCAGCTATTCGGCCTAGAGCTAACTTCTCCTTCGGGCGCTCAGCCGAACGCGGCGATGTTTCGCCGCGCCTCTTCCGCACAGCATCCAGCAGGCGCCTTGTCGTCGCAGAAAGCCAAGAAGCTCGCGTGGCGACTGCCGCGCCGGCCGGCGGGCCTAGGCCGCGACGGCACCGGAAGGCGGCGGCGAAACTGCCGTCCGGATTTCCCCCTCTTCGGCGAACCGGCTCGGCGGAATGCCTGCGTAGCGTCGGAAGGCCGTGCTGAACGCGCTGCCCGACTGGTAACCGACCGCCATCGCTACCTGCTCTATTGTAAGCGCCTTCCGCTGGAGGAGGTCCTTGGCCACCGCCATGCGCCATTGGATGAGATACTCCATCGGGGGCATGCCCACCCGCCCGGTGAAGCGATCATAGAATGTGGAGCGGGAGAGGCCCGCGTCCCGGGCGAGTTCCGCCACCGTCCAGGGTTGCGCCGGGGCCCCGTGCAGCCGCCGCAGGGCCCGTCCGACGTGCGGATCAGCAAGGCCCTCCAGCAGGCCCGGGCGGCTAATCGCCCTCGTGTGATCGGAGCGAAATCGCAATGCCTCGACCAGCAGAACCTCCATCAGCCGTTCGACGATGAGCTGTCGGCCGGCGCGCTCGGCGCGCACCTCATCCGTGATGAGCTCGATCGTGTGGGCCAGTCGGCGCCCAGCCAAGTCCGCGCCCGAGACGTGCACTAGAGGCGGCAGCAGCGCGCCCAAGAACGCGATATTCGTCGGGTCGAGGCTGAACGAGCCTCCCATGACCTCGACGGTCGGTTCGCCGTCGGCATCCCCATGCCGCACCTCGGTAGGGGCCTCGGCCGACGGGGCGGCGTCCATGGGAACGGCGTCGACATCGCGGTCGCTCGCGATCGCGAAGCTGGCTGCCGCCTGCAGCAGCACGAAGTCGCCCTTCACGAGATGGACCGGTGGCGCCTCGTCGGCGCTCACGTAGCACTCGCCGGCGAGGACGAGGCCGAACCCGGCGCTGGGGACTCCGGCATAGCGTACGCCCCATCGTCCGGCGCCGCGGACGATCTTGGGGAGCACCGCTCTGGGTCGCAGTAGGCCGACTAGTGCGGCGAGGGGCTCCATCCGGACGATCCAGCACGAAACAGTGGCAGTGCATACTAGGGTGTTTGAACTCGACCGTCAGCCCTTGAGAGTTCTGCGGGGGGATACCTCGATCGCCTATCGGGCCCGTGTGGCCGTGGGGCAAACTTCGGACGGCGCGTAACGTCTTCCGGACGCGGGTTTATGGCTGATCT
>Ga0182741_1006606_pt1 | contig 10035 bp, 8 predicted proteins | sample eDN5th37CBELigOP_FD_128874 | JGI IMG/M metagenome (GOLD analysis project Ga0182741, IMG submission 128874) | Enriched Organic Plus compost microbial communities from Emeryville, California, USA - eDNA 5th pass 37_C BE-Lig OP (version 2) (version 2) ...
CCGCGGTGACCTCCTCGCGCGGGAGCGTCCAGAGCTCGTCCCAGCTCCATCGCCGCGGCGTCGCGACGGCGCCGCGCACCTGGAAGTCCCAGCGATCCATCGCGGGGCGGGGGGTCGGCCCCGCCGAGAGCACCGGAAAGTCGGTGGTGACGAACTGCCCGGGCGGCACGCGGTCACGCTCGCCGGCGGCGCGACGCCGACCGACGAATCCGCGGGAGATGATGGGCTCCGACATGTCTCGCTCGCTGGTTCAGGCGCGACAGGGGACGAAGGATGCGGGGCTTGCAGGTTGCGCGCCGGCTCGCGGACGAGGCGGGCTGCGCCGGTCACCTCCGGACGGCTCGGCCCTTTCACCGCGAAGACGCGACGCCGCGAAGGGACCGGCGAGCTGCTTCGCGCCCTTCGCGGCGTCGCGGTGCATTCGAGATCTGCACGTTGGAACCGCGGAGGGCACGGGGGACATGGGGGACGGTTGCTGCGCGCGGTGAGTTCCTCCGTGAAAGGAGCGAATCCTGACGTACTTCTAATACTCGTCCAAACCGTGTGTCGTGCTCTTGCCGAGGGGATGGCGAGGGTCGAGATTCGCCCTGCCCACCCGTGACGATGGTCGGTCACACTCCCCGCCCGCACGATGCAGGACATTCCCCGCTGGCTCGAGTTCTGGGGTAAGGCGCGAGCCGAGAACGAGCTCGGTCCGAGCTGGCACCCGATCGCCCACCATCTGCTCGACGTCGCCGCGGTCACCGAGGCCTTGCTGGGTGCGCGATCGCTGGTGGTGCGTCGCGTCGCAAAGCTGCTGGAGATCGAGTGCGACGAGGCACGTTCGCTGATCGTCGCGCTCGCGGGGCTGCACGACATTGGCAAGTTCGCGCCGGCATTCCAGGCGAAGTCGCCGGAGCACTGGCCGGCGTCGACGCTCGGCACGTTCGACGAGCGATTCGCCGTTCGGCGGCCGCACACGGAAGACGGAATGTCGCTCTGGTTCGACGTGCTCTGCACACAACTCACGGAGCGACTCTGGATCGGCGGAGACCGAGTCCTCTGCACACTGGCTCCGGCGGTCTTCGGGCATCATGGCCGGCCGGTGTCGGTGCGTCCATTCAGCGAGTCCGCTGCTCGTCGTTTCGGAAATGGAGTATCTGCTGCGTCGGCGTGTGCGGAAGCCGTCGTTGCGCTGCTGATGCCGACACCGGTGAGCGGAGAGCCGGCGGATGAAGATCGGGTCCGGATCGCCAGCTGGCTCGTGTCCGGCGTGCTCACCGTCGCTGATTGGGTAGGGTCGAACGAGCGGTGGTTCCCCTACGTCGCGCCGGACGTCGCCGATCCGTCGTTGCACGCCTACTGGGAGCGGGCGCGCCATCAGGCGCGGCGCGCGGTACGCGATGCAGGACTGGTCCCCCTGCCCCCGAGCGCCGAGCGAGAGTTCGCCGAGCTGACCGGCATACCCGGCGAGCCCACCCCGGTGCAGGCGTGGGCGTTGAAGGTCCCGCTGCCGGACGGGCCGTCGCTCTTCGTCATCGAGGACGTCACCGGCGCGGGAAAGACCGAGGCGGCGCAGCTCCTCGTGCATCGGCTCATGGCCGCAGGGCGCGCGTCCGGTGCCTACTGGGCGATGCCCACCATGGCGACGGCGAACGCGATGTACGCACGCCAGCAGCGCGCCATCGGCGTGCTGTTCGCGCCGAGCCAGGATGGGATGAAGCCCTCCCTCGTGCTCGCACACGGGCAGCAGCGGCTGCACGACGAGTTCCGGGCGACGGTGCTTCGCCCCGACGACGTCACCGCCCGGCCCTCAACGGGCGACGGTGTTGAGCCCGACTCCTCCGCGGCCTGCGCCGCCTTCCTCGCGGACGATCGGCGCACCGCGCTGCTCGCGGACGTGGGGGCGGGTACGGTGGACCAGGCGCTGCTCGGCGCGCTGCCCTCGAAGTTCAACACCATGCGGCTGCTCGGGCTCGCCGAGAAGGTGCTGGTGGTGGACGAGGCGCACGCGTACGACTCGTACGTCCAGACGACGCTCAAGGAGCTGCTGCGCTTCCACGCCGCGCTCGGCGGCTCGGCGATCATCCTCTCGGCGACGCTCACGAAACGGCAGCGCGAGGCACTCGCTTCCGCCTGGGCCGACGGCATCATGGGCGGGGGGCGCCAGATTACCTTCACGGGCGGTGTCGCACTCGCCTCGGAGGCGTACCCGCTCGCCACGGTGGTCGCCCGCGAGGGGACCGCCGAGTTCCCGCTCGAGCCGGCGTCCTGGTCTCGCCGTACGGTCGGCGTCCGGCTCGTGCACGACGTGGACGCTGCCCTCAAGCACGTGCTCGACGTCGCGCGGGCCGGTGGCGCGGCGGCGTGGGTGCGCAACACGGTGGACGACTGCCTGGAGGCCGCCGCGAAACTGCGCGCGCTCGGTGTCGAGCCGCTGGTCTTCCACGCGCGCTTCGCGCAGGGCGACCGGCAGGCGCGCGAGCGCGACGTCATGAGCATCTTCGGCAAGAATGCGCGGGCTGAGGACCGTCGCGGACGCGTTCTCGTCGCGACCCAGGTGATCGAGCAGTCGCTCGACCTGGACTTCGACGCGATGGTGAGCGACGTCGCGCCGATCGACCTCCTGGTGCAGCGCGCGGGGCGGTTGTGGCGCCATCAGTCGCGCGCCGATGCCGGCCGCCCGGACGGACTGCGAATGGAGCTGGTCGTCCTGTCGCCCGAGCCGGCGGCGGAGCCGTCGGCAGACTGGCTCGGCGGGCCATTCAAGGGAACGGCCAAGGTCTACCCGAATGCAGGCATGCTGTGGCGGACCGTGCGCGCGCTGTCCGAGATCGGCTGCATCACGACACCGGAGGGGCTGCGCCATCTGATCGAATCAGCGCTCGATCGGGATGGACACGTTCCTGTCGCACTGGAACCGAAGACGCGACGGGCGGAAGGGGAGGATGCGGCGCGCGCGTCGGTGGCCAACGATGCCGTGCTCAAGGCGAACTCCGGCTATCACGGTGATGCGGTACCGTGGGCAGACGACATGAAGGTGCCGACACGGCTCGGCGACGGAAGGACCGCAGTGCGCCTCGCGCGGATCGGGCCTGGCGGAACAATCGTGCCATGGGCATCCGCCGAGACGCCGTGGAAAGCATGGGCGCTCTCCGAGGTGCGTGTGTCCAGCTATCGAATCCCGGAGGAGTCACGCTCCGATCCGCGGCATGCGGCCGCGGTGGAGCGGGTGCGGGCGACGTGGGGCAAGTACGAGCAGGACGTTCCAGTGGTGGTGCTCGAGCCAGCGGGGGAGGGGCGCTGGCTCGGGAGTGCCCTGACGCCTGACGGGAAGGTGTGCGCAGTCGGATATACCCATGGCGAGGGGCTCGACTTCCCCGCCGATCAGCGCCCGAGCAGCCTGCGGAGCTGAATCCGTCGCGGATTCTGCGCGTCCATGCGACGCACCACGACCGCCACGTCGCACCGCCGCTGTCAGACCCCCGCTACACGGTGACTCCCCGTGAACCACGAGGACCGATGAGCTACGACCTGAGACGCGAACCCTGGATTCCCTGGCGGCGACGAAGCGGTGTGGTCGACTGGGGGCCACCCGCGGCGCTCGTGAGTCGCCTCGACGACGACCCCGTCGTGGCGATCGCCGCGCCACGCCCGGACTTCGACGGTGCACTGCAGGAGTTCCTCATCGGACTCTTGAGCGCCGCGCTCCAGCCGGCCGACGAGAAGGCATGGCGGGCGCTGTGGACAGAGCCGCCGAGCGTGGAGGCGCTCCAGACCGCGCTCGATGCGCTGCCGGATGCGTTCGACCTGGATGGCGATGGGCCGCGGTTGTTCCAGGATCTGTCGACAATCGACTTCGCGACGTGTGACCCAAAGCCGATCGACCAGCTTCTGATCGACTCGCCGGGTGACCAGGGGATCAGCCTCAACAAAGATCTGTTCGTGAAGCGCGCGCGTGTAGAGCGCATGAGCCGCCCCGTCGCGGCGATGGCGCTCGTCACGCTGCAGACCTATGCACCATCCGGCGGCCAAGGTCACCGCACCTCGATGCGCGGCGGCGGGCCACTCACGACCTTGATCGATCCCCGCGGCGATGGCCCGGACGGAATGCGCGCAGAGGACCAGCCACTGTGGCTGGCACTGTGGGCAAACGTCGAGACGCGGGCGCAGCTAGCGGAGCGCGCCATCGCGGGAGGCGATTCGCCGGGGGGTGTGTTCCCCTGGCTCGCGACGACGCGGACCTCGGACCTCAAGAAGGGGGGAGTCTCGACGACTCCCGCAGATGGGCATCCGCTCCAGGTGTATTTCGGGATTCCTCGTCGCATCCGCCTCGCCTTCGGCGAATGCGGCCGGTGCGACATGACGGATCGGGACGACGATCGCACCGTCTCGGGTTTCTCCACCATCAATTATGGAGTGAAGTACGACCGCTGGATTCACCCGCTCTCGCCGCACGCGCGATCGAAGGTGAGTGAACCCTGGGGTCCGCTGCGTGGACAGCCCAGTGGCGTCGCGTGGCGAGACTGGCTGTCGCTTACCTTGGACGCTCCCGGCGATGAGGGGCTTCGCGTGCCCGCGAAGTGTGTCTCGCACTTTGCGAATCGACGAGCCGCCCCCGCTGGGCGACGCGAGTTCCTCGTGCGGGTGTTCGGTTACGACATGGACAACATGAAGGCACGAGGATGGATCCAGGCGATCCTTCCTGCCTTCGCCATCGAGGGGCAGCGTCGTTCGCTGCTGTACGCCGCCGCGCGGTCATTCGTCGAGGCCACGAACATCGCCGCCGGTGCGCTACTCTTCGCCGTGCGTACGGCGCTCTTCCGGAATCCCTCCGAAGCTCGCGGTGAGCTCGGTCAGGTGAAGCTCGAGCTGTGGTCGGAGACCGAGTCCACATTCTTCGATGCGATTCGGGCCCTTGCCGACGACGGCCTCGATGACGAGCAAGTCGCCGAGCATATCGAGCAGGTACGACGCGACTTCTTGCCCCGACTCGAGCGCGCAGCGCTCGCGGTGTTCGATCGATGGTCCCCGACCGGAGGCCTCGACGTCGACGCGATACGGCGTCGCGTCGCCGCACGCTACGGGCTCGCATCCACCCTGCGCGGCTACTCGAAGTTCGGTGAGCAGATCTTCGCCGCGCTCGGACTCGCCCCGCCGGGCGGCGGACGCGCGGCCCGCGCCGCGACGAAGAGCCGCACCTCGAAACCCAAGGAGAAAACCAAGTGACTGCTTCGACAGCCGTCCTCCCTGGAGACGACGGCGGCGCACCCGAAGCCCTGGGCCAACCCGGCGCTCGTGCCCTCGCCTGGTGGCGGCGGCACATCGACCCGGGCAATCGCAACGCCGATCCGGCCACGCGGGCGCGGCTCCGCCGCGCGCGCTCGCAACTCGACGTGCTCCGCATCGAGCCGGCGGTGTCGCTCGCGCGGCAGCTCGGCGCCGTGCCGAAGACGCGCGGGGCACCCGAGTGGCGGATGCGCGCCGCGCTCGACCTCGCCCGCGTCCTCGCCCACGTGAAGGAGCACGACGCCCAGCACCCGATGCGCGCCGCGGGGTGGGAGAGCTTCCCCAGCGACAACAATCAGCAGGACCCCCCGAGGCTGTCCGACGCCCGCTTCAAGCGGCTCCTCGAGACGGGCGAGGGCGAGGAGAAGGTGCTCGCCTTCACCCGGCTCGTCGCCCTGCTGGGCGGCACGGTCAACGTCGCGCAGCTCGCGGCCGACTTCCTGACCTGGAACCACCCCGAGTACGGCGATCGCGTGCGCGAGCGCTGGGCCTTCGAGTATCTCGCCGCCGGCAGCGCGGCGCCACCGCCTCCCCCATTCGACACCGACCCCGAGGACGACGGCGAATGACCACCTTTCTCCAGCTGCATCTGCTCACCGCGTATCCCCCGTCCAACCTGAATCGTGACGACACGGGACGCCCCAAGACGGTGATCTTCGGTGGCGCGCCGCGGCTTCGCGTCTCGTCGCAGAGCCTGAAGCGGGCCTGGCGCACCTCGCCGGTGTTCGGCGAGCGACTAGGCGAGCGGATGGGTGTGCGCACACAGCGACTCGGCGAGGCGGTGCTCGAGCGACTGACGACGCGGGGCATGGCCCGCGAGCAGGCCGTCGAGACGGCACGCCGGATCGCCGGGGTCTTCGGCAAACTCGATGATGCGAAGGCCAAGAATCCCACCTACATCAGGCAGCTCGCGTTCGTCTCGCCGCAGGAGCTGGAGCGCGCGTACGCCCTCGCCGAACGTGCGCTCGACGGCGAGACGATCGAGCCGGATGCCGCGGAGCTGCTCGGTGCCACCGACGGCGCGGCGGACATCGCGATGTTCGGCCGCATGCTCGCCGACAGTCCGGCGTACAACCGCGAGGCCGCGGTGCAGGTGGCGCACGCGATCACCACGCACAAGGCCGCCGTGGAGGATGACTACTACGTCGCGGTGGACGACCTGAAGAACCCGGCCGAACACGACGACGTCGGCACCTCGTTCATCGGCGTGCAGGAGTACGGGGCGGGGCTCTTCTACCTCTACGCCTGTGTCGACTGCGACCTCCTGACGAACAACCTCGGCGGCGACGCCGCGCTCGCGCAGGACGCGATCGATGCCCTCGTCACCGCAGCGGCGACCGTCTCGCCGCGCGGCAAGCAGGCGAGCTTCGCGTCGCGTGCCCGCGCGACCTTCGTCATGGCCGAGCGAGGAACGCAGCAGCCGCGCACCCTCGCCGCCGCCTTCCTCAAGCCGGTGCACGGCGGAAACGGCGACATCGCCGATGCGTCGATGCAGGCGCTGCTCGCCTTCCGCGACAATCTCGACGCCGTCTACGGCAAGTGCGCCGACGAACGCGCGCAGATGCTCGCCACGCCCGAGCGCGCCGAGGGGTCGCTGGCCGAGCTCGTCGCCTTCGCACGTGGGAGCATCGCGTGACGGACTTTCTGCTTCTCACCCTGTACGCGCCGCTCGCGAGCTGGGGCGACATCGCCGTCGGGGAGACGCGCGGCTCGTGGGATCGGCCCAGCCGTTCCGCGATCCTGGGGCTCCTGGGCGCGGCGCTCGGCCTCACGCGCGAGCAGCAGGACGACCACGACCGACTCGACGCAGGATACGGTGTGGCAGTCCGGCTCGATGCGGCGGGCGTTCCGCTGTCGGACTATCACACGGCGCAGACCGTCGGTGCCTCGATCGTGAATAAGGCGCGCCCACGCACGCGCGCACAGCTCCTCGGGCGCCCGCCGCACGAGCGGGAGACGATCCTGTCTCGCCGCGCCTACCGGCAGGACGCGCTGGCGACGGTGGCGATCTGGGCGCGCGCCGGGGCACGCTGGTCGCTCTCGGAACTCGCCGACGCGCTGCGGCGCCCCGCGTACGTGCCGTACGCGGGGCGCAAGGCGAATCCCTTCGGCGCGCCGCTGGATCCGCAGATCGTCTCGTCGGAGACGTTGGCCGGTGCGTTCGCCCAGCGCGCGCCAGCGCCGCGCGGCATCGATGCGAGCCGGCTCGACCTGCGTTCCGATGCGAGGTGTGAGATCGCGCACGACCCCATCGGGCCGGCCGACGGTTTCTCGTCCGGGCTTCGCCCCTTCCGGCGCGACGTACGTCGCGACGTACCGGCGCATCGCGGACGGTGGCAGTTCGCCGAGCGGGTGGTGGAGGTCGCGCTCATGGAAGCCAGGGGGGCGCCCCTCGCCGGAGGTGCCTCGTGACCCCTCCGCTCTGGCTCACGCGCGCGCGCGTCCGGCAGCATGCTCCGGCGGCGGCACTGCGCGCGCTGCTGCTCCCTGAGGACCACGGACGTCGCGCCGGCGCTGGGCACCGGCTGGTGTGGACCCTCTTCGCCGATTCGCCAGATCGCGAGCGGGATTTTCTCTGGCGCGAGACCGAGGCGGGGACCTTCTACCTCCTGTCCCGGCGCGAGCCGCACGACGCTCATGGCCTCTTCGAGCTCGATCCGCCGAAGCGGTTCGCACCACAGCTCTCGAATGGCGACCGCCTCGTCTTTTCGCTCCGAGCGAACGCCACGGTGGCGAAGAAGGTGCCCGGGCAGGCGCGCGGCAAGCCGTGCGACGTCGTGATGGCGGCGATCAGGGAGGTGCCGAGCGATGCGCGCGCCGCCGCGCGTGCCGCCGCGATCGAACGCGAGGGGCGTCAGTGGCTCGAGGCCCAGGGGGCGCGGTGCGGGTTCGCCCTCGTCCCCACGCAGGACGTCGATGGGGATGCCGTCGCTGCACGGCCCGCGGTCCGCGTCACCGGCTATCGCACGCTCCGGGTCGACCATGGAGGGCCGGACGCGCGAATCGGCGTGCTCGACTTCGAGGGGACGCTCGAAGTGTGTGATCCGGCGTGCTTCGTCGCCGCCCTCGGTCAGGGATTCGGCCGTGCCAAGGCGTTCGGATGCGGCCTGATGCTCGTGCGTCGCGCCTGACGGTTCGGTGAGCGACGCGCCGTACGTCCCGCTGCGCCCGATCCCCCTGAAGGATCGGGCGGCGATCGTGTTCCTGGAGTACGGGCAGGTGGACGTGCTCGACGGGGCATTCGTCCTCGTCGATCAGCACGGAGTCCGTGTGCAGATCCCGGTGGGCGGGCTCGCCTGTCTGATGCTCGAGCCGGGGACACGGATCACGCATGCGGCGGTGGTGCTGGCGGCGCGGGTGGGCTGCCTGCTCGTCTGGGTAGGGGAGGGCGGGGTGCGCCTCTATGCGGCCGGGCAGCCGGGGGGCGCACGAGCGGACCGACTGCTGTTCCAGGCCCAGGCCGCGCTCGACGAGACGGCGCGGCTCAGGGTCGTGCGCGCGATGTATCGGATGCGATTCGGCGAGGAGCCGCCGGCTCGCCGCTCGGTGGATCAGCTGCGCGGGATCGAGGGGGTACGGGTGCGCACCTTGTACGCGCAGCTCGCCCGCCTGCACGGGATCGAGTGGAATGCGCGCCGCTACGATCCGAACGCGTGGGATGCCGCAGACGTGCCGAACCGATGTCTGTCGGCGGCGACGGCGTGTCTCTACGGCTTGTGTGAGGCGGCGATCCTCGCAGCAGGCTACGCGCCGGCGATCGGCTTTCTCCATCGGGGAAAGCCGCAGAGCTTCGTGTACGACATCGCGGACATCTTCAAGTTCGAGACGGTGGTGCCGGCGGCGTTCTCGGTCGCGGCGCGCGCACTCCGTGCGGGGCCCGACGGTGCCGCGGTTCCGCTGGAGCGCCAGGTGCGCATCGCCTGTCGCGATGCGTTCCGGCGCACGAGCCTACTTGAGCGGATCATTCCCACCATCGGCGACCTGCTGGCGGCCAGCGGGCTCGCCCCACCGCCGGAGGCGCCCGAGGGGCAGCCGCCGGCCCTCCCGACTCCGGTATCCGGCGATGATGGTCATCGTGGTTGAAAATGCGCCCCCGCGGTTGCGGGGGCGCTTGTCGCTCTGGCTGGCCGAGCTCCGCGCCGGCGTCTACGTCGGGGTGTACTCCGCGCGGACGCGGGAGCGCATCTGGGGCGAGGTGCTGGCCCTGCTCGGTTCGGGGTCCGCGGTGTTAGCGTGGAGCGCACCGACCGACTCCGGGTTCGCGTTCGAGACGGCGGGGTTGAACCGGCGGGAGGCCGCGGATTTCGACGGGCTGACGCTGGTTCGTTTCGTACCCGCCGGGGAGCGAGAAAGTCGGTAGGTTGCGGCGGATGTGTGCAAGTCGTTGGTAGGTACGTTCTTGTGGGTAAGAGCGTTCCCCGCGTACGCGGGGATGATCCGACCACGGGATCACCGACCGCGTCGCGATCGTGGCGTTCCCCGCGTACGCGGGGATGATCCGCGCGGTCGCCCGACGCGCCGGCCGATCCAGTAGCGTTCCCCGCGTACGCGGGGATGATCCGTCGCTCCCCTGTGCGGCCTGCGGGGTCGCTGGGCGTTCCCCGCGTACGCGGGGATGATCCGACGGGCGGCTCGGGCGCCATGCAGCCGGTCACGCGTTCCCCGCGTACGCGGGGATGATCCGGCGGCGCGCATCGGGTGCGGGTTCAAGCAGGCGCGTTCCCCGCGTACGCGGGGATGATCCGGCCACGACCGGCTTCCGCGCCA
>Ga0182741_1006611_pt1 | contig 10030 bp, 9 predicted proteins | sample eDN5th37CBELigOP_FD_128874 | JGI IMG/M metagenome (GOLD analysis project Ga0182741, IMG submission 128874) | Enriched Organic Plus compost microbial communities from Emeryville, California, USA - eDNA 5th pass 37_C BE-Lig OP (version 2) (version 2) ...
CCCGAGGCCCTCGGCGATGGCCGGCGCGGCGAGTGAGAGGAGCCCCGTGTCGTAGTTGAGGAAGAACCCGACCGCGGCGAGCGGGATCAGCACCCCCCACTCGTGCGAGTTGAACCCGAACCGCAGATCCGGCCCATGCACCGGCTCCTGCTCGGGGACCGGTGCACCACCGAGATCAGACACCACGGCCTATTCGCCGCATCGACCCCCGCCGCCTGCCAGGTCGCAGGGGCGCCAGCGCGGTCTCGGGCCGACGGCGCTTCAGCCGATGCTGATGGCTTTGACCGAGCGCGTCCCGGCCGAGTTCATGGCCGACGCGGATCCGTGGCTGACGTCCCGACATCGACAGGGGCCTGGTCAAGCCTCCTTGAATGGCCCTCCTGCGCAAGCGGGGTCCTGGCCCCGCTGACCGCCGGGCCACTTCGCTGTCAACAGCTCTTGAAGCTCGAGAGCCCGGAACTGGTGCCGAACGCGTAGGGTCCGATGATGATGCGACCGCCGATGCACGTGCTCGGCGTCACGTAGTTGCTGTCGTGATAAGCGCGGATCCTGATGGTGGTGAAGTAGTTCTCCATGTTGAGGACCCGATCGTTCAGCCGGTGGTTGCTGAGATTGCCGTAGTAGTCATTGGAGAAGTACGAGTCGCGCAGGTTTGAAGCCATGCACCTCACGCCGGAGGTGCGGTAGTCCCCCTCGTACATCACGCCGGCACCCCGGTTGTGGCAGTTGTAGACAGCGTTCACCTGGCCGTGCTGCCAGTCGCCCTGGTCAGCCGCGAGAGCGGGCTCCGCGAGCCCGAGAACGAGAAGACCCGAGACCATCGCCAGGGCCAGGACGCGTCGGGCCGGCTTGCCCATCACTTGTTCACCCCAGTCAAGTCACCTCGGCCAGCGCCCGGATCGCGTCCGCCTCCGTCAGCGCGCGAGCGGACGCGGTCACCTCCTCGACCGTTACCGCCGGCTCACCTCGCGACGGACTCAGGCCCAGCCACACGCCGACACCGTCCGCACTTAGGTAGTAGACGGACGTGAGATCTGGATCGGTCGCCCCAACCCAAGTGACCCCGCCACCGCGGTCCTTCGACGAGTCGAGGCCGGCAGCCTCGAGCTCCGCAGCGTCGAACCTCCGGTAGACGGAGATCGTGAACGATGACCCGTCCTTGCGGATGCCGCTGACTTCGACGTAGTCGGCCCCGCCCTGCCGAACCTCGTGATTCGCGGTCACCGAGGCCCCTGGCCACAGCTGGTCGAACGCTTCGGCGACGGGGACCGAGGTGATCGCCTCCACCACCGCAGGAGCGCGTCCATCCGACAGCGCGATCGTGGTCGGAGTCAGGTCCCCACTTGCCGTGCCCCCGAGGCCGCCCGCTCCGAGCGCGAGGGACAGTCCGCCCCCGATTGCGACAGCTGCCGCTGCCCACCGCCTCCGCTGCATCATCGGACCTCCCAGGTCGATCTGCGCATACGCTACGTGGGGATTCGGGGGGGGCAAGGATCCTCAACCTGCAGGCAGGCCGGTTGGGGTTCGGCTGGCTCAGCCCCCGGAGACGTCCTGGACGCGCTGCTTGCCGGCAGAGATCCAGGGCATCATCGCCCGCAGCTCTGCACCGACCTGCTCGATCTGGTGCTCGGCGCCCTTGGCCTTGAGCTCGTTGTAGCGAGCCCGGCCGCTCTCGGACTCCTTGACCCACTCCTCGGCGAAGCGGCCGTCCTGGATCTCGTCGAGGACCTTGCGCATCTCGGCCTTGACGGCGTCGTTGATGATGCGCGGGCCGCGGGTGAGGTCGCCGTACTCGGCCGTGTCGGAGATCGAGAAGCGCATGCCGGCGATGCCCTGCTCGTACATGAGGTCCACGATCAGCTTCAGCTCGTGGAGGCACTCGAAGTAGGCGGACTCGGGCTGGTACCCGGCCTCCACGAGGGTCTCGAACCCGGCCTGCACGAGCGCGGTGAGCCCGCCGCAGAGCACGACCTGCTCGCCGAAGAGGTCGGTCTCGGTCTCCTCGGCGAAGGTGGTCTCGAGCACGCCGGAGCGGGTGCCGCCGATGGCGTCGGCGTAGGACATGGCGAGGTCGCGGGCCTTGCCGCTGGCGTCCTGGTGGACGGCGATGAGGCACGGCACGCCGCCGCCCTCGGTGTAGGTGCGGCGCACGAGGTGGCCGGGGCCCTTGGGGGCGACGAGCGCGACGTCGATGTCGGCCGGCGGCACGACCTGGTTGAACCGCACGCTGAAGCCGTGGGCGACGAAGAGGGCGTCGCCGGGGTTCAGGTTCGGAGCGATGTGCTCGTTGAAGATCGCCTTGTGCTCGGTGTCGGGGCCGAGGAGCATCACGAGGTCGGCCTCGGCGGAGGCCTCGGCGATCGACAGCACCCGCAGCCCGGCGGCCTCGGCCTTGGCCTTCGACGACGAGCCCTCCCGCAGGCCGATGCGGACGTCGACGCCGGAGTCCTTGAGGTTCAGGGCGTGGGCGTGCCCCTGGGAGCCGTAGCCGATGACGGCGACCTTGCGACCGGCGATGATCGAGCGGTCGGCGTCCTTCTCGTAGTACACGTTGGCCATCGGTTCCGTCCTAGGAGGCTCGCGCCGGCCGGAGCCGGCTGGTGGAGTGGTCGATCTTCGGGAGGGCGACGCGCCCGCTGCGCTGCAGCTCGACGATGCCGTAGGGCCGCAGCAGCTCCTCGAAGTCGTCGAGTTTGTCGGGGTGCCCCTCGAGGCTCAAAGTCAGCCGGTCGTGGCCGACGTTCAGGATGCGGCCCTCGAACACGTCGACCAGCTCGATCACCTGGCTGCGGGCCTCGGGCGGCGCGGACACGGTCACGAGGAGCAGCTCGCGCTCCACCGCCTGGCGGGGATCGAGCTCGGTGATCTTCACGACGTTGATCAGCTTGAACAGCTGCTTGACGATCTGCTCGAGCGGCGCCGACGCGGCGTCGACGGCGATCGTGATGCGGCTGAACGCCTCGTCCTCCGTGGGGGCCACGGCGAGCGAGATGATGTTGAAGCCCCGCCGGGCGAACAGCCCGGCCACCCGGGCGAGCACGCCGGCCTTGTTCTCGACGAGGACCGACAGCAGGTGGTGGTTGGCCTCGGGCTGGTTCACTGCACGTAGTCCTCTCCGAGGGCGGGGTCGGTGATGATGTCGTCGTTGGTCTTGCCGGCCGGGACCATCGGGAACACCTTCTCCTGCGAGTCGGTGCGGAACTCGATGACCACGGGCCGGTCGTCGATCTCGTTGGCCTTCTGGATGGCCGAGGCCACCTCCTCGGGGGCCTCGACCCGCATGCCGACGCAGCCCATGGCCTCGGCCCAGAGCTTGTAGTCCGGCAGGTCGGGCGACAGGTACACCTCGGAGTAGCGCTCCTCGTAGAACATCTCCTGCCACTGGCGGACCATGCCGAGGTAGGCGTTGTTGAGGATCGCGATCTTCACCGGGATGCGCTCCGCCGCCGCGGTGACCAGCTCCTGCGCGGTCATCTGGAAGCAGCCGTCGCCGTCGACCGCCCAGACCATCTTGTCGGGCCGGCCGACCTTGGCGCCGATGGCGGCGGGCACCGCGTAGCCCATCGTGCCGAGGGCGCCGGAGTTCACCCAGGTGTAGGGCTCGTTGAAGCGCCAGTACTGGGACGTCCACATCTGGTGCTGGCCCACGCCGGAGGCCACGATCGTGCCCTCCGGGGTGTTGGCCCGCAGCTGCTCGAGCACGAACTGGGGCTTGAGCGCCTCGCCCGGCTCGGAGGGCTTGTAGGACAGCGGGTACTTCTCCTGCCACCCGGAGATCGTCTGCTTCCAGGCGCTGCGGTCCGGGGGCGCCTGGCCCTCGGCCATCTTGCGACGCAGGACGGCGATGAGCTCCTCGATGACGAGGCGGCAGTCGCCGACGATCGGCACGTCGGGGCGCCGGACCTTGCCGAGCTCGGCGGGGTCGATGTCGACGTGGATGATCTTCGCCTCGGGGGCGAACCCGTCGAGGCGCCCGGTGACCCGGTCGTCGAACCGGCTGCCCAGGGCGATCAGCAGGTCCGCCTTCTGCATCGAGGTGACGGCGGTGTAGTTGCCGTGCATCCCCGGCATGCCCAGGCAGAGCGGGTGGTCGTCGGGGAAGGCGCCGCGGGCCATGAGCGTGGTGACGACGTGGATGTCGGTCAACTCGGCGAGCTCCCGCAGCGCCTCGGCGGCCCGGGCCTTCAGGATCCCACCACCGACGTAGAGGATCGGGCGCTCGGCCTGCAGGATCAGCTCCGCCGCGTCGCGGATCTTGCGGGGGTGGCCCTTCGTGGTGGGCCGGTAGCCGGGCAGCCCGTCGCGGACCTCCTGGTCGGTCGGCCAGTACCACTCCATCTGCGACGCCGGGTTCTGGGCGTCGACGATGTCCTTCGGGATGTCGAGCAGGACCGGGCCCGGACGGCCGGTGGTGGCGATGTGGAAGGCCTCCCGCACGGCCCGGGGGATGTCCTGCGCCGAGGTGACGAGCTCGTTGTGCTTGGTGACCGAACGGGTGATCCCGATCGTGTCGCACTCCTGGAAGGCGTCGGTGCCCAGCGCGGCCCGGGCCACCTGCCCGGTGATGACGACCATCGGCACCGAGTCCATGTAGGCGTCGCACAGCGGCGTGACGATGTTCGTCGCCGCCGGGCCGGAGGTCACCATGGCCACGCCGGGGCGGCCAGTGACGTGGGCGTAGCCCTCGGCCATGTGGCCCGCGCCCTGCTCGTGGCGCACGAGGATGTGCCGGATGGGGCTGTCGAGCAGCGGGTCGTACACCGGCAGGATGGCGCCGCCGGGCAGGCCGAAGATGGTGTCGACGCCCTCCATCTCGAGGGCCTTGATCAGCGCCTGTGATCCGTTGAGCTGCATTGCTGCGGGGTTCCTTCCCTGGAAAACGACGACGACCTCCCGGTGGGGAGGCCGTGAGAGCGCACGCGCGAACAGGTCGCGGGTGCGCTAGGTGAGTACCAGGTTCGACGGGCGAGCCACGGCGAGCAGTGTCCCACGCGCCCTGCAGGCAGGGCAAGGTGGCATCGCGACCCCCGAACCGGAACGTCCCCCCGGGACCGGACATCTCGCCCGAGCAGGCAGGAACCGCACCGCGCGCTGGCGAACCGAAGGGCCGACAGCGGCTTGACGTGGGGAGAGCGCCGTGACCAACGCCAACGATCGTCGTGTGAAGCGGTTCCTGCGGGCTGCGCTGGTGAGCGGCCTGCTCACCGCCGGGGGCCTCGCCACGGTGGCCGATCCGGTCCTGGCGCAGGACCCGAGCGATCCCAGCGACCCCAGCGATCCCAGCGATCCCAGCGACCCGAGCGATCCCAGCGACCCGAGCGACCCGAGCGACCCCGGCACCGGCGGCACCGACGGGGGCATCGGCGGCACCGACACCGGGACCGACGGCACCACCGACCCGGGCCTGGACACCGGGCCGGTCTCCTCCGGCGCCGGTGGCACGCTGCCCGAGACGGGTGCCGACGCCTCCCTCCTCCTCCTCGCCGGTTCGGGCGCCGGCGCGGTCGCCTTCGGCGTCCGGCGGATCGCCCGCCGGGGCTGAGCGCCGCCGGCACCCGCCCGGACCGCCCCGCGCGCACCCGCCGCCTGCTGGTGGCGGGTGCCGTCGCGCTCGGGCTCGGGTTCGTGCTGCTCCTGGCCTGGGACGTGCTGTCGATCAAGCGGGACCTCGAGGCGGGGCGGGCCGCGCTCGACGACCTCACGCTCGAGGCGGCCGCCACGAAGGGGCTGACCGGGCTGGCCGGCGAGGCGGCCGGTCACCTGCAGCGCGCCGCCGACCGGGCCCACACCAGCCTGCCGCTGCGGGCGCTCAGCCTCGTCCCCGGCGTGGACGACCAGATCCGCGGCGTGCGGCAGATGGCCGACGCCACGGCCGCGCTCGGCCGAGCCGGCGCCGAGGCGGCGGCCCGGCTCGACGAGCACCTGGCCGAGGCCGGCTCCGGACCGGGTCGGGTGGCCCTCGTCGACGCCGCTCTCGAGGAGCTCGACCGGCTCGAGGCCACCCTGGCCGACATCGACCTCGGCCGGCCCACCGGGCTGCTGCCCCCGCTGCGCGACGCCCACGACGAGCTCGTCACCTCGATCCGCGATGCGCAGGCCAAGATCGACGACGGCCGGGCGCTCATCGAACCGGTCCGGGAGGTGCTCGTCGGCCCCACGACCTTCCTGCTGCTCGCCGCCAACAACGCGGAGATGGCCGGAGGGGCTGGGCTGGCGCTCAGCGCGGGCGGCCTCGTCCTCGAGGGCGGCGAGATCGACATGGGCGACGTCGCCCGGGCCGGCGACCTCCGGCTCGACCGCTCGGTCGACGTCCCGCCCGAGCTGCGGGCGATCTACCGGCCCACGGGCGTGGGGATCGACATGCGCTCGACGACCCGCTCTCCCGACCTCACCGCGACGGGTCCGATCGCCCGGGACATCATGGCCGCGCACGGGATCCCGATCGACGGGGTGATCGTCGTGGACGCGGTGGCCCTGCGGGACCTGATGGCGGTCACCGGGCCCGTGGAGGTGGACGGCACCGAGATCACGGTCGACAACGTGCTGGCCGAGGTCCTGCACGAGAACTACCGGGAGTTCGAGGGCCAGAACCGCTACGAGCGCGTCGCCTACCAGGGCGACATCGCCAAGGCCGTGTTCGACGCCGTGACCACCCGCGAGGTGTCGGCCATGAACCTCGCCGCCGCGCTGCTCGCCGCCAGCGAGGGCCGACACCTCGTGATCTGGAGCGACGACGCGGACCAGCAGGCTGTGTGGGAGGAGCTCGGCGTGGCCGGATCGCTCCACCCGCAGGGGCTCATGGTGTCGTTCCAGAACTACGGCGCGGACAAGCTCGACTGGTACCTGCGCCCGGAGGCCGAGCTGGACGTCGGGCTGCTGCCCTCCGGCGACTACCGGGCCGAGCTCACGATGCGCGTCGAGGTCCCGCCGCTCGAGGAGCTCGAGGGGGCCTCGCCGTACATCCTCGGGCCCACCCCCGAGGCCCACGGCATCTTCCTCACCGTGCACCTCCCGGAGGCGGCCACCGAGATCACCACCCCCGATCCGGGCGGGTTCCGCACCCAGGGCGTCGAGGGGCCGATGCAGGTCCGGACGTTCCTGGCCGACGTGACCCTCGGCACCACCTTCGAGCGGACCGTGCGGTTCACGCTCCCCCGCTCGGTGACCGGGCTGGTGCTGCTGCCCTCGGCCCGGCTCGAGCCGATGCCGCTGACCGTCGACGGCGAGATCACCGTCGACGACGACGTGCCCCGGGTCATCAGCTGGCTGGCGGTGCCCCCGTCGGAGGCGGGCGGCCGCGGTGCGTCGGGGTGGGTGCGGGTGCCCGTGGCGGCCGGCGCGAGCGCGACCGTCGTCGCCTCCGGCGCGCTCGCGGCGGCGCTGGTCCGGGCCCGTCGGCGCGGGCGCGCCCCGACGGTGCCGGCGCTGGCGTCGTGGGCGGCCGTGGTGGCGCTGGGCTGCTTCGCCCTCGCCGCGGCGCTGGCGATCGTGCTCGTGGCGACGGGCCCGCGGGTCTGAGCCCCGGGCCCGTCGAGGCTCAGGCCTCGGTGATGGCGCCGCGCTCCGCACCGCTCGCGAGGCGGGCGTACTTGGCCAGCACGCCGCTCGTGTAGCGGGGCTCGGGGAGCTTCCAGCGGGCTCGGCGCTCGGCGAGGGTGGCCTCGTCGACGAGCAGGTCGATCGTGTGCTCGACCACGTCGATGCGGATCCGGTCGCCCTCCTCGACGAAGGCGATCGGGCCGCCGTCGACCGCCTCCGGGGCGACGTGGCCGATGCAGAACCCGTGGGTGCCGCCCGAGAAGCGGCCGTCGGTGATGAGCGCGGCGTCGCTGCCTCGCCCGACGCCCTTCATGGCACCGGTGATGGCGAGCATCTCCCGCATGCCGGGACCGCCCTTGGGGCCCTCGTAGCGGATGACGACGATGTCGCCGGCCTCGATCTTGCCGCCGAGGACGGCCTCCATCGCCGCGTCCTCGCCGTCGAACACCCGGGCCCGGCCCTCGAACTGGAGGTGGTCGATGCCCGCCACCTTCACGACGGCGCCGTTCGGGGCGAGCGAGCCCCGCAGCACGGCGATGCCGCCGATCTCGTGGATCGGGTCGTCGAAGGTGCGCACGACCTCGCCGTCGGGGCGGGGCGGGTCGATCTCGGCCAGGTTCTCGGCCACGGTCTTGCCGGTGATCGTCAGGCAGTCCCCGTGGAGGACCCCCTCGTCGAGGAGGTACTTCATCACCATCGGGATGCCGCCGACCCGGTCGATGTCGACCATGTGGTACTTGCCGTGGGGCTTGGTGTCGGCGATGTGCGGGACCCGGGCGGCGACCTTGTTGAAGTCCTCGAGGGCCAGCTCGACGCGCGCCTCGGCGGCGATGGCCAGGAGGTGGAGGACGGCGTTGGTGGAGCCGCCGAGGGCCATGACCACGGCGATGGCGTTCTCGAAGGCCTCCTTGGTCATGATCTGGCGGGGGCGGATGCCCAGCTCGAGCATCCGGACGACGGCCTGGCCGGAGGCGTAGGCGTAGTCGTCGCGACGGCGGTCCGGAGCGGGCGGGGAGGCGGAGCCGGGCAGCGACATGCCGAGGGCCTCAGCCACCGACGCCATCGTGTTGGCGGTGAACATGCCGGCGCAGGCGCCCTCGGTGGGGCAGGCGTTGCGCTCGATGGCCTGCAGGCCGGCGTCGTCGAGGGTGCCGGCTGCGTGGGCCCCCACGGCCTCGAACACCGACACGATGTCGAGGGCCTGGTCCTTGTGGCGGCCGGGCAGGATCGACCCGGCGTACACGAACGCCGACGGCAGGTTGAGGCGAGCGGCCGCCATGAGCATCCCGGGGAGGCTCTTGTCGCAGCCGGCGAAGGTGACGATGCCGTCCATGCGCTCGGCGTGCATCACGGTCTCGACGGAGTCGGCGATCACCTCGCGGGACACGAGCGAGGCCCGCATCCCCTCGTGGCCCATCGAGATGCCGTCGGACACGGCGATCGTGGTGAACTCGATCGGGAAGCCGCCGGCGGCGCGCACGCCGTCCTTGGCCCGCTTGGCCAGCCGGTCGAGCGGCAGGTTGCAGGGCGTCACCTCGTTCCACGAGGAGGCCACCGCCACCTGGGGCTTGTCCCAGTCGTCGTCGGTCATGCCGATCGCTCGCAGCATCGCCCGGGCCGGGGCCCGGTTCGGTCCGTCGGTGACGTCCCGGCTGCGCGGCTTGATGTCGACCGGCGTCTCGCCCTGCTCGCTGCTCATGGCCGAAGGCTACCGGGGCCCCTCGGGGCGACCCCAAGCGCGATCAGCGGGCGGCGGCGAGGAGGGGGCCGATGAGGCGGCGGATCGCCGCCCGGAGGCGCTCGGGGTCGTCGACGGGCACGACCGACGAGCGGGTGAGCACGAACGACAGGCCGAGTCGAGCGAGCGCCTCGGCCAGCAGCTCCGCCTGGGCGTGGTCCCGGGCGATCCCGGCTGCCACCAGCTGCGGGGCCAGCCCCGCCCGGGCGAGGTCGAGGAGCGGGCCGGCCTCGGTGGTGAGCAGGGGCAGGACGGCGGCCGGGTCGTGGCGCACGAGGTGGTCGACCACCGAGCCGTCGAGGGCGGCGAGGCAGACGAGGGTGGCCTCCACCGCCCGGTCCTCGAAGCTGGCCGCCCCGGCCGTGGCGCGGGCGACGGCCTCGAGGGTCTGGCGCAGCTCGCGGGCCAGCACGGCGTGGACGAGGTCGTCCCGGGAGCCGAACCAGCGGTAGACGGTGGTGCGCCCCACCCCGGCGGCGTCGGCCACGTCGTCGACGCTCCAGCGCCGCAGCCCGAAGCGGCGGAGGTGCTCGGCCGCCGCGTCGAGCACCCAGGCGGCGGCGTCCTCCCCGTCGCCGGGCGGGTCGACGGCTGCGGCGGCGACGATCGACCCGAGGGCGAGGGCCGGCCGGCGCCGCCTCACGCGGCCGCTCCCCCGTCGTCGGCCCGCACCCGGCGCCACGCCTCGAGGGCCCGGGGCTGCCAGCGGACCGTCTCGGGCACGAAGCGCCACAGCTTGCGCACGGCCAGCTC
>Ga0182741_1006612_pt1 | contig 10030 bp, 11 predicted proteins | sample eDN5th37CBELigOP_FD_128874 | JGI IMG/M metagenome (GOLD analysis project Ga0182741, IMG submission 128874) | Enriched Organic Plus compost microbial communities from Emeryville, California, USA - eDNA 5th pass 37_C BE-Lig OP (version 2) (version 2) ...
CTGCCGGCCGCCGGCGTCGCGCGCCTCGATCCGACGGCGCCGGGCTGGGAGGCGCGCGTCGAGACCTGGTGGAACGAGGACCGAGAATCGTGAAGATCGGCATCACCTGCTATCCCACCTACGGGGGGTCGGGCGCCGTCGCGACCGAGTTGGGGATCGCGCTCGCGCGCCGCGGCCACGAGGTGCACTTCGTCACCTATCAGCAGCCGTTCCGGCTGCCGTCGTTCCTGCCGCGGATCTACTTCCACGAGGTGGAGGTCGTCCGCTACCCGCTGTTCGAGTATCCGCCGTACGACCTCGCGCTGGCGGTGCGCATGCACGAGGTGGTGCTCGCGCACGGCCTCGACCTGCTGCACGTGCACTACGCGATCCCGCACGCGACGAGCGCCTGGATCGCCAAGGAGATGCTCGAGGGGGCGCGCCCCGACATCCGCATCCTCACGACGCTGCACGGCACCGACATCACGATCGTGGGGCAGGATCCCTCCTTCCACGCGATCACCAAGTTCTCGATCGAGAAGTCCGACGGACTGACGGCGGTGAGCCGCTATCTGCAGCGCGAGACGGTCGACGCGTTCGGCTGCGTGGGGTGCGACATCCGCGTGATCCCCAACTTCGTCGATCCGGAAGTCTACGACCGCGCCCGCTACGCGGGCGCGCTGGCGGCGAGCTTCGACGGCGACCGCAAGGTGCTGCTGCACGTGTCGAACTTCCGCGAGGTGAAGCGGGTGACGGACGTGGTGCGCGTCTTCGCGCGGGTGAACGCGGAGGTGCCGAGCACCCTCGTCATGGTCGGCGACGGCCCCGATCGCATCGACGCCGAGCGCGAAGCGCGGGCGCTGGGCGTGGAGCGGCAGGTGCACTTCCTCGGGAAGCTCGAGGCGGTGGCGCCGCTCCTCGCGAGCGCCGATCTCTTTCTGCTGCCGAGCGCGTCGGAGTCGTTCGGCCTGAGCGCGCTCGAGGCGCTGGCGTCCGGGGTGCCGGTGATCGGCTCGCGCGTCGGCGGGCTGCCGGAAGTGGTGCGCGACGGCGAGACGGGGGTGCTCCGCCCGGTCGGCGACGTCGAGGGGATGGCGGCGGCCGCCGTGGCCATCCTGCGCACGCCGGACCGATGGCACGCGATGAGCACTCTGGCGGCCGCCGACGCGCGCGAGCGCTTCGCGATCGACTCCGTCGTGGCGCAGTACGAAGCGTTCTACGAGGAGTCCCTCCGCTGAGCCCCTGAGCGGACGCGTGGCCGGCCGCTAACTTGTACCACCCGCACGCCCACCCATTCCATCCGCATGACCGCCTTCGAAGCGCTCGTCCTCGGCATCATCGAGGGGATCACCGAGTTCCTGCCGATCTCCTCGACGGCGCATCTCATCCTCGCCGGCCATGCGTTCGGTCACCTCCAGTCGGACTTCGCCAAGAGCTTCGACATCATCATCCAGCTCGGCGCGATCCTCTCGGTGGTGGTCCTCTACTGGGAGAAGTTCTGGCACTGGGACGTGCTGAAGAAGCTCGTGATCGCGTTCATCCCCACGGGGATCGTCGGGCTGACGGTGTACCGGCTGCTCAAGCAGTATCTCTACGAGAACATCACCGTCATCCTGCTGGCGCTGATCGTCGGCGGCGTCGCGCTGATCCTGTTCGATCGCACGTCGCGGCCGACGCGCGAGGAGATCGACTTCTCCGAGATCACCTATCCGCGCGCGCTGCTGATCGGCCTCTTCCAGGCGATCGCCATCATCCCCGGCGTCTCGCGCTCGGCGGCGACGATCGTCGGCGGCTCGATGATCGGGATCTCGAAGCGGACGATCGTGGAGTTCTCGTTCATGCTCGCCGTCCCGACGATGCTCGCTGCGAGCGCGTACGACCTGTACAAGAGCCAGGGGGCGCTGAGTGGGAACTACGGCGTGCTCGGCATCGGCTTCGTCGTCAGCTTCGTCACCGCGATCGTCGCCATCAAGTCCTTCCTCGCGTTCATCAAGACGCGCAGCTTCGCGGCGTTCGGCTGGTACCGCATCGTCCTCGCGGTCGTGTACTACCTCGTGATCGGCCGGTGATCGTGCACGACCGTCGGCGATGACGATGCCTCCCGACGCCATCCCCGCGCGCGACTACGACGGCGTCGCTCGCGACGTGCTCGCGGCGCGCGTGGGCGTCCCGCAGCTCGCGCTCTTCGACGAGGTGGGCTCGACGCAGGACGTCGCGCACGCGCTGGCCGCCGCCGGCGCGCCCGCGGGCACGCTGGTGCTCGCCGACGCGCAGCGGAGCGGACGCGGACGGCAGGGGCGTGCCTGGCAATCGGCGCGCGGGGCGGGGATCTGGATGACGCTCGTCGAGCGGCCGATCGACCCCGCGGCGATCGAGGTCCTGTCGCTGCGGCTCGGCCTCGCGGCGGCGCGGGCGCTCGATCCGTGGGCGCCCGACCCGGTCCGGCTCAAATGGCCCAACGACCTGCTGGTGGCGGGGGGGAAGCTGGCCGGGATCCTCGTGGAGGCGCGCTGGCGCGAGCAGCGCGTGGACTGGGTGGCGATCGGCTTCGGACTCAACGTGCGGCCGCCGAGCGACGTGGTGACGGGGGCGGGGCTCCGGGCCGGGACGGATCGGGGCGCGGTGCTCGCGGCGCTCGTGCCCGCGCTCCGGAACGCGACGATGCGGCACGGAGCTCTCACCGAGTCCGAGCTGGCGGAGTATCGTCGTCGCGACGCGGCGCGCGGGCGGCGCGCCGTGCAGCCGGTCGAGGGAGTGGTGCAGGGGATCACCGCCGCCGGCGCGCTGCTGGTGGCCACGGATGCCGGCGACGTGCAGGTCCGCGCCGGCTCGCTCGTCTTCGCGGAGGATCGGTGCTGATCGTCTTCGATGTCGGAAACAGCGAGACCACCGTCGGCGTGTTCGACGGCGAGATGCTGCGCGTCACCTGGCGCATCATGACCGACGTGCCGCGCACCGGGGACGAGTACGCCGTGCTGCTGCGCGCGCTGCTCGCCGGTGCGGGGATGTCCGCGGAGGCGGTGACGGCGGCGAGCATCGGCTCGGTGGTGCCGCGCGTCACGCAGCCGCTCACCGACGCCTGCGCGCGCGCCCTCGGGATCGGCACCGTCACGGTGATCGATGGCGGCACCTCGCTGCCGATCCGGCTCGACGTGGACGAGCCGCTCTCCGTCGGCGCGGACCGCATCGTCAACACCCTCGCCGCGAGCCGCCTCTATGGGCGCGACGCGATCGTGGTCGACCTGGGGACGGCGACCACCTACGACTGCATCACCGCCGACGGCGTCTTCCTCGGCGGCGTGATCGCGCCCGGGGTGCGCGTGATGCTCGAGACGCTGGTGCGGCGCACCTCGAAGCTCCCGGCGACGGAGCTGGTGCTCCCGCGGCGCGTGATCGGTCGCCGCACGGAGGAGTGCATCCGGGCAGGAGTGATCTACGGCGCGGCCGACGCCATCGACGGCGTGGTGCGCCGGATCAAGCGGGAGTGGCCGGGCGCGGAGACGCCGATGGTGATCGGCACCGGCGGGCTGGCGGAGACCTTCGCGACGCTCTGCGAGGAGCTGGAGGTCGTGCAGCCCGATCTCACGCTCCAGGGGCTGCGACTGGCGCACGACCACGTGATGGCGCAGCGCTGACGGGCGGGGGAGCCCCCCTGGCCGGGGCCAGAGCCGCCGGCTGCCGTACACAGCAGCTAAGGCATGGCGCGGCAACGTGTTGCGTGCGCCGTATCCCACCCTTGACGGCCCGGCCGGGGCGTGGGTAGACTACGCCGTTGTTAGCACTCTATGGATGTGAGTGCTAACGGTTCCCTCACTCACAGCACTACTCCACAGCAACTCGGAGGAGCAGACCGCATATGACCACCAAGAACGCTGCAGGCGTCAAGGTCGCGCCGCTGGCCGACCGCGTCGTCGTCAAGCCGCTCGAGGAGGCCGAGCAGATGCGCGGGGGCCTCTACATCCCCGACACGGCGAAGGAGAAGCCCCAGCAGGGCGAGATCGTCGCCGTGGGGCCGGGCCGCTTCGACGACAAGGGCAACCGTCTCCCGGTCGAGGTCAAGGTCGGCGACAAGGTGCTCTACGGCAAGTACAGCGGCACCGAGGTCACCGTCGAGGGCGAGAGCTACCTCATCCTCCGCGAGTCCGACGTGCTCGCGGTCGTGGGCTGACCCGCTTCCAACCGATCACCCGCTCCACTTCGAGGACATAGACTCGTATGGCTGCCAAGGAACTGCATTTCAACACGGATGCGCGCGCGGCGCTCAAGCGCGGCGTCGACAAGCTCGCCGAGGCCGTGAAGGTCACCCTCGGCCCGAAGGGCCGGAACGTCGTCATCGACAAGAAGTTCGGCGCGCCGACGGTCACCAAGGACGGCGTGACCGTCGCCAAGGAGATCGAGCTCGCCGATCCGCTCGAGAACATGGGCGCGCAGATGGTGAAGGAGGTCGCGACCAAGACCTCCGACAACGCCGGCGACGGCACCACCACCGCGACCGTGCTCGCCCAGGCGATCTTCCGCGAGGGGCTCAAGAACGTCACCGCCGGTGCGAACCCGATGGCGCTCAAGCGCGGCATCGACAAGGCCGTCGGCTCGATCGTCGATGAGCTCAAGGGGATCTCGATCCCGACCGCCGGCAAGCGGGAGATCGCGCAGGTCGGCACCATCTCCGCGAACAACGACAAGGAGATCGGTGACCTCATCGCCGAGGCGATGGAGAAGGTCGGCAAGGACGGCGTCATCACCGTCGAGGAGGCCCGTGGCCTCGAGACGACGCTGGAGACGGTCGACGGCATGCAGTTCGACCGCGGCTACGTCTCGCCGTACTTCGTGACCGACCCGGAGAAGATGGAGGCGGTCCTCGAGGACGCGCTCATCCTCATCCACGACAAGAAGATCTCCTCGATGAAGGACCTGCTCCCGGTCCTCGAGAAGGTCGCGCAGGTCGGCCGTCCGCTCCTCATCATCGCCGAGGACGTCGAGGGCGAGGCGATGGCGACGCTCGTCGTCAACAAGCTCCGCGGCACGCTCCGCGTCTGCGCCGTCAAGGCGCCGGGTTTCGGCGACCGCCGCAAGGCGATGCTGCAGGACATCGCGATCCTCACCGGCGGCCAGGTCGTCAGCGAGGAGGTCGGCTTCAAGCTCGAGAACGCGGTCCTCACCGACCTCGGCAAGGCCAAGCGCATCGTCGTCGACAAGGACAACACGACGATCATCGACGGTGCCGGCGACGAGTCGAGCATCCAGGGGCGCGTCAAGGAGATCCGCGCCGCGATCGAGACCAGCACCTCGGACTACGATCGTGAGAAGCTCCAGGAGCGGCTCGCGAAGCTCGCCGGTGGCGTCGCCGTCATCAACGTCGGCGCCGCGACCGAGGCCGAGATGAAGGAGAAGAAGGCGCGCGTCGAGGACGCGCTGCACGCGACCCGTGCGGCCGTGGAGGAGGGGATCGTCCCCGGTGGCGGTGTGGCGCTCGTCCGGGCGCAGCGCGCGCTCGACAAGGTCAAGCTCGACGATCGCGACGAGCAGATCGGCGTGGACATCATCCGTCGCGCCGTCGAGGAGCCGCTCCGCATGATCATCCAGAACGCGGGTGGCGAGGGCTCCATCGTGCTCGAGAAGGTGCGTGGCTCCGACAGCAAGAGCTTCGGCTACAACGCGCTGACGGACACGTACGAGGACCTGATCGAGGCCGGCGTCATCGACCCGACCAAGGTCACCCGCACGGCGCTCCAGAACGCCGCGTCGATCGCCAGCCTCCTGCTCACGACCGAGGCGCTGGTCGTCGAGAAGAAGGAGGACAAGCCCGCGCCGGCCGCGCCGGGCGGCGGCATGGGCGGGATGTACTGAGCACGGCCGTCGGCCGGCGGCCAACCGCCGTCGGTCCGATGGACGAATCGGCGGGTTCGCAGCTGCGAACCCGCCGATTTCCTTGTTCGGCCGGGGGCGGGGTGCCGCGCGCGCCCCGCGCGCCCTACAATGCCAGCGCGAGCTGCCCGGCCACGCTCGCCGCGTCGCCGAACGGGCCGATCACGCCGTGCTGCGGTGCCGCCGCGATCGCGCCGCGCCAGCGTGTCTTCCGGATCGAGGCGGCCATCGCCTCCAGCGCCACCGCGGGGGTGTTGTTCGTCTCGCTCAGATGCGCCAGCACGAGCTGCTGGAGGCCGCGATGCACCGTGTCGCTCGCGAGTCGCCCCGCCGCGGCGTTGCTGAGGTGCCCGTGCTCGCTCGCCACGCGGCGCTTGAGGTGCCACGGATACGGCCCGTCGCGCAGCATGACCTCGTCGTGGTTGGACTCGAGGACGAGCACGTCGGCGCGCTGCACCGCCGCCGCCACCTCCGGCGTGACCACCCCCAGGTCGGTGACGACGGCGGCACGCATCCCCGAGCAGCTCGACGTCGCGACGTAGCCCACCGGCTCCGCTGCGTCGTGCGACGTGCGCACCGGCTCCAGCGTCAGCGTGCCGATCGTGAGCGACTGGCCGGCCCGCACCGGCGTCGCCGACGCCGGGCGGCGGGCCAGCGCCGCGAGCGTCCCCGCGGTGCCGTAGACCGGCCACCTCCAGCGCTTCACCGCCGTCTCGACGCCCGCCACGTGATCGCTGTGCTCGTGCGTGAGCACCAGCGCGTCGATCGATTCCGGCGTCACCCCGATCCCGCGGAGCCGCTCGGCGAGCCGGCGCGCCGAGAAGCCCGCGTCGATCAGCACGCGCGTGTCGGCGCATTCGACGAGGAGCGCGTTCCCCTTGCTGCCGCTCCCGAGAACCCAGAGTCTCACGCCTCGACGCTCCAGCGCACCTCGTGTGCGGCCGAGAGCTGTCGCCGTGCCTTGTCCGAGAGCTCGATCTTGCGACGGGACATCATCCGGGCGGCGACGCCGAGGAACTTGTCGAGCAGGTAGACGTCGTACGGCGCGTGGTCGCCCCAGGAGAAGGGGGCGACCGCCTTGGGGGGCATGTGCACGCCGTACACCTGCGCACACGCCCCGATCACCGTGCCGGTCGTGAGCTTGAGCCCGATCCCCGTCTTCGCGTGGTCGCCGAACAACGTGCCGAGGAACTGCTGGCCGCTGTCGCGCATCCCGTCCGGCGTCCACAGCTCGATCGTGCCGTACGTGTTCTTGAGATTGCTCGTGACGGTGTTCGCGCCGATGTTCACCCAGCGGCCGAGATACGAGTGGCCGACGAAGCCGTCGTGCGACTTGTTGCAGTGCCCCAGGTAGATCGTGTGGCTCGACTCGCCGTGCACCTTGCAGGTGTCGCCCACGACGAGCGACGCGATCCGGTCGCACCCCACGATCGAATCGCGGCCGATCCAGCACGGGCCCTGGACGCGCGTGAACGACTGCAGCGTCGAGCCCCGCTCGAGGTAGACGGGGCCCGTCGAGAGATCGAAGGTCACGAACGGCTCGACCGTCGCGCCTTCCTCGACGTAGATCGCGTTCGCCCCTCCGTCCGTCGCACCCACGCCCGCGCACCCCTCGGGTCGTGCGGCCGACGTGCCGCGCTGGCGCGCGATGGCGAGGATGTCGTCCGGGAGGATGGCGTCGATCGAGGCGACGAGGTCCCACACCGCGTCGAGCCAGCGCCCGGGGAGATCCTCGATCTCGGCGTTCGCGGCCGCGAGGCCCTCGAGCGGCTGGGTGCCGTCGCCGAAGCGCGCGGCGTCGAGCGGCTGCTCGAGTCGGATCGCCGCTACCCGCTCCGCCACCCGCACCGTGCCGCTCGACGCCGCGACGCTGGCCGACAGCGAGGGGAGCGCGCGGGCGTTCACGAGGATCGACCCCGCCGGCAGCTCGCCCGACACGACCGGCGCCGCCTCGGGCTCGTCGAAGTCCGCGAGATGGGGCGACGAGATCGATCCGCCGCACGGCACCCCCAGCAGCTGGGCCCACCGCTCGCGCACGAGCAGCGCGCCCGCGCGCAGCTCACCCACCGGCCGCGTCAACGCGAACGGCTCGAAGCGACGCGCGATGGCGTCGTCGTAGAGGTAGAATGCGGTCACGTGCGGTCGCGCAGGGCGGACGGCAGGGAATCGAGAAGCGTCTTGAGGTCGGTGGAGCGATCGACGGTGGTCACGAGCGTCATGCCGTCCCGCGACACGACGACCAGATCGGATACGCCGTACAGCACGACGGGGTTCCCCTCGGCGTGGACGACGTTGTTCGCCGCATCGAGGAGGTGGACGGTGCCACTCACCGCGTTTCCATGCAAGTCGCGCCGCCGGACTCGCAACAGCGATGCCCAGGTGCCGACGTCGTCCCAGCCGAAGTCGCCCGGGAGCACGAGCACGCGTGCGCTGCGCTCGAGGACGCCGACATCCACCGAGATCGGAGACACCGCGGCGAAGAACCCCTCGAGGTCGCCGGCGTGGGTGGACAGCGCCGGGGCGACCTCCGGCGTGTGCTGCGCGATCTCGCCCAGGAAGTCGCCGGCGCGCCAGACGAAGATCCCCGAGTTCCAGAGATAGCCTGCCGCGACGAACTCGGCCGCACGCTCGCGCGACGGCTTCTCGACGAATCGCGCGACGCGCCGCACGTCGCCGTCGATCGGCGCCCCCGGCTCGATGTAGCCGAACCCCGGGTCCGGCCGCGTCGGCACCACGCCGACGGTCACGAGGCTCGCCTGCGCCGCCGCCGCCTCGCAGGCGCGCGCGAGCGTCTCGCGGAAGCGGGGGGGCTCCGCGATCGCCCAGTCGGCGTGCACCGAGATCATCACCGCGTCGTCGCCGTCCCGGGCCGCGATCTCCGCCGCCGCCCACGCCAGCGCGGCCGCCGTCCCCGCGGGGCGCGGCTCGGCGACGACGTTCTCCGCCGGCAGGGTGGGGAGCAGGCGGCGAACCGCCGGCGCGAGCGAGGCGTTGGTGAGGATCAGCACGCGCTCGATCGGGACCAGTGGCGCGAGCCGGTGCACCGCCTGGACGAGCATCGGCTCGTCGCCGACCAGGGGGAGCAGCTGCTTTGGCCGCTCGGCGGTGCTGAGCGGCCAGAAGCGGGAGCCGATGCCACCGGCGAGCACCACTGCCCAGCGGCTCACGACGCGCCGGCCTCCGACTCGTCGCCGGCGAGCCCGACGAGCTCCGCGGCGCGCTGGTAGAGGCGCTTGGGGCTGAAGGGCTTCGTCAGGAACTCGTTCACCCCCATCTCGCGCGCCCGGAGGTGCTGGGCCTCCTGTCCGGCCGCGGTGAGAATGATGCAGGGGAGATCGGCGTGGCGCGGATCGGCGCGGATCGCGGCCAGGACGTCCAGCCCGCTGAGGTGCGGCATCATGAGGTCGAGCAGGACGAGCTGGATGTCGGGCTCGCGGGCCAGCGTCTCCAGCGCCTGCTTGCCGTCGAAGGCGAGGGTGACCCGGAAGGGCCCCGCCTCGAGCTTCATCTTGATGATGCGGCCGATGTGCGGCTCGTCGTCGGCGACGAGCACGTGCACGGGTGTGTGTGGTGGCGACACGGGAATGCGGTCAGACGAGCGTGGCGAGCTGCTCGCGATTGCGGCGCAGTTCGTACAGCAGCTGACCGACGTTGGCGGTCGGGCGCATCAGCACGAAGAGAATCGCCTCGGGCGAGAGCACCGAGGCGATCGCGAGCCCCCCCTGGTGCTCGAGGACCGTCGTCGTCAGGGCGCCGCGTCCGAGCGCGGCCCCCAGCTCGTCCGCGGGTGCGATGATCGCGGGGATGCGCGCGGCCATGTCCTCGGCGTCCAGCCCCGGGACCACCTGGCTGTCGATGAGGAGGCCGTCGCGGCCGAGAACGATGGCCGCCTCGACGCCCTCGCGTCGCCGGATCGCCTCGACCAGGTCCCGAATGCTCGGCATAGCGCGCTCGTGGAGAAGTCGCGGCGAACGTTAACGGCGAGGGGATCGAAGTCAAGCGACGGCAATCGCTTGAAGTCGTTCGAACGCAACGGTATTCTAGGGGTACGAAGTGCGAATCCCACCCCGCGCCGCACCATGTCCCGACTCCGCGTTCTCCTCGCCGCCGCCGTTGCCACCACTCTTCTCGCCGCCTGCGGCGACGGCACGGGCTCGAACGGCGAGATCGTGGTGCAGGAGGATAC
>Ga0182741_1006615_pt1 | contig 10030 bp, 5 predicted proteins | sample eDN5th37CBELigOP_FD_128874 | JGI IMG/M metagenome (GOLD analysis project Ga0182741, IMG submission 128874) | Enriched Organic Plus compost microbial communities from Emeryville, California, USA - eDNA 5th pass 37_C BE-Lig OP (version 2) (version 2) ...
ACACGCTCGTCGGGGCCGGCAAGGCGGACGGCGCGATGGACGCGTCCAACCTGCTGAAGCCCGCACTGGCGCGCGGCGAATTGCACTGCGTCGGTGCGACCACGCTCGACGAGTACCGCAAGCACATCGAGAAGGATCCCGCTCTGGCCCGCCGGTTCCAGCCGGTTTTCGTCGACGAGCCGTCGGTCGAGGACACCATCTCCATCCTGCGCGGCCTCAAGGAGAAGTACGAGCAGCACCACAAGGTGCGCATCTCCGACTCGGCGCTGGTTGCGGCGGCGACGCTGTCGAACCGCTACATCACCGATCGCTTCCTGCCCGACAAGGCGATCGACCTGGTCGACGAGGCATCGTCGCGGCTGCGCATGCAGGTCGACTCCAAGCCGGAGGCGCTGGACGAGGTCGATCGGCGCGTGATGCAGCTCAAGATCGAGCGCGAGGCGCTGAAGCTCGAGAAGGACGAGGCGTCCAAGGACCGCCTGAGCCGGCTCGAGAAGGAGCTCGCGGATCTCGAGGAAGAGTCCGCCGCCCTGACTGCCAAGTGGCAGGCGGAAAAGCAGAAGCTCGGCCTCGCCGCCGAACTCAAGAAGCAGATCGACGATGCCCGCAACGAGCTGGCCATCGCGCAGCGAAAGGGCGAGTTCCAGCGGGCCGGCGAGCTGGCCTATGGGCGTATCCCCGACCTTGAGAAGAAGCTCAAGGAAGCCGAGGCTCAGGACGGCAAGGGCAGCATGGTCGAGGAGGTGGTGACGCCTGACCACGTCGCGCACATCGTGTCGCGCTGGACCGGCATCCCCGTCGACAAGATGCTCGAGGGCGAGCGCGAGAAGCTGCTGCGCATGGAAGACGAACTCGCCAAGCGGGTCGTCGGCCAGGGCGAGGCGGTGCAGGCCGTGTCCAAGGCGGTGCGGCGTGCGCGCGCCGGGTTGCAGGACCCGAACCGGCCGATCGGCTCGTTCATGTTCCTCGGCCCGACCGGCGTCGGCAAGACCGAGCTCACCAAGGCGCTCGCGAACTTCCTGTTTGACGACGAGACGGCGATGGTGCGCATCGACATGTCGGAGTTCATGGAGAAGCACTCGGTGGCCCGGCTGATCGGTGCTCCTCCCGGCTATGTCGGCTACGAGGAAGGCGGTGCGCTGACCGAGGCGGTCCGCCGGCGGCCCTACCAGGTCGTGCTGTTCGACGAGATCGAGAAGGCACATCCCGACGTCTTCAACGTGCTGCTGCAGGTGCTCGATGACGGGCGGCTGACGGACGGGCAGGGGCGGACGGTCGACTTCCGGAACACCCTCATTGTCATGACCTCCAACCTCGGCTCCGAGTATCTGGTCAACCTCGGCGACGACCAGGACGTCGACGCCGCGCGCGAAGAGGTGATGGCGGTGGTGCGTAATTCGTTCCGGCCGGAGTTCCTCAACCGCGTGGACGAGATCATCCTGTTCCACCGGCTGCGCCGCCAGGACATGGGCCAGATCGTCGAGATCCAGCTCAAGCGGCTGGAGAGCCTGCTCGCCGATCGCAAGATCAAGCTCGACCTCGACAGGGAGGCGATCGACTGGCTGGCGGATAAGGGCTACGACCCCGCCTATGGCGCGCGCCCGCTCAAGCGCGTGATCCAGAAGGAACTGCAGGACCCGCTGGCCGAGAAGATCCTGATGGGCGAGATCTTCGACAACTCCATGGTGAAGATCACCGCGGGCTCCGACCGGTTGAACTTCCGTTCGAAGCCGGCCGCGGTGGACCAGGCCGAGGCCGCGTAAGGCGAGGCCAGCGCGGCGTTTGCTGCCGCGAACAACCGATCCAATGCCCCGTCGAAAGGCGGGGCATTTTTGGTCTGGCTCTTTTCCGACGCGACCGTCCTCAGGCCGCGAAGATATCCGAGAGCGTCTTGCGCATGACAGCCGGATCGACATCGACGCCGGTCCAGTACTTCACGCCGATGACACCCTGGTTGACCAGCATGCCGAGCCCATCGATCACCCGGCATCCCCGGCTTTCCGCGTCCCTGACCAGCCGCGTGCGCGGCGGGTTGGGGATGATGTCCGCGACGACCATCTCCGGCCGGAGTGTTTGCACGTCGAGATCCAGCCTGGCGTCGACATCGGGGTAGAGACCGATCGACGTGGCGTTGATGACGATGGCGGCGCTCTCGGGCACCCGGTAGGTGCCCCTCCATTCCACCAGTTCGGCCGAAGTGCCGGTGCGCTGGTTCAGGAGCTCGACCACCGCCATGCCCCGGGCCGGATCGCGATTGACAACGGTGATCGACCTGGCGCCCGCCAAGGCAAGTTCGACGCCGACTGCTCGCGCCGCGCCGCCGGCGCCGAACATCACGACGTCCCGATCCTTCGGATCGATCAGTTCCCGCAGCGAGGCCAGGAAGCCCTTTCCGTCGGTGTTCTCGCCGATGTAGCGGTCGCCGCGGCGCACCACGCAGTTCACCGCACCCATGATCTCGGCGGATTCCCCCAGCCCGTCGAGGTGCTGGATCACGGCGACCTTGTGCGGCAGCGAGCAATTGAAGCCCGCCCAGTTCATGGCGCGCGCGCCTGCAACCGCAGCGCCGAGGTTTTCCGGCGCCACCTCGCAATTGATGTAGCGCCAATCCAGCCCGTGGTGCCGATAGGCGGCCTCGATCATCGCCACGGTCGGGTTCTCCCTCGCCGGCATTGCGAAGCAACCGGTCAGTTCGCTCAGGAAATTTCTGGCCATCCTCTTCCTCCCCGGGAACGGTTGCGCCGCCGACCGCGATGTCATTGGCGACGTCCACGGCGTCACCTGTATCAAGAACCTCGACGGCGACGTAGGTGCAGCAGCAATCCGCGCACTGGTGTCCGGTTCACTTGCCGCTGCGGCTTGCCGCCGTCGCGCCGCCGCGCTACGCCTTGGCCATGACCACGCATCGCTTCGTTCCGACCGTCTGGCACAATGTCCTGGGCACCGTTCCGCCGGCGCTGACCGTCGCCTCGGGCGACACGATCGTTACCGAAACGCTCGACGCGCATGGCTTCGACAAGGACGGCGTGGCGCGCGCTCCCGAACCCAACCCTATGAACGGACCGATCTTCGTCGAAGGCGCCGAGCCGGGCGATGCGCTCAAGGTCGAGATTCTTCGGATGACGCCGATCCGGGCTACCGGCTGGACGCGGGGCGCGCTGGCAGCCAACGTGGTTGATCCCGAATTCGTGCGTCAGCTGCCGCCCCGCGACAAGATCAACTGGGCGATCGACCGGCAGGGGCTGACGGTGACGCTCGATCCGCCAGTCCCCGGCCTCGAGCATCTGGTGCTGCCGGTAGAGCCGATGATCGGCTGCTTCGGCGTCGCGCCGGCATTCGGGCAGGCGTTTTCCACCGCGACCAGCGCCGAGAACGGCGGCAACATGGACTATCGCGGCTTCCGCCCCGGCACGACCGTCTGGTTCCCGGTCGCGGTGCCGGGGGCGCTGTTCTTCGTCGGCGACTGCCACGCCACGCAGGGCGACGGCGAGATCGTCGGTACGGGCATCGAGACGGCCTTCGAGGTCGAGGTCCGCCTGACGGTGGAGAAGACGCGCAGCCTGGTGTGGCCGCGCGGCGAGACGGAGACCGACATCTTCTCGGTCGGCAACGCCCGGCCGCTCGACCAGGCGCTGCAGCACGCGACGACCGACATGTACAACTGGCTGACCACGGACTACCGCCTGAGCCCGGCCGCGGCGAGCCACCTGATGGGACAGGTCGTGCGCTACGACGTCGGAAACGTCTTCGACCCGGCCTACACCATGGTCTGCCGCATCGCGAAGAAGTGGCTGCCAACGCCGCGAGCCGCGTGATCGGGCGGCGGCTAAATCTGGAACGCCTCAAGCGTTAGGCGTGTCAGTCTCGTCCCCTTCCTGGAGAAGAAGCGCGGAGAGGCGGCCTCAAGACCAGTAAGGGCAGGAGCAGCGGGCGCTCACGGCCCCGTGCCGACCCTCGTGCGAGGCGAGGAATGCGCGGGTGACACGCTCTCCCGCCTCTGGAGGCAAACCGACGCTGGAAACGGGGATGGATATCCCCTTCCGCGGGGCCCCTCGACGCCCCTTTTCTCAGTTATTCCGGTAACTTGGCGGGTGCGCGCCGGAAATCCCTCTTCGATTCGTCCACGCTCTCACAGTCCGGGCGACAATCGCCATGCCTTTGTCCGACGGAGAAGGGGGCCGGGATGGACCTGAGTGTCGTGATCGAGACGCAGCGCGAAGCGCTGAAGCGCATCGTGGCAACGCTCGCTGCCATGGTCGGTCTCGGGGGACATGTTACCCTGTTTCCGCGAGAGGGGGCGGCCGCTTCAAGCTTGGCGCTGGCGGAACAAGGCAGGCCGGCCTCGGCACCCACGCTGCCCCGCCGTCTCCATCGCGCCGTGCTCAGGTTGCTGCGGCCGGCCGAATCGGCCACGCGGCGCCTGGCCATTGCGCTGGCGCGCGGGCTTCCCCGTCTGCCGGCCTGGCGCGAGGGCGGCGCGGTCGAGGCCCGCAAGGCCAAGGTCGCACCGGTCGTCGTGCGCACCCGCATCGTGCGGCCGCCGGCATCGGCTTCGGCCGATCCAGCCGATGAGAATCCGGGCAAGGCAGCGCTCCGCGCGAGGTTTCCGCTGCTCGATCCATTGCCGCGCCTGCGCCGCTCGCGACAGCGCGCTGCTGGTGTGCCCCGTGTCTGCATTCCTGGCGTCACCGGCCATCATGCGGTTCCGGTCCGCAAGCCGCCCTTGCCCGACGATCCGCTCGATGCGGGTCGTCTTTGCCGACGGCTGGCCGCACTCGCTTGCGCGCTTGACGACCTGCCGGGACAGGCAAGACGCTTCGTGCGCTGGCAGGCGCGCCGGGAGCGGGCGCTTGCGGCGGGCCGCATTCACCGCGTCACGCCCCTGCGCGGTGGACGCCCACCGGGCGGGCGCCTGTCGCGCTACCAACCTGATGCCCCGCGCCGGCGCAACATCCGCGAGGTCGACGAGATCCTGGCGCACGCCCACGCGCTGGCCCACCATGCCCTCGGCCCCGACACCTCATGACGGGCGGCCCGACGCTGCCGGGCGGTCGCGGCCTCTCGATCCTTCGGGTGGAATCGCGACGTCATGGCCGGCTCATACGAACCTGCCAGGCTTGCGATCCCTTGGGGCTCGGCAAGGATCGTCCATGTCCGCGAGAGAGGCGGGACATGACCCAACGCCCGTTCCCATGGTTTTCGCGCTTCGCTCCCGGCCTCGACGTCATGCAGGGGGGATGTGTGGAAGGTCGGCGGCAACAGCTTGCCGTTGCCGGACGCCGCGGTTGCCTGACGGTCAGCTCGAAAACCCCGACATCGGCTTTCGGCATATTGGAAACGCAGTCCGACGCCGTTCGAATTTCCAGAGCCCGTAGCGAGCGCCGAAAAGCAGTGTCGCGTCGCGAACACCTGCCATCTTCACGCCCCGTTCATGTTGGAACCAGCACACTTGGAATGGCTTGTAGTTGCGTGAATCGCCTCCATGTCGATTCGCGCGCAAATGGAGTCTCGATACGCAATGTCCCGCGCCTTGCTGATCGCTTCGGTCTTGATCGCTGGCATGTCCTCGACCGCCCTTGCGGGACCGCCGATCGCCCGCGCCGCCGAGCCGGTGCTGCGCCTCGACGCGATGCCGGTGCAGTATCGCGAGGCGGAAGTCTATTTCGACGGCAACGGCAACCGCATCCTGGTGGACCCGGATACGGGCGAGGTCGTCGCGGTGCAGCCGCGGCGGTTGAACGGTTTGCGCGAACGCCGTGAGGATTTCCGCCGCGACCGTCGCGCGTGGCGCGAGCAGGATCGCTATTATCTCGACGATCCCGAGGACGTGACCAGGTTGCGGCGCGAGAAGCGGCGCGAAGGCTGGTACGACGAGCAGGACTACGGCCAGGCACCGGATCGCTATCCGACCGAGGACTACGGATATTACGATCCGGCTCCCCGCGACTCCGGTGGAGCCGATGCTTTCCCCGAACCGCCGCGCGACCCCTATGCCTTTGGCGAGGATGCGCCGCCTCGTCGCGATCGCGGGATCGAGCGCGCACCCTTGGAAGACAACGTCGCCACTGCAGAACCAGGTCCGCTCGATCAGGGAACGACCGGTACAGTCGGGACCGGCGAGCCGAATCCCCAAGTCGGCAATCCGACGCCAGGTCCTTCGGTGCTCGATCCCTCCAAGCCGCCGGTCCTCAAGGAAACCGCGCGCGAGAGCGTTGCCGCGCTGCAGGTGCTGCTTGACCGCGCCGGCGCCTCGCCGGGAGTCATCGACGGCAGGTTCGGCTCCAACGTCGACAAGGCGCTCGCTGCCTACCGGCGACTGACCGGCACGAACCTCAAGTCGACCGATACGGATCTGATCCAGGAACTGCTGGCGTCTAGTGGCGGCGACCCCTTCGTGGAGTACACCATCACGCCCGAAGACGTGGCGGGGCCGTTCGTGGCCTCGGTTCCCGCCGACTACGGGGAGAAGGCCAAGCTCGAGCACATGAGCTACACCTCCGTCCCCGAGATGCTGGCCGAGCGCTTCCACATGGACGAGGGGTATCTGAAGGCGCTCAATCCTGAAGCGAACTTTTCGCGCCCCGGCACGGTCATTCGCGTCGCCAATGTCGGCCAGCCGGTGACCGGGAAAGTCGCGCGGATCACGGCGGACAAGGCGACCAAGCAGGTGCTCGCCTATGACGCCTACGACAAGCTGATCGCTGCCTATCCGGCAACGATAGGCTCGGCCGACACGCCGTCGCCGAGCGGCACGCACGAGGTGAAGCGGATCGCCTTCGATCCCAACTACACCTACAACCCCAAGCTCAACTTCAAGCAGGGCGAGAACGACAAGATCCTGACCATCCCCCCAGGCCCGAACGGGCCGGTCGGCTCGATCTGGATCGCCCTCGACAAGCCTACCTACGGCATCCACGGCACGCCCGATCCCTCCAAGATCGGCAAGTCCGAAAGCCACGGCTGCGTGCGCCTGACGAATTGGGATGCGCACGAACTGGCGAAGATGGTTTCGCCTGGAACCGTGGTGGAGTTCCTGGACTAGCTGCGGCGGCCGGAGCTACCGGCGGCCCGATCCAGGTCTCCGGGAGCCTCCGAGTCTCCGCGGGAGCCCGGCCGGGATTCCGGAAGTGGGTATAGGTGTCGCGCGATGGCGGGAGCTGGTGGGCGCCATCGTCGCGCCCGCAACCTTCAGAAAAAAAACTGATTCGAGCCGGGCGCGTTCGCGCTAGCCCGAAACGCTGGCGACCTTCAGCGTGCCGTTCTGGTTGCCCTGCTTGAGCAGCTCGTCGATACGGGCGCGCTCGATCTGGAAGCGCTCCAGTTCCTCACCCTTCAGCGACTTGCCGCTCGGCAGGCGCACGCGCAGCGGGTCGACCTTGCGGTCGTTGACGATGACCTCGTAGTGGAGGTGCGGACCGGTCGACAGGCCGGTATTGCCGACATAGCCGATCACCTGACCCTGGCGCACGCGCACACCCGGCTTGATTCCCTGGGCGAACGCACTCTGGTGATTGTAGGACGTCTCGTAGCCGTTGGCGTGACGGATGATCGTCTGGCGGCCATAGCCGCCGGCCCATCCGGCCTTTTCGACGACGCCGTTGCCCGCCGCGAGGATCGGCGTCCCGCGCGGGGCGGCCCAGTCGACGCCGGTGTGCATCCGGCTCACCCCGAGGATTGGATGGCGCCGCCCGCCGAAGCCGGACCTCAGCATGCCGTTGGGAACCGGCTTGCGAATCAGGAACTGGCGCGCGTTGCGGCCCTCGGCATCGAAATAGTCGACGGTCCCGTCTTCCTGGAGGAAGCGGTAGAGGTTGCGCGTGGTGTTGCCGAAGGTGGCGGCGACATGCAGCAGCTCAGATTCCTCCGACATCTGGCCGGATTCGTCGGGCTGCGAGAAGAACACCTGGATCTGGTCTGTCGGGGAAAGGCGTGACTGGAGGTCCACGTCGGCGGCAAGCAGCCTGATGAGCTGGCGGGTCATCGACCGGCTCATGCCGTGCGCGTAAGCCGCCTGGTAGACGCCGTCATAGACTGTCGGCAGCGGGCCGCGCTGGGGCAGGAACGGCGTGTCGTCGAAGGCCGTGAAGATGGCCGGGTTGGGGTCGGGCTCGGGCGATTGGACGATGGCGCCGCGATCGTCGAAGGCAAGGGTGAGCACGTGCTTGGCTCGGTCATAGACGCCCAGCCGGATGACCTTCGCGTTCTCGCCCTGCACGACCAGTTCGACCGACAGGACGGCGCCCGCGCGCAATGTCGATCCGCCCAGCCGCTCGGCGGCGGCTCTGGCGATCGCCTCTGCGCCCGAATCGCCATAGCCCGCCTCGGCGAGCGCCTTGACGATGTCCTTGCTCTCGGTGAACGCGATGACGTCGGCCGCGATGGCCTCCTCGCTCTCCGAAGGAAGGCGGCGCGGGGTCTCGGTCACGTTCTCCTGAACGATCCGGATGTCGTAGGCTGCGGTGAACGCCTGCCCGGCGAGCGAATCGCCGAAGCGCTGCGGGTCCACATAATGCATGGCGGCCACATGAATCGCGCCGTCGCTCAGGCCGGCCGCCGCGTTGCGCACGACCTCCTCGATCTCGCGCGCGGACAGATCGTTGCCTTCGTCATAAGCGGCGGTCTCGATCGGGAAGTCCTCGACCTTCAGGGTCATCTCGCTCTCGACCTTGGAGCCGTAGATCTGGGCTGCCGTCGTCGGGGACGCCGGGGCGGTGATCCCGTCCTCGGCGAACATGTCGAGTGGATCGAAGGGCGGGTAGGGACGCGTCGTCTTGTAGCCGGCCGCCAGCGGCATCTTCAGACGCATGAAGGGGACCGTGCGCACGACGTCGCGATCGCCTACGCGGGTCTTCATCGAAATCTCGACGCGCTGCTTGTTGCGGGCACGGGCGATTTGCCGGATCGGAACGAGCCGTTCCGCCTTCGCCTGTTCGCCGCCGCCCGCGCTGTTCTGGACGAGGGAAAGGTCTGCGATCTCCGGCGGCACGGCGAGCTGTTCGCGCCCGTCGAGGGCGACGACCAGGGCGACACCCATGAGAACCGTGGAGGTGAGGCCGGTGAGGAACGTTCCGGTCAGCCACCGCGCCGACACCTCCCGCCGGTCCGGCGGACCGCTGCGCCCGTCCGCGACAAGCGGCGGCTCGTTGCCGAGCTCGGCTATGGTCGAATCGGTGTCCTGCATGAAGCGGGCGTTTCGTTCCCTCGATTTCCCCCCGGACTGACGCGAAATTGCCCGTTGCCCCCTGTGAAGTCAACGAACGGCGCCGTCAGGCCGGTCATCCCGCCGTTGAATCGGCCGGGACGAATGCGTCCGGAATGGTCGCCCAATAAGGCTCCAATATGGTGACGCGGGACGTTTCCACGGCCACTCCGAGGTTCTTCTCACCACCTGACGCAGGGGCCAAAAGGCGGTCCGCCCGACCGCGGAAAAAAAATCAAAAAAGTTGGAAACGGTCGTTGACAGTTCTCGGGGGTGCCGACTATATACGCCTCACCAACGACGGCGGCGACGCTGCTGGCGACGAAGAGGTTCGCTCCTGAGTGAGCCACTGAGTTTCGCGAAAGTTGGACGAAATCAAGAGAGCCGCGTGAGCGACACTCGACCGGGCCGAAGGCGAAGCTGCTTTAAGGTCCATGACGCTGCGTCTGCGGTGTCTGTTCTTTGACAACTGAAGATTGAAGAAAGAGAAACGTGGGCGGCAGAGTCTGCTGAACCGCGGAACCCGAAAGGGGTCTGATGGTTCGAACGAGACTTTGGCGGTACACGTTTCGAGAGAAAGTTACACGCGCTCCGATGTGAAAGCGTCGGAAGCGAGGGTGTGAATGTTCTCGTCGATTCAAGCGTGACCTAGTATCTGCGCCGGCCTTTGGCCTGGTGCGGAACGAAAAGCCAAATCAAAGTCTTACAAACATGAGAGTTTGATCCTGGCTCAGAACGAACGCTGGCGGCAGGCTTAACACATGCAAGTCGAGCGCCCCGCAAGGGGAGCGGCAGACGGGTGAGTAACGCGTGGGAATCTACCCAGCTCTA
>Ga0182741_1006616_pt1 | contig 10029 bp, 7 predicted proteins | sample eDN5th37CBELigOP_FD_128874 | JGI IMG/M metagenome (GOLD analysis project Ga0182741, IMG submission 128874) | Enriched Organic Plus compost microbial communities from Emeryville, California, USA - eDNA 5th pass 37_C BE-Lig OP (version 2) (version 2) ...
CGCCTCAAGGCGGCCAATCGCGATCTGCCGGTGGTCCTCAACGGCGGGCTGCGCGATCTGGAAGAGGCTGCGTCGCATCTCGGCGCCGTCGACGGCGTCATGCTCGGCCGCGCCGCCTATCAGGACCCGTGGCGGCTGCTCGCGGTCGATCCGCTCTTCTACGACGCGCCCGCGCCGTTCACCGATCCGCACGACGTTGCGGAAGCGATGATCCCCTATATCGCCCGCGAGCTGGAGCAGGGTGTGCGTCTCTACGCGATCGTGCGGCACATGCTCGGCCTGTTCCATGCCGTGCCGGGCGCGCGCGCCTTCCGCCGCCACCTTGCCACTGCCGGCACGCGGTCGGACGCGGACGTCGCGATCTTCCGCGAGGCGCTTGCCCATGTTGATCCGCAGCGCCGCGCCGAAGCCGCGGCCGTAAGCGCCGCGTAAGCGGCATCACGACGGCACTAACTCTAACGCAATCGCGGCATTGCACCACGCGTGCTCGCAGTCGCAGCACGTAACGCGCTTGACATTGCCGCGCACGTAACTTGGTATACCTTATACCTGATCCAGTCGTTTGTGTGGGCTGAAGCCCGCGGCGTTGACGAAAGTCCGTAACGAAAATTCCGGGACGAGAAGGGACGGAAGATCCTGGCTCGTCACTGCTTCGGAAGCCGGCGGTGAGACCGGCGGGATCGTATGAACAAACGTCTAGGGAGAAAACGATATGAAAACGCCGATCCGCGCCTTTGGTGCGGGCGTGGCCGCGCTGGCGGCCAGCTTCATCTTCGCTCCATCCGCAACGGCCGCGTGGGAACCTACGCGGCCTGTTGAATTTATAGTCCCCGCCGGAACCGGCGGCGGCGCCGATCAGATGGCCCGCGTCATCCAGGGCATCATTGCCAAGCATGGCCTGATGAAACAGTCCATGGTGGTGATCAACAAGGCGGGCGGGGCCGGCGGCGAGGGCTTCCTCGACGTGAAGAACTCGAAGGGCAATCCGCACAAGCTCGTCATCACGCTGTCGAACCTGTTCACGACGCCGCTCGGCACCGGCATTCCCTTCAACTGGAAGGATCTGACGCCGGTCGCGATGATGGCGCTCGACGAGTTCGTGCTCTGGGTCAACGCATCGAAGCCCTACAAGTCGGTGAAAGAGTACGTCGATGCGGTGAAGGCCGCGCCGCCCAGTCAGTTCAAGATGGGTGGTACGGGCTCCAAGCAGGAAGACCAGATCATCACCGTCGCGCTCGAGAAGGCGACGGGCACCAAGTTCACCTACATCCCGCATCGCGGCGGTGGTGCGGTGGCGGTGCAGCTGGTTGGCAACCACATCGATTCCAGCGTCAACAACCCCATCGAAGCGGTCGCGCAGTGGCGGGCCGGCGAATTGCGGCCGCTTTGCGTCTTCGATGATCAGAATCTGCCCTATGACGAGAAGGTCGCCGGCGATCTGGCGTGGAGCAGCATCCCGACCTGCAAGTCGCAGGGCATCGACATGGACTACCTGATGCTGCGCGGCGTGTTCATGCCGCCGGGCGTCACCGATGAGCAGGTCGCCTACTACGTGGATCTGCTGAAGAAGGTGCGCGAAACGCCCGAATGGAAGGACCTGATGAAGAACGGTGCCTTCAATCAGACCTTCATGACGGGCCCTGAATTCGCCAAGTGGGTCGAGAACGAAGAGAAGCGCCACCAGCAGCTGATGAAGGAAGCCGGCTTCATCGCCGCGAGCAACTGATCGGCGTGAGCCGTTCTGGGACTTCGAGGGACCTATGACTGACAGTACGCATGAAACCGGTGGGGCGGGACCGTCCCACCGGAGTGTGGAGCTTGCCGTCGCTGCTCTGATGGCGCTGTTCGGAATGATCGTCATGTACGGCAGCCTCCAGGCCGGAATCGGCTGGGGCGCCGAGGGGCCGAAGGCCGGCTTCTTCCCGTTCTATCTCGGGCTGATCATCGTCGGTGGCAGCGTCGTCAATCTGATCAACGGCTTCAACGGTGATCGTCTTGTTCGCTTCGCCGACTGGAGCCAGTTGCGCCAAGTGCTGTCGGTGGTGGTGCCGACGGCGATCTACGTGATCCTGGTGCCACGGCTCGGCATCTATGTCAGCTCGCTGCTGCTGATCGCGGTGTTCATGAAATGGCTGGGCCAATACGGGTGGGGCAAGACGGTCGCCGTCGCCTGCGCCGTGCCGTTCCTCACCTACCTGATGTTCGAAAAATGGTTCCTGGTCCCGCTGCCGAAGGGGCCGGTGGAAGACCTCTTGGGACTTTGAAACGGACTGAGCGGTGCCGGCGCAGCGTTGTCGCTGCCCGATGCGCCAGGGGATGACGATGCAAGATATCGGTTACTTGTTCTCGGGCTTCGCCACCGTGCTGGAGCCGTTCAACATCATGGTGATGGTCGTCGGCATCATGCTCGGCGTCCTCATCGGCGTGCTCCCGGGGCTCGGCGGCGCGAACGGAGTTGCCATCCTCCTGCCGCTCACCTTCTCGATGTCGCCGACCTCGGCGATCATCATGCTGTCCTGCATCTATTGGGGCGCGTTGTTCGGCGGCGCCATTACCTCGATCCTGTTCAACATACCAGGCGAGCCATGGTCGGTGGCGACGACATTTGACGGCCATCCCATGGCGCAGCAAGGCAAGGCCGGTGAGGCGCTGACCGCCGCCTTCACCTCGTCCTTCGTCGGCGCGCTCTTTGCCGTGATCATGATCACGCTGGTGGCGCCGCTGGTCGCTCAGTTCGCGTTGCAGTTCGGCCCCGCCGAACGGTTCTCGGTCTATTTCCTCGCCTTCGCCAGTTTCATCGGCATGAGCAAGGAGCCGCCGTCGAAGACCCTCGTCGCGATGATGATCGGCTTCGCGCTCGCGACGGTCGGCCTGGATCAGGTCACGGGGCAGCTGCGGCTCACCTTCGGCACCGAGGAACTCCTCAACGGCTTCGACTTCCTCATCGCCGTGATCGGCCTGTTCGGCATCGGCGAGATCCTGCTGACCATGGAAGAGGGCCTCGCCTTCCGCGGCCGGTCCGCGAAGATCAACCTCAAGGTCGTGCTGCAGACCTGGATGGAACTGCCGCGCTATTGGGTGACGTCGCTGCGGTCCTGCGTGATCGGCTGCTGGATGGGCATCACGCCCGCCGGCGCCACCCCGGCCTCGTTCATGAGCTACGGCATCGCCAAACGCGTGTCGAAGAACGGCATGAATTTCGGCAAGGGCGAGATCGAAGGCGTGGTCGCGCCGGAGACGGCGGCGCACGCCGCCGGCACCTCGGCCCTGCTGCCGATGCTCGCCCTCGGCGTGCCCGGCTCGCCCACCGCCGCGGTGCTGCTCGGCGGTTTGCTGATCTGGGGCCTTCAGCCGGGTCCGTTGCTGTTTGTCGAGCAGAAGGAGTTCGTCTGGGGCCTGATCGCCTCGATGTATCTCGGCAACATCGTCGGCCTGCTGATCGTGTTGACCTGCGTGCCAGTGTTGGCCGCGATCCTGCGGATCCCGTTCAGCATCATCGCGCCGGTCATTCTCGTGTTCTGCGCCATCGGCGCCTACACGGTGAACAACAACACCTTCGACGTCAGCATGATGCTGGTGTTCGGCGTGGTCGGGTACCTGATGAAGAAGTGCAACTACCCGTTGGCGCCGCTGGTGCTCGCCATCGTCCTTGGCGACATGGCTGAGGAATCGTTCCGCCAGTCGCTGCTCGCGTCGCAGGGCGGCCTGGGGATCTTTTTCTCCAACGGACTGGTCTCGACCATCATGGGGCTTGGCTTCGTGGCTCTGTTCTGGACCGCGATCGCCAATGCGTGGACGCGGCTGCGGGCGGCTCGGGCGCCGCTCGCGCACTGATTGTTGAACGACTCCGGGCGGGGTGGTATATGGAATTATGTATACCAGACCAGAACCCCTCCGCCCGGAACGGGGGAGCGACATGAATGTGAACCGCCGGCCGGGGGATGCGACCCGTATCCCGTTGGCGCCGCTGGAAGACACCTCGACGTTCAAGGACCGCGCCTATGCGGCGCTGAAGGACGTCATCGTCCTCCTGAACGTCTACGACCAGCCGAACGAGGTTCGGCTCGACGAGCGCCAGCTTGCCTCCGACCTCGGCATCAGCCGGACCCCGGTGCGCGAGGCGATCGCCCAGCTCGAGCGGGAAGGCTTCGTCCGCTCCGTGCCGCGACGCGGCATCTATGTCGTGCGCAAGACCAAGAAGGAGGTGATCGAGATGATCACCGCCTGGGCGGCACTGGAGAGCATGGCGGCGCGGCTGATCACCCAGAATGCGACCGACGAGGAGATCGGGCACCTGCGCGAGATGTTCACGACCTTCGAGAACGGCGAGCTGCACGCCAAGCTCGACGAATACTCGGAAGTGAACATCGAGTTCCACCAGACCATCATCCGCATGAGCCACAACCGGGTGCTCACGGATCTGGCGGCCAATCTCTTCACCCACATGCGGATGATCCGGCGCAAGACGATCGGCGAGCAGGACCGCGTCGATCGCTCGATCCGTGATCACATGAACATCATCAAGGCGATCGAGGCGCGGGAGACGGAACGCGCCGAGGATCTCGTGCGTCAGCACGCCCTCGGCCTCGCCGATCACGTGGCCAAGTACGCCGACTATCTCGATTGATCCGAACGACCTAACGAGAAAATTCCTGGGAGACTGTCATGGCCGAGGCTGCGACTAAGGCGAAGATCGACACCCCCAATGCGGCCGACGCCGAGCAGGATCTGACCGACGGCTTTCACCTCGTCATCGACGCGCTGAAGCTCAACGGCATCAAGACGATCTACGGCGTGCCGGGCATTCCGATCACCGATCTCGGCCGCATGGCGCAGGCCGCGGGCATTCGCGTGATTTCGTTCCGGCACGAGCAGAATGCCGGCAACGCCGCCGCGATCGCCGGCTTTCTCACCAAGCAGCCCGGGGTCTGCCTGACGGTCTCCGCGCCCGGCTTCCTCAACGGCCTCACCGCGCTCGCCAACGCCACCACCAACTGCTTCCCGATGATCCTCATCTCCGGCTCGTCCGAGCGTGAGATCGTCGACCTGCAGCAGGGCGATTACGAGGAGATGGACCAGCTCGCGATCGCCAAGCCGCTGTGCAAGGCGGCCTTCCGCGTGCTGCATGCCCAAGACATCGGCATCGGCGTCGCGCGCGCGATCCGTGCCGCCGTCTCGGGGCGGCCGGGTGGTGTCTATCTCGACCTGCCGGCCAAGCTGTTCTCGCAGGTGCTCGACGCCAAGACGGGCGAGAAGTCGCTGGTCAAGGTCATCGACCCGGCACCGGCACAGATCCCCGCTCCTGACGCGGTCAAGCGCGCGCTCGACGTTCTCAAGAACGCCAAGCGTCCGCTGATTATCCTCGGCAAGGGCGCAGCCTACGCCCAGGCTGACGAGCAGATCCGCGCGCTCGTCGAGCGCAGCGGCATTCCGTTCCTGCCGATGAGCATGGCCAAAGGCCTGCTGCCGGACGTGCATCCGCAATGTGCCGGCGCGGCACGCTCGACCGTGCTGAAAGAGTCGGACGTCGTGATGCTGATCGGCGCTCGCCTCAACTGGCTGCTCTCCCACGGCAAGGGCAAGACCTGGGGCGAGGCCCCGAAGAAGTTCATCCAGATCGATATCGAACCGAAGGAAATGGACTCGAACGTCGAGATCGCGGCACCGGTCGTCGGCGACATCGGCTCCTGCGTGTCCGCGCTGCTCGATGGCATGGGCACCAACTGGCCGGCGCCGCCGGCCGCCTGGCTCGATGCGGTCAAGGCGAAGAAGGAAGAGAACATCGCCAAGATGGCGCCGAAGCTGATGAAGAATTCGGTGCCGATGGACTTCCACGGCGCGCTTGGCGCGCTGCGCACCGTCATCAAGGAGCGGCCGGATACGATCCTGGTCAACGAGGGCGCTAACACGCTCGATCTGGCCCGCGGCGTCATCGACATGTATCAGCCGCGCAAGCGGCTCGACGTCGGCACCTGGGGCGTCATGGGCATCGGCATGGGCTTCGCCATCGCCGCGGCCATCGAGACCGGCAAGCCCGTTCTCGCGGTGGAGGGCGACAGCGCCTTCGGCTTCTCCGGCATGGAGGTGGAGACGATCTGCCGCTACAAGCTGCCGGTCTGCGTCGTCGTCTTCAATAATGACGGCATCTATCGCGGCACCGACGTCAACCCGGCCGGCTCCGACCCGGCGACGACGGTCTTCGTCAAGGGCTCGCGCTACGACAAGATGATGGAGGCGTTCGGCGGCGTCGGCGTCAACGTGACGACACCGGACGAGCTGAAGCGTGCCGTCGACGCGGCGCTGGATTCGGGCAAGCCGACGCTGATCAATGCGGTGATCGATCCGGCTGCCGGCAGCGAGAGTGGCCGCATCGGCAATCTCAACCCGCAAAGCATCGTCAAGAAGAAATAGGAATCGGCCATGCAGAACGGCGTTACGAGGCTCGACGCCGCGCAAGTGGTGATGTGATCCGCAGCGCGGCCGGATCTGGGCCCGGCCTCGCATGTCGCAATGTTTCGAGATTGAAGGAGACGCAGATGGCCAAGAAGACGAAGAAGAAAGCCGGCGCGAAAAAGCCTGCGAGTCGCAAGGCGGCGGCGAAGAAGACGGTTGCCAGGAAGAGTCTCGCTAAGAAGACCGCGCGGAAGACGACCGCCAGGAAGGCCGCCCCCAAGAAGGCGGCGCGTAAGACCGTTGCCAAGAAGGCGGCGGGCCGCAAGTCGGCGGTGAAGAAGGCGGCGGCGAAGAAGACGGCGGCGAAGAAGGCGACCACGCGCAAGGCTGCGCCGCGGAAGGCCGCGCCGAAAAAGGCGGCGAAGCGCAACGGCATCGCGTTGCCGCCGCCGGTCAACAAGCCCTGGGGCGAGGCCGGCAAGGCGCTCGAAGGCGTGCGGATCCTCGACTTCACCCACGTCCAGTCGGGGCCGACTTGCACCCAGCTCCTGGCCTGGTTCGGTGCCGACGTGATCAAGGTCGAGCGGCCGGGGCAGGGCGACATCACCCGCGGCCAGCTGCGCGATCTGCCGAACGTGGACAGCCTCTATTTCACGATGCTGAACCACAACAAGCGCTCGATCACCATCGACTCCAAGAACCCGAAGGGCAAGGAGATCCTCGAGCGTTTGGTGAAGAGCTGTGACGTGCTTGTCGAGAACTTCGCGCCCGGCGCGCTCGACCGCATGGGCCTGACCTGGGAGCGCATCCAGGAACTCAATCCGCGCATGATCTACGCGTCGGTCAAGGGCTTCGGCCCCGGCCCGTATGAGGATTGCAAGGTCTACGAGAACGTCGCCCAGTGCACCGGCGGCGCCGCGTCGACGACCGGCTTCCGCGATGGTCCACCGCTCGTCACCGGCGCACAGATTGGCGATTCCGGCACCGGCCTGCACCTCGCGCTCGGCATCGTCGCCGCGTTGCACCAGCGCTTCCGCACCGGCCGCGGCCAGCGCGTGCTCGCCGCCATGCAGGACGGCGTGCTTAATCTCTGCCGCGTCAAGCTGCGCGACCAGCAGCGCCTCGCCCATGGCCCGCTGAAGGAATACAGCCAGTACGGCGAGAACATCCCGTTCGGCGACACGGTGCCGCGCGCCGGCAACGATTCCGGCGGCGGCCAGCCCGGCTGGATCCTCAAGTGCAAGGGCTGGGAGACCGATCCCAACGCCTACATCTACTTCATCACCCAGGCGCCGGTCTGGGAGGCGATCTGCGATGTCATCGGCGAGCCGGACTGGAAGACCGATCCCGATTACGCGACGCCTGCGGCGCGCTTGCCGCGGCTGCGCCAGATCTTCGATCGCATCGAGCAGTGGACGATGACCAAAGACAAGTTCGAGGCGATGGAGATCCTCAACAAGTACGACATTCCGTGCGGCCCGATCCTGTCGATGAAGGAGCTGGCCGAGGATCAGTCGCTGCGGAAGACGGGCACGATCGTCGAGGTCGAGCACCCCGAGCGCGGCAAGTACCTGAGCGTCGGCAACCCGATCAAGCTGTCGGATTCGATCACCGAGGTGCAGCGCTCGCCGCTGCTCGGCGAGCACACCGACGAGGTGCTGCGCGACGTGCTTGGTTATTCCGAGCGTGAGATCGCCGAGATCAGGACGACGGGAGCGATTTCGGTTCCGGAGAAGCCGCGCGCGGCGGCCTAGTTCGCCGCGCGCCTCCCTCGCGGGAGAAACCGGGGTGAATCGACACGGCACTCGCTTCGGGCGCGGCCGCGTTTACCCCCTCCTTGTCTCTCCTCCGCGCGAGGGGAGGGCATCGACTGGCAATTGGGGAGAGAACGTCCGATGCGTATCGTGGTTCACGGTCAGCAGGCCTTCGGCAAGGCCGTGCTCGAGGCCCTGCGCAAGCGCGGCGACGAGGTGATCGCCGTCTATGTCGCGCCGGAAAAGCCGGGCCAGAAGGTCGATCCGCTGAAGGAAGCCGCGCTCGCCGCGGGCCTTCCGGTCTATCAGCCGGCCTCCTACCGCAAGCCGGAAGTGTGGGAGGAGTTCAAGGCGCTCAAGCCGGACCTGCAGGTCATGGCCTACGTGACCCTGTTCGTGCCGGAGGAGTTTCTCCATATCCCGACCTACGGTTCGATCCAGTATCATCCCTCGTTGCTGCCGAAGTATCGCGGTCCGAGCTCGATCAACTGGCCGATCATCAAGGGCGAGACCGAAACGGGCCTGACGATCTTCTGGCCCGACAACGGCCTCGATACCGGCGACATCCTGCTGCAGAAGCGGACCCCGATCAGCCCGGACGACTCGCTCGGCTCGGTCTATTTCGACCGCCTCTACCCGATGGGCGTCGAGGCGATGCTCGAGGCGATCGATCTCGTCAAGGCCGGCAAGGCCCCGCGTATCAAGCAGGACGAGAGTCTTGCCACCTACGAGGGCTGGTGCTCCGCCGACAATGCCCGCATCGACTGGGGCAAGCCCTGGCAGCAGATCCACAACTTGATCCGCGGCTGCAACCCGCAGCCCGGCGCCTGGACCACGCTCAACGGCGCCAAGCTGCAGGTGTTCGAATCCAAGCCGCTGCCGGCACGCACGCCGGCCGGGATCGGCGGCAAGATGGGCGAAATCGTCGAGGTTGACGCCGACGGCTTCACCGTCGTCTGCGCCGACGGCCGCATCAAGGTGTTGCGTGTGAAGCCTGCCGACGGCGGCAAGGTCGCAGCCGGGGAATTCGCCACCGCTGCCGGCCTCGCGGCCGGAACGAAACTCGTCTGATCACCCTGGAGGAAATGCCGCCATGCCCGCTTCGCCGCAGATGAAACCGGCGAGTGCTGCGCCGTCGCAGCACCTCGCGCCGAAATCCGATATTGAGATCTCCCAGGCCGCGAAGATGCGGCCGATCGTCGACATCGCCCGCGAGAAGCTCGGCATCGCCCCCGAGAATCTCGAACCCTATGGCCACTACAAGGCCAAGGTGTCGATGGATTACGTCAAGTCGCTCGCCGACCGGCCGAACGGCAAGCTGATCCTGGTATCGGCGATCTCGCCGACGCCGGCGGGCGAGGGCAAGACGACCACCACGGTCGGCCTCACCGACGCGCTCAATCACATCGGCAAGAAGGCGATGCTGTGCCTGCGCGAGCCTTCGCTGGGTCCGTCCTTCGGCATGAAGGGCGGCGCAGCGGGCGGCGGCTATGCCCAGGTCGTGCCGATGGAGGACATCAACCTCCACTTCACCGGCGATTTCCACGCCATCACCGCCGCGCACAACCTCCTCGCGGCGATGATCGACAACCACATCTACTGGGGCAACGAACTCGGAATCGACAGCCGCCGCGTCGCCTGGCGCCGCGTCATGGACATGAACGATCGTGCCCTGCGCCAGATCGTTTGCTCCCTCGGCGGTGTTGCCAACGGCTATCCGCGCGAGGCCGGCTTCGACATCACCGTCGCCTCCGAGGTGATGGCGATCTTCTGCCTTGCCAAGAACATTGACGACCTGAAAGAGCGGCTCGGCAACATCATCATTGCCTATACGCGTGACCGGAAGCCGATCCGTGCCCGCGACCTCAATGCGCACGGCGCC
>Ga0182741_1006619_pt1 | contig 10026 bp, 6 predicted proteins | sample eDN5th37CBELigOP_FD_128874 | JGI IMG/M metagenome (GOLD analysis project Ga0182741, IMG submission 128874) | Enriched Organic Plus compost microbial communities from Emeryville, California, USA - eDNA 5th pass 37_C BE-Lig OP (version 2) (version 2) ...
CGCGGCGCGGCCGCGAGCTCCGGAAGATCGGAACGGACCGCCGCCGGCGACCTGGACGATGATGCGGAGTGGCCCAGCATCACCATCACCGTCCCGGCGTACAACGAGGAGCGGCGGATCCGCTCCACGATCGAGAGTCTCCTGGCGATAGACTATCCGCCGGAGCGCCGGCAGATCCTCATCGCCTCCGACGCTTCGAGCGATGGTACCGACGCCATCGTGCGCGACTTCGCGGCGCACGGCGTGGAGCTTCTCCGCGTGGAGCCGCGCGGCGGGAAGACGAATGCGGAGAATCGCGCGGGGGCGGTGATCCGCGGCGAGATAGTGGTGAACACCGACGCTTCGATCCGCATCCTCCCGCACTCGGTGAAGTCACTGGTGCGCGCTTTCCGCGACCCCACTGTGGGAGTGGCTTCGGGGCGCGACATCAGCGTGGGCGACGAGGAGCGCGAGGGGAACCGCGGCGAGTCGGGGTACGTGGGCTACGAGATGTGGGTGCGCTCGCTGGAGACGCGGCTGGGATCGATCGTGGGGGCGAGCGGCTGCTGCTACGCGGCGCGCGCCGGGATCCAGCGGGTGGTGCTCCCGGGCGACCTGGCGCGCGACTTCGCGAGCGCGCTCATCGCCCGGCAGATGCACCTGCGCGCGGTCTCCGTATCGGAGGCCACGTGCACGGTTCCGCGAACCACATCGCTGAGAGCGGAGATGCGCCGGAAGGTGCGCACCATGGCGCAGGGGCTGGAGACGCTCTGGCACTTCCGCTCGCTCATGAACCCACTGCGCGAGGGCGGCTTCGCGCTCATGCTGATCAGCCACAAGCTCTGCCGCTGGCTCGTCTACCTCACCATCCCGTTCTCTCTACTGGGACTGGTGCTGCTCGGCCTGCACGTGCCGGCGGCGTTCGTCCTGCTCGCCCTGGTCCTGCTGGGCTGGTTGGTGGGTGCCGCCGCGCTCCGGTGGCCCGAAGCGCGGCGCATCCCGCTCCCCCTCGCCCTCGCCGGCTTCGCGGTCGCCTCCAACACCGCCGGCATGCTCGCCTGGCTGAAGGTCTTCCGCCGCCAGCGCATGCCGACGTGGGAGCCTACCAGGCGACCGTGACTACCACCCTCCCTTCTTGAACAACATCACCGGGACCGTCCGCACCATGATGCGGAGGTCCTCGGCGAGGGACTGGCGCTCGAGGTACTCGAGGTCGTAGCGCACCTTGGTGCGGACGTCCTCGATGGAGGAGTCGTAGTTGTGGTTGATCTGCGCCCAGCCGGTGATGCCGGGACGAGCGCGCTGGCGCAACGGGTACTCGGTGATGTCCTCGCGCAGCCGGGCGAAGATGCTGGGGCGCTCGGGGCGGGGGCCCACGATGTTCATGTCGCCGCGAATCACGTTCACCAGTTGCGGCAGCTCATCGAGCCGCGTGCGGCGCAGGAAGCGCCCCACGAGTGTGACCCGGGGGTCGTTCCGCTGTGCCCAGACCGCGCCGCTCTTCTGCTCCGCGTCGATGTACATCGAGCGGAACTTGTAGATGGTGAAGATGCGGCCGCCGCTGTCCTGCTCGCGCCGGTCGTACAACGCGTCGATCCTGCTGCGCCGCCGGTCGAGCCCCACGCGGGTCTGCGAGTAGAACACCGGCCCGCGCGACGTGAGCTTGATTGCGATCGCCACGAGGAGGAGGATCGGCGAGAGGATGGCGAGCGCGATGCACGCTATGAGGATGTTGACTGCGCGATTCAGTATCTCTGAGCGGCTGCGCGGCTGAACATCGAGACGCGGCGGCTTTCGCGGCGTCTCGCCATCACGAACCAGCTCGATGGTTCTCACGGACTCCGTGGGTGTGGAGATGCCTGTGAAACCGCGCCGCGCCCGCTCGGCCGGAAGGTGTGCGACCTTTCGTCCATCATGAGCGTGACCACGCACCGCCTGCGAGCTCCACACGTTTCCTTGGTCTTCCCAGATCATAGTTTAGTCTTTCTCAACGGCTGGAGAGTGCCCAGATACTCACGGCTATCCCCGCCGCCAGGCTCACGACCTGAAGTACCCGCACCCAGTCTTTCCTGCCCTTCTCGCCCACCACTATCTGGTCGCCAGCGCGAAGGCTCATCTGATCAAGGGTCGTGCCGGAAGTGAAGGCATGCTGCACCGCCTCGTTGCCGTACACTTCCTTGTTGTTCCGCAGCACCTTCGTCTTGTTCACATCACTCTGCTGACTAGGGCCGCCGGCGAGCATGATGGCATCGGTCAGCGTCAGGTCGGACGGCAGGTTGTAGAAGCCGGGCTTGCCAACCGGGCCCAGAACCGCGATCTGGATGAGTGCCTGCGCTCTCACGTCCGGGTTTCTCAGGTACTTCGAGAGCTCTTTGGTGAGGTAGGCGTCGAGCTCGGAATGCAGAACGCCGGCGAGCGATATGTCCGGCAGGTTGCGGAGCTGGATCGACCGCCCGCCCCGAACGACTGCCGTATCGGTGAGCGTGGAATCGCCTCTCACGACCAGCGCGATCCGGTCTCCCGCGTGGAAGTCGCCATTGGTGAGGCGATCGTGCAGCGAGGCGGCCTCCTCCTGCTTCTGTCTCTTCACGTCGGGGTCGGTGGCCGCCTGCGCCTCACGATCCGCCTGTGCGGCCATGGCCTGGAGCTCCGCGCGCGATGGGCCGGCCCTCATGGAGTCGGTGAGCGGCGGCTGCACGGGGAGCACGGAGCTGCCTCGCGATGAGGCGCAGCCAGCCGCCGCGACGAGGAGCACAAGGGGCAGCAGGGCGCGCACCGCGCCGGCCGATGAACGCTTGAGGGTGGTTACCATAGTGGTTGGGCTCTATGCACCAGCCATGCTAGCCTGGGCGCCTGGGTTCCTTCGATGAAAGTCATTGTCAATGAACGGCTTAGCGATACGACACCGGCTCCCGCTCCGATGGCGACCCCATCCGCTGTGGCGACGTTACAACATAACATATGTCACCGCCCAACACGCCGACCTCGGGCGATGATCCTTCATCATCACTGTCGACACGCCGGGCGTGGCGGTGTGAAACGAGCCGCGACGGCGAGACCCCGCAACGCATATAGAATGCATTCATATGCAGGCCGCGTATCGCGGCTACATCGCTCCTGTAGCACGGATGCGTCACGACGCGCTCCGCGCGCAGCGCGTGAAATCATCTAACAGTCTACCTCCTAACGATTTGCAAGCCGAGTCCGATCGCTGCATGACTCCTGCATGACCCTCCGCGTCAGGTATATGGCGTGCCAAAGCAAGAGAGCTCCCGCTTCGATCCAGGCGTACTCCTTCCGCTGACTCCTCCGAGCGTATGTCCGAAACAGAGAAGTTGTCCCGACCGCCGCTGGTACTTCTTGCCAACGATCAGGAATGGTCGGCCAGATCGCTCGAGAGCATTCTCGGTCCCAACGGTTACGCCGTGCTTCGCGCGTACACCGGGAAACAGGTGATCGAACTGGCGCGCGCGGCGCAACCAGATCTCATCATCGTCGACATCCGGCTTCCGGACATGGCTGGCATCGATGTATGCCGCACGCTCACAGAAGATCCGCAATACTCTCCCTCCACACCCATCGTCATCACCACCGCTGGAGCCGCGGAACGCGAGCAACGACTCGCGGCATATCAGGCCGGCGCCTGGGAGTTCGCCAGCCAGCCCCTCGACGGCGAAACACTTCTCCTCAAGCTCGACGCCTTCATGCGCGGCAAGCGCGAAACCGATCGCCTCATCGCCGAGAGTCTCCTCGATGCGGCCACCGGTCTTTACAACATGCGCGGACTCGTGCGGCGCGCCCGCGAGATATCCGCGGAAGCGCAGCGCCTTCGCGCACCCATCGCCTGCGTGGCCTTCTCGCCGGTGGCGGTCACGCCCGGCAACGAAGAGCTGCAGCTCAACGGCGACGCGCCGCGAGTGATGGAGCAACTCGGCGCGATCATGAGCCGGACCGGACGTGTCTCCGATGCTATAGGCCGCGTCGGCCCCACGGAGTTCGCAATCATCGCGCCCGCGACCGGAAGCGATGGTGCCGAGAAGCTGGTCGATCGCATCCAGCACATGATGGACATCGAGCAGCTCACGATCGGTGACTCCGGGCACAGACTCAAAATCCGGGCCGGCTACTGCGCCGTCCCGGATTTCTCGGAGTCTGCTCTCGATGCCGTGGAGATGCTGCTGCGCGCCACCACCGCCCTCCGCAACGCCCGCACCGACGAAGGGGGCTCGAACGCCATGAAGGCGTTCGAGCCCGTCTCCGTCAGGTCTGCCCTGTAAGCTCTCCCACCTGCGGAGCGAGGCGCGGCATCTCGTCGTCCTCGCTCGTGGTGTATCCGTACAGGTACGTGTAGTAACGGTAGACTCCCTGCGCGCGGATGTCGTTGAGCACCGCGCCCAGGGGACGGATCGGCAGGCGCTCCAGCAGCTTGAGCTTCGCCTCGGCCATCTTCCTGTCGGTGGCACCCGTACGCAGCACCACCACCATGTTGCCGGTGGCCGCGCCGAGCACGAACGGATCCACACCGGCACCGAGCGGCGGGCTGTCCACGATTATCACATCGAAGCGCTCGCGCAGATCGGTGATGAGCTGCAGCATCGCCTGCGAGTGGAGCAGCTCCGGTCCGCGATGCCTGCGCGTGCCGCACGGGATGAGCGTGAGCTTCTCGTGCGTGGAGTTGCGCAGCACGGCGTCGAGCGGCGCGTCACCGCCCAGGAAGTCGAGCAGACCTGGACGCCGGTTCGCCCCGAACATGGCGTGGAGCTGCCCGCGCCGCGTGTCGCCATCCACGAGCACCGTGCGGTAGCCGGCTTCCGCGAACGACAGCGCGAGGTTCGACGACACCAGCGACTTCCCATCGCCCGCACCGGGACTCGATATGGTGAACATTATCGGCCCACTCCCCGCATACGAGTTGGTGATGCTCATGCGGATGGTGCGGAACGCCTCGATCACCTGCGCAGCTTCCTCGGGGTCGGGTTCGCCGCCGCGCACGCGCTTGATGGTGGGCACGGCGCCGAGGATGGTGAGCCCCAGCTCTCCGGTGGCCTGCTCCGGATAGCGGAAGCGCGAGTCGGTGTGGTCGAGCAGGAGCGCGAGTCCCACCGCTCCACCGAGGCTGGCGAGGAGCGCGAGGATGATTATCTGCGGGCCGGTGGTCGTGGTCGGACCGAGCGGCGCGACCGCCGTGTCGAGGACGTTGATGTCGGGTATCGCGCCGGCGGCGGCGAGGCGCGCCTCTTCCGTGCGACTCGCCAGCATGGTGAAGAGACCCTGCTTCGTCTGCACGTCGCGCATGAGCCGCATCTGCTCGATGGTGCGCTCGGGGATCGCCTTGAGCGTGGACGACGATTCCTCGAGGTCGGCCGAGAGCTGTGCCTCCTGCTTGCGCAGCTGGGCCACGAGCGAGCGGACGATGTCGGGGATCGTCTGCCGGCGCATGATGTTCACGCTGGCCTGGAGACTCTGCACCGTGGGGTGCTGGTCGGTGTAGAGCTCCCGCGCGGTGCGAAGCTGCATCTCGCGCTGCGAGAGCTCCTTCAGCGCGGCCTGGAGATCCGGCGCGTCCTTGGCGCTCGGGATCAGCATGAACGCGTCCGCACTGATCCTGTCGGGGCTGGCGATGAGCGCCTCCAGCGCTTCACGGTCGTGCTGCACCGCCTCGAGCTGGAACTTCTGCCCGAAATAATTGCCCACCACCGGGTTGCCCGTGGCGCCCGGCACTCCGTTCGGGGTCATCCCGAGCTGCTCGGAGGGAAGGGTGATGGTGCTGGTGCGGAAGCCCTGAAGCTTGACCTCGGAGCTGTGCAGTGCCTCACGTGCGGCTGCGAGCTGATCCTCCAGCCGCTTCGCCCGCTCGGTGAGGTTGCGCTGTTTGAGATCACCGGCCGTGTTGACGAACTCCGTCATCACCGCATTGAGGATCGAGGCGGTGCGCTGCGGGCTCCGTCCGGTGAGGCTCAGCTTGAGGAAGGAACTCCGCGGCTGGAGGGCGACGTCGATCCGGTTGGTGAGGCTGGCGGCCACCGAACGCGGGTTGGCCACCGTGAAGGCAATGGTGCGCCCCTTACCGAGCGAGGCGGGGGAGGGCTTCCAGAGAAAACCCAACGAGCGTCCGACGGAGTCGCCCACGGCGCCCTGTTCGAGGATCTTGTCCTCGCCGGCGGCGATGGTGTACTTGCTCCCCGTGGGGTCTATGCGCAGCTCGAACGCCCCGCTCCGGAAGCCCGGGCCGGGCTGGAAGCCGGCGAAGATGCTGGAGTCGGCGACGTTGGCCGGCCAGAGGTAGAGCCCCATGTTCTCTACCACGCGATCCATGATCGTGGAGCTCTTGAGGAGATCCGCCCAGGCGCCCGCGCCGAGCAGCTCATCGCCCTGCACGGGACCGCGCGTGTCGGTATTGGGGTCGGCTATCCAGATCGTTCCCTGCGCCTGGTACTCGGGAACGGTCATGCGGCTCACGGCGAAGCCGATACCGGTGCCGATCACCGCTATCGCGAGGATGAGCCACTTGTATCGACGCAGGGCCGCGACGTAGCGTCCCCACGGAATTCCCGGCTCCTCCGCGGCGGCCTGGCCGAAAGCGGCTGGCCACGCCTGTGGGAACCCTACGGCGTTCGCATCGCGCGACGGGTCTACGGGGAGATTGGACGGGATGTAGTTCGCGGACATTCAGGACCGGGCTTGAAGGTTGAAACGAACATCTTTGCGAGGATGGCTCCGGCGGTGGTGCGCGGATCCGGAGATACCCCGCGCGGCGCCATCGGATGCAAATCCAGGCCCACGCGTTCGGACGCCGGGAACGCCGCAGCCAACAGCTTGGGCGCTCCGCCGCCCCCTGTTACGGCACGCGGACGGCTGCGGCGATCCCACAGAAACATACGTCCCGCAACAGGAGGTCACGGCTGACATCGCCAGTTCCGGGCCTCCCGCGCGCCTAAATGTAGCGCCCGCCGGCCCACCCCTTTGTGACCCGCCCTACACTGCGCGTATCGTTACGTAAGCTCTTCAATTGCGTCCAGAGTAAGAACGATCTAACGTCGTAGTGGTCAACCGCCAATTTGCAACGCGCCCCGTTTGATGGCATGTTGGCGTAAGCCGACAGGGTGTAGCAAAAATATCACACACGATGTGGCCGGCAGGCCACGGCATTATCCGGCACGGCAGTATCCGGGTGGAAGTGTCCGGGTGGAAGCGTCCGGGTTACCAATCTCTCGCTGACCTGCGAGGGCCACATGCAGGAGACCATGACGTCCGTTCCTCCAGCGATGGGTTCCGAAGAGCATTCCGCCGCACAGCCAGCACCGCGCGATCCGCTCTCGATTCCCGCCGAGGTGAAGGCCGATATAAGGATCCTCGTCGTAGATGACGACCGCACTCTGAGAGAAGGGTGCGCCAGCGTTTTGCAGCTCGATGGCTACAGCGTGACCTTCTCCGGCCGCGGCGACGAAGCGCTGGAGCTGGTGAAGCGGCGGAAGTTCGACATCATCCTCGTCGACCTCTACCTCACTCCCATCTCGGGGCTGGACATCCTGAAGTCCGCGCTCGAAGCGCACCGCGACACGATCGTGGTGGTGATGACCGGGAACCCGAGTGTGACCTCCAGCATCGAGGCATTGCGGCTCGGCGCCTGGGACTACCTCCCCAAGCCCTTCTCCGCGACGCACCTCCAGGTGCTCATCGGCCGCGCCTCGCACGCGGTGATGGTGGCGCGCGAGACGAACGATCTCCGGTTGCAGCTCGCCACCCAGAACGGGAACAGCGACAAGCTCACCCTCCTCGGCGTCTCGCCCGCTTTTCGCCGCGCGGTCGAGCTGGCGCGCAAGGTGGCATCCACCGATGCGTCAGTGATGATCACCGGCGAGAGCGGAACGGGTAAAGAAGTCATCGCGCAGTTCATCCACCAGCACAGCCGGCGCGCCAGCCGGCAGATGGTGCCCATCAACTGCGCAGCGCTCCCCGAGCCGCTCCTCGAGAGCGAGATGTTCGGTCATCGCAAAGGCGCCTTCACCGGCGCGGATCGCGACAAGCCGGGACTTCTCGAAACCGCCAACGGCGGAACGCTCTTCCTCGATGAGCTCACCGAGATGTCGCACCCCATCCAGGCGAAGCTCCTCCGCGTGCTGCAGGACGGCGTGGTGCGGCGCGTGGGAAGCGAGCAGCAGGATGCGGTGGTCGACGTGCGCTTCATCTCGGCCACCAACCGCGACCCGCAGGAGGCGGTCAACAAGGGCGTGCTGCGCGAGGACCTCTTCTACCGGCTGCGCGTGGTGCCGATCAAGCTTCCGCCGCTGCGCCAGCGCCCCGAAGACGTGGCGCTCCTCGCCAACCACTTCCTGGCGTACTACTGGGCGCGGCACCGGCAGCCGGGCGACGTGCAGCCGAAGCTCACCGAGGCGAGCATCGACTTCCTGCGTTCGCGTCCGTGGCGCGGCAACGTGCGCGAGCTGCAGAACGTGGTGGAGCACGTGGCGGTGCTGAGCGAGCCGGGTACCTCCATCCAGCCGGATGACATCCCGGTGTACGACGACGCGCCGGCGGTGTCGGTGAAGAGCACGCTCCCGCGCGCGATGATGGACGAGCCCTATCATGCGGCGAAGGACCGCCTGATAGCGGAGTTCGAGCGGGAGTATCTCACGCGGCTCTCGGTGCGCGCAGGCGGGAACATGTCTCGCGCCGCGCGACTCGCCAACATAGATCGGACGACGCTCTACCGGCTCATGGAGAAGCACAACGTTCGTCGCGACGAGCTCGCGGGCCTGAGCGAGTGAGCGGCGCGTGAGCTCCAGGGCGCCGCGCGCCCCGCGCGCGCGGGCGGACGGCGCGCGGCGAGGTGGAAGCAGCGAGCGGCCGGCCAGATCGGGCGGCCGCGCGCCGGAGCTGCCGCTGCCGCCCGCGGGCAGCGGCGGCACACACCGCATCCCGGCCGTGCTCTGGGAGGTGCTGCAGCGCGCCATCGCGAGGGTGGAGGCGGAGCCTACGGCGATCGAGCAGGGCACGCAGGCCGACGACCTCCGCTTCCAGCTCGAGGCACTCTACGGTGCGCTGCGGCAGGCTGCGGCATCCGAGGAGCCGACGCTCGAGCGCGCGGCCCCCGCCGTGCCCGTGCAGCGCGTTCTGCATCGCCTGCGCGCGTGCGCAGTCGAGGAGCTCGGCGCGCTGCGCGAGCGCGTGGATACCGAAGAGCTGCTCGCCTTCTTCGAGGCGTTCGAGCGAGTGCAGTCCGCGCTCGAACGCGATGAGGCGCACCGTTTCGCCAGCCGGCTCGCGGGCGCCGGCGGCCTCGAGCTGCTGGTGGAGGTGGGGCACGATCTGCGCTCGCCACTCGCCTCGATTCTCTTCCTGGCCGAGACGCTCCGGAAGGGCCAGAGCGGAGGCGTGAACAACGTGCAGGAGAGGCAGCTCGGCCTCATCTACAGCGCGGCGTTCGGGCTGAGCGCCATGGCGAGCGACGTGATCGAGCTCGCGCGCGGCGGCGACCGCCTGGCGAGCGCCGAGCCGGTTCCGTTCTCGGTGGCCGACGTCATCCATTCGGTGCGCGACATCGTGCAGCCCATGGCCGAGGAGAAGGGCCTCGCGGTGGTGCTGCACACGCCCGATGCCGACTTCCGCGTAGGGCATCCGGGCGCGCTGAACCGCGTGCTGCTGAACCTCACGACGAACGCGCTCAAGTTCACTTCGGAGGGCCAGGTCGAGATCTCCGCGCTGCAGCGCTCGCGCAGCGTGCTGGAGTTCTCGGTGAAGGACACGGGCCGCGGGATCCCTCCCGAGGTGATGAGCTGCCTCTTCGAAACCTTCCGCCGCCGCCGCGCGGCCGGCGACTACAGCTTCTCCAGCGCCGGCCTGGGACTCTCCATCTGCCGCAAGCTGGTCATGGCCATGGGTGGCGACCTGCGGGTCGATACATCCCCCACCACCGGTACGCGCTTCCACTTCGAGCTGGATTTGCCGGTGGCGCCGCGTATGTAGGGATCATCGTGGCGGGGCCCGTAACCCCCCTCGGCGGGCCAGGGCCCCCACCGTGACTCCCTCACCCACGCCTGGCGCCCG
>Ga0182741_1006620_pt1 | contig 10022 bp, 2 predicted proteins | sample eDN5th37CBELigOP_FD_128874 | JGI IMG/M metagenome (GOLD analysis project Ga0182741, IMG submission 128874) | Enriched Organic Plus compost microbial communities from Emeryville, California, USA - eDNA 5th pass 37_C BE-Lig OP (version 2) (version 2) ...
CGCTCAAATGCCAAGGGACTGACTGATACTGTGCCGATGCGGAGAGGAGGAAGATAGGTAAGGTACACTTCGACTTTGCTTCGTTGAGGGAGCAAGGATCCTCCAGCGGATATTGCATACGAAGTTAGGCTACTAGATCCAGCTTGGGACCGATCAAACGATGAACCAGATGTCGGCGTTATTGCATAGGTGGGGGTGGGTTTCGTTGCCGCGGTTCGACCCGTGACACTAATTGTAACGGGCCATCCAAACAGGGGAGATAATCCAAGGCCTCCCAGTTGGCTTGTGGATCTCAACGCTGGTCGTACATACAGTTGAGGGTGTGACTTTTGCTGCACATCGTGGTTCGAAAAGTGGCGAATAATCGAAGGTAGCATAGTGGTAAATCGGATGGAGACCAATTGCGGGGTAGGCTCAGCTTTGTCGTCATACGTGTCAGCGTGGATGTCTTTCATTGATGGCTTAGACTTCATGGTGTGAGGCAGCTGCGCAGGGCTTGATTTGCGGACAGAATTCGGCTCAGCATCCGTAGTTTCCACGGCAGAGTACTCGTCATTCATAAGCGAGCCGCCCGCAGAATAATATATTGGACTCTTGCTTAAATCGTCTTCGTTTTCGGATCTCACCAGCTCGCCTAAGATCAACTCATTGAGACCTGGGAAGTCGGCGAACGTGCGAAATTCCTCGCGCCAGGGTGCCTCCTGTCCCCAGAACAAAATGGGCACAATACCCCTGAGCAGATGATGGAATCCTGGCTGGCTCTGGACGGATGGTTCCTTCGAAAAGTCGCCATATAACGTGTCGTAGAGTCGTTGTATCCACTTGGATGGTTCGTGTTCGTGAACGGAGAAATGTGACTGGAGTTGCGAATACATACGAATCGGCGAAATGCTCCTTAAGCCGGCCGCCGCCCAGGCACATGCATCGTCCTTATTGTTATTCACGTGGGCGAGGAGCGGTGCCGAAGCTTTTCCGGATTGGCTCTCATTAACCAACCGCTTGTGCAGCAGATCGCGAATCAGAAGACCAAGATAAAAGCGGCGCAGGAGGTATCCTAACGTCCGTTCGAGTTCAATCGCCTGGTCTATAGATGGACACTCATACGTCAGGATGAATCCTTGGCGTTCACGAAGAGCGAGTGCCTGCAGGGAAATGGGTGAAAGCGAGAGTGGAGAGACTGGTGGGAGGTTGGGCACGACCAGATCGCGATCACCAAAGAAGTTGTTGACTTGAGTTTCCAGACCAGGCTTGGTCTCCAGGTATCTCAATAGTTGGCGTAGTACGTCCTCAGCCATCGGCGTCGCGAGGGCCTTGGCTCGATGATGCTGTTGCAGGGAGGTGTACAGGTAGCCGGGTTGATTGCTTAGAGCACACATAAGCTGGCTTTCCATGCGCGTACAGAGCACGCGAACTATGCGCGTACTCCTGGTGGCGCTTACGACACAGTAAGCTGGGAACTTACAACGGATTGGGCGGTCCACCTCTTGTTGCAGCAGCTGGGCGAGGCGGAGGGCTCCGGTAAATGCGTCAAGCTCAAACATGCCCTGTACACCAAGACTAACAATCCATGGTTTCGATGGTGTTTGGTTATTGCTCGGTGGTGCAGCATCGTTCTCGTCCACCATTTCATCATGACGGTATGCTATCGCTTCCGTGGTATAGGTAACCGATTTCCAGAGCTTAAGGTAATCGGATGATGTCAATCCAGGAGTAGGACTAGCCTGAGGGACTTCATCGCCTTGCATTGTAAGATACTTCATCACAAGAGGAGCATCTAAATCGGCTAACAAACCTCGTAACGAGTAGGAGAGATCTCTCCGAATCATCGCAAGCGGACTAATGCCGCTGGGGATTTCCAACACCTGATCCAGTGGCATATATGTGGCAAATTGCCCCTTCTGTGCGATAGGATCTGAGACCATTTGTGAGTAATGTGATGAAATTGCATCCAGCATGGGTGGAGCAAGTGTGGCCCGAGCTACAGCCGCCGATATGACAACTTCCCTGGGGGTACTTGTGCATGGCACCCGTAGTCTAGGAGGTGTAGTCAAATGAGATCGCGAGACGGAGCCTCCTTGATTCGTAGAAGAGGCTAGTTCTCTCTCAACATAAAAGGGCCTGAAGGTATCATCCAACCCCGCAAGTGGCTTGTCCAGCGTTTCCAACAACCGCTGAACTCGCCGAGGAATAAAATCACTTGATAAGTCTGGGCTCGAGGGCATGAAGTCTCTCGAGTCTGGAACTATTGGTCCGAGTGCCATTGAATTTGCAATGTGGGCCCGGAAGGCTTTGTAGTCGGTATCACACTCTGGCAGGACTGGCAAAGATTGACCATGGATTGGACGTTCTGACGGGAGATAGGCCTTTAGCATTAAGAGCTCTTCTGCTTCCACGGGGTCTCCCTCATTGCGAGGCGCCAATGACTCGATGCCCGGCTTCGTAAAGTCTACGAGCATACCATCCTTCCGCCCACCTGCGAAAAATGGGCGATTAGTGGAACTGACGAGGGGTAATCCTACCGAGGTGAATGGAATCGTAGCTGGAGGGTGCTCTTTTTCACTCTGAAGGTCGTGCTGGGTATTTTCAGCATCATGAGGCTCCGATCCTACGAAGAGCGACCAGAGGCTCAGTGGATCCGAGTCTGGGTTATGCTGCTTGCCAGAAGGGATGGATGGATTAGCATCACGTTGCATGCTCATTTGTTCAGCCTCGGAGGTTTGAACCACGTCCGGGGAATCTACCGTCTCTGGCCGCGTATCCTTGCGTGGGGTCGATAGTCCTGCGCTTGCTCCATCGGACTCTGAGAGTGCAGCTGATACTTGTTGAAAAGGCACGTTAAATGCACTGGATCGACTCACTTCGAGTCCAGCTGATTGTTGCAGCCCTGGAATACTGCTTGAGCCACGAGGTAAGCTACTTGAGATGCCTCTCGACATGGATCCGGGTCGCCACACGCTCGCACCAGTCCATGGGGCGTGTGTTATCTGCGGTGATCCTGCCAGCTGCTTTGGACGACTTGGGGACATGGAAGGTGGGAAGTTAGCAGGGGAATCTGATGGGCTAGCGGCTCTACTGGGCTTGTTTCTTGCGGAAGTCGGTTCCTGGTCCCCATGCTTCTCACCAGGGGCTTTGGTCAACTCGCGCGAGAACGCGGTAGGAATAGGGATTGGCTGCATTGTGGTTTTCCCCACGGTCTTTGCTTGCGGCTTGACTGGCTTCTCCGTGCGCACAGGAGGAATCGGAGGACGAGGCTGAGAAGGTGAAGATGCCACCAATGGCTCGTCCACCGGATCTTCATCTGCGTCTGCAATGTGAACAATTCGCTTTCTGCGAGGCTTGCGCCCTTTCTCCCTGATGGTTGGCTCCACTGCTGCTTTGGCCACTATAGTAGTGGGATCAGGATCGTATGTGATGCTGTCATTGGAGGTAGAACTTTCGATCCAGCCACTCGTCAGGTCCGCATGCGCGGCCGAAGCCACCGCACGCGCCATGGCCGTCGCTGTGCTAATATCGGTGACGTTTGTAGTGGACGCAGCTTCCGCCAAACTTGTGTACCCAGCTAAAGGGGAGACAGATCCTAGTCCTGTCGGTAACGTATCAACTTTGGCCCCCGTCGCCGCAAGAAGTAACGTACGTTCGAAGTCAACTGCAAGACAGCCAAAGGTGGATGCCGATCTGAAGCTAGAGAACTTGAACAAAGCTCTGGGTTGCAACGGACCAGAATGATCATAAAATGTCCGCTCTCGCTCCAGCTCACGAGCGACGTCATCATCAACAAATGGTGACGAACGGCGCATAAGACTACGAGCTGATGTTTGTAGTAGTGCTTTGAGAACTTTGGCAATGGGAATCGCTCGGTTGATGTCCTCTTTTGTGACTCGCGCACCATTGATAATAAAGGGGATTTTCTTCAGCGGTTCAACGGACTCATCTGAGGAAGTAAAGCTATAGCCCAAAATCGTTTTCAGCCGCATGGTATCCTCGGGCGGAAGGCGGGAAACTGCCATAGGCTGCTGCGCACCTGGTGATAACGCCAGATCACCCAGACCTCGCACCAACCGCTTACCACGAAGATCAGCCGAGAGTCCGCTTTCGGATTTCGCGCCTTGGCTTGAGCTTGTTTCGTCGTCTTCGCCCTGGGATGTTTGGTTAACTCCAAAGAGCGTCGCCAAGGATGGTTGAGCCAGTGCTAGATCATCCGTGCTGGCAGAGTTGATGGAAGACAGTGAAAGCTGGGTGGGGTCAGCATCACACAACAACCATGACTTTCGCGGGAGCTGCGCAGGATATATATAGCTGCCTGTGATGCGCTCGATAAATATGGCTGCAATGCACGCACGCAGTTGTTGTTCACCTAGTGCGAATGAGTTTCCGGTAACATCCAGCTCAGCCAGCGTCGGGACGCTGACTTGTAGCTGCCATAGATCAGACAATGAGACGAACTGGTTGAAGCTGAGGTCAAGGCGTCTCAAGTTCACGAATCCTGAAACATCACCGATGCCATTGAGCGAATTCTTGCGGAGGTTCAGTGCGAGAATGTTCGGAACGCACTGTGAGAGAATTTGAAGAACACGAGCACCGGTCAAGCCGTTCTCGTCGAGAGCAAGGGCGCGAAGTGTGGGTGCATATTCTAGACCAGCCAGCGAGGCCAGCGAGTTTTTGCCGAGATCAAGGATTTCGAGTTGGGGAGCCAGCGTGAGAGCCGCACCCAGTTTCTTCAGCCCGCATCCACGGCAGTTGAGCACGCGTAGCCTGGGCCATTCAAAGCCCACGTCGAGTGAGCCTGCCTCCTTACCCTCTGTGATATGGGGAGCCTCTGGGTCACTATGCTCACGATCGGCTAGGCAATGCACGAGCAGCGTCTCTAGCGATGCAAGGGGTGTCGCATTCAGAGAAAGAGAGATGAGGCTGGGTCGGAGTGCGGCTAGTCCTTCGACTACTGCAATGTCGCCGCCATTCATCTCCAATGCATTCAAACTCGGAGTCGCGTCCGAGATCGAAATTGGAGGCCAGCTCGTGGACGAGACACTTGCAGAGGATGCAGCACTGATGCGAGTGTTTGTTGTGGTAGTGGCGGTGCCCTCAAACACACTGGGAAACTCCTCACTCTTGGTACTGCTGGTGGAGGTGGAGGAGGAGGACGACGTGGATAACGACACACTTGCTGATGATCCTTGTGAGGGTACATAAACAAGCGGCAGCGCCATACCAAAACCACGGGCCAGTGTGACGGCGTGCTGACTGGCTTCGCTTCGCGGAGGAACGGAATTCCACAGTCCCGAACCATAGTCCGCCGAGGGTCCAAGGCTGAAGGGCGACTTGGGTGGAGGGACTTGAGAGAGCAGTCGGGCGACACTCGGAACATACCCAGCAGCGAGTGCTGCAGCGGCCTTTTTCTCTTCTCGAACGGGTGGTGTGGGATCATCGCTGACGAGTAAGTGCTCGACTTTAGCAAGAACATTAAAGAGTAACGTTAGTTGTTTTCCTCGAACAGAATCACCATCTCCAATGGCTTGTAGCAGTGCGAGCTCCTTCTTCTGCAGCTTGAGGATCATGAGTGTGCGTGGGGTGAGTGCCAGTCGGAACACAGACTGGAGAGCGTCAGAGGACGTCGCCAGCGCAGATGAACCCGACGAGGATGCATCCTGTCGCCTTTGCCGCCGCTTCTTCTCGAGTTGGTAGTAGTACGGCAGAATTAGCTGTGCGAGCTGTGCGAGGACCTCATCAGCGGTGAGTTGGGTATGAGAACTGGAGCAGGATCCGGAGCTGGAGGTTGAGTTAAATGCTGAGGCTGAGCCCAGGTCATATGGATCTCCACCTCCACCTCCGCCTCCGCCTCCGGTGGCTGATATCCTCTCAGCCATCAGGGCGAGATTAGCTCCTACCTACCAAGCTAGCCAGCCAACTCGCCAGCCAGCCCGCCAGCTCACCAAGAAAGCCGTGCTGGGCTGGACTGGGCTGGGCTGAACACGTAAACAGGGTGGACAGATGAGGAGGTGACCGGGCGAACACACGAATGCGGCAGCGAGTCAATCCGAGGAGCCCTGTGTGAGCGTGTGCTCGTCTCGTCTCGCCTCAGCTCGGCTCAAGTCGGTAGACTTCAACTGGTGGGCAGTTAGAGACGCCAGGATAAGCCCAAGCGCGAGGCCAACCGCGCGCGAGAGGGGTCGAGTCGAGAATACAGATCGAGATGATAGGATAGGTGGTATGAGTACAGGAGTGAGTGTGGGTAGGAGTGAGCGAGAGGCTGTCGAAATGCATGTCTACACGCGATCCTCCCACTGCGAGGTGGATCGAGTCAGGTCCCCTCACACATGTGTAGATATGCACTTGCGATACCGTGTGTATCTTAACATTGGAACGCTTTGGATACTCGGGCTGTATATTGAGATGCAGAGCGTGAATCACGCGCGTGACCACCATAGCGTGAATGCTGCGGCACGCTGCGATGCTCCAACCCTGCATTGATGTGTGAGTTACCACGCCCACGCCGGATATCCCCACTCGTTGCATTCTCCGTCGTCATCGAGCAGGAAATACGCACTGTGGCGAGACGAGAAGACAGCATATGAGGATGCATAGTTGTGGGATGTCGCACGCTTGCACTCCTTCACTCAATTGTGAGCTTACATATGAACTAAACGCTCAATTGCCCTGACAATACATGCACACTCTAGCCCTCGCTCCTGCCCACCGTCGGCCTTCCGCTCGGCCCCACCCGTTGCACCAGCCAGGCACCCGCTTGCCATCCCTCAGTCAGCGAGTCAGTCAGCTAGCTCGTTACTCGATCTAGTCGCGTAGGCTCAGGCCAGGTCGTAGCACACATCCATCCAGCTTCAAGTACACCATGCCCGCATCGAAACGTAAGGGTGAGAACTCTGCTTCCGCCTCATCATCGTCGAACGCTAACTCCAAGACCAAGGCCATCGTTCGCTTCTTGTTCACGTTGGTGTACCTTTTTGCCTTCCTCGGCCTTGTCTACGGCATCTACGTCTTCACCCTCAAGATCCGCAGTGTGCCCCTGCCTGAAGATTACCCTGCCAAGATGAGGAAGTGAACGAGTGCATGCTCACACGCAGCTAAACATACGGTGGATGCTGTATGACGCGACACTGCAGTTCTCCCGAGCGCTCATGCGTCTCGTAATAAACATGTGATAAGCTAGCAACTATACAATACCAGCATGGTCTTAACAAAGACTCGTTTTATTTGGACACATGGGGTACGTCTCTGAGTGGTGGATTACAAACTTACAGGACGAATCTGAATCTTGTGCGCGAGCACGATGGATGGAACCACCCACGTTCGGGGGGCAACGTTGTCCACCAAATACTGAGCTTGCGACATGTGGTTCGGGCTTTGGATAACCGCCTTCATGCGGTCGCCCGACGGCACCACTCGAGCACCACCAGTCTTATCACTGTCAGCCAACAAGGAACCCTCCACCGAGTTGGATACAGAATTACCGAGGACTGTGACACGCACCCATAGTGGAGGCAATGCCGAAAGCCCTTCACTGGCGGCATAGAACTGCAGCTTCACTCGTCTCTCCTCGCCAGGGAGGATCTTGGGAATACGAATCGGCATCTGACCCGCAGGTATGAGCGGGACTGCACCTGAGCTCGGGTGAGCCACAAGGGCCGTGGGTGACGCGAGATTTTCTGTTTCATTTTGAGCCGATGATGCAAGAGCCCGCCCCAGTTTAATCTGCGGATAACTGGGATGATGACTAGAAGTCAGGGTCTTCGTCTTGGAAAATGCCATGGTCGTCATCGCAGAGCGAAGCGCAAGGAAGGTTGCATGCTCGGGTGTGATTTGAACAACCCCTGCATTGGCATAGTTCAAGAGAGCTGCCGTCGTCGTGGCAACAGAAGCCTTTGCTTGCGAAGGATTGACTCCAACTCCAACTACGGTGGCTTTATCATTTACCGCGCAGCTTGGAACCTGGTTCGCAAAGCTGCAGCCGGTTGGCGGAATGTAAGGTCCACTCTTCTGCCCAAGCTGAGGCATGGACGCTCCAGTGCTCGATTCAACCAGATCAGTCAAGATAAGGGAAGGACCTTCGGGTAGAGTACCGGCCGCGTGTGCAGCTAAGAAGTACGACCTCGCAGGGTTAACGAACGGATCGTTACTCCACCAGGCACGCTTCGGAGTCATAGCCAGTGCTATACACGCAGATGCTGCAGCAGCGTTAGTGGGGAGGCAAACCCCCTCAGGTATCGAAGACTTTGCCGTAGCTACAGACGTCGCGACCGCCGTGCGTGCGAGGGATAGCAAGAGCGCTGATGCTGAGGAGGCGGAGCTCGCGGGAGAATCCTGCGGAGAAGGCAGCGAAGTGGATGTTGCGACCATGGACCTGACTAGACTTGCAGCAGGAACGCAGTATGCCGCTCCATTGAACGGGTCGGCCTGGAGGACGGCACCAGAGACACTCGCTGGGCGGTTAACATGCGACATGATAGCGTTGGTGTGGGGAGGCATGGCGGAGGCGCTCGTCACGAGGGAAAGCGACTGGCCTGACGTGCTTGGAGTAAAGAGTGGCGTCGGGAACATTCCCGAGGAAGCAACGGGTCCATGACCGACCGAGTAGACCAAGCCACCGTCACCCGCATGAGATGCATTAAGACCGCTCATCAGCGCAGTAGAGCCAATAGCAGGCGGAGATAACACCGGAGATGCAGCATGCGCACCCAACTCCATTACGAGTGCTCCAAGTGATACGGGTTTCGCAGGGTCATGACTTGTCAAGGACGAGTTGTTACGGATCAAGCACGTGACAGTAATCACCTCCCCAACAGAGCACTGGTCTGGGGCATCAACTATGCTGATCGTGAATGGAGACACCGCCGCGGGTGTTGATTCTCGAATGAACTTGTCAATCAGAGCATGCGATCGCGTAAAGTCATTGCCCTGGCCTTCGTTTGAGGCTGCCTGAGGTGGGGACTCCGAAACCACTTCACCAGCGGCTTTAGACGGCGTGGTATTGGACGCCGGTGAGTATATCTGAGGCGTTATAATCGCTCCAAAAGTCGGCGAAAGGCGATCTCCTGTAGGTCTTGGACTCCAGCACAAGATGAATCTACCAAGTTGGATTTTGGGTGTGTTATCTTCAGCCGGTGCAGGAAGATACATCGAGCCGTAGTAGCAGTTCGAAGGCAATGCGGTAACAGACACGAGTCGGTGGATGACGCGACTGAAATCAACTTGGAACAGGTATGACACCTTCTCACCTGGCAGCAGTGTGTGCTCTGTGATCTGAGTGATGTCAGCCTCGTCCAATTCCCAAGTTTCTTTCAATGCAGTGGCATCAGAGTTGCTTTCTTCCCGGGCGGTCGAGGACGCAGGGGCTCGGGAGGCCTGGGCCGCTACTGTCGCGGCAGCGGCAGTAGCAGCCTGTTTTTTCTGAGCAAGCGCTGTGAGCGGATCGGTCTCAGTCTTGCTTAAGGGTGCCGCGGGTGAAAAGGTGGGAGATCCAGCACTCGACGATGAGGCGGATTTAATGGTTTCTCTTGGAACCTGGAGGGTTGGTTTAGCTGTCAGGTTGCCTTGTAGCGCGTCACTTAGTTCACTGTCTGAAAGTCTCGGTGATGGCAACAGAGGCATGACAGTGGGTTGACAAAGTGTCTTGTCACCGGCGTGATTGTCATCGCCCATGCAAACCGGTTCGAACGCAATGTGTGACAACTCCACAGAACGTGGAGATGCATTTGTAACGGTAATCTCGCTAATGTAGACGTGATCATGCCAGGCGTATGCACCGAGTGAAACAGCGAGGGGCTCTGAGGATTCGATGAGAATAGGTCGTCCAAACCAGCTTCGCTTTTGCGTGATTGGGTCGGTATATGCAATGAAAAATACAAGCGAATATGCGCAAGCACGCTGAATGTGGATCCTCAGTGTGATGGTGCGCGAAGAGCCCGGAAGTAGGGGCGCCGTGTCCTCAGTGATGTCATTCAACAACAGAACTGGAGCCGGAGGCACAGTGGTAATTGATTGTGCGGCGCTGGAAGGCGTGGGGGGTC
>Ga0182741_1006622_pt1 | contig 10020 bp, 5 predicted proteins | sample eDN5th37CBELigOP_FD_128874 | JGI IMG/M metagenome (GOLD analysis project Ga0182741, IMG submission 128874) | Enriched Organic Plus compost microbial communities from Emeryville, California, USA - eDNA 5th pass 37_C BE-Lig OP (version 2) (version 2) ...
CGGGAATATCAAAAAAGCCCTGTATCTGCGCAGCATGGAGGTCCATTGTCATGATGCGATGGGCTCCCGCTGCCGTGATGAGGTTGGCAATCATTTTGGCGCCGATGGCTACACGGGGTTTGTCTTTGCGGTCCTGACGGGCAAAACCGAAGTAGGGAACGACCGCGATGATGTAATGTGCCGAGGCGCGTTTGGCGGCGTCAATCATTAAGAGCAGCTCGAACAGATTATCCATTGGCTGGTTGGTGGATTGGATCAGGAATACGTCGCATCCACGGACAGATTCATTATAGAAAGGCTGGATTTCGCCGTCGCTGAAGCGGGATACGGTCATCTCGCCAAGGTTTTTGCCATAAGATTGTGCGATCTTTTGGGATAATTCGGTGGAACCGGAACCGGAAAATAGCTTTACCGGATTGAATTGCAAGGGCATTGTTTCGTAGTTGTTTTGTGGGTTTGCAATGGATTGGGATCTTGTGATATTTTAACGCTAATATACGTTAAAAAACTACGGATTGCCAAAAGACAATCCGTAATTTTTTGTTGCCCGACCAGGATTCGAACCTAGACAAACAGAACCAAAATCTGTCGTACTACCATTATACTATCGGGCAATCTCAACTTACATTTTGCCACCCTTCCGAATGGGACTGCAAATATAGGGGGATATACTAATTATTGCAAAAATATTTTATTTTTTACTGGATGGGTCGATGTTATCATAGGATTCCTTATTTTCGGGGCGTGATTTTACGATAAACCATACGTGTGACACTATATGAATTACAATAAAATCAATAATAGCATAGGTTGGTTGTGTGGATTGGTAGCCACTGCAGTGTATGTATCAACCGCTGAGCGGACAACGAGTTTTTGGGATTGCGGCGAGTTTATCGCATCCGCATTCAAAATGCAGATTGTGCACCAGCCGGGAGCACCCCTATTTTTGATGTTACAGAATGTGTTTTCCAACCTTGCGTTCGGTAATCCCGAACTCATTGCCTTCTGGATGAATATCGGATCGGCTTTGTCCAGCGGTCTGACTATTGTATTCTTGTTTTGGAGCATCACGGCCCTGGCAAGAAAGGTCCTGTGGAAGCCGGGTACAGCGCTTACACAGGAAGCGTTGATCCAGATTATCGGAGCCGGTGCAGTGGGAGCTTTGGCGTATACATTCTCAGATACGTTTTGGTTTTCTGCAGTCGAATCCGAAGTATATGCGATGTCTTCGCTTTGTACGGCCGTCGTATTCTGGGCAATACTGAAATGGGAAGCGCACGCAGACGAACCCGGTGCTGACAGGTGGCTGCTTTTTATCGCCTATATTATGGGACTGTCCATCGGTGTACACTTATTGAACCTGTTGGCTATCCCGGCTATTGCGCTGCTTATTTATTTCCGGCGTACGCAGAAGGCTACCAGTGGAGGTGCCGTCAAAGCACTGCTGATTGGTTTTGTAGTCGTAGCTGTGGTACTCTGGGGGGTTATCCAGTATCTCATTAAATTTGCTGCATACTTTGACCTATTCTTCGTAAATACGCTGGGTATGGGATTTGGTTCAGGGGTGTTGGTATTTACGTTACTGCTGGTTGGCGGTACAGCCTACGGCATCTGGTATTCGGTCCAAAAGGTGAAACCTTTACTCAATATCATCCTGCTGTCTTTTGCATTCATTGTATTCGGTTACAGCTCCTTTACGATGATTCTGATCCGTGCGAAGGCGGACCCGACGCTCAATAACAGCGACCCGGACAATGTGTTTGCGTTTCTCAGTTATCTGAACCGGGAACAATATGGAGACAATCCGCTTTTCAAGGGGCCTTATTTTGATTCCAGACCGGTTGACATTAAATATGGCAGCAATATCTACCGTAAGGGAGCAGAAAAATATGAAGTTGCAGGCCGCAATTTCGATTATGAATACGATCGGGAAACGGTGTTTCCGCGCATTTATAGCAACCGGGAAGCCTCGCATCAGCAATATTATCGCAGTTACCTCAACCTGGGGGAAAATGAACAGCCTACGTTTGGCGATAACCTTCGCTTTTTCTTCAGCTACCAGGTGGGGCATATGTATGGAAGGTATTTTCTCTGGAACTTCGTGGGCAGACAGAACGATCAGCAGGGCCACGGCGATCTGACCACGGGCAACTGGATCAGTGGCATTAAGTTCGTCGACCAATGGCATGTTGGCGGGCAGGATGCCTTACCGGAATCCCAATTGACAGATCCTTCATACAATAAATTTTATTTTCTGCCGCTTATCTTGGGGCTAATCGGTGCGTTTTGGCATTTCAAACGCCGGCAACGGGATGCGGGCGTCGTCGGATTGCTGTTTTTTATGACCGGTTTGGCAATCGTGTTATACCTCAACCAGACGCCGTTGCAGCCACGTGAGCGGGATTATGCCTATGCAGGTTCGTTTTACGCGTTTGCTATCTGGATCGGTCTCGGTGTAGTCGGCATTACCGAATGGCTGCGGAAGAAGCTCAATGCGCGGACGGCCGGATGGATTGCGGCCGTCATCGGATTGCTCGCTGGCCCCGTCATTTTAGCCAAAGATGGATGGGACGATCATGACCGTTCCGAAAAATCCCTCGCACGGGATATTGCACGGGATTACCTGGAGTCCTGCGCGCCGAATGCGATTTTATTTACCTACGGAGATAATGATACCTATCCGCTGTGGTACGTACAGGAGGTCGAAAATGTGCGGCCTGATATCCGGATTGTAAACCTGAGTCTGCTCAGTGCCGATTGGTATGTACGGCAGATGAAAGACAAGGTTAATGAGGCGGAGCCATTGCCCATTACCATTCCCGATGAAAAATATGTGAAAGGTGTGCGTGACGTTATCTATTACCAGGACGCTAAAATTCCAGGATCCGTAGAGTTGAAAAATATCGTGGCATTGATGCTGTCCGACAATCCCAATGATAAGCGGCAGGTACAGAGTGAACAGCCTGAAAATTTTCTGCCGACAAAAAATTTACAACTCACCATCAATAAGGAAGACGTGATCAAAAATAAGGTTGTTCCCGCCGCCTGGCAGGATAGCATTACCCCTGTTATGCAATGGACATACAACCGGAACTACGTGTCCAGGGCTGAGCTGGCCATCATGGATATCCTGGTAAATAACAATTGGGAACGGCCGGTTTACTTTGCCACGACTGTGCCCAGTGATAACTTTATGGGGTTGGATAAATACCTGGTGTCGGAAGGATTTGCGCTGCGGCTTATGCCAATAGATAAAAAGCAGAATACTTCCCAGGGACTTGTGAATGCGGATGCTATTTATGACCATGCACTTAACAAATATACCTGGGGTAACATCCGGAATTCACGTTATCTTGATCCGGAATCCTACCGGATGGTGAGCCTGATCCTGAATAATATATATTCCGCGCCGGCAGAGGCGCTGATTGCTGAAGGAAAGAAGGAAAAAGCGAAGAAACTGCTGAACAATGCGTTGGAATCCATGCCAACCCGGATCTACCGGATTATGGATGCATACGGTTATTCGTTTCTCGCCGAAAATCTTTATGCCGTGGGAGAGGCTGATAAGGCCAACGCGCTGGCTGAACGCAACGTGAAATACCTGGAAGAGCAGCTACGTTATTTTGCGGCAATAGCAGAAACGAAGCCTAACCTGGAGATGCAGAATATCCAGTATAGCATGTTTACGCTGAATCGGTTTGCTGAAACCGCGAAGGAACATGGGCAACAGGAGCTGGCGGCGCGTATTGAAAAGATCTTTGGGCAATACGAGACAAAATTTTTCGGCGGGATGCCTGCCAATTAACTGTTCAGGAAATCCCGCATCTCTGTTAAAAAATGTTAAATCCGGGCTTGGTGAGCTTGCCTAACCGGTTTATCGCTTAATTTTAAGCGATTATAACGGATGGCTCACTAACCCGGTAATGATGAACTACTCAAAAATCAACAATCTTATTGGATGGTTGTGCGCGCTGGTCGCCACGGTAACCTATGTATTGACAATGGAACCGACCACCGGTTGGTGGGATCCCGGCGAATTCATAGCAGCCGCACACCGCATGCAGATTGTGCATCAGCCCGGCGCTCCTTTATTCCTTATGCTCCAAAATGTATTTTCAAACCTGGCATTCGGCGACCCGCAGCGCATTGCCTATTGGATGAATTTCGGATCGGCAGTCTCCAGTGGATTAACGGTTCTCTTTTTATTTTGGACCATTACGGCGCTCGTACGCAAAATTGCATGTAAACACGGTGAGCCATTTACTTTCCCGGGGATGTTGCAGGTTATGGGTGCAGGGGTGGTAGGTGCCCTGGCATACGCGTTTTCAGATACCTTTTGGTTTTCGGCTGTTGAGTCGGAAGTGTATGCGCTATCATCCCTTTGTACAGCCGTGGTTTTTTGGGCCATCCTGAAATGGGAGGCCCGGGCCGATGAGCCGGGAGGGAACCGATGGCTGGTTTTCATCGCTTACATCATGGGGCTCTCCATCGGTATACACCTGCTTAATTTGCTGACCATACCGGCGTTGGCAGGGGTGGTATACTTCCGCCGGACACCCCGGGCAACGGCGGGTGGCATTACCAAGGCACTTTTGATCGGGTGTGTGATACTTGCCGTGATCTTGTGGGGCATTGTCCAGTATCTTGTCAAATTTGCGGCTTATACCGATCTGTTTTTTGTGAATGTGCTGGGAATGCGTTTTGGAATCGGGGCGTTGTTTTTTATTTTTTCTCTTGTGGGCGGTATCATCTACGGGATAAGATACTCCATCCGCCGGGCAAAGCCGGTGCTCAACCTGGTGCTGCTATGTCTTGGTTTTGTCATCTTCGGATATGGATCGTTTGCCATGGTGCTGATCCGTGCGGAGGCCAACCCGTCGCTGAACAACAGTCAACCCAATGATGCATTCTCCTTCCTCTGGTACCTCAACCGGGGGCAGTTTGGCAGTGAGCCGTTGCTGAAGGGGCCTTATTTCGATTCCCGGTTGACCGATGTAAAACAAGGAAGCAACGAATATCGGAAAGGTGGAGACCGGTATGAGCCAGCGGGTAATGACGATCAACCGGTATATGACCGGACAACCCTTTTTCCACGTATATACAGCAACCGGGATAATCATGCGCTGGGCTACCGTGCTTGGTTGAATCTAAGCGAAAATGAACGCCCCGAATTTGCGGATAATCTGAAATTCCTGACCTCATACCAGCTGAACCATATGTACTGGCGGTATTTCATGTGGAATTTTGCCGGTAGGCAGAACGATGTGGAAGCTCGTTTTGACAGCCACACCGAAGGCAATTGGCTCAGTGGTATCGAACCTGTCGACCAGTGGCGGCTCGGTGGGCAAAACGCATTACCGGAAGCGGCACGGGAAGATCCGTCGCGAAACACGTATTATTTCCTTCCGCTAATTCTGGGCCTTGCCGGCCTTGTGTGGCAGGCGCGCCGGAGCGGTAAAGACACCGTCATTATCGGGTTGTTGTTTTTCTTCACCGGGCTGGCGGTGGTCTTGTACCTCAATCAACCTCCCTTGCAGCCGCGTGAGCGGGACTATGCGTATGCCGGTTCGTTTTATGCCTTTGCTATTTGGATCGGTATGGGGGTGGTGGGGATTTCTGAATTATTACGCAGGCGACTTCAGTCGCGCGTCGCCGTTCCCCTGGCGGTCGTCCTCGGCTTTGTGATGGTGCCGGCATTGCTGGGCACTCAGAATTGGGATGATCACGACCGTTCGGATCGCTATATGGCCCGTGACATGGCCCGTAATTACCTGGAATCCTGCGCACCCAATGCGATACTTTTTACCTATATCGATAACGACACGTATCCCCTTTGGTACCTGCAAGAAGTGGAAGGAGTACGGACCGACGTCCGGGTGGTCAATCTGAGTTTATTGGGGATGGACTGGGCGGTGCGGCAGATGAAATTGCCGATCAACGATGCGCAAGCATTGCCCATTACGATGGAAGACCGTCAATTCACCAAAGGTACGCGCGATTACCTGCATTACCACGATTATGGCATTCAGGACTCGGTCGATCTGGAGAAAATTCTGGCACTCCTTCTTTCTGATAATCCGGCCGATCAACTGGAATATGCAGATGGCTCCCGCCGGAATTTCCTGCCCACCAAACACTTCAAACTGACGGTGGACAAGCAACAGGTAGCTGAGAATAAGGTGGTCCCTGAAAAGTGGCAGGGAGCTATTGTGGATACGATGGAGTGGACCTATCCCCAAAATGGCGTAACAAGGGCAGAGCTGGCCCTGATGGACATACTGGTGCACAATCAATGGAAACGCCCGATCTATTTTGCCTTCACTGTACCGGAAAGCCAACGGCTGGGTCTCGATACGTATCTTGTATCCGAAGGGTTTGCGTTACGGCTGATGCCTGTCAACGCCCAAGATGATCCGGAGGTGCGGGAACGGCTCGTCAATACCGATGCCGTATACGAAGCTATCATGCATCGGTTTGCCTGGGGAAACATGAACCGATCGAACTACCTGGATCCGACATCCCGCGCGATGGTTGGCGAAACGATTAAGATTTTTTCGGATACCGCCGAGATGCTGATTGCCGAAGGCAATATCGATGCGGCGAAAAATATCGTCAACCGGGCAACCGAGGTATTGCCGGCAAAAATATATCAGCCGGATATTGCCGCACGTTACCCCGTATTGGCCGATCAGCTCTATACCCTGGGCGAAACCGAAAAGGCGAATGCATTAGTGGGACGAAATCTCAAATTTTTGGAAGAACAAATGGCTTACTATGCAGCTATCGCCGAAACCAAGCCCTTAACGCAAGTGGAGGCGATGGGGATCCGTAACGGCTTGTTTGCCTTGCAACAGTTTTCCGGTTCTGCCGAAGCACACGGTCAGGCAGCGCAATACGAGCAGTTGCAGACGGTGTTTGACAAGTACCGGAAACTTTTTTTTGAAGGATGACGGCAAAAGGCCTCCTGACATTCCTGATGGTTGTCCTATGGGTTGGGCATGCGCAAACGCAGCATCTTATGTTGCATGTTCTTCAGGAAGGTAGATCCACCAGCATCCGTGGCTTATCGGTACTGGATGATTCCGTGGCCTGGGTGAGCGGGAACAATGGATGGGTGGGGCGTACGACCAACGGGGGAAAGACATGGGACTGGCAACAGGTAGCGGGCCACGAGACAAAAGACTTCCGTGACATCGAAGTATTTTCAACGGACACCGCACTAGTGATGAGTGCCGGTTCTCCGTTGGTGATCCTCCGTACGACGGATGGAGGCCAATCTTGGCAGGTGGTTAGCTGCCATATTCCCGTCACATATGAACGAGTGGGAACTTTATCGGTCCCCTGAATATCAGGCATTGCGTAAAAATTTCGAGAAAAAGGTGGAGAAATTGAGACGGAAGAGAGAACGTTAATGCTATCGACAATCCACAGGCCGCGCATTTCGGTGGTGAACTGTTTTTTGAACCTAGACCATTCAAGATAGACGTGAAGCTGTTGGGGCGGTTAACGCGACAGAAAAATATCATTCCGGTATCCGCATAAATCAAAAAATTGTAGTAGGTTTGTGACCGTATTCGGGCTTTGCAAAAAGTGGGAAGCGGGCTCCATGAAGCCATAAAAGGCAGCTAAATTCGAATAAAACCTGTGATGTCAGCACCTGAAAAAAGGCGATGAGATGCAGGCTGCAGGAGGCCTTTACGGACAAGATATTTTCGAATGAAACGATCTATTTTATTGGAAGGTCAAAAATTCCAGATTACCATTCAGCGGCTCTGCCACCAACTGATCGAAAATCATGTTGACTTTTCTGATTCCGTCATCATCGGTATTCAACCGCGTGGCATTTACTTGGGCAGACGGATTATGGAGGAGCTGAAACAGATCCCCGGATTACCCGAGATTGCATACGGTGAATTGGATATTACTTTTTTCCGTGATGATTTCAGGAGGAAGGACAGCGGTCCGCTCGTGCCGAGCAGCACCCGTATCGATTTTATCATAGAAGGGAGAAAAGTCATCCTTATGGACGACGTGCTGTGGACGGGTAGAACAATCCGGGCCGCTATGGACGCATTACAGGCGTTTGGCCGTCCGGCTAAGATTGAGTTGCTGGTATTGGTGGATCGTCGCTTTTCACGGCAGCTGCCCATTGAACCGGACTATATCGGCATACAGGTCGATTCGATCGATTCACAAAAGGTTACGGTTAGCTGGAAAGAAGTGGATACCTACGATCGGATTACACTGTTGACAGAGGAAACTAGTGCATTAATCAGCAAATGACAGCATCGACAAGGCAAATCAGCACCCGTCATCTTTTGGGAATCAAAGATCTCAACGAGCATGATATCCAGCTTATTTTTGACACGGCTGATAATTTTAAAGACGTGCTCAACCGTCCGATAAAAAAAGTTCCCTCTCTGCGGGATATCACAATAGCCAACGTATTCTTTGAAAATTCGACACGTACACGGTTGTCTTTTGAACTCGCGGAGAAGCGGCTGTCTGCCGATATCATCAACTTTGCAGCGTCTTCCTCTTCAGTGAGTAAAGGTGAAACACTGATTGACACGGTCAACAATATTTTGGCCATGAAGGTGGATATGATCGTAATGCGTCATCCGTACCCCGGTGCAGGGGTTTTTCTGAGTAAACATGTAGATGCGCAGATTGTGAATGCCGGGGATGGTGCCCACGAGCATCCCACCCAGGCATTGTTGGATGCTTTTTCTATCCGCGAGCGGTACGGTGATGTATCCGGAAAAAAAATTGCCATCATCGGAGACATCCTGCATTCGCGCGTGGCACTGTCCAATATCCTATGCCTCCGTAAACTAGGTGCTGAGGTGATGGTTTGTGGGCCTACCACATTGATCCCTAAACACATCGGTTCGTTGGGGGTAACGGTGGAATACGACTTGATGAAGGCACTGAAATGGTGCGATGTGGCAAATATGCTGCGAATTCAGTTGGAACGACAGGATATCGCTTACTTTCCATCTCTTAGGGAGTATTCCATGCTTTACGGGTTGAATAAGCAATTGCTGGATTCGCTCGATAAAGAAATTATAATTATGCATCCCGGACCCATAAACCGTGGGGTGGAAATCACCAGTGATGTAGCCGATAGTCAACATTCCATTATTCTTGACCAGGTTGAGAATGGCGTGGCTATACGGATGGCAGTACTGTATCTGTTAGCAGGGATACGCGGGTAAGCGCGTACTGCTTGCTGATGTTATTAACATTTGTGGACAACTTTTGAGGAAAACTTTTGGGTTTCCCGCTAAATTAGCGGGTTAAATTGGGTAAGGTGTATTTTATGGCCTTAACTTTGCGTGGAAAAGAGGAGTAAAAACAGAATTAATTTGACGGCATGTTTAATCGGATTTATCAGTTAGGTATTACAGTTGGTTTGATGGTTTCAACCGCCATGGCTCAGCAGAGCGCATGGCAGGAAGTCAATCAGGCCTATAAAACGGGAATGGAGCTGTACGAAAAGGGGAAGTATGCTGCTGCCGCCAAGTATTTTGATAAAGTAGAAGATATCCGGATCAAATCAACCCTGCAGCAGGATGAGCACGAAGAATTGTCGCTGCTGAAAGAGAATGCACGTTTTTACCAGGCTATCTGTGCGCTGGAGCTGGAGGAGTCTGATGCCGAAAACCAATTTCTTCGTTATATCAAAGATTATCCGGCCAGTGCAAACTCAAAAGCCGCCTATTTTCAGGTGGGACGTTCCTATTTCGCAAAAAAAGATTATGAACATGCGCTGGAATGGTTCAATAAATTGGACAGCCGTAACCTTGCCGGCCGGGAAAGCCGGGAATTCCGCTACAAACAGGGGTATTCCTTCTTCATGACCGATGACTACGCATCGGCAAAACCCCTTTTTGAACAGCTGAAAGACGAGGGAGGAATATATCAGGAGGCATCGATCTATTATTATGCCTACCTCTGCTACCTGGACCGGGAATTTAAGACGGCGCTTACCGAATTTGAAAAACTGAAAGGATCGAA